>ENA-UOOK01000647-UOOK01000647.1-fermentation-metagenome-genome-assembly--contig:-NODE-647-length-46035-cov-8.627490_pt1 | contig 46035 bp, 36 predicted proteins | sample MGYA00245777_ERZ724023 | MGnify/ENA primary metagenome ERZ724023 (study PRJEB28704, sample SAMN03018312) | fermentation metagenome | biome: anthropogenic terrestrial biome; feature: soil; material...
AAAACGAGCCGCACCCCGAGGAGCAGGCTTCGTTCAGGAAGATATTGTCAATGGCTCCGTTGCGGATTTTAAAGCATTTCATATCCTGCCCGCCGATGTCAATTACAAAATCGACGTTCGGCCGGAACTTTTTCGCCGCCGTAAAATGGGCAACGGTTTCCACAATGCCGAAATCAATGCCGAACGCATTTTTCAGCAGTTCTTCGCCGTATCCGGTCACAGCGCTGCTTTCAATGGTGATTTTCGGGTATTTGCGGTACAAGTCCAGCAGGTAGTCTTTGACAATGGGGACGGGGTTCCCGGAGTTGCTGCGGTAAAAAGAGCTCAGGATTTCCCCTTTCTTCCCCAGCAGGACGGCCTTGACGGTGGTAGAGCCCGCGTCCACGCCGAGATACGCGCCGCCTTCGTAGGTTTCAATGTCGCCGCGGGGCGCTTTGCACCCCTCGTGCCTGCGGCAGAATTCGCTGTATTCTTCCTTGTTTGCAAACAGGGGAGGAATTGAGAGAAAGTTCCCCGTCGAACCGTATTTTTGGATATTTTCAACCGCTTTGTCCAGGTCGATTTCCTCAGCGCTGCAGTAGGCGGCGCCCAAAGCCACAAAGTAGAGCGAGTTTTCCGGGCAGATCCCGGTGATGCCCAGCGCGCGGTCGAAGCTGGCCCGCAGCTGCGGCAGAAAGGTGAGCGGCCCGCCGAGGTACAGGACTTTTCCTTCAATCGGCCGCCCCTGCGCCAGCCCCGCAATAGTCTGGTTGGCCACGGCGGCAAAAATGCTGGCCGAAATGTCGGTTTTGCGTGCGCCCTGGTTCAGCAGGGGCTGCACATCCGATTTGGCGAACACGCCGCAGCGTGACGCAATGGTGTAGATCTTCTCGTAGTTTTCAGCCAGGCGGTTCATTTCGTCGAGGGAAACGTTCAGAAGTGTGGCCATCTGGTCAATGAAGGCTCCGGTCCCGCCTGCGCAGGAGCCGTTCATCCGCACTTCCATCCCTCCGGAAAGGAACAGGATCTTGGCGTCCTCTCCGCCGAGTTCAATGATGACGTCGGCGTCGGGGATCAGTTTGCCCACTGCAATCCGCGTTGCGTACACTTCCTGTACAAACGGCAGGTGGCAGGTCTGCGAGATGCCCATCCCGGCGGAACCGGAGACCGTCAGGGACGCCTTGTTTCCGTGTACCACGCTGTTCTTGACTTTTTCCAGCAGCCCCGTCATTTTTTCCGTGATTTTAGAAAAATGCCTTTCATAGGACTGATACAATATTTTGCCGGATTCATCTGTAACGACACATTTTATAGTGGTTGAACCGACATCTAATCCAATCTTCATGTTTTACCTGCCAATCGTTGAAGTTGTCCTTTGTTTCCCAATATTATCAGTTCATTGTAATTCAAATGGGCCGGAATTGTCAAGCCGGCTCTTCGATCTTCTGCCGCTCCCGCGGTTTCCGGGTCCAGTTCCCCGCCAATATTAAAAGCCCCCCGGTGAAAACCAGGGGGCGAAAGATATTTCTGTCGGTTATTTCTGGATCAGGTGGAATGCAAATCCGGCAATATCGTCCTGGAGATAGATCAGCTTCAGCTTTCCTTCCGGCGTATAGGCGGCGGAGCTTTCGTTGAATTTGATGCCTTTGCTTTCCAGGTACTTTTTGGCACCTTCCACGTCATTGGTTCCCACGGCAGCGTGGCCGTGTTCCCCGGCGCCCTTGTTTTTCATGATCTCGATCCGGGGGCTTGAAAAGATGGACATCGGGGTTTCGTTTTCTTCAAATCCGAAGAGGTTTTTCAGGGTATCCGCGCTTTTCGCCGCTTCCTGCCCGTCTTTCTGGTTGATTCCCATGTGCAGGATCTCAAAGCCGAACTTTTTGCTTCCTTCCGCCGGTTCGCCGGCATGGTGAATCAGCTGGATCGTCTGGCGGCAGATATCGGTGATTTTGCTCCAGTTCCCGGCTTCAATGTCGGCGCCTTTTACCATATAGCTTCCGCCGCAGGCAATGATTTTTGGGAAGGAAAGGTATTCCGTCAGGTTCTTCAGGTTGACCCCGCCTGTCGGCATCCAGCGGATCTGCCCGAAAGGCGCGGAAAGGGCCTTAATTGTTTTCAATCCGCCGGAGGCTTCGGCCGGGAAGAATTTCAGGACGTTGAGCCCCATGGCAATGGCTTTCTGCACTTCGGTTGCCGTAACGCATCCCGGCAGGACCGGCACGTCTTTTTCCTGGCAGAACCGGACGACGGATTCGTCGAATCCCGGGCTGACGATAAATTTCGCTCCGGAGGCAATCGCTGCTTTGGCCTGCTGAACGCTCAGAACCGTCCCGGCGCCCACAAGCATCTGCGGGAATTTCTTGGAAATCGCCGCAATCGCTTCCCCGGCGCAGGCGGTGCGGAAGGTGACTTCCGCCGCGGGGATTCCCCCGTCGATCAGCGCTTTTGCCAGCGGGACTGCGTCATCCGCTTTGTCCAGTTTTACCACGGGGACAATTTTCAGTTCCGCGATTTGTTCCATGACTGTTTTCATCCATAACACTCCCTGTTATCTATTCCGAATCTTATACTTTCCATGATTCAATTGCCGGCCGGGCTTTTTCTTAACCCATGCCGGGTGCTTCCTATATATAGTATAGCGCCCGGAAACGGATGTCAACCGTAACTTCGGATCGGGCGGCACAGGAAAGACTGAGGGAAAAGGCCGCGCAGGCCGTCCGCACACTGCCGGGCTGCCGTTTCCCCGCCGAACAGGCCGAATACGGCTGAGCCGCTTCCCGTCATGCAGGCTCCCAGCGCGCCGGCCGAGGCCATACGGGCCTTGATGGCGCGCACGCTCCCCGGCGCATTCCCGGCTTCAAACATGTTGCCGAGGCCGGCGGCGGCGTCCGGCAGGCTGCCGGTTTTCAGGGCGGCGAGGAGCCGCCCGGTGGAACCGCTTCCGGTTTCCGCCCGGCCCGGAGCGTCAAAAGCCGCATACGCTTCTCGGGTGCTGATGCCCTCTGGAGGTTTGCAGACGGCGATCCAGCATTCCGGAAGGGGGGAAAGCACGGTCAGCTTTTCGCCGATCCCTTCGGCAAGAGCGGTGCCGCCTTCCACGCAGAACGGTACGTCCGCCCCTGCCGAAAGGCCGATTTCCCGCAGATTTTCCGCGGAAAGTCCGGTTTGGAAACGCCGGTTCAAAAGGCGCAGGGCGGCGGCGGCGTCCGCGCTTCCGCCGCCCAGGCCCGCCTGCGCCGGAATCCGTTTCTCAATCCGGAAGGAAGCGCTGCCTTTTTTTCCTGTACGGCGGAAAAACTCTTCCGCGGCGCGGTAGACGGTGTTGCCCTTTCCGCACGGCGCGCCGCCGGAGCAGGTCACTTCGATTTCCCCTGCGTTCCCTTCCAGCAGGGTCACCGTGTCGCAGAGGGAAATGCTCTGCATCACCGTGCGCAGCGTGTGGTATCCGTCTGCGCGGCGCCCGGTGATGTCAAGCGACAGATTGATTTTTGCGTAGGCGGCGTCTTTCATGGCGCCGCCTGTCTCGTCTTCAGAAAATGCCCAATGCGGGAAAGGGCTTCCGTAATATGGTTCAGGGAATAGGAATAGGAAACGCGGACGTACCCTTCGCCGCAGTCACCGAAAGCGTTGCCGGGGATCACCGCGACCCGCTCGGCGTACAGCAGCTGCCTGCAAAATTCTTCGGAAGACAGCCCTGTACTCTTAATGCAGGGGAAAACATAAAAGGCCCCTTCCGGTTCAAAGCAGGGCAGGCCCATGGAGTTAAAGCTGTCCACAATCAGGCGGCGGCGCATATCGTACTGCCGGCGCATTTCCGCAATATCTTTTTCCCCGTTTTTCAGGGCTTCAGCCGCCGCGTACTGGGACGTCGTCGGCGCACACATAATGCCGTACTGGTGCAGCTTGACCATCTGGGCGATAATTTCTTCCGGCCCTGCCGCATAGCCGAGACGCCACCCCGTCATGGCGAACGTTTTGGAAAAACCGTTGATGACCACGGTGCGCTCTTTCATTCCGTCCAGTGAGGCAATCGAAACGTGACGCGCGTCGCCGTATGTAAGTTCGCTGTAAATTTCGTCTGAAATCACCGTCAGGCTGTTTTCCCGCACAACCTGCGCCACCGCCTCCAGATCCGCGCGGTGCATCACCGCTCCGGTCGGGTTGTTGGGGTAGGGAAGGATCAGCACTTTTGTGCGCGGGGTGATTTTCCCGCGCAGTTCCTGCGCGGTCAGCCGGAAACGGTCTTCCTGCCGGGTTTCCACAATAACGGGCACGCCGTGTGCCATCCGGGTCAGCGGTTCGTAGCAGACGAAACTCGGCTGCGGGATCAGAACTTCGTCTCCCGGGTTAACCAGGCACCGGACGGCGAGGTCAATCGCTTCGCTGCCCCCCACGGTGACGGCCACCTGCGTTTTGGGATCGTATGCCAGCTGGTAGTGCCGTTCCATAAAGCGGCTGATCTGCTCGCGGAGTTCCAGAAAACCGCGGTTGGGCGAGTACCAGGTCTTTCCGTCTTCCAGCGTGCGGATACCCTCCTGCCGTACGTGCCACGGCGTCGGGAAATCCGGTTCGCCGATGGAGAGGGAGATCACATTGTCCATTTCATTGGCAATATCGAAAAACCGCCGGATGCCGGAGGGCTTCAGTTCCTGCACCTGCCGGTTCAAAACGGCGCGGTAATCAATCACTGAAGACACTCCTTCGCTCATCCTTTTCCTCGTCAGGGTTCAGGATAACTCCTCCGTCCTTGTAACGGGTCAGGATAAAATGTGTTGTAGTGGAAAGAACGGAGTCCAGCGTCGAGAGTCTGCGCATGACGAACATGGCAATATCCTGCATGCTCTTGCCGTGGACTTTTACCGCCAAGTCATATCCGCCGGACATCAGGTAGACGCTTTCCACTTCTTCAAACTGCATGATCCGCCCCGCAATTTCGTCAAAACCGCGGTCGCGTTTGGGCGAGACCCTCAGTTCAATCAAAGCGCTTGCTTTGTTTTTATCCACCTTTTCCCAGTTTACAAGGGCTTTGTACCCCCGTATGACGCCGGCTTTTTCGTATTCTGCAATCTGGTCAGAAACTTCACTCTCCGTTTTATTCAGCATGGCCGCCAGCTGCGCGGTCGAAAGCCTTGCGTTTTCGCTCAGCAGCGAAAGCAGTTGATCCATTTTTCAACACTCTCCCTTTCAGTCAATCGGCAGCGCGTGGGGCTGCCGGTCAGCGTAAATCATAAAACGCCGGAATCCAGCTTTTTTCAGAAGCTCCATGCCCCTTTCGATTCCGGCCCCCACGTCCGCCCAGCGGTGGGCGTCGGAACCCAGCGTAACCAGTTCTCCGCCCAGTTCGCGGTACCTCTGCAGCACGTCCAGGCCCGGCATCGGCTCCCCCAGTTTCTGCCGGAAGCCGGATGTATTGACTTCCAGCGCTTTCTGCTTTTCAATCAGGCGCGTCAGCACTTCATCAATCCGGCCCGCCCAACGCTTTTTTCGGATGGGAATGCGGTGCTCCCCCACAATGTACCGCCACGGGTAGGTCAGATGGGCCAGTGAATCAAACTGTCCCCATTCGATTGTTTCCAGAATTTCGTCGAAATAGTTTTCCAGCAGACTGTCAATATTTTCGGAAGCATAGTCCAGGCTGTAGAAATCCTCTTTGCCCCGGATGCTGTGAACAGAAGCAAGAACAAAATCAAACTGGCATCCGTCCACGGCGTCTTCGGCGGCGGAAATATCCTGCCGGGGCTGCCCAAGCTCCACCCCCGAATAAATATGCAGCCGCCCGGCAAACGATGCCGCGGCCTTGCGGGCTTCAAAATTCGACTGGCGGATGGATTTGTCGTATCCCTGCGAGCGGTAGACATTGCATTCGCAGTGATCCGTAATGGTCAGGGAATACAAGCCCAGCCGCGCGGCTCTTTCGCCCATCATCATGGCGGAGTCTGCCGCGTCCCGCGAGCAGTCGGTATGCACATGGCTGTCGGAAAGATATCGGTATTTCATGATCTGCCTCCTGGCACCTTCGGGAGGAACCGGGCGTGTGGTTCCGCCGGCTTCGCCCCTTTTTCGTTAGTTGGTATTTCTCCAAAGAATGATACCCTAGTGTACCATAAAACCGCGGAGAAATACAGATACATCATAAATAGTTCATTTTACCCATTTGCCATTTTTTTCAACAGTTTGACATTTCCTCTGTAAGTCCCCGTTTTACCCCCGTTTTCAGGCCCCGATTCTCTTGACAAAACGGAAATAAGCTCCTATAGTAAAACTATAACACGGCGACCGAATCAGCCGGGGAGGAAGAATGATTTATGCGAGCCGTAATCACCGTAATCGGGAAAGACATGGTTGGTATTCTTGCGCGGATGTCGGCTATCTGTGCGGAAAACCATGTGAATGTTATGGAAGTAACCCAGTCTGTCATGCAGGATCTTTTCGCTATGATTATGCTGGTTGATATCACAAAATGCACGGTTCCTTTCAGCCGGCTTGCCGATGAACTGACCGACGCCGGCTCCAAAATGAATCTGACCGTTCATGTCATGCATGAAGATATCTTCAACTCCATGCACCGGATATAACTGGATGGGGAGGTTCCGCGGAATATGATCGATACTCATGATATTCTGGAAACAATAAATATGATCGATAATGAAAACCTCGATGTGCGGACTATCACGATGGGAATTTCCCTTCTGGACTGCATTGATTCAGATATCGGCAGGGCTTGCGATAAAATATACGACAAAATCTGCCGCTGCGCCGGGAATCTGGTTAAAACGGGGGAAGATATCAGCAAGGAATACGGGATTCCCATTATTCATAAGCGCGTTTCCGTTACGCCGATATCCATGGTGGCCGCTGCGTGCCCCAAAGGGGATCCCGTCCGTTTTGCCCTTACGCTGGACCGTGCGGCAAAAACGATCGGCGTTAATTTTGTCGGCGGCTATTCCGCCCTGGTGCACAAAGGCTTTTCCCCGGGCGACCGTGCGGTGATCGACAGTATTCCCCGGGCCCTGAGCCAGACGGAATATGTCTGCTCCTCCGTCAATGTCGGCACAACCAAAGCCGGCATCAACATGGATGCCGTCGAAAAGATGGGCCAAATTGTTCTGGAGACGGCTCAGGCAACGGCCGATAACAACTGTGTCGGAGCGGCAAAACTGGTGGTCTTCTGCAATGCGCCGGAGGACAACCCGTTTATGGCTGGTGCGTTTCACGGCACGGGCGAGCCGGACTGTGAAATCAACGTCGGTGTCTCCGGGCCGGGAGTTGTGCGGGCTGCCCTTGCCAAAGCAGGTGACTGCGATATGGCCGAGGTGGCCAACGTGATTAAAAAAACGGCGTTTAAAGTGACGCGCATGGGCCAGCTTGTCGCGCAGGAGGCTTCGCGCCGCCTGGGCGTGCCGTTTGGGATTGTGGATCTTTCGCTGGCGCCCACCCCGGCGGTCGGCGATTCGGTCGCCCGCATTCTGGAGGAAATGGGACTTGAAAGCTGCGGTGCCCATGGAACAACGGCGGCACTTGCGCTTCTGAATGACGCCGTCAAAAAGGGCGGCGTCATGGCTTCCTCCCACGTCGGCGGCCTTTCGGGCGCCTTTATCCCCGTCACGGAAGACGAAGGCATGATTGCCGCCGCCCGCCGAGGCTCGCTTTCAATCACAAAGCTGGAAGCGATGACTTCGGTTTGTTCGGTAGGGCTGGATATGATTATTGTGCCCGGCGACATTTCCCCCGAAATCATTTCAGCCATCATTGCCGACGAAGCGGCCATTGGGCTGGTCAATTCCAAAACGACGGCTGTCCGCCTGATTCCGGCAATAGGGAAAAAGGCGGGTGACGAGCTGAATTTCGGCGGGCTTCTGGGCGGGGGCCCCGTCATGGAGGTCAACCGTTTTTCGCCTTCGAAATTTATTCGGCGCGGCGGCAGGTTCCCTGCCCCCATTCAAAGCCTGAGAAACTGAAGACCGCGCTTTTTTGCAAGTGCAGGTCATATTTGTTCTCCCCAGTGGGAAAACTAGAATATTGCGCCGGTATTTTTATCAACATAGAGGTGTGTTGTCATGCAGGATCTTATGAAGCAGATTGTTGAAATGGATAAAAAGGCCCGCCGGATCACCGATTCTGCGCAGAAGGAAAAAGTGGATTCACAGAAGGAAATTGCTCAGAAACGCGAACAGATACACGCCAATTATCTGGAGCGGGTTCGTAAGCATATTGAAAAGGCTGAACCGCAGGAACGCGCCGTGGCTGAGGCCCAGTGGGAAAAGAAAAAAGAGAAGTTCTCCGGGCTGTCAAAAAATCTGGACGGCCTTTATCAAAAAAACGGCGACAAATGGGTTGCGGAGATCGTAAACCGCGTTTTGGGGGCCTGAGGCAATGCTGAATTCCCTTTCTTCCAATGTAGTGCTGGCAAAAGCGCGCACGATGTACGGCAGGCGTTTGAAGCAGGCGGATTACAACGATTTGCTGAAATGCCGCACGGTTGGAGAAGTCGCCGGATATTTAAAGAGCCATACCGCGTACAGCCAGGCGCTGGCGGGCGTTATGGAAAACCAGATCCACCGCGGGGAGCTGGAAGCCAGGCTGAAACAGAAGCTGGTCGGCGACTATGCTTCCCTCTGCAAGTATGAAGTAGAGGTGGACCGGCATTTTTCCCGCTTTTTTATCCAGCACGAGGAGATCGAGTTTGTTCTTCATACGATCCTGTCGGTCAATGCGGGGGTCCGCAAAGAACGCTCTTATCCTCAGTTTTCTTATCTTTCTCATGAGTCCCGGCTCGATTTTAAAGTCCTCTCGCGGGTCCGGACATACGCCGAGCTGCTGCGTGCCCTGGAGGGTACGCCCTATCGAAAATTACTGGAGCCTTTTTCACCGAAAGATGGAAAACTGGTTGACTATGCGGGGGCGGAACATGCCCTTTATTTTAACCTTTATTCCGGTATTCTGGACATTATCCGCAGCCATTTCTTCGGCGGTACCCGCAAACAGCTTTTCACCATTTTCAACGCTTATATGGATCTGCATAACTATGTCCGGATTATACGTCTGAAAACCAACTACGGCTGCGGCCCGCAGACGATCCGGAAGCTGCTGCTGCCTTCCGGTGCCCTCAGCAGAAAAACCATGGAAGAAATGGTAAGTGCGGATTCCGAGCAAGGGGTGCAGGCGGCGCTGGAGCGCACAGATATCGGCAGAAAGGCTTTCAAGCTGGAAGGGTCCTATTTGAGCGAGATCCCCATGAGGATGAACTACGAAATCTGTTGCCACTACATTGATTTTTCCACGCATCCAACGGTTGTCCTGATTTCCTACATTTTTCTGTGCGAGGCGGAAATGAAAGATATCATCACAATTGTTGAAGGAATCCGCTATCAGCTTTCCCCCGGCGAAATCAGAAAACTTCTGATTTCTGCAGGTGCTCAGATCCAGGAATAAATCCGGATAACCGGAGAAAGGAGTGATTCCACTGGCTGTTATTAAAATCAAGGCGCTGAATGTGATCGGCAGAATGTATGAGCTGGATACAGTGACCGAAGTTTTGGGAGGATCCGGCGTCTTTCACCCTGACAATGCGCTCTCGTTTTATTCTGACACTTCTGGGTTTTCTCCATTAAATGAGACAAGTCCATATTCCGGTGCTCTCGGTTCCATACGAGGATCGGCCCGGCAGATCCATCGGGAAACGGAATTAGAGAGGCTCCGCCACCGCAGGGTTCAAAACTGCCCGGTTCAGGATTGGAAATCTGCGGTAAAGCAGTTTGCTGATTCCGTTTCCGGGTTTATTGATCAGCGGCAGCAGACCGAAAAGCAAATTCAAACATACGGGATGCAAATCGGCCGGATCAGCCACTTTGCCGGGCTGGATCTGGATCTAACAGAACTGCGTGAATGCCGGTTCATCAAGATTCGGTTCGGGAGTATTCCTGAAGACAGCTATGAGAAGCTGTCAGATTACAGCGGTAATCCTTTTGTAGCTTTTTTCCCAAGCAGCCGGGAAGCCGGCCGCTATTGGGGGATGTACTGCGCTCCCATTGAAATGCTCGACAGTGTCGACCGGATTTTTGAGAGCCTCTACTTTGAAGGGACTTCGCTGAGCGATTTCAGCGGAAGTATTGAATCTACTCTGGAAAATCTGCGCGCACTTCAAAAGAAGGAGCAGTCCCGGCTGGATGAAATCGACTCGCAGATCAGTGCTTACTGGGAAAAAAAGAAAACCGGTATCTGTGCTGTATATTCCTATCTTTCTGAGAGAGCCGTTTATTTCGGTATCCGGCGGCATGCGGCAAGATATGGAGATAATTTCATTCTGACCGGATGGATTCCAGCCGACCGGGAAAACTTTTTGAAGGAGCGGCTCGACCGGCTTGAAACCGTAAAGTATACGTTTGACGATGCGGCAGACCCGGAAGTGCTGGCCCACTCCCCACCGGTCAAACTGCGGAACAAACAGATTTTCAGCCCGTTTGAATTCTTCGTCGATATTTATGGGATTCCATCCTATACGGAAATGGATCCAACTGTTTTTGTCGCTATTACCTATTTTCTGATTTTCGGAATTATGTTTTCCGACCTGGGGCAGGGGTTTGTGCTGGCCCTGACCGGATGGCTGCTTTGGAAAAAGAAAAAGTCCGCCCTCGGCCGGGTTATGGTTCCGTGCGGAATTTCGTCGGCCATTTTCGGTACGCTTTTCGGTTCCGTATTCGGGTTCGAGCATGCGCTGGATCCAATGTATAAAGGTATTTTCGGTTTGCCCCGTAAACCTATTTCCGTCATGGATTCTACAACGCAGGTGGTTTATTTTGCGGTTCTGCTCGGGGTTTTCCTTGTTATTGCCGCTATCCTGACCAATATTGTCTCATGCCTCAAGCGGAAGCAATATACAAACGGGATTTTCGGCCCGAACGGAATTGCCGGGCTGGTGTTTTACACGTCGGTTGTTTTTGGGCTGATCGCCCAAATTGCCCTGGACCGGAAAGTCATCACCACACCTTATGTGATCTGCTTTTTCTGTCTTCCGCTCCTTTCCATGCTGTTCCGTGAGGTTCTCGGCGGTCTTGTGGAAGGGCGCCCCGATTGGAAACCGGAAAGCTGGGGCGGTTATATTATGGAGAACTTTTTCGAGGTATTTGAATTTCTCCTCAGTTTTCTGACAAATACCATCAGTTTTATCCGTGTCGGTGCGTTTGTCCTTGTTCATGCGGGCATGATGCTGGTTGTCTTTACCCTTGCCAATATGACGTCCGGTGCTCTTCTGGGAATTCCTTATTTTCTGATTGTTTTGGGCGGCAATGCGTTCGTTATTGCACTGGAAGGCTTGCTGTCTGGTGTCCAGACGCTTAGGTTGGAATTTTATGAAATGTTCAGCAGATTCTACGACGGTTCCGGTCGGCCGTTTACACCGGTTGTCGTTGGGCAGGAAGTCTGAAATACATTTAATTTATTTTGGAGGAAAAAACTATGAATGCTCTCTTTATTTGCCTTCCGATTGTGTTTTTGATTTTGTCCGTTTTCTTTGCGATCCGCGCTGTGAAGCACGGTGCTCAGCGTCGGAAGGCAGTTGTCATGCAGATTGTCGCGTTTGCTGCGGTCTGCCTGCTCTCCATTGCTGTCCCAACAGTCGTTTCTGCGGCTGAGACTCAGCCGGCGGCTCCCAGCACCACAACGACTACGTCTGCCGCGGCGCCTTCCGATAATTCCTGGAAGGGAACGGGTATGCTTGCCATTGCACTCGCCTGCGGTATTTCCTGCATCGGCGGCGGCATTGCTGTCGCCGCTTCAGCTCCTGCTGCGATCGGCGCTACGGGAGAAGATCCGAAAGTATTCGGTAAAGCGATGATCTTTGTGGCACTGGCCGAAGGCATTGCCATTTATGGTTTGCTGGTCGCTATTCTGATGCTGCAGAAAATATAGCATCCCGGCATTGCAGAAACGGAGAATACGCTTATGCGCTTTTATCTAATCAGCGACAATGTGGATACGCAGATCGGGATGAGGCTGGCCGGGATTGAGGGCGTTGTTGTCCATCAGGCCGCCGAAGTCCAGAAGGCGCTGCAAGACGCTGTTAATCAGGAGGATATTGCGGTTGTGCTTATTACGGAAAGGCTTCTTTCCCTTTGCCCTTCCACAGTCTACAATATTAAACTGAACTGCCGCCGCCCCCTGATTGTCGAAATTCCCGACCGGCACGGAAACGGATGTACCAAGGATACCATTACCCGCTATGTCCGCGAAGCAATAGGTGTAAAAATTTAACGGTTTCTCAGCCGGACAAGGGGGTGCTGAAATGGCTGATTTACAGGAAAAAAAAGACAAGTTTTCGTCTGCTATCAACCACTATGCGGAAGAGCAGCGGGAAAAAATTGAAAATGAAATTGAAGACTATAAACGAAAAGAACTGGAAGAGGCTGAGATTGAAGTCCTCACGGAATGCTATCAGCTGATTCAAAAAGAAACGCAGGGAATGCGGAATGGCATTGCCCGCGAAATGGCGCAGCGCGAGATGGACGCCCGCCGGGATCTGCTGGAAAAGCGGGGAAAAATAACTAAGGAAGTTTTCCAGAAAGCCACGCAGAAGCTCAAGGAATTTACCGGGCAGGAAGGCTATGTTTCCTTCCTGAAAAAGTCAGCCGGCCGGTTTGCCAAAATTTTCGGCCGTCCGGGAATCGTTGTCCGACTGAAGTCCGGAGATGAAAAATACGAGGCTGCCATCCGGGAAGCACTGGGGCTAGACTGCCGGTTTGAAACGGATGCTTCTATTAAAATCGGCGGATTGAAAGCCTTCCATCCTGAGATGGGTGTTTTGGCGGATGAATCGTTTGATTCCCTGCTGGAAGACCAGAAGAGCTGGTTTGAAAAGAATTCCGGCATGTCCGTCGTATAATCGAACCGGGAATAAGCCGCATCGGAGATGAATTTATGGACACACAAGATTTAATTTTTGGTATCAACGGACCTGTTGTAACCGTCCGCAATTCCCGGAGCTTTTCCATGATGGAAATGGTGTTTGTCGGCAATGAGCGCCTGGTCGGAGAGGTTATCGGTGTATCTGACAAGCTTACCACCATACAGGTCTATGAAGAGACAACGGGCCTGCACCCCGGGGAACCGGTTTATGGGACGGGGAGCCCTATGAATGTTACACTGGGGCCCGGTATCCTCAATAATATATTTGACGGGATTGAACGTCCGCTGAAAGAAATCGCAAAACAGTCTGGGCCTTTTATTTCCCGCGGCAGCCGGGTTCCCTCTTTGGATGAAGACCGGCAGTGGGACGTTACCCTCTGCATCAAACCGGGTGACCGGGTAAAAGGAGGGGATATTTACGCGGAATGCCCCGAAACGCCTATTATTCGGCATAAATGCATGGTTCCGCCGACCCTTTCCGGAACGATTTCCAAAGTATCGCCGGATGGGAAATACCGGGTCAACGACACGATTGCCGTTTTAACCGACGGCGAGGGGCAGGAACATTCTCTGACCCTCTGCCAGAAATGGCCTATCCGCAGCCCGCGCCCCATAGCTGGCCGACTGCAGCCCACGATCCCGCTGATTACCGGCCAGCGCGTGATTGACACCCTTTTCCCTATTTCGAAAGGGGGAACAGCCGCTATCCCCGGAGGATTCGGAACCGGCAAAACCATGACGCAGCACCAGCTGGCTAAGTGGTGTGACGCAGATATCATTATCTACGTTGGATGCGGAGAGCGCGGAAACGAAATGAGCCAGGTCCTCGATGAGTTTTCTGAACTGATCGACCCGAAATCCGGCCGGCCGATGACCGACCGCACCGTCCTGATTGCCAATACCAGCAACATGCCGGTGGCCGCGCGTGAAGCTTCTATTTATACCGGCATTACCCTTGGGGAATATTACCGCGACATGGGGTATCACGTTGCTCTGATGGCGGATTCCACCTCCCGCTGGGCTGAAGCCCTCCGAGAGATTTCCGGCAGGCTGGAAGAGATGCCCGCCGAAGAAGGATTCCCTGCCTACCTGCCGAGCCGGCTTTCTGAATTTTATGAACGGGCCGGAATCGTTGACAATCTGAACGGTACGGTCGGTTCGGTCACCATTATCGGTGCCGTTTCTCCGCAGGGCTCGGATTTTTCTGAACCCGTTACGCAGAATACCAAACGTTTTACCCGCTGTTTTTGGGCTTTGGATAAGAATCTTGCTTACGCAAGGCATTATCCGGCGATCAACTGGATGCAGAGTTACAGCGAATATTTTTCGGATCTCAACCCATGGTACGTAAAGCATGAGGGAGAGGAATTCATTAAATACCGCAAAGAAATCAACAAGATCCTTCAGCAGGAAAACAAACTGATGGAAATTGTTAAGCTGATTGGTTCGGACGTTCTGCCGGACGACCAGAAGCTGACGATTGAAATTGCGCGGGTTATCCGCGTCGGTTTTCTGCAGCAGAATGCTTTTCATGCGGAAGATACCTATGTCCCGCTGGATAAGCAGAAGCGGATGATGGAAGTCATTCTCCATCTTTACCACAAATCGAAACACCTTATTTCGGCTGGTGTGCCGATTTCCGGGATCATCAAATCCGGCCTGTTTGACAAATTAACCAAAATGAAATATGACATTCCCAATAATAAACTGGAAATGTTTGACGATTATAAAAAAGACATTGATCAGACTTTATCAGCCATTGTGTCGGCATAACCGCCGCAAAGCAAATTTCCTCATAAATCTTCATTGAAAGGCGGTTTATTATGATTCTTGATTATATTGGAGTGAAAGATATCAGTGGCCCTTTAATCGTCCTTGACAATATTGACAATGCCTCCTTTGAGGAAATCGTCGATATCCATCTGGACGACGGGACTATGCGCCAGGGCAGAATTGTGCAGATGGACGGGAAGCGCGTTGTAATTCAGGTTTTTGAAGGAACCCGCGGGATTTCTCTTACCAATACACGCACCAGGCTGCTGGGTCACCCCATGGAAATGTCCCTTTCCCCGGAAATTTTAGGCCGCATTTTCAACGGTTCCGGCCAGCCGATCGACGGTCTGGGGGATATCTTTCCGGTCAAAACGGCCAATGTCAACGGAACCCCAATCAACCCGGTTTCAAGGTTGTACCCGAAAAACTATATCAACACCGGTATTTCGACAATTGATGTTCTGATGACGCTGATTCGCGGGCAAAAGCTCCCAATTTTTTCCGGATCCGGCATGAAGCACAATGAACTTGCCGTGCAGATTGCGCGCCAGGCAAAAATCAGCGATGAAGAAAACGGGAACTTTGCCATCGTCTTTGCGGCCATGGGTGTCAAGAGCGACGTTGCGGATTATTTTCGGCGTTCGTTTGACGAATCCGGAATCCTTCAGCGGGTTGTTATGTTTTTGAACCTGGCCAACGACCCGATCATTGAAAGAATTCTGACACCGCGCTGTGCGCTTACGGTCGCTGAATACCTTGCTTTTGAACTTGGAATGCACGTTCTTGTCATCATGACGGATATGACTTCCTATGCGGAGGCACTGCGGGAGTTCAGCTCTTCCAAAGGTGAGATCCCGGGCCGGAAAGGATACCCCGGCTACCTGTACTCCGATCTGGCATCTCTGTATGAGCGGGCCGGTATGATCCGCGGCAAGCCCGGTTCTGTCACGCAGATTCCGATTCTTACTATGCCGAATGATGATGTCACCCATCCGGTTCCGGATTTGACTGGTTATATTACGGAAGGCCAGATCGTACTGGATCGTTCCCTGGATTCCTCGGGCGTCTATCCGCCGGTTTCCGTTCTTCCTTCGCTGTCCCGTCTGATGAAAGACGGCATCGGAAAAGGGTATACCCGTGAGGACCATTCTGCACTCTCAAATCAACTTTTTGCGGCCTATGCCAGAGTGATGGATGCGCGTTCCCTTGCATCCGTTATCGGTGAAGAAGAGCTGTCGCCGGAAGATAAGCAGTATATCCAGTTCGGGAAGCTGTTTGAATCCAAATTTATCAGCCAGGGGGCCCATGAGAATCGCACAATTGATCAGAGCCTGGATCTTGGCTGGGAGCTTCTTTCGGTTCTTCCGCGCGGAACACTGGATCGTGTAGACGATGCAACGCTGGACAAATACTATGAACCAGCGAAAAAACGCGCGAAAGCCGCGAGCGCCGATGCAAAGAAGAGTTTTAGCATGGCGGGCATTCCGGCGGATCAGAAAACGGATTCGCCGCAGGAAAGCGGGGCGGATAACGCGTGAACAACCAGATTGTCCCAACGAAAGGAAATCTGCTTGCAACAAAAAAATCCCTTGAACTATCGCGGACAGGTTTCGATCTGCTGGATCGCAAACGGAATATTCTGATCCGCGAAATGATGTCGCTGATTGACCGCGCAACGCAGATTCAGGGCAAAATTGATCAGGCTTACGCCCATGCTTACAAAATGCTTCAGCGTGCCAATATTACACTGGGTATCTGTGAAGAACTGGCTCAGACCGTTCCTATTGAAAATGGTTTGAACGTTGCCTATCGCAGTGTGATGGGCGTTGAGATTCCCATGGTATCTCTCGAGCGCCAGAAGACGGTTCCGGCTCCGTTCGGTCTGCAGTCGTCCAATACGTTTCTGGATCAGGCTTACAACAGTTTTCTGGAGGTTAAGCGGCTGACTGCTGAACTTGCGGAAGTGGAAAATAGTGTTTATCGGCTTGCCGACGCGGTTAAGAAAACGCAGAAGCGCGCCAATGCCCTGAAAAATATTATGATCCCGCGTTTTGAAGATACGGTCAAACGGATTACGGACGCTTTGGAAGAAAAGGATCGGGAAGAATTTACCCGCTTGAAAGTCATTAAGAGACAGAAAACCCAAAAATCCGCCTGAAAAGGGCTCTGCTGACTGGCAGGGCTTTTTTCTGTTTTCTGACTTTTACGTAGAGGGAAAAGGGTTTCCGCAGTGCTATTTGGAAACGGCGGACAGGCAGCCGGTATGCGGGGCTTGACAAGGCTTTCAAAAGCGCATATAATAACGGAAATCAGTGTTGATGGGAAAAAGTAAACTGGTGATACCGGCACAGAAAGCCCTTATTTGATGGAAAAGGGAGCGGCCGTCGGCTGAAAATACATCCCGGAGCTGCCGGGCTGAAATTATATCCAGTAAGCCCGGCCGTGTGCGCGCGTTACAGCGCAGGGGTATGGCATTGTACCCGTTAAGGCCGCCGCCGTGAGGCTGCGGTAAACTGAGGTGGTACCGCGGAAGTTTCCGCCCTCTGCAAAAAGTTGCAGGGGGCGTTTTCATTGCTCCCTGAATGAATTTGGAGGAAAACAGCATGGGAGTTTATGAAGAACTGAAGGAACGCGGCCTGGTGGCTCAGGTGACCGATGAAGAAAAAGTGAGAGATCTTCTCAACAACCGAAAAACGGTTTTTTATATCGGTTTTGATCCAACAGCCGACAGTCTTCACGTTGGGCATTTTATCCCGATTATGGTGGCATCGCATTTGCAGCGAGCCGGGCATACGCCCATTATGCTTTTTGGCGGAGGAACAGGGATGGTCGGCGATCCAACCGGAAAAACCGATATGCGCAGAATGATGACAGAAGAGGAAATCGCGCATAATATTTCCTGTTTTCAAAAGCAGATGTCTCGCCTGATTGATTTTTCGGAAGGCAGAGCCATTATGGCCAATAATGCCGACTGGCTTTCCAATTTGAATTACATTCAGTTTCTGCGTGATATTGGTGTCTGTTTTTCTGTTAACCGGATGCTGGCGGCGGAATGCTATAAGCAGCGTATGGAACGCGGGCTGTCGTTCTTTGAAATGAACTATATGATTATGCAGAGCTATGATTTTCTGGAACTGTTCCGGCGCTACGGCTGCCGGCTTGAACTTGGCGGAAACGATCAGTGGAGCAATATCCTCGGCGGTGTAGAGCTAATCCGCCGCAAGGAGAATCAGGATGCTTACGGTCTGACCGTGTCCCTTTTGACAAACAGCGAAGGGAAAAAGATGGGCAAAACGGAAAAGGGTGCCGTTTGGCTGGATCCGAAAAAGACTTCTCCGTTTGATTTTTACCAGTATTGGCGGAATGTGGGCGACGATGATGTTACCCAGTGCCTGAAGCTCCTTACTTTTGTTCCGATGAAGCAGATTCGGGAAATATCCGCTTTAAAAGGGCAGCAGTTGAATGATGCGAAAGAACTTCTAGCCTATGAGGTCACCCGGCAGATCCATGGGGAAGAAGAGGCTGCCAAAGCGCGCGACGCGACCCGCGCCATTTTTGGAAAAGGAATTCCTACGGAAAATATGCCGTCCACATCCGTTTCCACGTCCGATTTTGTAAACGGGAAAATCGGCATTCTTGACCTGCTCGTCAAAACCCGGCTGGCCCCGTCAAAAGCGGAAGCACGGCGGCTTGTTGCGCAAGGGTGCATTCTGGTGAATGGCGAAAAAGTTTCCGGCCCGGGCGAAGAACTGACACCGGAAATCTTTCGGAAATCAGCGGGAGATCATATTGTTCTGAAAAAGGGGAAAAAAGTATATCATAAAGTTATCCTGGCAGACTGAACCGTATGGCTGAAACGGAAAGAAGGAAAACGGTTGATATCAAAGAAACATTGCTATTGGGTGGCTCCCGGGCTGGTAGTGTCCATCATGCTTTCCGTATATGCCGCTTCACGCCTGTTTCCATTCGGAACGGGGACGATTTCCTGGTGCGATATGAACCAGCAGGTTATCCCGTTCCTGATGGATTTTAAGGATATTCTGCTGGGAAAAGCAAATATGTTCCTGAACTTAAAAAATGCGGGCGGCATGAGCTTTTGGGGTGTATTTCTGTTCTTTATTGCCAGCCCGTTTTCTTTTTTGGTCCTTTTTACCGAAAAAGCTCAGATTTATTATCTGGTCAATATTCTTTTGATTTTAAAGATGGCTGCCTGTTCCGTAACAGCCAGCCTGTTTTTTCGGGCCAAGTTTCCACGCCTGAATTTCTTACAGGTCAGCGCCCTGGCAGTTATGTACTCTTTCTGCGGCTATACCATGTTTTATTATCAGAATATTGTATGGCTTGATGTGATGTGTCTGTTCCCAATTCTGCTTTTGGGTTTGGATCGGCTGTTTCATCAGGGTAGATTTCTTTTATATTCCCTGGTGTTTGCCGCCATTCTGGCTGTGAATTTCTACCTGTGCTATATGGTAGTCATTTTCCTGATTCTGGCAGCCGGGGTGTATCTCTTCCTGTGTGTTCCCAAGCGGGAGCGCGGCCGGCATGTCCTGCTCTTCGGGCTTGCCACGGTTGCTTCCGTTTTAGCGACCGGAGTCGTTTGGCTTCCCTCTTTGCTGCAGGTCCTTTCATCCGCCCGTATGGGAAACGTTGTTTCCAGTTTGCGCGCGGGCGGATTTTGGGCAAAGCTGGACACAACGGTACCCGTCCTTCTCTGCACGGCCGCTGTTTTTGCCGGTATGATTATGGTCCTTTATCTGCGGAATTATTGGAATCAGGGTATCCGTTGGCTGCTGTGTATGATGGTCCTTTTGTTTCTGCCTATTTTTGTTGAACCGATTAATAAAATATGGCAGACTGGAAGTTATCAGTCTTTTCCGGTGCGGTATGGGTATATCCCGGTTTTTCTCGGACTGATTCTCTGCGCTGCGGTAATTTCATTCATCAAGGGCTCTCGAACGGAATATTCAGGAGGGAAACTGTTTCCCGGGATTGCCCTGGCAGCTCTGGCGGCAGTAATGTTCTGCGCAGGGACAATTTTAAAGCTGGATTATCGGGATGTCACCGTCTACACGAGGACTTTGTGGGGGGATGAAAGAAGTTTTCGTCTGCTTCTGCTGTTTGCCGTAACAGGTGTGCTTGCTTACCTGATTCTTTTTCTTCTGTATCATTATGGAAAAATCAGAGAGATGTTTTTCTCCATTCTGCTTTGCTCGTTTGCCGTTGTGGAGGCCGTGTTTTACTCGAACGTTTATATTGCATCCGCTGGGAACAACGCTCAGTACTATTTCCCAATTTTGGATCTCAGCGATAGAATCGACGACAGCTCCCTGTACCGGGTAAAGATGAAACAGAAGTTTTTTGACGTAAATCTGATTGGGAGCATGGGTTACAATTCTTTGTCGCACTACACTTCTCTTACTTCCCAAAATTATATGTTTGCTATGAAAAAGCTGGGCTATTCGTCCTACTGGATGGAAGTTAACTCCAACGGAGGGACAAAATTGACCGACGCGGTTTTAGGGAACCGGTATACAATTGAAAGGACCGACAGAATTCCCGAGGGTCAAAATGCCGTATACGGCAACGGTCTGTATTCCATTGTAAAAAACAATCTATCCCTTTCCATTGGATTCCCTTTCCGAACCGATAAAATTCAAACGCTGAAAAATCTTTCTGGCGGTACCCGGCTTGAGCTGCAGGAATCTCTTTTCCACTCCCTTTTTGATACGGACGAAGATCTTTTCGTGCCATATGAACCGTCGTCGTATGACAATGTCACGATGACCCGCGGGAGCCGATACTGCTTTACCCTCAGCGATACGGGTTATGAGGGGACGGTCGATTATCAAATTCCGGTTTCCGGAACCCAAACGCTGTATTTTGATAGTTTTGATCAGCTTTCCAATCGGCTGTATGAACCAATCAATTCCAGCTTTTCCATTACGGTCAACGGAACCATGCTGCAGATCGATTACCCTACTCAGCCGGATAACGGTCTTATCAATCTCGGAACTTTTACCAATCAGACCGTTTCGGTCCAGATCGGCATTCTGCGGGATGTATCCGTAAAGTCTTTTGGCATTGCGGGCCTGAGAGATCATGTTCTTAGCACTGCTGTTGCAGCAACGCCGCAGGCTTCCCTGCAGCCGTCCGGAAATTCCATATCTGGGACGGTTACGGCGGATAGCGGCGGTGAATATCTCTTTCTGCCAATCAATTACGGCAGTGGGTATTCGGCTTCTGTCAATGGAATGAGTACCCCAATTTACCTTGTGTTTGATACATTCATGGCGATTCCTCTCCAAAAGGGTGTGAACCGTATTTGCCTTTCGTATATTCCGCCGGGCTTTCAAATGGGAGTGATCCTTTCTGCGGTTGGACTTCTCTGCCTGATCATTTTATACCGAATATCGAAACGCCGCTGCGCACAGCATTGGAAAACCGGTGAGCATGTTGCCATGACCTTGTTTACGATTTTGTTCGGGCTGGTTATTGCGGCTGTTTATGTGGCTCCTTTGCTTATCCTCTTCTGGTAACGAGTTGTGATGCTTTTTTCAGGCTGACACTGTTTTTCATTATGGTGTCAGCCCTTTTTCAGGGAAAAATTTCTTATGATATATGGAGGATGAGGCCTGCCATTTGCTTTCATATCAAGAATCCCCCGGCTTTGCCGGGGGAAAAGGAAACCATGAAAAATTAAGAAGTGCTGAATGAAATTTTTGCCGCAGTATTTCAAAACACCTGAGTTCAGCCTAATAATCTGAAGGAAGTGTACGGTTCAATGCTTTAAAACAAATCGCTGTTTGCTTCTGTTCCTGATTTTGCATCATAAACTTCCTTCGGCAAAGGCTTTTTCAGAAGCGCAAGCAGCAAACATCCTGCAACCGTTCCGACGAGAAGTGCGAAAAAGTAGCCAAGCGGATTGGAAATAGTCGGCAGAACAAAAATACCACCGTGAGGTGCATGCAGCTGGCAGCCAAACACCATACAAATTCCCCCGCTGATTGCGGAACCAACAATCATAGAAGGAATTACACGCAGGGGATCCGCTGCTGCAAAGGGAATCGCCCCTTCCGTAATAAAAGAAAGCCCCATTACATAGTTAACAATTCCCGACTGACGCTCCTGCGGGGTAAAACGGTTTTTAAAAAGGGTTGTGCATAAGGCAATGGCCAAAGGAGGGACCATTCCTCCAATCATGCTTGCAGCCATAATCTGAAATCCTATTCCATTGGAGCCAGGAGAGGCAAGCTGAGCTACAGCGAACAGATAAGTTGCCTTGTTGATGGGTCCTCCCATATCAGTAGCCATCATTCCGCCAACGATAAGACCCAACACAATTGCGGCGCTTCCGTTTAACCCTGTAAGGAAATTTGTGATACCATCATTAATCCAGATCATAACCGGATTCAAGAATGCCATAACAATACCGATTAAGAAAATACCGGCAAGAGGATAAATTAAAATTGATTTAATTCCTTCCAGTGATTTTGGAAGCCATTTGCAAAGCTTTTTCAGTCCTAAAACTAAATACCCGGCAATGAAACCGGCAAATAAAGCGCCAAGAAAACCCGCACTGACTTTTCCGCCCGCTGGATTTGCAAAAGTGCTTCCATTCATGGCAAGAATGCCTCCGACAAATCCAACGGCTAAACCAGGCCGGTCAGCGATCGCCATAGCGATATAACCTGCGAGGACAGGAAGCATTAAATTAAATGAAAAACCGCCGACTGTTTTCAAAAACTTAGCCACTGCCGTTGTCGACCCAAAATTTGGCCCGCCGGTTACGCCGTTTGCCGCATCAACCAGAAATGCAATGGCAATCAAAATACCGCCGCCAATAACGAACGGAAGCATGTGGGAAACGCCGTTCATCAGTTGTTTGTAAATCCTGTGACCGACGGTATCGCTTTCGTCACGGCTGTTTGTCTTTGCGGAAGAGCCGGATGTGCGGTGGTAAACCGGCGCTTGCCCTTCCATGATCTTACGAATCAGTCTTTCCGGTTCACGGATACCTGCTGACACGCTTGCTTTCACAACAGGTTTTCCGTCAAATCGGTCCATTTCGACTTCGCGGTCGACCGCAACAATAATACCTTTGCAGGCGGCAATTTCATCCGATGTCAGGGCATTATCAGTACCGTCGGCACCATCTGTTTCCACCTTTAAAGAAACTCCCATTTGCTTTGCTTTTTTGACTAAATCCTCTGCCGCCATGAACGTATGCGCAATACCGGTAGGGCAGGCGGTAACGGCCAAAACGCTGTAAGTTTTCTGCCCTGCCTCTGGTTCGGAAGAACTCACCGTCGGTTCGGCGGCTTTTTTCTCCGGAAATTTTTCCTCTTCCTTTTCTGTGATCAGTCTCAAAAACTCCTCAGCATTCGCAGCTTGCATCAGCTCCGTTTTAAACTGCGGATCCGTCAGAAGAACGGCAAGGCGCTGCAGAGCTTTCAAGTGAATATCACTGCCGGAAGCAGGCGCGGCAATCATAAACAGGAGATCTGCCGGTTTTTGATCCGGAGTATGGTAGTCTACGCCTGCAGGCACTGTGATTGCAGCAATCCCTGCTTTTTTCACCGCATCCACTTTTGCATGGGGAATGGCAATTCCCCCTCCAACGGCAGTCGAACTGAGACGTTCCCGTGCCATAATTCCTTCTTTAAACGCCGCACGGTCGCTGATGCATCCTTCCGCATCCAGCAATTCGATCAGTTCGTCAATCGCTTCGTCTCTGTTTGCGGCAGAAAAGTTAAGTTTTACTCCCGGCTTTGTCAGTAATTCATTGATTTTCATAGCTTATTCTCCTTTCCCTGCTTTATTGTTTAATTTGCTCCGGTATCATTGGAAACATGAAACAAAGTTTCGTGAAAATCTTCTGCGGCTTTATGGACTTCTCGGGCACAAACGCAGTGCAGTGACTTTTCTGCTAGTTTTTCACATTCTTTTCGGCTGCATCTACTCAGTGTATATTTTGTTTTGGGAATTTCACCGGCCGCCATACTAAGTTCATCCATCCCCATGCCGACAAGCAAAGGAACGGCAACAGGATCTCCTGCCATGTTTCCACACATTCCAACTGGAATATTGTGCCGCTTCGCTGCTTCGGCAGTCATCCGAATCAAACGCAGGACACCTGGATCAAAGGGATCATACACATCCGAAACACTTTGGTTGCTCCGATCTGCCGCTAAAGTATACTGCGTCAAATCGTTTGTACCGATACTGAAGAAATCCGCTTCTGCTGCTAGAGCATCAGACATCAGCGCAGCTGACGGAATTTCGATCATAATTCCCGTCTGGATGTTCTGATCGTAAGCGATTCCCTTTTTGCTGAGTTCATCTTTTGCCTGCTGCAGCAGTGTTTTCGCCTGCCGCAGTTCCTCAATTCCGGAAATCATTGGGAACATGATTTTGATTTTCCCAAACGCGCTTGCCCGCAGAATAGCCCGGAGCTGAGTCAGAAAGATATCCACCCGTTTCAGGCAAAGCCGAATAGCTCTCAAGCCGAGAAAAGGATTCGCTTCCTGCGGGATGTTGAAATATCCCGCAGCCTTGTCGCCCCCAATATCCAGTGTTCGGATAATGACTTCACCCGGTCCGGCAATTGCGAACGCCTCCGCTGCCTTTCGATACTCAGAAAACTGTTCTTCTTCGGTAGGAGCATTGGTCCGGGATAGAAATAATGTTTCTGTCCGCATCAGCCCGGCTGCTTCGGCGCCCTGCCCAAGGCTGTATTCGATATCTGCCGAAGAACCTATGTTAGCGGCGGCAATAACTCGGCCGCCGTCCCTTAAAGCCATCTTTCTGTGAGAAAAAGATTCATACAGTCTTCGCTGCTTCTGCTCACTTTCATATTTTTGCTGATAACTTTTTATCGTTGTCTGATCCGGTGACTGGATGCAAAGCCCTTTTGCTCCATCAAGAATGACCGTATCTCCGTTCCGGATATTTGTTAGAAGTCCCGCAGCACCTACAACCGCAGGAATCCCGAGCGATTTTGCAAAAATGGAAGTGTGAGCTGTTTTTCCGCCCTTTTCCGTCGCAAAGCCAAGCACATAATTTCGGTTCAGCTGTACCGTATCCGAAGCGGAAAGATCATCCGCAACCAGGATGACTTTTTCATGAATGTCAGAAAGAGATTTGCCCGAAGGGTCGGTCAAAAAGCGAATCAGGCGGTTCCCTGCATCGCGTACGTCTGCTGCCCGTTCTCTCATATAAGGATTTGCCATATTAGAGAAAAGAGTAACAAACTGATCGGTTAACTGGCGCACCGCTTTTTCCGCTGAGAAATGCTGACCGGTGATTAATTTTTCAATTTCCGGGGTAAAAGCCGGATCGGCCAGAATAGACTTCTGCCCTTTCAAAATACCGGTTTGTTTTTCTCCTACCTGTTCCGCCGCGTGGCTGATCAGTCCGGATATCTCTTGATCGGCGCCCCGGACGGCAGCTTTGAAGCGTTTTGTCTCGTCCGGAATCTTTTCCGGCGGGACATTTCGATTGAAATCCGCTTTCGGCTGCCGATAAATGAATACCTTCGCAATTCGGATTCCCTCCGATACGCCAATGCCATGGAATGTTCTTGCTGCCATAATAAACTGAACAGCCTCCTTTATTTCTTGTAAACCCAAGTTTACATTATTCTCCGAAATTTGATTCGAATAATTTCCGAACAGTGTCCATTGCCTGCTGTTCATCTGAACCATTTACTGTGACCGTAACGGATTCGCCATTTTCGAGCCCGAGACTCATCAGGCCAAGGATACTCTTTGCATCCGTTTCGATTTCCGTTCCATTTTTTTTCAGCGTAACCGTTGAATTAAATTTTGAGATGGATTCCATCAAAACCTGAGCAGGCCTGAGATGGAATCCCTGCGGGCAGCGCATTACAAATTCTTGTTGCAGCATTTTTTTCAACCCTTTCAAATTACTGAATTAAAATTTAATACGATGCAATGTTACCAGTGGAAGTGCTTTCTTCACTTCCGGCCCGGTACAAAGCTGTGTGCCGGGCTTGGATGCAGTTACAGTTCCGGCTGCGGTTGCTACGCGAGTGATTTCTTCCAGAGACATTCCGCGGAGTACCGCATCAGCCAATGCTCCTACCATGGAGTCACCCGCCCCGGTTGCACTCTTTACTGTGATTTTCCAAACATCCGCTTTAAAAGCACCGCTTGGGTCCAGAGCGATTGCACCGTCGGCTCCCAGAGATACAACAACAAGGCGGATACCTTTTTCCAGAAGATTCCGGCCAGCTTCCAGCACGTCTTTTTCTGTTTTGAGCGGTTTCCCAATCAAGGCTGTCAGTTCGTGGATATTCGGCTTGACAGCAAATGGCCGGCTGTCAATCCCTTTTTGCAGCGCTTCGCCGTCTGCATCAAGGATCACTTTGGCCCCGGATCTTTCTGCCAGTTCTGTCAGCTCCGCGTAAAAATCAAGCGGCACACCTGGCGGCAGACTTCCGCTTATAACAACAACCCTGACAGTGGGGAGCAGGCAGAGAAATTTCTTCCGAAATAATTCAAGTTCTTCCGGCGCGATATGATTTCCCTGTTCATTAATTTCTGTTGTCTTTTTGACGGTTTGGTCAAAGATTTTAATATTGGTGCGCGTTTCTCCTGGAATTTCCAGAAAACCCGTCTTGATTTTATCCTGCTGTATGCAATCAAACAAAAATTTCCCCGTGTGACCAGACAGAAATCCAGTAACCGTCACATCATCGCCAAAACTTTGCAACACCCGCGCTACATTGATTCCCTTGCCGCCCGGATCAATTTCAGACTGCTGCACGCGGTTCAGCCCATACGGTGCCAGCCTGCCAACCGTGACCGTTTTATCAACAGATGGATTAAGTGCAACGGTTAATACAGATCTGTTCATCCGGAAATTCCTCCGTTCTGTTCTTGATTTTCGTCCGCAAAATAAAGCCGGACTCCCTTTTGTTCAAATTCTTGCTGCTGTTCCGCCGGGATTTCATGTGTGGTTATGCATCCATCAATATCATTCAGTGTTCCGAATTTAGCAAAAGAAATGCGCCCGACTTTTGTATGATCGGCCAATACGTACACATGTTCTGAAGCCTGAATCATTCGCGCTTTAACGGAGGCCTCAATTAAATTCGGTGTGGTCAGTCCCATGTCCGTTTCAATTCCATTCGTTGCAAGAAATGCTTTATCAAGACGCAGACGACGGATGGTTTCTTCTGCCGTCGGTCCAACCAAAGCCATTGTATTGGTTCGAAGAATTCCGCCGACGCATATTAGAACGATGTTGGAACAAGAAGAAAGCTGCTGCATCAGCAAAATAGAATTCGTAACAACGGTTAGTTTTTTAAATTTTGTTAAAAGCGGGGCGAGGCAGAGTGTTGTCGTACCGGAATCAATTAGGATAGAATCACCATTTTCAATGAAACCAGATGCACAGCGGGCAATCATTTGCTTTTCTTTTTGCTGCTTGTTCTGTTTTTCATTATAAGTCGGTTCAATTCCAACGGAATCGAGGCAGACAGCTCCACCGTGCGTCCGTTTGAGTAACTTCCTGTTTTCCAATTCCGTTAGGTCACGGCGAATCGTCGACTCGGAAACTCCGAAAACCTGGCAGAGTTTATGGACGGAAGCACGCGTCTGATTTTGAACATATTCAAAAATTTTTTGTAGTCGTTCTTCCTCATACATGGCTGTTTAGCTGTTTTTCATCCCTTTCACAATGCTTGACCGAATTATGATTGATTTGACTGATTGTGACTGATTACATTATAATATATTCTGCTCAGTTGTCAATAGATTTGTAGATATATTAGCAATATAACACAATATTTTATTAATTTTTGTTAATTTAGCTAAATATCATTTATTACGGATTGCTGTATTTTATTATGATATATTGATTTGACCGATTATGAATGAAACGGTTTGGCTTTGAAAATGAACTTTATGGCGCATTCAAAACAAAAAGCCGGGGAGCCCAAACCTTTTGGTATGGCTCCCCGGCTTTTTAGGCCTGTTTTTGCAGCAGACTCAATGGAAAATTATTTACAGCAGCCTAATGCATGACTGCTTCCCAAAATTCGCTGTTATTTAACCGAACGGATTTTCAGTTTTGTAAAGCATGCCTTTTGGCTGATTGAATGAAATATCCGGAATCCCCAGATAGCGGAACAGCGTAAAGAGAGGTTTGCCCACGTGGGCGAATGCTACGGCGCCGTGGTGCGGGAAATGTTTCTCGATCAGCACATGGCGGTAGAATCGGCCCATTTCCGGAATGGCAAAGATACCAATGCCCCCAAAGGACCGTGTTGCCACAGGGAGAATTTCGCCTTCTGCAACATAAGCGGCCAGTTTGGCATCAGAGGTGCTTTGCAGGCGGAAGAAAGTGATTTTGCTTGGGGCAATATCGCCTTCAAGGGTTCCGCGCGTAAAGTCAGGTTCACCGCCGCTTTCAAGCAGTCGGTTCTGAATCAGCTGATATTTGATGGATGCACCTTTGGCCAGTTTGCAGAACGGTGTATTGCCGCAGTGGAATCCCATGAAAGTATCATGCAGAGTATACGGATATTTTCCTTGAATTTCGGATTCAAAGATATCCTTTGGAACGCTGTTGTTAATATCCAGCAGCGTAACGGCGTCGCCGGTCAGGCAGGCGCCGATATATTCGCTTACCGCTCCGTAAATGTCCACTTCACACGCTACGGGGATTCCGCGGGAAGTCAGGCGGCTGTTCACGTAGCAAGGTTCAAACCCGAATTCTTTTGGAAATGCGGGCCAGCATTTGTCTGCAAAGACCACATAGCGGCGGGAGCCACGGTTTTGTTCCGCCCAGTCGAGCAATGTCAGTTCAAACTGTGCCATGCGCGGCAGAAGATCCGGATACCGGTTGCCGGAGGTCCCAAGTTCTTTTGCCATATCGCTGACAACATCCGGAATCCGTTTGTCGTCTTTGTGTGACCGGTAGGAGACCAGAAGATCCAGCTCGGAATTTTCCTGAATTTCAATGCCCAGATCGAACAGCGGACGAATCGGTGCATTGCAGGCGAAGAAATCCTGCGGACGCGGGCCGAACGAAATGACCTTCAGCGATTTCAGACCGATAACAGCGCGGGCAACCGGAACAAAATCGGCAATCATGCGGGCTGCTTCCTCGGCAGTGCCCACTGGATATTCCGGAATAACAGCCGGAATCTGCCGCAATCCCAGGTTATAAGAACAGTTCAGCATTCCGCAGTAGGCGTCGCCCCGGCCGTTAATCAGATCTTTTCCTGATTCTTCAGCAGCAGCCACATACATAACGGGGCCGTCAAAATATTTGGCGAGCATTGTCTCGGGAGTTTCCGGCCCGAAGTTTCCCAAAAAGACCACGAGGGCATTGCAGCCGGCGGAGCGGACCTCATCGAGCGCTTTTTTCATGTCATTTTCGTTTTCAACGGTGGTTTTTGCCTCGTAAATAGAACCGCCGGCGGCCGTATAGCTGTCTACAATGGCTTTTCTCCGCTTTTCGGAAAGAGAGATCACAAAGCAGTCGCGGCTGACGGCAACGATTCCCAATTTCACTTGGGGTATGTTTTGAAACATCAGAAGAAGCCTCCTTGATTTTTTATAAATGAGTGCGGTAACTCCATTTCAGAGCGCCATAGAACCGGGTATAAATCTGGTATTGGGATTCATAAAGACCGGCATTCTCTGTTCCCGGAAGTGTGGTGCTTTCCATGCGGATAAGCGGTACGGTTTCCAAAAGGTCTGCCCAAATGCCTGCGGTAACCCCCGCGGCCAGAGCTGCCCCAAAAGAACCGCCCTCTGCGCTTCCATAAACCGTACGGACAGGCAGCTGGAAGACGTCGGCAAAGATCTGCCGCCATAACGGACTTTTGGCTCCTCCGCCTGCCAGAACAATTTCCTTGGAAATGATGTTGGTGCCGATACTTTGAATCTGATCATAAACCTGACGCAGAGAAAATGCAACCCCTTCCAGCACAGCCCGGGCAAAATGCCCCTTTTGGTGGCGGGAAGTCAAGCCGAGAAAAGCCCCTTTTGCGTCAGGATCATTGATGGGTGCCCGCTCGCCGGTGAGGTAGGGGAGAAAGATCAGCCCGTCGGATCCGGCGGGAACAGCGGCCGCTTCTTCATCCAGCAGGCGGAAAGCGCTTTTGCCTTCTTTTTTGGCCGCTGCCATTTCGTAAGTGCCCAGGGAATTCCGGAACCACTGGTAAGAACCGGCCGCAGCCAGCGTGACTCCCATAGCGTTGTAAGCACCCGGAGCATTTCCGCAGAACACCTGTAAATTTCCGCCCGGATTTGGCAGAAACGAAGGGAGACCCATTGCAACAACGCCCGAGGTGCCGAGCGTTATGCCCACGCGCCCCGGCTGGACCAGCCCGAGGCCCGTAGTGGAAATTACGGCGTCTCCGCCCCCCGCGCCCAGCGGCGTTCCTTCTGGGATGCCGGTTTCAGCGGCGGCCTCTTTCCCAACGCGGCCGGCAAGGTCGGTTGATTCCAGCACTTTTGGAAAGATGGACGGGTCAAGCCCTGCTTTCCGAATAAGATCATGCGCCCAGCTGTGTTCCTTTACGTTATAAAACCCTGTGCCTGAAGCATCGGATACGTCGGTTGCCAGTTCACCGCCCAGCCGAAAACGAATATAGTCCTTTGGGTTGAGAACGGCCGCCGTCCTCGCATAATTTTCCGGTTCGTTTTCTTTCATCCAAAGGATTTTTCCGCCGGTATATCCGGTCAGCATCCGATTGTTTGTGACGGCGAGAAGTCCTTCCAAACCGCCCGCGGCCCGGGTGATTTCATCACACTGTTTCCCGGTCCGCTGGTCATTCCAGAGAATAGCCCGGCGGATAACCCGGTTGCTTTTATCCAGTGCCACCATGCCATGCATCTGACCGGAAAAGCTGACCGCCGCAATCGGCTGTCCCTTTAAATCCGCAGTTATTTTCCGCAGCCCTGCGGCAGTCGCTTTCCACCAGTCTTCCGGATCCTGTTCCGACCATCCTTCCTGGGGGGCATAACAGGGATACTCTTCCACAACCGAACCCAGAATTGTTCCCGTTTCTTCCAGAGCCAGAATTTTGCATCCGGATGTGCCTACATCAACGCCCAGCAGAACTTTTTTCATGATTCTTTCCCTTCTTCCCATTCCGGGGAGGAAAGATCAATATTTTCCCCGGTCAGCCCCACAAACGCTCCCTCTTTTTGAAGCCCCGAATCCGGGTGAGCAATCAGCCACTTGTTGCGTGCAAACAAAAGCCTTGCCTCACCGGTTCCCGACGGTTTCTGTTCCAGCGGAAGGTTCGTTCCGCGCGGAAGAATGACCGCGTCTCGGAATCCAGCCCCGCCAATGCCGCACGGTGCGTAGTGCAGCGTGGTGGCATAGAGTTCTACCATTGTGCCGGCCGGGACCCGAAAAGCCTCTGTCGCTGAAGTATCAAAGGTATTCCGTACCGGATCAACATCCGCACGGGAGCCAACCAGCAGAATTAAATCGGTTACCGCAAGGTTCAGTTCAGAAGAGCGGTGGTATTCCAGCGCGTTCAGCTGTTCATTGTGCCCATTGCAGTAGCCGATCTGAATGGGAAGACCGCCGAACTCCTCTTTTTCCAGTTCTTTGGCAACCGGTAGTTTTTCCAGCTTCGGATCCATGGCAGTATAAACCGTTCCGCTGTCTGGCAGCGGTGTTGTTTTCATCTGTGTAACCAGTTCCGCCAGGTCAAAACCGGTAACGATCCTTCCGAAACGGCGGAATTCGCTGCCCGTGACCGGGAGTATTTTCTTTTGATTCATAATATGTAACTTCTGCCCTCCTGAAAAATATATTTTAGGCCCTGAATCATGTCTTCAGGTTATGGCTGAATCATCAGTGCCAGGCCTAATAGCGATTTATCTTTTGCAAATCTATAATAAAAAGTATTTTAGCACGATCCTTGTGTACTGTCAATAAAATTGCCGAATGGACTGCGGAAAATTTACCACTTATGAATTCTGTATTTGCTATTTTTTACATCCATATTTTAAGTAATTGCGGCAAAAGTGAAAAAATCCCGATTTAGGGTTCTGGAATTTGCATGCGTTTCATGCTACAATAGCAATCATAGTTTATTGAGGAAAAGCGGGAGTTTATTGTGAACAATCTACAGGTCCGGGATACGAATAAAAAGAAAATTATAAAATTTCTGTATGCGCATCATGAGGCGACCAAACAGGACATTGCAAAAGGACTGAGTCTCAGCGTTCCAACCGTTTCCCTGATCCTGAAGGAACTGGCTGAGCGCGGCCTGGTTCAGAAAACAGGGACGATGGAGTCCTCGGGGGGACGGAAGCCGATTGCCAATTCTCTGGTTTACAACGCGAAATATTCCGCGGGAATTGAAATTACACAGAACCATCTTCGTCTGGTGCTGATCAATCTGGGGGAAGAGGTTTTATTCTATAAAGTTGTTCGAGAACCTTTTCGGAATGAAAATACCTATTATCAGAAAATATCCGATTATTTTAGGGCATTTCTTACGGAAAGTAAAATCGACCAAAACTTGCTGCTGGGTGTGGGTATAGCATTGCCGGGTCTGTTCAATACAAAGACCGGCCTTCTGGAATACAGCCCGACCCTGCAGGTGCGCAATTTACCCCTGCACGTTATCGCTAGGTATTTTTCCTGCCCGGTATATGCGGACAACGAGGCAAACCTGGCCGGGTTTGCCGAAATCTGGCAGATGGATCAAGTGGAAAGTGCCGTATTCCTTTCCGTCAACAAGGGCGTCGGCGGTTCTATTATTATCGGAAACAAAGTCTACAGCGGCATCAACGGCCGTTCAGGAGAGTTTGGGCACATGACAGTTGAAAAAGGAGGCCGCACCTGTTCCTGCGGGAAGAAGGGATGCCTGGAAGCGTACTGCTCCACCCGGTTTCTCACGGAGCCCGATTTTCATGACATTGATGAATTCTTTGCCTCTGTCCGCACAGGAAACCCGTCTTCCCTGGAAAAATGGGATACCTATCTTGACTATCTAGCAACGGGAATCAATAATATCCGTACAATTTTTGATTCGGATGTCATTATCGGAGGCGAGATTGTCCCTTACCTGAAACAAGACTGCGATCTGCTAACTCAAAAACTGCTTCCGATGAATTCTTTCCATGAGCCTATAGATTATCTGCATTTCAGCCGGTACAGCGACCGGGCTGGCGCAGTTGGCGCGGCTTTGCTTCTGGTGGATGCTTTCTTAAGCGAATAGAGTATTTTCCATATGGTCATTTCTGCAAGACCGGGGGAGAAATTGCAGAACACACATTTTTTTGGAAAAGACTTGACGATCTGCCTGCTGTTTAGTATAATAGGCAAGTAAGATCAGTTTGCTACTGTGGCTCAGTTGGTAGAGCAGCGCATTCGTAATGCGCAGGTCGTCCGTTCGAGTCGGACCAGTAGCTCCAAAACATTAAGTCAGGGAGTTAAGTACTCTCTGGCTTTTTTACTGTTTAGCATCCGTACGAAATGTTAACTGATACTTTAATGGAGCCGATTCTTCGGTGCCAATATCAGTAAGGATTGCTTTTAATTCGGGGTAGGGCATACTGTAACGCTGGCTTAAATAGCGCAGCGAAGCGCCAATTTCACCGTCTGGCCCACCATATCCCCATTTGTGATCGTCACAAATAATAATATATCTCTACTCGGCTTTTCGTCCTGTCAAATACGATTTTATCGACGAAAGACCGGAGCATCAGATTCTTTTGTTCTGCACCGATATGGGGATCGCGCAGCAGTCTTACAAGATCTCTGTGCTGTCCGCAGAATTTTTTAATATCCATCCGTTTTTGAGGGATGTCCTGCACCGGCAGAGAGTTTTTCAGCTGAGTGATTCTCTCCAGAATTTTTTGCTTGTTTTCTCTGTATTCGTTCAGTGAATCGACGCCGTCTTCGTAAGCGGTTTTAATTCGGCTCAGCTTCTGCCGCTCCCGGACGATCTGTTTCTCAATGACTTCAGCCTGATATCCTGTTTTTGGGGCTGGTTTTCTGGTTATAACAATATCGCTTGCTTTCAAATTTGCTTCAATGGCGGTCAGAACCATCTCTTCAAGCCGGTTTATCTTAATACTGTGTGAAACGCTGCATTTTCCATGAGCGTATCCGGTGCACTGTAGGGAATTTCCTGCACCTTTGGACAAAGTGCTGCCGCAGCTGCTGCATTTTACAAGGCCCTGCAGCATCACGGCAGCCGGCTTTTTCCGGCCGGCGCTTTTTCCATACATCCGTTTGTTTTCCACCAGAGCGGCTTGAGCTTCTTTCCAGGTTTCGTCGTCCAACAGATGTTCATGGCCGCCGTCGGCAGTGATGATACCGGGATCGTCGAAGTTTCTGCGGGTTTTCCGGTTTGGATTCCAGCGAATCTTGCCTATGTAAACCGGATTCCGTAAGACGTATTCCACCGTCCGATTTTCCCAGCGTCCGCCGCGCCTTGTTTGAATTCCCATGGCATTTAATTGGGAGGCAATTGCCCGGCAGCCCATTCCGCCGATATATTCGCTGAAAATCATTTTAACCACCGGGGCTGTGTCGGGGTCAATATAATATTTTTTATCTTTCATAAAATATCCGAAGGCGGGGGCAGCCACCGGTTCTCCGCGGGTAACCTTTTCATTCATACCGCGCCGGACCTCCTCGGCCAGATTGATACTGTAGTATTCATCCATGGCTTCAATCATGGCTTCGACGATGATCGACATTTTATCGTCACCGATCTGCTCAGTAACGGACACCACATCAATCCCGCACTGTTTCCGAAGCATGGACTTGTAGACGATGCTGTCCTGCCGGTTTCTGGCAAAGCGGGAAAACTTCCAGACAATAATCACGTCGAACGGCTTTGGTTTTCTTTTGGCTGTGCCGATCATCCGCATGAATTCCGGCCGCTTTTTTGCCACTTTTCCGCTGACGCCTTCTTCTTCCCGAAAAATAAATTTATCGGGAAGTATCATATCGCTTTTCTTTACATATTCCCGAATCTTTTCCAGCTGGCTGTCTGGGCTGTATTCAAGCTGGCCGTCCGTGGATACGCGGATATAGGCGGCGGCGATTTTCATTTGGAATCTCCTTTTTCCAATGATATACCATATTAGATACGATTTATATTTTACTGTTTCTATATTTAGTCCGGAAAAGATAGAAATATGAAGCCTTAAAAACCAAACATAGGACAATCCGCGGCAGGAATACACGTATTGTGAGGTGATCTGTCTATGGCAGCGAAAAAACCGTTCACTTTTACCGCGGTGAGCTACATAACCGACAAGTCCGGAGAAGGAAAAACACACGGCCGTGAAGAAATCGTTTTCGAGCAGATGCCTTCACCGAAGGGGACCTGCAAATTCCGTCTGGTTAAGCGGACAGTATTCATGCCGGAATTGAAACAGGTAGCCTGCGATAAAAAGATGATGCGGCATGCATGTGAAATCCTGTCGGAATATTTATCCAAAAATACGGAGCCGTAGCGCAAGCAAAGAACCGAATTGACCGTTCAACAACCAATTTGTCCAATATCACGTCAAAGCGATTGACTTTTAGGAAACATCACAATATAATTAATCTTGTTACGTCTGCGAATTTTCGCGGAAAACCAATAAATTGGAGGATTTATGCATGAAGCGAGTAGCAAAACCTGTGTTTTTCATCGTTGCCCTCCTCATTGCCTTTTTCTTTTACTCTTCCTGGTTTGGAATTAAAGGAAAAAATGGGGACAATACGGTCACGTATCTTAAAGGTGCCGAAGATATCAGATTGGGGACTGATATCAGGGGTGGGGTGGAAGCCACATTTTCGCCGGCTACGAAAAGTAAACCGACGAATACCCAAATGGATTCCGCGGAATCAATTATCAAAGAGCGTCTGATTGGTGAAAACATTACCGATTATGAGGTTTACACCGATTATAATCACAGCCGTATCATTGTCCGGTTCCCCTGGAAAACGGACGAAAAGGATTACGATCCGCAGAAAGCGATTCAGGAGCTTGCCGCAACAGCGCAGGTGACGTTTCGCGAAGGGTTTGAATACACAACCCAGACCACAGGTTCCAGCGGGAACCCGGTATATAAAACGCCTAAAGGGGTAACGGCTTCCAATATCATCTTGAAAGGGAACGATATTGTCAAAGCCACCCCGGAAATGACGACGAACGATAGCGGCAAAGCCGTTTATGTTGTGTCGCTGAAGCTGAGCCAGGCGGGTGCGGAGAAATTTTCCGATGCGACGGCCAGATTAGTCGGAAAAACCATTTCTATCTGGATGGATGACACCGCGATTTCCTGGCCGGTTGTCGAGCAGCATATTACCGGGGGAAAATGCCAGATTGACGGCGGTTCCACCGGCTTTACAGCGGCGGACGCCTCGGCGCTGGCCAACAAGATTAATGCCGGTGCGCTGCCGTTCAAGCTGTCGGTAACCAGTTCCAGCACGATTAACCCGACGCTTGGCATGTCGTCCCTGGATGCCATGAAACTGGCCGGTCTGATCGCGTTTATTCTGGTTGCGGTCTTCATGCTGCTGATATTCCGTTTGCCCGGGCTGATCGCCGATATTTCCATGCTCGGTCAGATTGCCCTTACATTTGCAGCGGTTTCCGGTTATTTTCCGTTTATCCACAGCTTTACGCTGACTTTGCCCGGTATCTGCGGCATCATTCTTTCTATTGGGATGGGCGTTGACGCGAACATCATTACGGACACGCGCATTAAAGAGGAACTATGGGCCGGCAAAACATTAGATTATGCCATTTCACAGGGCGATAAAAACAGCTTTTCGGCCATTTTTGACGGTAACATTACAACGGTTATCGTTGCCCTGCTGCTGATGCTGGTATTCGGGCCGAAAAACATTCTTTCCTACTGGTTTGGCGCTTCGCTGACCGGTTCCATTTACTCCTTCGGCTATACCCTCCTGATTGGCATTATCGGCAACTTCCTGTTCGGCGTTGGGACAACCCGTTTGATGCTGAAGTCTATTTCCCGGTTTGGCTTTGCACGCAATAAATGGCTGTATGGCGGAACCGTGCCAGGCAAAGCCTTTAAAATCCGGTTCTATGAGAACCGCAGGATCTATTTTGCTATTTCACTTGGGGTTATTGCAGTTGGCCTGATTGCGAATGGAATTTTCGGCACAAAACTGGACATCAATTTTAAGGGCGGAGCGGTTATTAAGTATTCCTACAGCGGTGAAGTTCAGCCCAACAAGATTGAACAGGCGGTAGAGAAAGCTGTTGACCGCGATGTTGCTGTGACGATCAACAAAAATGTAAGGTCGGCCAGCGGCACGGGGAAAGCGAATAATATTACGCTTTCCTTTGCCGGAAGAGATTCCATTTCTCCCGAAACTCAAAAGGCTGTTAACACGGCTTTGAATCAGGTTTATCCGGACGCAAAGTTTACCAGCATTGAGGCCAGCTCCATTAACCCATCCATGGGCCGCACGTTCTTTGAGAAGTGCATTGTGGCCATACTGATTGCATTTGTCCTTTTGGATCTTTATGTGGCATTGCGATTCCGCAGGATCGGTGGTGCGGCGGCAGGAATCTTTGCGATTGTCGCATTGCTGCATGATGTTGCCATGGTTTACTTTACTTTCATTATCTTCCGCATTCCGCTGGATAATAACTTTATTGCCGTTGTTTTGACGATTCTCGGCTATTCGCTGAATGATACGATTATTGTGTATGACCGTATCCGTGAAAACCGCAGATTGTACGGGCCGAAAACGGGATACGATGTTTTGGCGAACACCAGCATCAATCAAACGTTTACCCGTTCACTGTATACAGCCGGAACGACTGTTTTGGCAGTTGCAACTGTGCTGGTCGTTGGAATGTTTTATAACCTTTCCAGCATAACGACTTTTGCACTGCCGATGATGATTGGCGTTATAAGCGGCTGCTATTCTTCTGTCTGCATTGTCAGCCCGCTATTTGTTATGTGGGAAAACCATAAGACCAAGAAACTGGCACTTCAGGCAAGCAAACAGCAGCAGGTGCATGCGCAGCTTGCACCGCAATCTGAAACCACTTCACCGGAGTCCGCAGCAGTGCCTAAAACAACTGCAGCGGCTGCAAAGAAAAAATCCGGCAAGAAGAATACTCACAAGGCAAAAAAGAAGAAACATTAATTCGATTCAAAAAGCGGGCACCAATGCGTTGATCTTTTGCGTATTGGTGCCCGTTTTGCGCTTTTATGCGTCGTAATCTTCAATCCTTTTTTCCACTTCCTCCATGGAATATACGACAATCCCTGCTGCAAGATCCTGCTGATCCTGCTCCGGAAGGACGTCAATCTCCGTGTTATACTCACGGAACGGTTCTGTTTGTTTATTTTTGAATACTCCTATATGGCCGTGGTAGATTTTTATGGTGTAGGAATCCCTGGTTTTGGCGTTCGCTTTCACAGTGCTACTGCTTTCTTGACTTAAAGTATCATTTGAGCTAAAATAATACGACGTGCTTTTTTCAGAAGATGAGGCCGGGGAGGCTGTGCGCTGCTTTACCGGAAGCTGTATAAGCAGCAGTACGGTAATCAAAGCCGCTGTGCTAATCAGCAGCATGAGAGTCTTTTTCAACAGAATCACCTCGGAGTTATTATTTTGAAAATATTGGTAAAATATACATTCCATCAGATTAGGCAGATCGCTTGCCGGGAAGGTGGTATCAGTGAGAAAAACAGATATCAGCAAGTTTTCAGGTGCCCGGAATACCATGGGAGATCATATCAGCACCGGCAAATCGGTATGGGGCATGTTCCTGAAAGCTGTGCTGACGATTTTGATCATTTTGCTGATTGCAGGTGTAATCGTTTTTGCTGCGATAGTTTCATTTATATACAGTTTGAAAGACTCCTCCATTGATTTTGACCTTCATAAATTGCAGCTGAATTATACTTCTTTTATCTATGTCAATGGGCCGGATGACGACAGTGCCCATCCGGTGAAATATGCCAGTATCTGCAGCGATGAAAATCGGATCTGGGTAGACTATGACAAAATTCCGCAGGCAATGAAGGATGCGATTGTTTCCATTGAGGATAAACGGTTTTGGGAGCATAAGGGTGTCGATTGGCAAAGGACTTTCAGTGCGGCAGCCAACCTGTTCCATCTTATCGGCGGCAACAGCGGCAGCTATGGAGGATCCACCATTACGCAGCAGCTGATTAAAAATATAACCGGGGACAATGAAGTCAGTCTTACACGAAAAGTCACAGAGATTTTCCGAGCGCTGAACTTGGAAAAAAAATATACAAAACAGGAAATCCTCACGGCTTATCTGAACGTGGTCAATTTTGGGAACGGCTGCGACGGCGTTCAGTCTGCGGCAAACCTTTATTTCGGGAAAAACATTGAAAAATGTGATATTGCCCAGTGTGCGGCTATTGCAGGAATTACACAGAATCCGACGGCCAATAATCCGTTTCTGCATCCTGAAGCAAACAAAAAGCGCCAGCAGATTGTTCTGAAGGCCATGCACGATCAAGGCAGAATTACAGATGCAGAGTACCAGTCTGCCGTCGCGGAGTCGGAGCACATGGCCTTTGTGGGTAAAAAAGAAGAAACTGTGGTTGATGAAAACGATGTGTGGAACTGGTATACAGACGCGATGATTGAAGATGTCAAAGATGGTCTGATGAAAGCCTATAACTGTTCCTCAAGCAATGCGATCAATATGATTTATCATGGCGGTTTGTCGATATATTCCGCTATGAACCAGAATATGCAGCAAATATCAGAAAGCGCATTCAGCAGCAGCAAAGTTTTTCCGTCTTCGTATCCGAACCTTCAGGGCGGCTACCTTGCCATGGATTATTCGGGGCGCGTGATGGCAATAGTCGGAATGCGCGGGAAGAAAACGGGCAACCGCTGGTACAATAACGCAACGGACGCAAAACGACAGCCGGGTTCTTCCATAAAGCCGCTTGCAGTTTACGGGCCGGCAATCAATCTTGGAATTGCCAATTATTCCACTCTCCTGAGTGATGAACCGCAGGCGAATTGGAGCGGAAACAAAGCCGGCCCGAAAAACTGGGATAGAGTCTATCATGGCAATATCACGGTGGATCTTGCTTTGCGTAAATCTTACAATGCTGCGGCCATTAGTCTTTTTAAAAAAGTAACACCTGCGGCAGCATTTGATTTTATGACAAAGAAGCTGGGATTCACCAGCCTGGAGCCGACGGACAAAACGCTGGCTATGGGGATCGGCGGTCTTACAAAAGGTGTAACAGTCCGTGAAATGACAGCCGGATTTCAGATTTTCGGAGACGGCGGCAAGTATTATCAGCCGTATACCTATTATTATGTGACCGACCATGATGGAAACGTGGTTCTCGATAACCGGAATGAAGTCCCTACACAGGCGATTTCGTCATCTGCTTCGACCATTATGAACAAGCTGCTCAGGCGCGTTGTGACGAACGGCACCGGGACCGCTGCCAATATCAGCGGCTGGGACTGTTTTGGCAAAACCGGTACGACAGATGCGGAAAAAGACAGCTGGTTTGTCGGAGGTTCGCCTTATGCCGTGGCGGGCGTGTGGACAGGCTATAAGACTCCCAAAAAGCTGGATAACGGCCAGGCGTCCGTAGCCAAAAAAGTTTGGAAGACCATTATGGAAAATTACTTGAAAGGCAAGAAGAAAAAAGACTTTACGTTCGATTCCAACGTTGTATCGGCTGTTTACTGCCAGCAGAGCGGTCTTCTGGCAAATTCGGGTGTCTGTACGCAGACCGGCGTGGGCTGGTATGATAAAAATAATCTTCCGGCCACATGCGATATCAGTCATGCGGGTGCGGTTTCATCCAGTCCGTCCAGCGGGGCGGAAAGCGGGGTGGAAAGTGCACTTCCGGAAAGTCAGGTTCCTGAAACATCGTCTGCACCGATTGAATCCGGTGCTGCCTCAGAAACGCAGTCCGAACCAGAAAATTCCGTTTCGGGATCTCAGGTGTCTCCCGAAAGTGAGATGCCCCCCAACAGCAGTGCTAAATCAGGGAAGAAGTCAGCCGTCAGCGGCGAGAAGCAGAATTCGCCATAGACCGTTTTTCCTTTCTGCATTACTTGCGGTTGAAACCTTTACAGAAACATGGTAAACTGGTAAAGCGAAAGAGTTCAGTGTCTATGCAGAAATGATTGGGAAACCATTCGAACAAGGAGTGCAGTCTATGGTAAAAATTGCGGTGATGGGCTACGGTACAGTTGGTTCTGGCGTTGTGGAAATATTGTCCAAGCATGCCGACAATATTGCCAGCCGGGCCAAAGAGCGGATCGGAATCAAATATATCCTGGATCGGCGGGATTTTCCAGACAGCCCGTATTCGGGCAAATTCACAAAATCGTTTGACACGATTCTGAATGATCCGGAGGTGCGGATCGTTGTAGAAGTGATGGGTGGGCTGTACCCGGCATTCGAATATGTGAAAAGCTGCCTTGAAAACGGAAAAAGTGTTGTAACGTCCAATAAGGAATTAGTGGCAATGAAGGGCGCTCAGCTCTTAAAGATTGCTCAGAAAAATAATCTGAATTTTCTCTTTGAAGCGAGCGTTGGCGGCGGAATTCCCATTATCCGCCCCATCAGCCAGTGTCTTGCCGCCAATGAAGTAATCGGAATAGCCGGTATTCTGAATGGTACGACTAATTTCATTCTGACCAAAATGATCCGCGAAGGGATGAGCTTTCAGGAATCGCTGGCTATGGCACAGAAGCTCGGTTATGCAGAACGCGATCCCTCTTCGGATGTGGGGGGCCTCGATGCCTGCCGGAAAATCTGTATTTTAGCTTCCCTGGCCTACGGGAAGCATGTTTATCCCGACCAGGTTCATACGGAGGGGATTTCTAAAATCACGCTTGCCGATGTCGAATATGCCGCCTCATGGGGAGGCGTGGTAAAATTGATCGGAATGGTCCGCAAGACAGACAGCGGAAAAATTCAGATCATGGTTTGCCCGATGTTTCTATCTCGGGAAAGCCAGCTGGCCAATGTAGATGATGAATTCAATGGAATTATGGTACGGGGCGATTCGACGGGGGACGTCGTCTTTTATGGAAAAGGAGCCGGAAAACTGCCAACGGCCAGCGCCGTCGTCGCGGATGTGATTGATTGTGTGAAGCATTTTAAAGCACGCAAATATCTGTATTGGGATGACGGTTCGCCGGATTATGTGGAAGACTACCGCGAATATGAAACGGCCATGTTTGTCCGGGGAAAAGCCGCGGATGAGTTCTCGGCTTTTCAAACAGTTGACAAACTATTCGGCCGGGTAGAACGCCTTTCCAGAAAAGTGCCGGAGCCGGGAGAGGTTGCCTTTGTTACAAAGAAAATGAAAGAGAAGGAAATTGCCCAGCAGCTGCAGCAGGCTTCGCAGGAAGGAATTCAAATATTAAACACGATCCGTATTGGCGATCTGTGAGTTCGGGGATGTTGAAATGATACGTATTCAGGTTCCGGCTACCAGCGCCAACCTTGGTTCCGGTTTTGATTCCCTCGGAATCGCGCTGACAATGTATAACCAGGTTTGGATGGAAGAGTCGGATACTCTTGAAATTTCCTGCAAGGATGACGTCGTTGTCCCACGGGATAAAAGCAATTTGATTTTTTGGGCGGCAAAACGCCTTTATGAAAAGTGCGGCCGCGAGCTGCCCGGGCTGAAAATCGTTCAGAAAAATGATATTCCAATGGCCCGCGGGCTTGGCAGCAGCTCCGCCTGCATTGTGGCGGGAATTACCGGTGCCAACCGTCTTCTAGGGAGCCCTTTGAACCGTCAGGAACTAACGAACCTGGCAGCCGAGATCGAAGGACATCCTGACAATACGACTCCTGCGATTGAAGGAGGCCTTGCGGCCTCGGCTATCGAGGCCGGCCGGGTATACAGTGTCAGTGTGCCGGTTTCGGATAAAATCCGCTTTGTGCTGTTTATTCCGCCGTTTGAACTCAAGACAGAAAAGGCGCGGTCGGTTCTGCCGCAGCAGTATTCCAGAAGCGACGCGGTTTATAATTTATCCCGTTCCGCTCTGATGACGGCTTCTCTTTTTTCCGGCCGGCTGGAGAATCTTCGTGTTGCGGTGCAGGATAAAATCCATCAGCCTTACCGTGCAGGTCTGATAGCGCATTTGGATGATGTTTTCCGCATGAGCTATGAGCTGGGATCGCTCGGCACCTATATCAGCGGAGCAGGTCCTACGATCATTTCTATGGTTGCCGTGGACAAGGCGGATGCGTTTTCCAGTCAGGCAGTTTCCCGGATGAAAAAAAGAGGAATTGATGGTTGGAAAATTGAGACCCTTGGAACGGATCCAGAAGGGGCAAAGATTTTCACGGAATAGGGCGGAGCACAGAATACCGTCTGACCCAATAATATTGGAGGGTGGAATTTTATGAGCCTGATTGTTCAGAAATTCGGCGGCAGTTCCGTTGCCGACTCAGAGCGGCTGTTTCGTGTGGCGGATATTGTGACCAAAACATATGCAAAAAGCAATAATGTGATTGTTGTTGTGTCGGCGCAAGGGGACACAACGGACGATTTACTGGCTAAAGCAGCCCAAGTCAACGAGAATGCGTCCAAAAGGGAAATGGACGTTCTGCTAAGTGCCGGTGAGCAGATGTCGGCATCCCTGCTTGCCATGGCAATTGAAAAACTGGGTTTTCCAGTGGTGTCTCTGCTTGGCTGGCAGGCGGGCTTTGTAACCAGTTCAACGTATGGAAGTGCGCGGATTAAACGAATTGAACCGGATCGAATTCAAAAAGAACTGGATAAAAAAAATATCGTTGTTGTAGCCGGATTTCAAGGGATTAATCGCTACAGAGATGTGACTACGCTGGGGAGAGGCGGTTCTGATACCAGCGCCGTTGCTATTGCCGCAGCAATGCATGCGGATCTGTGCCAGATCTTTACGGATGTAGAAGGGGTCTATACGGCGGATCCCCGCAAAGTGAAAAATGCCCGGAAACTCTCTGTTATTTCTTATGATGAGATGCTGGAACTTGCTTCTTTAGGGGCGCAGGTACTGAATAACCGGTCGGTGGAGATGGCCAAAAAGTATGGCATTGAACTGGAAGTGCTCTCCAGCATGTCCAGCAAACCGGGAACGATTGTTAGGGAGGCTGCAAACAAAATGGAAGAAATGCTGATAACCGGTGTTGCAAAGGATGAAGATGTTGCCCGGGTTTCCATTATCGGCGTGCCGGACAGACCAGGCCTTGCTTTTAAAATTTTCTCAAAGCTGGCTGCGAAAAACATCAATATTGATATTATTCTTCAGTCTGTGGGCAGAAATGGGACAAAAGATATCAGTTTCACCGTAAGCCATGCAAACCTGAAACCGACCATTGATCTTCTCGACCCATATTCAGAACTGATCGGTGCTACAACAGTGCTTTATGACGAGAACGTTGCCAAGGTGTCTATTGTGGGTGCAGGGATGGAGTCTCACGCAGGGACAGCGGCGCACATGTTTGAAGCGCTCTATGAAGCCAATATTAATATCCATATGATATCTACGAGCGAAATTAAAATTTCTGTTTTGATTGATTATGAAGATGCTGATAAAGCAGTGGCCGTGATCCATGACAAATTTTTTGGAAAACCTGTTTTAGATTGAAGTGCTGATATCAATAATAACCAATAACCGAAAAATTTTATAGCAGCTGATATATTTTATAATCCACTTTTTTGCAGGGAGGGTTTTGCTTGAGAAAACAACGTGCTGGTTTTAAACAGAATTGTCATGGCTGGGTTCGCTCGGCTCTTGCATCGGTTTTAGCTGTCTGTATTTTAGCGCTGCCGGTTTCAGGATGTTCTTCAGAAAAGAATATCTTGAAACAGGTAAAGAATCTGTCTTCCAGTTCCAGTTCACAAGTCACTCTGTCTGCCCCGTCTTCTTCTGAAATACAAAGTTCCAGAGTGAAAAAAAAGACAGTAAGTGCTATTAAACCAGCACAAAAGAAAGCTGTGTCTTCTTCAGCCCCGAAAAAAACTCAGCATTCCTCAACTGTTCGGGAAACAAAACTGCTTGATGCGAAACTCCCTCCCAAAGCGGAAGCGACTCAGAAAATTGTCAGCGGTGCACTGGCAACGGCCAATTATACGGCAATCAAACAGGACAGCAGTTTGCAGGCGCTTTCCAGTCAGCCGGAAAAAACTCTGTACACATTAATTAATGAGAGCGTTTCGCAGATAGCCTTGCAGAAAAATTCCTCAGGCCTTTATCCGATGGGGCAAGTTACAGTTCCACAGAAACTTTCGGAAGCCCAGATACGCGTATCTTTAACGGCGTATATGGACGACCATCCCAAAGTATTTTGGATTGCAAGTAGATATTCCTATGGGTATCAAAATGGCCAGACGGTGTTGCAGCTGTATTCTGTCCTGTCGCCCAGTGAGTGCAAAGCTGCCATTCAAAAATTGAGCGATGTTCTTGCTTCCGCTGTAAAATCCATCCCTACGGGACTTAGCCAATTTGACAGGGAAAATTCTATTTTTCAGTATCTGGTCAGCCATTGCAGCTATGATACGGCAGCCGTAACAGATTCAAGCCGTTGGCAGGCGTTTACGTCCTATGGTGCGCTTGTAGACAACAAGGCTGTCTGCGAAGGCTACTCACGTGCCATGCAGCTGCTTTCTGAATCTGTGGGGCTGAAGTGTGCTTTGCTCAGAGGTAGCAGCGATGGTGTGAACCACATGTGGAATGTCATGCAAATAGACGGTAATTGGTATAACCTTGATGTTACGTGGTGCGATAATACGGTTTTGATTTATAATTATTTTAACATTCCGGATTCTGTATTGAAATTAACCCATCAGGTTTCACCGTTGGTTTCTTCTTTGACAACCAAACAAATCTGTGATTCTGAGATTCAGTTTAATCTTTTTCTGCCTAAATGCACTGCGACAGAGGAAAATTATTTTCAAAAAAAGGGAATCCATGTATCCGCATTCAGCAGTGCGGAAGATACGGCTGTCATTGGCGAACTTATCCCGGAATTAAAGTCGGGAGAAACTTCCATAGCGTTTTATATTGACAAAGCGTCGGATTATGATATTCTGATATCCGGCATGATGTCGAAAGCGCCTTATAAAATGTCTGCATGGCTGAAAAATGCTGCCGGCCAGGCGGGAAAGACAATTGATTTCGATCATGTATCGTATATTACGGATAAATCCGACCGAGGTTTGACCGTACATATTGCGTATCAATAAGCAGTTTTTATGAGCGCAGCGGTCGAAAAACACGTGAAAAGCAAGAAAAGGCGCAAAAAGATAAAAAAAAGCAAAGAAAGGGGTTGACAAGAGGGAAAGAGTTTGGTATTATAGAGAAGCGCCTTACGGAAAGGGCGCTGCGGAAGAGGAAAGGCGAGAGCCTGGGAAGCCGCATGGG
>ENA-UOOK01000648-UOOK01000648.1-fermentation-metagenome-genome-assembly--contig:-NODE-648-length-45879-cov-6.100406_pt1 | contig 45879 bp, 33 predicted proteins | sample MGYA00245777_ERZ724023 | MGnify/ENA primary metagenome ERZ724023 (study PRJEB28704, sample SAMN03018312) | fermentation metagenome | biome: anthropogenic terrestrial biome; feature: soil; material...
TAGTGTTTGACTTGAGTTGGGCTATCAATATATTGTACCGGAATAGTTGAATCAAATAACAACGCAAAAAGCCCGATCTGAGCTATAATAAGAGAATGATGAAGCTTCAAGAAAGAAAACCCATCTAGGGTGCTGGGGATGGGGCAAGCGATCGAAGGAGGAGTTGCGGTGAAGCATCCAGAGTTATTAGTTCCCGCCGGTAATTTGGAGAAATTACGGACCGCCATCCTTTACGGCGCCGATGCCGTGTATACCGGGGTCGAAGGGTTAAGCCTCCGGGCCCAACAGGCGGAATTTGGGATGGCCGACTTGGAAGTAGGGGTCCGCATCGCCCACCAACAAAACGTAAAGGTGTATGCGGCTTTAAATATCTTTGCGCGGAATAGCGATTTGAAAATGGTCAGGCAACGGGTAGGCGAACTGGCTGAGATCGGCGTGGATGCGGTGCTCGTCAGCGACCCGGGAATCCTGGGGATCATTCGTCAGGTGGCCCCCGGTTTACCGGTGCACCTTAGTACCCAGGCTAATACGGCCAATGCGGCAGCGGTCCGTTTCTGGCACGGGCAGGGGGTAAGCCGTGTTGTCTTGGCCCGGGAACTGAACCTCAAGGAGGTCGCGGAGATTGGAGCGGCGGTTCCCGAAGTAGAACTGGAACTCTTTGTGCACGGGGCGATGTGCCTGGCCTATTCGGGCCGGTGTTTACTCTCCGCCTACCAGACCGGACGGAGCGCCAATCGGGGCGAGTGCACCCATCCCTGTCGTTGGGAGTATACGCTTTTGGAGCGGACCCGCCCGGAGGATCCGCTTATTTTGACCGAAGATGAGCGGTACAGTTACCTGCTGAGCTCGAAGGACCTGCGGATGATCGAGTATTTACCGGAGATCTTAGCGGCTGGCGTTTCCAGTTTAAAAATTGAGGGACGGATGAAGACCGTTTATTACGTGGCGGTGGTGACCAGAACTTACCGGTGGGCGTTGGATGCGGCGGTGCGGGACCCTGAAGGGTACCGCTGCGACCCCGCGTGGCTGGAGGAACTGGACAAGGTCTCAAACCGGGACTATACCACTGGCTTTTACCTGGAGGAGAAAGAAAAAGAGTTTGCCGGGCTGAACACGGAACAAAGTTATCGGCAATCCCATGGCTTGGCCGGGACGGTCCTTGCCTATCTGCCGGCCGAGGGGAAAATCCTGGTTGAGCTGAGAAACCAATTGGTGGCGGGCGCTGAAACCGAGCTCCTCCTTCCGGACGCCACCATTACCCTAGACTCGAAGGCCATGACCGATGAAACCGGGCAACCGCTGGCGGCAGGGCATAACAAGTACCGGGTTTATTTCCCAGTGGACCGGGCGGTGCCGGTGGGGGCAGTTTTGCGTCGTCGCTTAGCCCGCGTCTAGGTTTTCCATTTCCGCTTCAAAGGCCGCGGACGCCTGTTCATACTCGTCGGTCACTGTTGCCAGTTCGGTATAGAGCTGCTCTACTTCCTCGTTGATTGCGGCATTGTCTTTGGCGAGCCTAGCGATGGCGTCGCCGTCTCCGGCCGCAGAGGCCGTAATCAGCTCCCCATTATTCTGCTGCAGCTGCGCTTCCAGCAGGGAAATGGCCGTTTCCAACTGGTTGATCCTGGCCTCCAGCGGTCTTAACACCAGCGAACGGCGGGTAATAATATCTGCTCTTTCCTGGCGGAGGGCCTTCCGGTGGTTGGAGGGAGTGCTTGCCAGCTCCTCTGCTTTTGCCGCTTCCCTCTCCTGATCTGCTTCCCAGCCAATCTCCTCAAGAAAACGTTGGTAATTCCCGTTAAAAAGAAAAACCCGGTCCCGGTCAAAGACGATTAATTTATTGACCAGCGCCTGAAGGTACATTTCATTATGGGTGACCAGGATCAGCGCTCCGTTATAGGCATCTAAAGCTTCCACCAGCGAATCACAGGCCTCCATATCCAGATGGTTGGTGGGCTCATCCAGCAGTAATAAGTTGCTGGGGGTGAGCAATAGTTTGCTCATGAGAACACGGCTTTTTTCTCCTCCGGAGAGAACGGAGATTTTTTTTAAGGCCAAATCACCGCTGAACATAAAGGCACCGCTAATCTTCCGTGCCAGTTCGGTGGTGCAAGTCGGGGAAACCGCCATCAGTTCTTCAAGGATTGTGTGGTCCGGCTGGAGCCGCTCCACATTGGTCTGGCCGAAATAAGCGGTTTGCAGCCCCGGATGATGGCGAAGCTCGCCACTTACCGGCATCAGGTCTCCGGCCAGGAGGCGCAGGAGGGTGGATTTACCCTTCCCGTTTTTCCCGATGATCCCGATCCGGTCATTTTTACGGACGGTGAAACTAAGATCATCAATTAAAAGCGGCCCGGATGGCTGGTAGGAGAAGGAAAGTTTTTTTGCCTCCATGATTAGCTTGCCGGGGATTGGCGCTTCCGGGAAGGAAAACTCTAACTCTTCGGCCTTCGTAAGCTTTTCTAAGCGTTCTTGTTTCTCCAACATTTTAACACGGGATTGTACCCGGGTGCTGAGGGTTGCTTTATAGCGAAAACGGTTGATAAAAGTTTCGATTTCTTTCCGTTTCTTTTCCTCGTTGATCCGGGTCTTCTCGTAAATCTCCTCTTCTTGGGCGAGCTGAGCATAGAATTTCTCTGTTCCCCCCGCCAGCTTCCGCAGTTTCTGGCGGTGGATCCCTAAGGTATGGGTAATCACCTGGTCCATCAGATTCCGGTCGTGGGTGATTAGGATCAGTTCATTTTTCCAGGCTTGTAAGAAGCGGACTAACCACCGGATGGAGGTAATATCCAAGTAGTTGGAAGGCTCGTCCAGGAGCAGTAAGTTAGGTTCGGACGCCAGTACTTTGGCCAGGTTTAAGCGGACCTGGAAACCACCGGAGAATTCGGCCGGCGGGCGCTGAAAGTCCGCTTTGACAAAACCCAGACCTAAGAGGATCTTTTCCACCCGCCAACTTTCCCCTTGTTGGGCTGCAGAAAGACCCAGGCATGCTTCTGCTAATAGGGTGGGGCGGGTAAAACTTAGTTGTTGCTCAAGATGACCAACAGTATAGTGTTTGGGGAAGGTGATCGTTCCCTGATCCGGTTCCTCCTCCCCGGTCAACAGACGCAGGAGGGTAGTTTTTCCGTAACCGTTCCGACCGACCAGTCCGATCCGTTCCCCTTGGTTGATCAGAAAATTAGCCTCGGTAAAAAGGACTTGTTCACCGTAGGCTTTGGCGAGATTTACCGCTTTAATCAATGTCATCACACCTAAAGTAACTTATAACTTACTTTTAATTTATACGCTGGGCGGTAAATAGTCAAGTCCGGGCGAAAGCTGGGAAGAGGCGGGGCGGGAGACCGGCAGTCTTTTGGATCAGAGTTTCTGCTTGACGCACCTCGGTTTCGGTTACAGTGATGCTATGCTCATGAAAGAGGGGGCTGTCACGGTGTAAGTCCTCCCAGTCACTCTCGGCTAGGCTATTATAGGGAAAGATTTCGATCCTTTCCAAAGTGGGAATTTCCTTAGCTAGCCGGCCTAAGGCGGTGAGGGCTTCCGGTGGATCGGTCCAGCCTTTAATCAATACATAGCGTAGCCAGACCGGAGTGGAGAAGTTCGAAAGCAGTTGCCAGTTGGCCAGGACCGATGTGGGGTTCAGCTTCGAGAGGGCTTCCGGGTGGAGGGGATGCTTGATGGAAAACATGACCAGGTCCACTCCTTGGACCAATTGTTGAAAGGAGTCGGTTGGTCCCCAGCCGCAGGTATCAAGGGCTACGTGCCAGCCCTCCCCTTGGGCGAGCGTGGCTAGGGCGAGGGCAAACTCTGGTTGAAAGAGGGGCTCCCCGCCACTTAAGGTCAAGCCCGGCGGCGTTTGCAAAAAGGGGCGGAATCTTTCTAAGCGGAGCAGGAGCGCTTCCGGGGCGATCTCTTCTCCTCCTTGTGCCGCCCAGGATTCGGGGTTATGACAGAACAGGCACCCAGCCGGACAACCTTGAAAAAAGACGACGCACCGGGTGCCGGGCCCGTCGAGGGTGGAGAAACTCTGTACAGACTGGATCCGGCCTCTGGTCACCACCGGCGCCACCTCTTTCTGCTTTGTGGAAGGATTTTTTCGGGGCTACATTCGTTCATAAATGGTCCGTTCGATGACTTCTAATTGCTGTTCCCGACTGAGCTTCACAAAATGTACGGCATAGCCGGAGACCCGGATGGTCAGGTTGGGGTAGAGTTCCGGATGCTCCATGGCGTCGACGAGGGTTTCACGGCTATAAACATTGATGTTAATATGGTGGCCATGGGCTCCAAAGTAGCCGTCGATTAGCCGGATCAGGTTCTGCACCCGATCGCTGGGGCTAGGACCGAGCGCTCGTGGTGTGATGGAAAAGGTGTAGGAGATTCCATCCAGACAGATTTCATAGGGCAGTTTGGCCAGGGAGCGCATGGCAGCCACAACTCCGGATTTTTCCCGTCCATGCATGGGGTTGGCCCCAGGGGCGAAGGGGTGGCCGGCTCTTCGCCCATCTGGGGTGGAACCGGTTTTTTTACCGTAGACCACATTAGAGGTGATGGTCAGGATCGACATGGTCGGTTTGGCGTCTCGGTAAATCGGCTGCTCGGCCAGGGATGCGTAGAAATAACGGAGGACTTTTACCGCTAGCCCATCGACGCGATCATCATCATTACCAAAGTACGGGAAGTCGCCCTCCGCTTCAAATCCGGTGGTGATGCCTCGTTCATCCCGGATCGCTTTTACGCGGGTGTAGCGGATAGCGCTTAGGGAATCGGCGACCACTGAAAGGCCGGCCACCCCGAAAGCCATATGGCGGCGGGGGTTCGAATCAATCAACGCCATCTGCATCCGCTCATAATTGTATTTATCATGCATATAATGGATACAGTTCATCGTCTGGCTATAAAGCACGGAGAGCCAGGTGAGTACCTGTTCGTAGTTTTCCCAAACTGACCGCCAGTCCAAGTAATTACCGGTCAAAGCCGGAATGGCTAAAACCTGTTCGCCGGTTTTTTCATCCCGGCCGCCGTTGATCGCCAGGAGGAGGGCTTTGGCTAGGTTAACCCGAGCGCCGAAATATTGCATATCCTTACCCAATCGGGTGGCAGAGACACAGCAGGAGATCCCGTAATCATCCCCGAAGATCGGGCGGATCAACTCATCATTCTCGAACTGGAGGGCGGAGGTCTCAATGGCGAGATTTATCGTATATGCCCGGAAGGGCTGGGGTAGCCGCGGACTCCAAAGCACCGTAAGGTTAGGTTCGGGCGAGGGACCAAGGTTGCGTAGGGTATGTAGCCAGCGGTAGTCAGTCTTTGTCACTAGTGGCCGCCCGTCTTCACTGATCCCGCCGACGGATTCGGTGACCCAGAGCGGATCACCGGCAAAGAGTTCATCATATTCCGGAGTACGCAGATGGCGAACGAGGCGCAGTTTAATCACCAGTTGATCGATTAATTCCTGGGCACCCTCCTCATCGAGGGTTTTCGCTTCCAGATCGCGGCGGAGGTAGATATCCAGGAAGGGGCTGGTGTGTCCCAGCGACATGGCGGCTCCATTTTGCTCTTTGACCGCCCCGAGGTAAGCGAAGTAGAGCCACTGGATGGCCTCGCGGGCATCGGTAGCCGGCCGGCTGAGGTCAGAGCCATAAGCCTTCGCCATTTCCCCCAAACGCTCTAACCCTTCAATTTGGTCGGCGATATCTTCGCGCAGATGGATGCTGGTATCATCCACATTATCTAAGGCGTAGAGGTCATTCTTTTTTTCAGTGATCAGAAAGTCCAAGCCATAGAGGGGCACCCTTCGGTAATCGCCAATTAGGCGCCCGCGTCCATAGGCATCGGGAAGACCGGTAATGATGCCGAGATGGCGTGCCTGGCGCATCTCCGGGGTATAAATCCGGAAGATTGCTTCGTTTTGGGTCCGGCGGTAGGTGGTGAAGATCTTTTTCATCGCCGGATCCGGATCAATGTTCCGCGCCTTACAGGCCGCTTCCACCATCCGCCAACCGCCCCAGGGGTTGACCACCCGTTTTAGGGGCTCATCGGTTTGGAGACCGACAATGACTTCAAGTTCTCGGTCGATATACCCAGGAGCCCAGGCGGTGACCTCGGCGACGCGCTCGGTATCAATGGCGAGGACACCCCCGGCGGTTCGCTCTTCGTCCATTAATTGTTGGCATTTCGTCCAGAGTCGTTTGGTTCGGGCGGAAGGGGGAGACAAAAAAGCAGGTTCACTAGTGAAAGGTTGGTAATTGTGGCGAATGAAATCAGCAAGGTCGATTTTTTTTCGCCATAATGCGCCCTCGAAATTGCGCCAAGGATCCATGGTTGATTTCCCCCTTAGTGTAAATATTAGTTCTGTTGGTCCATTTTGGGGTAAGAAGTAACGTTGACGGCCTTTCCTTACTCTGATATTATTACATTTGACGCAAATATTTATAGTATATGGATCCTAATCTTTTGCTCCTTAAAATATGGAAGGCTATTTTCCACGGTTGTAGTAAATGATAAGGAGATAAATGATGAGACGTCTTTCTTTACGTGTGTTGCCAGTGGCGGCTGGGATTATTCTGATTATCTTGGTGTTGACGGCCTCTTTGACCGGGCAGGAACCAAGTAGAGAGCAAGTACTGACCCAGATGGTAATGAGTTCGCTCTCAGCATGGCATTACGCGCCCCCTACCAAGACTGATCGTTGGTCCGAGCAAGCTTACGACCTTTATTTGCAGGCGATCGATTACAATAAGCGTTTTTTTACCCAGAGTGACTTGAAAACCTTGGCCGCCTACCGCGGTAAACTAGATGATGAAGTGCGCCAGGGAACCCACGAGTTTTATGATCGCTCTTGGGAAATACTGAGTAACCGCATCCGGGAAGTACAGAGCTATACCGAAAGTTTTCTGGTAGAGCCCTTTACTTTTGCGACCGATGAATATTTAGAGACCGATCCCCAAAAACGTGATTACCCGAAGGATAGCCCGGCGCTGAAAGAATTATGGCGAAAAATCGTCAAAGCCCAAACCTTGAGTGTCTATTTGGATCTCTTACTGGAGGCGGAAGGGGATCCGGTTGGCTTGGAAGCCCAATTCAAGACCATTGTCCAGCGACCATTGGAACCGGAATTAGAGCGCGAAGCCCGCGCCAAAGTAGGCAAGGATCTGAAGCGCATTTTCCAGCGAGCTTTGGCGGAAAAGCAGGAAGACCGCTACGCCCGGTATCTTAATGCGTTGGCCAGCAGTTTCGATCCGCATACCAACTATTTCGGTCCCAAAGTGAAAGAGGATTTTGACATTGAAATGTCCGGAACATTGGAAGGGATCGGCGCCACGCTGCAGGAAGATGGCGATCACATTAAGGTCGTCAGTATCGTGCCGGGAGGGCCATCCTGGCGGCAAGGGAAGCTAAAAGCCGGAGATCTAATCTTAAAAGTCGCCCAAGGTGATGGGGAACCGGTGGATTTAACCAATATGCCGGTGGACGAAGCAGTCCAGTATATTCGCGGAAAAAAAGGAACGGAAGTTACTTTAACCATCAAAAAGCCGGACGGACAGCTTGAAGAGATCACCATCGTCCGTGATGTGGTGGTTATTGAGGAGACCTATGCCAAATCGGCCGTGATTAAGACCGGAAAAACCGGGCCGAAAGTCGGCTATATCACGCTCCCTTCTTTTTATCATGACTTTAATCAGCCGAATGGCCGTACTTCCTCCGGGGATGTCCGGAAGGAACTCGAAAAACTCAAAAAAGAACAGGTGGCCGGGGTAGTCCTTGACCTGAGGAATAACGGCGGCGGCGCTTTGGATGATGCAGTCAAGATGGCCGGGCTTTTCATCGAATCCGGTCCCATTGTCCAGTCGAAAGACCAGAAAGGCGACATTACCGTCTTCCGTGATCCTGATGCTGGGATCGTCTATGACGGTCCGTTGGTCGTCATGGTGAATTCCCTCAGCGCCTCGGCTTCGGAGATTGTAGCTGCCGCTTTACAGGATTATGGCCGGGCGGTGATTGTCGGCAGCGATCATACCTTTGGCAAGGGCACCGTACAGGGAATGGTGAACCTGGATTATTTTCTTGATTATCTTTATCCGCGGCAGGCAGCATACAAACCACTAGGTTCCTTAAAGCTGACGGAAGAAAAATATTACCGGATTAACGGCGGTGCGACCCAACTAAAAGGGGTTGAATCCGATCTGATCCTACCCGATCCCTACGCTTACCTGGAGATTGGCGAAAAGTATTATGATTACCCTCTGCCCTGGGATCAGGTTAAGGCTTTAAATTACCAGGAATGGACCGGCGGGAAATGGGATCTGGCCACCCTACGGGCGCAGAGCGCGCAGCGGATCGCCGCGAATCTAAATTTTGATACCGTCCAGAAAAACATTGAACTGGTCTGCAAGCAGCAGGAAGAAAGCTTGCAACCACTAAAATTGGCTAAATTCCTGGAACGAGAACGGAAGGCACGGCTGGAAGCCGAGCAACTGAATAAAACACCGGACCTTTCTTCCGGAGTGGAATTCAAGCTTTTAAACGGGCAAGCACAAAATGCCGAACTGGAGCAGGAATGGCTCAAGCAGCTTGAAACCGATTTTTATCTGGAAGAATCGGTCAACGTCATCCTAGATATGATGGCGGCCGCTCCTGCCGCTGCCGCTTAGATTATTTTTCTAGACTTGTTTTCTGTGGAGTTGAAACGCAGGCGCCTTAAGGGCGCCTTTTTTTAGTATGCCGTCTGCTAATGCCCTTGTCAAAAAAAGCGTTCTATATTATAATTTAATGTAAGCGCTTACAAATTAACAACATTCTCCGGAATTCCTGTGGGGTGAAGGCTCATGAAGATGCGGGATATAGCCGATCTGGCTGGGGTTTCGATTGCCACCGTTTCCCGGGTGCTCAATGAACCGGAAAAGGTAAGAACCGAGACCAGGCTGAAGGTGGAAAAAGTGATGGAACAGAACAATTTTGTCGCTAATGCGGTGGCAAGAGGGCTGGTCCTTAATTCCATGCAGACGATCGGGGTTCTGACGGTTGATATCCGGGATGATTATTTTGCCGAGGTCATTTATACCCTCGAGCGGCAATTTACCGATCTAGGCTATAATGTGCTGTTGTCGAACACAGGCGGTCAGCTGGGCGAGAAGAAAAGATATCTCCGGATCATGCAAGAAAAACAGGTGGATGCCTTCATTTTAGTGGGCTCGGTCTTTAAAGAAGCGACCGGTAATCAACATATTCTGGAGACCAGTAAAGCAGTGCCGGTGGTCTTGATCAACAGTTATCTGGAAGGGGAGAATATTTACTCGGTTCTTTGTGATGACGCCTACGGCGTACGCGAAGCCGTTAATTATCTGGTTAAGCAAGGACGGAGGGATATTTATTATTTTACCGACACCAAGAGTGCCAGTGGACTGGCCAAACTGGAAGGTTTTGTTTCTGGCATGAGCGAACACGGGCTTGATCCCAGTAATGTCATCCAAATCGCCCGCGGTTTGGAAGGTGGCGCGGAGGGTGTGGCACAGCTTTTGGCGAACAAACGGCCGTTATCGGCAGTAATCTGTGGGGAAGACATGACCGCGGTGGGTGCGATGAAAGCGCTTACAGAATTCGGCTGTCGGATCCCGAACGAAGTGGCGGTGATCGGGTATAATAACTCGGTCTTGGCGCAAGCCGTGATGCCCGCCTTGACTTCAATTGATAGTATGCCTTCGAGCATGGCTCGACAGGCAGTGGACCTTTTGGCTGAATTGTTTCAAGGGAAGGAGGTTTCGAAGAAGATTGTCCTAACGCCCCGACTGGTGAGGCGAGAGAGTTCCTGAACAGATAAAGGAGGAGAAGAACATGGCAAAAGCGGATCTTGGGCTGATTGGGTTAGCAGTGATGGGGGAGAACCTTGTCATGAACATGGAGAGTAAAGGGTTTACGGTTGCAGTGTATAACCGGACCGTCCAAAAGGTGACTGATTTTGTGGAAGGCCGGGCGCAAGGGAAGAAGATTATCGGGACTAAATCCCTGGAAGAACTGGTGGCTAGCCTTTCGAAACCCCGGAAGGTAATGCTGATGGTCAAAGCAGGACAACCGGTGGATGATTTCATTGACCGTTTAATCCCCCTGTTGGAGCCCGGTGATATTATCATTGATGGTGGAAACTCCCATTTTCCTGATACAATCCGGCGGACCAAATACGTGGAAGCAAAAGGTTTGTTATACATTGGGACTGGAGTCTCCGGCGGGGAAGAAGGCGCGCTCAAAGGACCCAGTTTGATGCCTGGCGGTTCACCGGCGGCATGGCCTCATTTGAAGCCGATCTTACAAGCGATCTCCGCGAAGGTGGAAGACGGCAGCCCTTGTTGTGACTGGGTGGGTGAGGATGGTGCCGGACATTTTGTCAAAATGGTCCATAATGGGATTGAATACGGTGATATGCAGCTGATTTGTGAAGCTTACCATCTGATGAGGGACCTGTTGGGACTCTCTGCCGACCAGATGCATGAAGTCTTTAAGGAGTGGAATGAAGGGGAGCTGAACAGCTATTTAATTGAGATCACCCGGGATATTCTCGCCTACAAAGATGAGGATGGGAGCCCCTTGGTGGAGAAGATCTTGGACCGGGCCGGCCAAAAAGGGACCGGAAAGTGGACGGGGATCGCCGCTTTGAACGAAGGCGTGCCCTTGACGCTCATCGGCGAGGCGGTTTTTGCCCGCTGTCTATCTGCCATTAAAGAGGAGCGGGTGCTTGCGTCCCAGGTCTTAACAGGCCCGAAGCCCAGCTTTAACGGGGATCAAAAGGCTTTTATTGAAGGGATCCGGCAGGCGTTATATGCTTCGAAGATCGTGTCCTACGCCCAAGGGTATACCTTAATGCGCAGCGCCGCCCAGACCTACGGGTGGAATCTGAACTATGGCGGTATCGCCTTGATGTGGCGGGGCGGTTGTATTATCCGTTCGGTTTTCCTGGGTAAGATCAAAGATGCTTTTACTCAGAACCCGGGACTTACCAACCTCCTCCTTGATCCCTTCTTCCAATCTAAGGTCGACGCGGCGCAGGATAGTTGGCGACAAGTCTGTGCCACTGCGCTGACCAACGGGATTCCGGTTCCGGCATTTGCCTCCGCCCTTTGTTATTATGATGGTTACCGTACGGCCAGTTTACCGGCTAACCTACTCCAGGCGCAACGGGATTATTTTGGTGCCCATACCTACGAGCGGATCGACCGGCCTCGTGGCGAGTTTTTCCATACCAACTGGACCGGGAAGGGTGGCAGCACTTCCGCTTCAACCTACCAGGTCTAAGGAAGGAACGAAAGATTTATGTGGAGGGATACGGGATGCAAGAGATCGCATTAACGAATGAACGGATTGATGAAAAGACACTGGAACAAGAACTCCATAAGTGGCTGGGGAGTTTTACGAAACCCTTGCGCAAGGTGTTATTATTACCGCCCGATGTTACCCGTTTCCATTCCAAAGCGGGTTTGATCGTGCAATTGTTGTATAAGGCCTTACAAGGAGAGGCCAAGGTCGAGATTATGCCGGCCTTGGGTACCCATATACCCATGAGCGGGCAGGAGCGGGCGCTGATGTTCGGGACGGAGATCCCGGACGAATGTTTCCTGGTTCATGATTGGCGGAATGATGTGGTGAAGATTGGGGAAGTGCCGTCGGATTTTGTGGCTAAGGTTTCGGGAGGGCTGGTTTCTTACCCGATTGGGGTTGAGGTAAATCGGCGCTTAATGGATCCCAGTTATGATCTGATCGTTTCCATCGGGCAAGTGGTCCCCCACGAAGTGGTTGGCATGGCCAATTACAGTAAGAATATTCTTGTGGGTTGCGGCGGTCAGGATATGATTAACAAATCCCATTTCTTAGGCGCCGCCTACGGCATGGAAAAGATGATGGGTCGTGACAACACCCCCGTGCGGAAAGTCTTTGATTATGCTGAGGAACATTTCCTAGACACCATCCCCCTGCAGTATATTTTGACGGTGACCACGACCAAGGGTGATGTGACGAGTATTAACGGGTTGTTTGTCGGTCGTGACCGGCAGTTGTTTGCGGCGGCGGTGCAGGAAAGCCAACGCCGGAACCTGGACCTTTTAGATGAACCATTAAAAAAGGTTGTGGTCTACCTTGATCCGGGTGAGTTTAAAACCACCTGGCTGGGGAATAAGGCGGTCTACCGGACGCGGATGGCCATCGCCGACGGGGGGGAACTGCTGATTTTAGCGCCTGGGTTAAAACAATTCGGAGAAGATCCGCAGATTGATCAGTTAATTCGAAAGTACGGCTATGTGGGAAGTCAGAGGGTCCTGGCACTGGTGGAGGAGCATGAGGATTTGAAGGATAATCTCTCGGCGGCTGCCCATTTGATCCACGGTTCTTCGGAAGACCGCTTTCGGATTACTTATGCCCCCGGTCATGTCAGCAAGGAAGAGATTGAACAGGTGAACTTTGACTATTTGCCACTTACGGAAGCCTTGGAGAAATACGACCCGGACAAATTGAAGGATGGGTTTAATACTATGGCTGATGGGGAAGAGATCTTTTATATCAGTAACCCGGCGTTGGGTTTATGGGCGTTAAAAGAAAAATTCCAGTAAGCCTGAGAAAAGCTTTTGGGCTTGTAACGCAAAAAGCACAAGAAGGGGAGGGAAGGATCTTGATGAGCAATTTATCAGAATTTTACCGTGCGATCGAGGCGGGGGAAGATCTGGCGACATTGAAAGGGCGGGCGTGTGCCCGGACGGACTGGGGTGTTTATCCTGATTCGCTTCATGTCGCCGCCGGGACACTGCTGTTTATGGCTAGGAATAAGGCGACGAAAGTCCTGGTGGCGGTGGAGGATGGTCCGATTTATCAGGAACTGGAAGGGGAGGCGACGACCGGATCGGCGTTAAAAGTAAAAGTCTGCCCTTTATCGGTAGCTAATAGTCAGGTGATTCGGCGCTATTTTCCATTCACCAACCCGGTGGCACTGGCCAACTGCAAAACAACGATCGGTCTGGGCGACCGTTTAGGACTGGCTTCTGGGGGGCATTTACGACTTTTGAAGCAGTATCCTAGCGTCCGACCGGTTTTAGCGCAACAGTCGATGCGGGAATTAACCCTGACTAATCGCGATTACGGACAGGTGCTGGCTGATGCAGTATGGGCTGTTTTCCAGGAAGATTACCAACTTGGCTTTGGTGCTGATGGCGACCATCTAAAGACAGCGGCGGATATTAAAATGGCTTTAGATTTTGGTTATACCATGATTACTCTGGACTGTTCCGATCATATCACCAATCTAGCCCCCGACCGCACGGCGGAAGTGGAGGAACGGTATGCGGCATTGCCGTCGACGGAACGGGTCAGGTTGGAACAGACTTTTTTGGGCAAAACCTTTGCCTTAAAAACGGGGATTAGTCTAAGTTTTACTGCGGAAGCGCTTAAATACAATGTCGCAGTTTACCAGGAAGCGATTGCCTTTGCCATTAAGATTTATCAGGAGTTGCTAAAGCCCCTTGATGGTAAGGTTGACTTTGAGGTTTCGATTGATGAGACCATGACGCCGACGGCACCGCTGTCCCATTTCTTTGTCGCCGCCCAACTGGTAGCGGCTGGGGTAAAGGTAAGTAGTATGGCACCACGCTTCTGTGGCGAATTTCAGAAGGGGATCAATTACCGCGGGGATCTTAAGCAGTTTTCCGCTGAATACCGGGATCATACGAAGATTGCCGACCATTTCGGCTATAAACTGAGTATTCACTCGGGCAGTGATAAGTTTGACGTCTTTCCGGTGATTGGGCGGGAAAGTAAAGGCCATGTTCACGTCAAGACCGCAGGGACCAACTGGTTGGAGGCGATCAAAGTAATCATCGCCGCCGAACCAGCCCTTTACCGTGAGATCCATGGTTTTGCCCTTCAGCATCTGGCTGAGGCGCGTCAGTACTACCATATCTCTGCCGATCCGGAGCGCGTTCCGGCGCTGGCAGATCTTAGCGATGACCAGTTACCGGCCTTGATGGAAGCCGATGACGCGCGGCAGATTATCCATATTACCTATGGTTTAATTCTAATGGCTAAAGAGGCCAGTGGACGCTATTTGTTTCGGGATCGGATCTACGCTTGTTTACTTCAAAACGAAGAATTATACTACCGGTTCCTGGGGGAACATATCGGAAAGCACCTTACCACCCTGGATTTAAGCTAATTTCCGACGGGCAATTGGAAAAATGCGGTTTGATCCGTTGACCGGCGGGCAAATCCAATGTAGAATAGGAATTTAGAAAGACAAATTTGCGGGGGGAAAATTGATCATGAGTATAGCCGATTATTCTCCGGGATCAAACTTTATCCGGAACATTATCGCGGAAGACCTAAAAAATGGGAAGAACGACGGGGAGGTTATTACGCGGTTTCCCCCTGAGCCCAACGGTTATCTCCACATCGGACACGCCAAATCGATCTGTTTGAATTTCACACTTGCCGCGGAAAACAACGGCCGTTGCCATTTGCGTTTTGATGATACCAACCCCAGTAAGGAAGATACGGAATACACCGACTCGATCCAACGGGATGTCAAATGGCTTGGGTTTGACTGGGGTCAGCATCTCTATTTTGCTTCCGATTATTTTGAACAGCTTTATGAATACGCGGAGCTGCTAATCAAAGCGGGAAAGGCTTTTGTCTGCGATTTAAGCCCCGAGGAGATGCGGGCGTACCGGGGGACGCTGACCGAACCGGGAAAAAATAGTCCGTACCGGGAGCGGACAGCGGAGGAGAATCTGGAACTATTCCGGCGGATGCGTGCCGGGGATTTTCCCGACGGCGCTCGGGTGCTGCGGGCGAAGATCGACATGGCTTCGCCCAACCTGAACATGCGGGACCCGGTCATTTACCGGATTTTACGCGCGACCCACCATCGCACCGGCGACCAGTGGTGTATCTATCCGATGTATGACTTTGCCCATCCCCTCTCCGATGCGCTGGAAAAGATCACCCATTCCATCTGTACTTTGGAATTTGAAGACCACCGTCCTTTGTATAATTGGTTTGTGGAGCAGTTGCCGGTTCCCCGGAAGCCCCAGCAAATTGAGTTTGCCCGCTTGAATCTTACCTATACGATGATGAGTAAGCGCAAACTTTTACAACTGGTCCAGAAAGAAATCGTCCAGGGGTGGGATGATCCGCGGATGCCAACCCTCGCCGGACTGAGGCGGCGCGGCTATACGCCTGCTGCCATTCGGGATTTTTGCGAACGGATCGGGGTAGCCAAAAGCAACAGCGTAGTTGATATTGCCTTGCTAGAGCATTGTTTACGGGAAGATCTGAATAAACAGGCAGCCCGGGTGATGGGTGTCTTACGACCCCTCCGTGTCGTACTGGAAAACTACCCCGAAGGCCAGGTGGAAGAGCTTGAGGCGGTGAATAACCCGGAAGATCCGACGATGGGCGTGCGGAAACTGCCCTTCTCGAAGGTCCTTTATATCGAAGCGGAAGATTTTATGGAAGACCCGCCGAAGAAGTTTTATCGCTTAGCCCCCGGGCGGGAGGTTCGGCTCCGCTACGGTTATTTCATTAAATGTACCGACGTTATTAAAGACCAAGCGGGTAAGGTGGTCGAACTCCGTTGTACCTATGATCCGGAGACCAAAGGCGGCGCCGCGCCGGATGGACGGAAAGTCAAGGCTACGCTGCACTGGGTATCAGCCCAGCATGCCATCCCGGCGGAAGTTCGTTTGTATGACAACCTCTTTACGGTGGAAGATCCCGGTGCCGTCGAAGATTCTGAAACTTGCCTTAACCCCGCTTCTTTAGAGGTTTTAACTTCCGCCATGGTCGAGCCGAGCCTGGGCGGGGCGGCTCCGGAAAGCAAATTCCAATTCGAACGACTGGGTTATTTTTGCATTGATCCTGACTCCACCGGGGAGAAACTGGTGTTTAACCGGACAGTCCCTCTCCGCGATACCTGGGCGAAGATTAAGCAGGCAGGACAGCAGTAGTCGCTCAAGCTGGCTCCTAAGTCGCTTACGATGACAACTTTAACATCATAAAGCAAAGAGAAAGGTTTCCCAGGAGGGAAACCTTTTTTTGGTGGTGCGCCCACGCATGGCGCGTAATTTGGCAGTGAAAGTTCGTAATGATGGCCTCACGGAGCGGGAAGGAATTTGAAGCGGGATGTTTAATATAATATTAAGCTAGTAGTTAAGGAATTGCATAAATCCCTAGTGCACAAAAGGGAGAGCACAGATGTTGATCAAATTATTTCCCCGCGGGATGACGCTAAGCATCACCTGTCTCGCACATCTTTTGGCTTACTATCAGTTTCAAGCAGAGATCGGAAACTTACCACTGCCGCTGAAGTGGGTTGACCAGTTTTATTTCCTGTGGGGCGCCTCTTTAGTTTTTGGACTATTACTTCCCTTCTGCCGTCATTTGGTAGTCCGTTGGGCGCTACTTTTATTTCGCCTGTGCCTTCTGTGGATTATCGGCTTGCCCTTTGGCAGTTATCTGGGTATTGAATTAAGTCTCTTTTCGACTCTGTTGATCGAAGGGATCTTGTTTCTTCCAGATTACTGGCAAAGCGCCTTGTTTGCCGGTGGGGTTTTAGTCTTTATGCTCCTTGTCCAACAGCCGGTGGTCGCTTGGGGGATGGCGATGCCGGTTCCTTCTCCTTACGATCTATTATCGCTTTTGGCTTACGCCGGGATTGTCACAGTCTTGGCCTTTTTTCTGCGGTTACTTTCGGAAAACCGGCTGGCTTATGAAGAATTAAATCGTAATCTCCATCAGGCTTCTCTGGGTCTGGCAAAGGCCAATTTAGAACTGCAGGATTATGCGGTGATGGCGAAGCAACAAGCCAGGATGAATGAGCGGCGACGGCTGACGCGGGAGATCCATGATACTTTGGCTTATACCCTTACCAATTTGGTGATGATGCTGGAAGCGGCACAGGATCTGGCGCCGTCGGACTGCTCGGCTTTACAAAAACATTTAGGATTGACCCGGGAGCAGGCGCAGAGGGGGTTGGCTGATGTTCGTCGGGCTTTGCAGGCTTTACGTCCCTTGGAAATGGCGAAGATGACCGGCCTTCCGGCTATTACTAATCTGGTGAAGACTTTTACCAGCGCGACACAGATCGAGGTTGCGCTCAACTTGGGAGATGCCCCCCTAACCTTGGGGAAGGAAGCTGACCATGTAGCTTTCCGGCTGGTACAGGAAGGAATCACTAATGCCATCCGGCACGGCTTTGCCACTAATATCGAAGTCTCCTTCTCCTGTCAAAATCAGGGTGTTAATATTTATATCAAAGATAACGGGTTTGGGGCATCGAAGCTTAAGAAAGGGTATGGTCTCAGCGGGATGACGGAGCGGATTGAACAGTTAGGCGGTTACTTGGAGATCTTTACAAAGACCGGAGCCGGATTTTTACTTTCAGCTTGGATTCCCATGGATCGAGAGGTGAGTTAAGATCAGCAGTCAAGTACGGGTGTTACTAGTAGATGACCAGACGCTTTTCGTGGAAAGTTTGCGTACGGTTCTAGAAACGCGGGCAAAGGATTTTTCCGTAATCGGGATCGCCGGCGACGGCGAAGAGGCGCTCGCCTTGACGGCGAAGCTATCCCCGGATGTGATCTTAATGGATGTCCGGATGCCGAAAATGAACGGGGTAGAAGCGACTAAGCGGATCAAGGAGGAATTTCCGGCGACGCGAATTTTAATGTTGACGACCTTTGATGATGATGAGTATGTGATCGAAGCGCTTCAACACGGGGCAGTGGGTTATCTGCTCAAAGACATGCCGCCGCTGGAATTGATCACGGCGGTGCGGGCGGTTTATGAAGGCGGGGTTTTGATCTCCCCGCGGGTGGCGACCAAAATTGTGGAAAAATTAGTACAGACTACAGACCCGGTTATTGCTTTCGCGGAGGAAGCAAGCCAAGAGCCGGAATGGGTGAAAGATCTAAATAGTCGTGAGAAGGAGATTTTAAAGCTAATTGCCAAGGGCATGGATAATGAGGAGATTGCCCACTCGCTCCATATTGCAAAACAAACCGTGAAAAACTATGTTAGTATGATTTATTGCAAATTAGGGGTGCGGGACCGGGTGCAAGCATCACTGGCGGCGATCAAGGCAGGACTGGGTCATGACCTCAAATAGATACATTGTAAAAACTTAAGTACCGGTACCCCGGTACTTTTTTTAGGATCAGACTCCTCAAATTCAGTACTACGGTCGGGTGACACCTCCAAATATTAATGATACATTAAATTCAGGTAAACGTAAGCAGCAAAGAGGAGGTGACACGGGCTTTATATCGTGGTTTGTCTTGATCGGCATGGAGATTATTGAGGAGGGATTAGAGTGGTAACACGTAAACATTCAACACAGATCATCATGATCACGGTTTTACTGGTCGTTGTCATGAGCATTTCTATGTTGACGGTTGGCGCGGCGCGCAGAAGAGTGACGATTCGCTTTGTCGCGGCCAACCATCCATTTACCGACGTAATTAAGCCGTTAATTCCGGAATTTGAAAAGGAGACCGGGATTCGGGTAGATGTCGAAAATTACGAAGAAAACCAGTTAACTCAGAAATTAACGGTGGAATTTACTTCCGGAGCTTCTACAGTTGACGTCTTCATGACCCGTCCCCTACAGGAAGGTAGACTTTTCTACAGAAACAAGTGGTATCATAACCTCAATCAATATCTGTCCGCGCCAGGTTGGGACTGGGCGGATTATCCCAAGTCCACCGTGGAGGCGGTTACGTTAAATGAGGATATTTACGCGATTCCGATTGTGACCGAATGGAAAACCCTATTCTACCGGAAAGACTTGTTTGCCAAAGCTGGGCTGAAAGTGCCGACTACTTTCGAAGAATTGGAAGAAGCCGCCCGGCGGTTACATGATCCGGCTAACGACATGTACGGAATAGTGCTCAGGGGGCAACGGGGCGCAGCGGTGACCCAGTTCTCCAGTTTCTTATACAGCCACGGCGGGGATTTTATTAAGGATGGCAAATGTGTTATCGATTCCCCCGAAGCGGTTGAGGCCTTTAAATATTACGGCCGGTTATTACATGACTACGGTCCTCCGGGCGTGACCAACATGAGCTGGCCGCAAGCCCAAGCCTTATTTGCCAGCGGTAAAGTGGCGATGTGGGCGGATGCCAGTGTACTCATTGCTGGAATAATTGATGCGGAAAAATCGGTGGTTGCGGATCAAGTAGGTGTCGCGATTTTCCCAGCCGGTCCGGCAGGGGCAAAGCCGTTCCAGGTGGTGCCTTGGTCGGTGGCGATTGCCGCGCAATCCAAACAAAAAGAAGCGGCGTTGGAATTCCTGAAGTGGGCGACCAGCAAAACAATGGCTAAGACTGCGCAACTTGGCGGTTTAACGATGGCGCGGAACTCAGTCTGGAATGATCCGGAAATAGCGAAACATATTTATCCCGGATTGGCCGAAAGCGCGCGGTTAACGGGTCCGATTGCGGTGCCTTATGATCGCCCGTTGATGACCGCTGTCACCGAAGCGCGGGATGCCATCGGCGAGGTAATCGTTACGGCGATCGAAAGTGGTGGAAAAGCCGATCTTGCTTCCTTGGCTAAGTCAGCAGCGGCTAAAGTCGATGTTTTATTGGCAAGAGCCGGAGAAGGACCAAGCAAATAGGAAAAGAAAACGAAATGGGTGCGGCTCCTTAGAGGCCGCACCTCTTTTACCGAGGTGATAAGATTGTCGGCGAAAAAGCCTTTGCGGGTAGGTCAATTAATCGAAAAAAACATCAAATGGCTGTTTCCGTTACCAACGGGTGTCTTTATTTTTTTGATGATGATCTTTCCGGTACTCTATACTTTTTATGTCAGCTTGACCGATTGGGATATGATCTCCGGCGGTCTGATCAGTTTCATCGGGCTGGATAATTACATTAACTTGTTGAAGGATCCACGCTTTTTTAATGCAGTCAAACTTACGCTGTACTTTACGGTACTTGCCGTTGGCGTTGAAGTGATTTTAGGGGTTTTTATTGCCTTAGTTCTAAACCGGGATTTTCGGGGAAAGAACATAGTAAAACTATTTCTGCTCTTGCCGATGGTTGCCACCCCGGTTGCCATTGGTTTGGCCTGGACTTTGTTTTACGAACCGACGATTGGTTTAGGAAATTACGGCCTTAAGCTGCTGGGACTTCCTCCTTCCCAATGGTTAGGATCGAAAGCGATGGTGATTCCGGCCCTCGCCCTTGTGGACATCTGGGAATGGACCCCGATGATTACCTTGATTGTCTTGGCTGGACTAGCTAGTTTACCACAGGAATCCTTCGAGGCCGCCTTTGTCGACGGCGCCAGTCGGTTTCAGATTATCCGTTATGTCACGCTTCCCTTATTACGCCCGACGATTTTAATCGCTTTAATTCTCCGTTGTATCGATGCACTAAAAACCTTCGATATCATCTATGTTATGACCACCGGAGGACCGGGTTTTGCTTCCGAAACTTTGAACATCTATGCTTACAACCTTAGTTTCAACTATTTCCGTTTCGGAGCCGCATCAGCAGCCTTGGTTGCCCTCTTCACGTTGGTTTTGGCCTGTAATCTAATTGTGCTGTGGATGCGGAAAACGTATGAAATGTAAAAACGGTCTGGACTTAAGGAGTGATTAAAATAAAATGAAAGAAGTAGCGTCCAGGGAGATGTGGCGGCTTAAGACGGAAAGCAGGATCAAATGGAAGGAAATCGGCTGGTACCTGATGTTGATCATCATTACGATTCCATTTATCTTCCCGTTAATTTGGATTTTAACAGCCGCCTTTAAAACCCAGGCTCAGATCATCGCTTCCCCGCCCCTCTGGATCTTTAAACCGACTTTGAATAATTTTAAAAGTGTCTTTATGGAACAGAACTTTGCCCGTTTTTTATGGAACAGTTCCGTAGTGGCGGTCGCCTCGACTGTCCTCTCTCTACTGTTGGGTTTACCGGCCGCTTATTCTATCTCCCGTTATAATCAGCGGGCTTTAGGGGTCTTTATCTTAGTAGCCCGGTTAATGCCGGGGATCTCATTTTTAATTCCTTGGTACATCCTGTTCTCCAAAATCAGACTAGTGGATACGTTTACGGCGTTAATTGCCAGCCATATGTTGGTGGGTCTACCTTTAATTGTTTGGATTATGCTCAATCATTTTGACGGGATTCCGCGGGAACTGGAGGAATCGGCACGTGTTGACGGTTGCAGCATTCAAAACGCCTTTTTCCGGATTGTTCTGCCCATCTCAGGGCCAGGGATTATCACGGCAACGACTCTTTCCTTCTTATTCTCGTGGAACAACTTTATGTTTTCGCTGGTTTTGAGTACCAACCGGACAAAAACTTTACCGATCGCGATCTACAATTTCGTTTCTTATGCGGAAGTAAGCTGGGGAAATGTTATGGCAGCTGCCGTGGTTATCATTACGCCGGCAATCATCCTAACCATGATCTTCCAGCGTTATGTCATAAAAGGTTTGACCATGGGCGCGGTTAAAGGCTGAATAAAGCAGGACAACGCAAAAAGCCCGATTAAGGAGGATTACTAGTGAAAGCGCTGGTTTTAAAGGAATACAAGAAGCTTGTCTATGAAGAAGTGCACCAACCGCAACCGGGTCCTGATGATCTGTTAATTCAGGTTCAAGCTTGTGCCATCTGCGGCAGCGATGTGCATGGGCTGGACGGAAGTACCGGGCGGAGAATCCCACCGTTGATTATGGGGCACGAAGCATCTGGTCTGGTCGCCGGAGTTGGTACCCAGGTGCGTCGTTTTTCCGTGGGTCAACGGGTGACCTTTGATTCTACCATTTATTGCGGCCACTGTTTCTACTGCCGTCAAGGACAGATTAACCTGTGTACAAAGCGAAGGGTGCTGGGGGTTTCGTGCGCCGATTACCGGCAAAACGGGGCTTTTGCTGAATACGTGGTGATTCCGGAACACATTGCCTATCCTTTGCCCGACGGACTTTCCTTCGAAGCGGCGGCAATGGTGGAACCGGTGGCCATTGCCTACCATGCTCTGCAACGGGCAGCGGTTAAGCTCAACGACAATGCAGTGGTTTTTGGTGCCGGCATGATCGGGTTGTTTGTTATCCAGCTTCTTAAGATTGCCGGCTGCGGAAAGATCGTCGCCATTGATCTTGATCCGGACAAACTAGCGCTAGCAAAGAAACTGGGTGCGACCCATACCTTTACAGCGAACCAAGGGGATTATCTGCCCGCGATACATGGGCTAACTAACGGCCGGGGGGCGGATCTCGCCTTTGAAGTAGTTGGGACCGGGCAGGTTTTGAAAAGTGCCATTGACGCGTTGCGCCAAGGAGGAACCGCTGTTTTAGTCGGAAACCTTTCCTCCTCAGCGGATCTTCCTTTACAACAAGTGGTGACCCGGGAAATAAGGCTGCTGGGGAGCTGCGCGTCAGCCGGAGAATATCCCACTTGTTTGGATTTGATTCAGCGTCAGGCCGTGAAAGTGGAACCCTTGATTAGTGCGGTTGCGCCGTTAGCAGAAGGCGCGGCCTGGTTTGAACGGTTATATGCGGGTGAGCGTGGCCTGATGAAGGTGATTTTAAAGCCAAATCGTGTAGAAAACAAGCGGGAAGGAGATCAGGATCATGGTTCATAATCCCTTTGATCTCAGCGGAAAAGTGGCGATTGTGACCGGAGCTAGCCGAGGGCTTGGCCAGTATTTTGGCCGAGCCCTGGCCAAAGCTGGAGCTGATTTGGTAATAACCAGCCGGAACATTGATGCGCTCCAGGACTTTAAAGCAGAAATTGAGGCTTTAGGGCGGAAGGCGTTCCCAGTCGCCCTAGATGTCCGGGACTATGACAGTATTCAAAGGATGGTTACACTTACGATCGAAGCCTATGGTAAAATTGACATTCTGATCAATAACGCTGGCTGTAACATCAGGAAACCGGCCCTGGAGATCACCTGGGAAGATTGGAATACAGTACTTGATACTAATCTACGGGGATCATTTTTTGTAGCGCAGGGGGTAGCGCGGGAGATGATTCCCCAGAAATACGGGCGGATCATCAATATTGGTTCGGTAACCAGCGTCTTTGGCTATGCGGGGATTACCCCCTACTGTGCCAGCCGGGGTGGAGTGAAGCAGATGACAATGAGTTTGGCTGATGATTGGGGAATCTATGGGATTACTGTAAATTGTTTGGCTCCGGGTTGGTTTAAAACCGACCAAAATAAGATTTTGTATGAAGACCGGGAATGGGTAACGTATATTTGTGACCGGATTCCCTTGAAACGACCGGGAGAGCCTGGCGATTTGGAAGGGACAGTTGTTTTTTTGGCTTCCGATGCCAGCGCTTATCTGACCGGACAGACGATTTTGGTTGACGGTGGGATCTCCACTGGCGCGACCCGAGCGACAAGTAAAAAACCGCAATAAAAAAACCGGCCTGGCAGCGGATGCCTAGGCCGGACAGGATAGAGAGAGGCTGACTGTAAAGTGAGCAAGCGGAAGCAAGCGGTGGCTGGTCTAAACTAGACCAAAAAGGAAAAAAATAAGGATTATAAATACCAGTAGCATTAACATAGCATCGTTACCGTCTTTAAAAGAACCCATTCCTTCACCCTCCAAAAAAAATTTGCTCGGTTTTAACTATTAAATCCCTGCTTGTAGTTATATCATATGGTTTGCAGCGGGAAGAAGGAACTCGGCTTTTGGAATAAGTATAAAATTTATGCATAAAGGCGAACGCAACGGGATATACTTATACTGCAACCGGATGAACGGGCGCCAAAAGTTTAAGCATCCTTTTTTAGGGTGAGTACTGCTCTTAACGTGTGAACGAAGGATGCTGGCTTTTCATTCAAATCCGGCTGCGCCAAAAAGATGACGAACGGGCGCGCCGTGTCATCTTTTAAGGGGGGTCTGGTTACCCCCCTTTTTTATGTTCTTTTAATAGCTAAAAGATCACGGATGACTTCAGCGGCGATGATTAGTCCCATCACCGCAGGCATGTAAGAAATGGTTCCCGGCGTTGGTCGATGGCGCGGGCAGCCGCAACCGCCTTCGGCCGAACCCATAGGACAGGAAGGGCAACCGGTGCCGGGAGCTGCCGTCGTGGGGAGGTCTGCTTGCGTGGCAATGGGCGGCTCAGTAGAGAAGACTACTTTAACCCCTTCGGTAATTCCCTTCTCCCGTAGGCCCTTCCGGACCGCTTTGGCTAAAGGACAGGTATGGGTCTGGTTAATCTCTGCCACCTTGATGGCTAACGGGTCCAGTTTATTGCCGGCTCCCATGGCGGAGATGACTGGGATTTCCCGTTCGATGGCGTGCTGGATGACCGCGACTTTGGAAGCGACCGTATCAATGGCGTCAACGATGTAGGAGAGATTGCCGTGGAAAACGGAAGCAAGGTTATCATCGCGGACAAAGGTTTGCCGCGTTACCACGATGCTGTTCGGATTGATTGCTTTCACCCGTTCGGCCATGATTTCTACCTTTGGCTGTCCGTAATGGCCTTCTAGGGCATGAAGTTGCCGGTTGGTGTTGGAGAGTTCGCTTTGATCGTGATCGATCAAGACTAACCAGCCGATGCCTGCCCGCGATAAGGCCTCGACCACATAGGAACCAACCCCTCCGACGCCGACTACGGCGATCCTCGCCCGCTGCAAGGTGGTTAAACCGGTGGTCCCGATTAATTGCGTCGTCCGACTGAACCGTAGTTCAGCTTGTTTTTCGTCCATGACGATCCTCCATTTCTTTGCGCTAAAAGCTTTATTCTATATTCTTCCCTTTGTTTAGTTTCTCTTCCTGCCTTCGGCTTTTTCCATCGAAAAATAGCAGGAGATTAACGCTGTAAAAAGAATATACCCGAATGAAGCTTTTTGTGTTATTTGACTAAAAGATTGGATGAATCCTGAGAATTAGTTTTAGGAGCGTTAATAGATGAAAGTAAGAATTAGGCCCCTACGAGCCCTCATGGTCGTCTTATTTCTGCTTTGCCTAGGGACACAGGTCGTAGCCGATGATCCGTATTTTCCTTTATCTGCTCTCGAACCGGGGATGCAAGGCCAAGGGTTAACGGTTTTTTCTGGAACAAAAGTAGAAGCCTTTCCCATTGAGATCGTAGGCTTAATGGAAGGAAGCGGCGCCGTATCACAGCTGATTCTGATCAAGCTAACCGGCGGGCAAACGGTGGCATCAGGAATGAGTGGCAGTCCGATTTATGTCGATGATAAACTGGTCGGCGCCATCGGTTATGGGTTCCCCAATGCCGATGCGCGGTATGCCGTTGTTACGCCGATTGGGGCGATGTTGTCTTTGCGAGAATACAAAGCAGGTAAGACCTTCCGCTTTCGCACAGGTGGTTTATCCGGCTATCAAGGTGTAGTGCTCGGGGGCGAACCAACCGATGATTCCTGGCTCCGGGCACACCCGGTTGCTACTCCTTTGTATATTACCAGTTATCGTTCCCTGACCGATCATTACCTGCTTACCACCCTTCAACAGCATGGTCTTTATTTATCGGACCAGGGGAGGAAAGCTGGATGGGAGTTCGCCCCGATCCGGCAATCGCTGGCGAGCGCGTCCGCAGGAGCCAAGCTTTTTCCGTCAGCTGAAGCAGTAAAACCAGGGAGTGCGCTCACCCTCATTCTGGCGGAAGGAGATTTTAAGGTTAACGCCTTGGGGACTTTAACCTGGCGGAAAGGACAGGAAATTCTCGGTTTTGGCCATTCTTTTTTAAATAAAGGACGGGTTGAATATGGCGTTGGCAGCGCTGTCATCTTGAGCACCATTGACAGCAACGAATTTCCCTTTAAATTAGGGGTAACATCTCCGCTAATCGGTCGAGTTTTACAGGACCGCAGTGCTGGAGTGGCCGGAGAAATGGGCGTTTTGCCGCGGATGGTTAAAGTCACCTCCAAAGTCACTGCTGAGGATTCCGGCTTGGTACGCGACTATCAATTTGCGGTGGTCCATGACGAAGAACTCCTTCCCGGACTAGTACTTGCCGGCTTGATGGATACGATCGACCGGACTTTGGATCGGATCGGCCCGGGGACCGCCAGTATTTATTTTGAGATTAATGGTGCTAATTTTACCTCCTTTCAACGGGAAAACCTTTTCTACGGCCGGGACATTGCTGCCATAGCTCTGCGGGAAGTCGGCGAGATGCTCCTGGTGTTGACTGAAAACGAATTTATCCACCCAGAACTGACCGAGGTTCAGGTCAGGGTGAAGGTTAATCCGGAACAACGGTACGCTCGAGTTACCGCAGTGGAAATCCCTAAGCAAGAGTTTGCACCGGGCGAAATAGTGACGCTAACCGTTAGTTTGCAACCTTTTCGGGGGGAAGTCGTCCAGATTCCGCTGGAGGTTGAATTACCCACAACCCCGGGGAAATGGTTGATCATGGTTTACGGAAATGAGTATAGCCCTACCGTAGAGGAACAAGGGGAGCCCTCGGGGGAGCTTTATGCCCCAGAATTAGTACGGTCCTATTCCAGTTTGGAAGAGAAGTTGGGTGATTACCGGAAAAGGCCACAAAATAACCAGTTGGTAGCAGAATTGATCCCCGTTGACGAGGTGCCGGAAGTGTCGCCGTTGGCGGATAATGGGGAAGTGGTCGAAGCGGAGCAGGGCTACCAAACGATCTCCACCGCTTATTTTGTCACAGGGGAAGAACAAATTCAGGTTGAAGTGGTGGCCCCGGAGGGGGAAGGAGCGCCGGAGCCGCCGACCATCCAAGCCTACCGTGACTACTGAATCTGATCGGGGCTTTAAAAATGGTACCTGGAAGTTGGGAACCAGCTTTCGTAAGATTACGTTGTAAATAATAGAGCAACACAAAAAAAGACGAAGCAACTAAGGAAGCAAGAAGGAGGGAACGGGGTTTGCAATTTGTAATGAGAAAAATCCGGTTCCTTCTGGTTTGTCTGATCCTTTTGATTGCGCTCAGTTTCTACTTGGGATTTAAAGTTTTACCGTCCACGGCGTCGGCTGACCGGATCAAAACTCTGGTAGAGCAGGAGATGTCACGATATTTCTCCGCTGAAGTAAAGATCAAAGAGGTGGGCCTCTTCTTTTTTTCTCCCGAGCTTCGAGAAGTCCAGATTCGGACCGCTGAGGGCGAACCGGCCTTGACGGCGGAAAAAATCAGAGTGGGGCTGGATTGGTTTAGACTCATGACCCAGCGTTCCTTCGAAAAAGGCTTACGCAATCTTGATGTGATGGGAACGACGGTTTGGTTGTGGGACACGCTTTCTCTTTTTGGCGGCAACCAAGGCGGGGAAGGGAAAGAAGGCGGAGGAAAGGTCCCGTCAATCACCATTAAACTTAATGATTGCCAGCTGATCATGGAGGAAGCCGGGAAAAATTGGACGTGGGGTAATTTTTATAACTTAAGCGGCTTAGTTGACCTGAGGAGTTTTCCTTTAATCCAGGTGGTGGGGGAAGGGAAAAGTTCGCTTGACCCAGAGGCCTCCGCGAAGGTAGAAGTAGCTTATGCCACCCAAAACAAGCAAGGGAAGCTCTTGATTAAAGCCGATACGGCAGCGGCGCCACTCTGGAGTGAAAAGGCTTTCCGTCTCCTCAAGTTTGATGATCAGCTTAAGGTAGTGGACGGGAAATTCAACGGAGAGCTTTCCCTCTTCATCCAAAACGGAAAGGTTAATGTTGATTCAACCCGGTTGTCTTTTGTGGATTCCCGGTGGGAATTTGCTGCTTTACCTTACCCCGTTGAAAACCTAAACGCTAAGTTGCTGGTCTCCTCCACCGGGATTATGGTGCAAAACCTTCAAGGCAGTTACCGGGAAGGGCGGATCAGTCTTCATGGAAACCTAGCGACTGCTGCCCTTGGTCTTGACTTAAGCCTCTATGCCACCGGTTTGGACCCGGCAGACTGGACCAAATTAATCCCACAGTTGAAGCCATGGGAACCGACGGGACTGGTCGATTTAAACCTCCAGATTGGTGGGGAAATAAGTAGTCCCCGATTGGTGGGGGAAGTAAGGATGACGGACGGCCGGTTAACGCTTCCGGGTTCCCCCACTACGGTGGAGGAACTCTGTTTTTTGGCGCGTCTTTCCGATGACGGGGTGCAGCTTTCTTACGTAGAAGGGCGGATCGAGGACGCTCCTTTTTTGGTCCAAGGGCAGATCCGCGGGTTTCAAGATCCCACCCTCGACTTGCAAGGCGAAGTGAAACGCCTTCCGGTGGAATGGCTTTCTTCATCAGCCCTCGCGCTGAGCGACGGATGGTTGGATGCTTCCCTTCATGTGCATGGTCCACTAACCGCTCCGGAGATCAAGGGGGAGATTAGGGCCCGGCAATTGCAAGCAGAGGGAACAGTCCTCCGGGACTTGAACCTCGCCGGTGTTTACCAGTGGAACACCGATCACCTCCGGGTTGACCGGTTGGCAGCTTGCGCCCTTGACGGGCGGCTTACAGCCACCGGTGAGCTGATGAATCTGGTGAGCGGTGCGCCGTTTCTGCGGTTAGAAGCTAAGGCTGAAGGGGTTGACCTTGCCCAACTATCAACGGATCAGTTTGGAGTAGAGCTGCCGAATATAACCGGCCGTGCCGGTTTGCAGTTGAGTCTGGAAGGCCCTCTTTCCGCACTGTCCGGCGCGGCAGAATTGAAGGTAAGCGCCGGCAGTGTCGACCGTTTTTCCTATGATCAGTTCCAACTTTTGTTTAGCGGAGACCATGATCGGCTTACAGTCCGCGGCACCCTGCAGGAAAAGGAAGGAACGCTGATCGCCACTGGTATGGTGCAACCCGGAACCGGTAGTTATGAAGGCGAGCTATTTCTCCGGGGGCTGACCATTGATGATCGGTTGTTACCCCAAGCCTTACCTGCTGTAAGCGGTAGTATTAACGGTTTGTTAGAAGTCAGGGGTAACTTTAACGACTTAGATCACACCCAAGGCCAAGGATGGCTGGACGTCTACGATTTAATCCATAACGATCGGGAACTGGGGGTTATAAAACTTAAGGGCCAGGTTGACGACGGACGCTTGAATTTAAGTGATTCGTTTCTCCTCACCACGGCTGGCCAAATCATGCTGACGGGGAGCGTTGATTGGCAGGATGAGCCTGTTTACGATATTACAGCCAGCGGCGAAGACTTGTTGTTCGAGGATTTGGCTGCTTTGTTTCCCGATTTTCCCCCGGTTGCCCTGGAGGGTTTGACCGCTTTTCGCCTGACCGCGACGGGCTGGGAAAAACCACAGCTTGCTGCAGAGGTTTCGATGGCGGGGATCGTCCTCAATGACTACTATGTAGGGGATGGAAGCGTGGATCTCCGCTGGCAAGACGGGGAAATCTGCTTTGATCAGCTTCAGATCGGCACAGCCCCGATGCAACTAAGGGGTATCGGCAAATTATGTGACAGTCAGGAATTGGATCTGGATGTAGCAGTAGAGGATTTTCCCCTCACGGCTTTAGAGCCACTTTTGGGCCGGTATCTTGACAACCAAGAATTTTTAGGGAAGATTGCCGGTAGTCTGACTGGGGAGGGTAGATTGCGGGGGACTTTTCAAGAACCCATCTTTGAAGGCAACCTCAGCGTTACCCAGCCGGTGTTTGCCGGTTTTGCAGTGGATCGGATCGCCGGAGATCTTGTTTGGAAGGATCGGAAACTGTCCTTTGACGAAATAGTGGTCAGCCGCGGGCAAGAGGAGTTGACCGCTTACGGACTGGTTGATTGGACAAGGGCCGCACCTGACCTTGACCTTGGTTTAAAAATGGACCAGGCCGGACTGGCTGATTTGCTTTTGCTAACCGGACGGGCCCCCAACTTTCACTTGGACGGAGAAGTGACTGGTTATGTGCGGATTTTTGGTGCTTTGGACCAGCCCCGGATCCGTTTAATTACGCAGATCGAAAAGGGGGAAATTAATGATTTTTCTCCTTTCAACGGCGAGCTGGATTTACAGATTTATGATGCGAAAATTACGGTTAACCGCTTATTGCTGGATGACGGTACGGGGGAATTCTTTGCCTCCGGCGTTTATATTCCCGGAACGCAGGTGGAGATCATTGCTGAAAGCAGAGACTTTCCGCTTAAACCATTGGTGGCATTAACTGGGCGGGCTGATTTGCCAACCGTTGGTCGGTTCAATCTGGATCTGGCGCTCACCACCACGTCCGAGGGGATGCAGGGCGAATTCGAAGCGCTCTTGAAGGACACGGCCTGGGGTAATATTAACGTTGCTTCGCTGGGACTGAATGGTCAGATCACCGATGACTTAGTTTTCCTGGAAGCGGAGGATTTAGGAGCCAACCGTTTATCAATGCAGGGGTCTCTTCCGTTGAATCCGGCGTGGTTTGGCCCGCTCCAGTTACCGACAAGTTGGCCCCATCGGTTTAGCCAAATTGATCTGGGGATTTCGGCAGAGAAGATGGAGGCCAGTGCCTTAAATGCGTTTTTCAAAGAACCGCAGATTACCGGGGGAACCATTAATGGGCTCATTTCGCTGAATGGTACTTGGTGGAATCCGTATCTCGTCGGCCTGTTGGAGATTACCAACGGGCGGGGGAGAGTCGCTGCTTTGCCGACCGAAGTGAGGGATGTGAACGGGCTCCTTTCTGTTTCCCCTCAAGGGTTGGAGTTTAGAGGGTTAAACAACAGAGAAGGAAGTTACCTTGAGGGCCGGTTAAGAAACGGACGGTTCCGTTTGGGCGGCAGGGTGATCATGGATGGACTTAAACTTGAAGCCTTTGCCTTGCGCTTAACGGGGGACAATCTTTATTTAGCCCCATCCTTCTTTGACGGACTGGTCGGCGGGGAACTGGCTTTAACCGGTCCTTTCACCCAACCGATGCTGCAAGGGAAGGTCACTGTACGTAAGGCCCGGATTGAGCTCCCCGAAGGGGGCGGACCGGCGCTTCCCTTTGATCTGAATTTAGATCTGGCGTGTGAAGCCGCCAATGATGTTTACTTTCGGATGTATGGCATGACCTATATTCCCTTTAACGGCAGCATCCACGTGGGTGGTTCCCTCCGCAAGCCGGAGTTGGATGGGAAGCTTAATTCAACCCGCGGCTGGGTGAATATTTTGGGTGATACCTTCCGGATTAAAAACTTGACCGCGGAATTTCGTCCCGATTATAAACTATATCCCTACTTGGATCTGGAAGCCACCCGTAATTTGGCGGGAACAGAGGTGACCATTAGTACGGCTGGGTGGTCGGGAGAGCTGGAGAATTTGGTGATTAACCCCAGTTCCAATCCGCCGAAAAGTCGGGAAGAAATCTTAAAACTCCTGAACTGGCCGGAGAAGATCGAGGATGGTACGCTTACCTTCGCCAATGTCTTTCGGGAGAACATTAATATGGTTGGAGATCTTTTTATTGGCCGTGTTCTCGACGAATTCCGCAGTATTATGCCTATTGATTTTCTTACGTTGGAACAAGACCGGCAGGAAGGATCTTTCTGGATGAACATGGGTAAATCCTTAAGTGAAGATTTATATCTCTCTTATAGTAGGAATTTATCCTCTTATGCAGAACAGGTTTGGAATCTCGAATGGAAGCTTGTCCCCAACTTTTCCTTGCTGGGGGATTACTCGGCGGCGGACGGACTCCGCTGGCAATTTCAGTATAATTTACGTTTTTAAAGCATGATCTGCATTTTCCTCCAAATTTACCGGAAAAGTTTGTCCGAAGCGAGCAGGGAAAGATCTATTCAATCACGAATTGCTTTACAATGATTAGTGTCCTTAGATTGCTTCCCTAATGGGCTTTTTGCACCGCAAAAAGCTTTAGTCCAAACAAAAAGGAGGCCATTTTGGTGAAGAGGATCTTCAAATTATCATTTATACTTTTGATCACAATATTCGTTGGCATGATGTCTTGCGGACCAGCGCTGGCCGTAGGAGAGATGGTTCTATCGGTCGAAGTAATTGGTAACGAGCAGGTAAAAGAGGAACAAATTCTCCGGGCCATTACCAATACACGTTTAGGGGAACCTTTAGACCAACAAACGGTGCTCAAGGACCAACAAGCGATTATGAATCTTGGCTATTTCGCACTGGTGGAGCCCTATGCCGAAGAATTTTTAGGTGGCCTTAAAGTGGTCTTCCGGGTAGTGGAAAATCCAGTTATTAAGCGGTTTGACATTAAAGGGCTGGAGCGAATCACTACCGAGGAAGTTCTCCCCTTTTTCCTCCAAAAACCGGGTGATGTTTTTAACTTTGTAACCATGATGAATGACCTGGTGATGGCACAACAGTATTTCAATGAACACTTGGGTCTATTGATCCCGCCTTTTAGCGGCAGCGCCAAGGAGATTGATGACCTGATTGCCATTGATGGGGACGGAGTCGTCACGCTTCAACTCTACGAAGCGCGCTTAGGCCAGATTCGCTATCAAGGGTTGGAAAAAACGAAGGAATTTGTCGTTGCGCGGGAGATGAGTTTAGAAGAAGGGGAGATTCTGGACCTTAATGTTTTACGGGAAGATGTCCAGCAGATCGCCAGATTGCAGTTGTTTGAAGACATTAGCTCGCGGCTCCAACCAACCGGTGAGACCGGAGTGATGGATCTGATTATGGAGTTTAAAGAAGGGGAGAACCGTAACCTGACTTTTGGGGTCACCTATACGCCGGTGGATAATACGCTCCTGGGTAGTTTTGGGATCATGGATCCTAATCTAATGGGTCTTGGACAAAAACTCTCGTTTAATATGGAGATCAATCCGAATAGTGTTTTTAATTTTAATTTCGAGTTTCAGGAACCATGGTTAGGTAAGAGCCAAACTTCATTAGGGCTTAAACTCTATTCCAACCACACTCTTGACCTGTCGTCGAAGGATTTAAGTAATGGTATCTTCGCTGGGGGAGAAAAGGCTGATGACAAGTACACCTATGATTATAATGAGAAGAAAACCGGGTTAAACTTGACCCTCGGCCGTCCCTTAAACCGGCATTTACGGGTGGACACCTCTTTCCGGATGGAACGAGTGACCCTCGATCCGCAGAATTGGGTGGCTGCGAGCGGGAATGAGTTGAAAGATGATTATCCCTCCACCTCCCTTCTCGGACTGAAAGAAGAGTATTGGGACAATAGTCTCGGCGCCGGATTGACTTACAATAAGTTACTGTACACCGGAGCTTATACCACCGGTGGTTACAGTGCTAATCTTGGTTTTAACCTCCACGGGGGAGTGTTTGGCGGTAAGTATGATTACCAGCGGCTCTATGGTGAAATTAAGCAGTTCCACTCACCCTTTAAAAATACGACCCTGGGTTACCGGGTGATGGGTGGGAAGCTCCTGGGTGAAATCCCGGATTCCTCCAAACTCTACCTTGGCGGGGAGTTATCACTCCGGGGTTACGATATCCGGCATATCTCCGGGGAGCAGCAAGCCTTGGCCAATTTTGAGCTCAGGCAACGGATTCCGAATGTGGAAAACCTGGAAGCCGTACTCTTCTATGATGTGGGTACGGTTGATTTTGAGGAGTACTACCAGAGTTATGGTGTTGGTTTCCGTTATAACATCCCGATCCTCGGTCAACTCCGTTTTGATTTTGGTTGGACGCCGGAAGGAGGAAAACCCAAGTTTAATTTCTTCTTTGGCGAGATGTTTTAGAAAGTGATAAAGGTAGTTATGAAATCCCCATATAAAAGGAGAGGTTTGCTGATGAAATTACAGGTGGTCAAAAAGTTACTACCGGTTGTGTTGTTAATCGGCCTAGCGTTTGCCATCACCGGATTAGTGGCGGCCAGCGGCGGCTCAACGGTGGGTTATGTGGATATGCAACGGATTCAACAGGAACTACCGGCCTTCCAAGAGTTACAGGATTTGTTACAACGAAAGAATGCCGAGTTTAACTCTTTCGGGAGTTATCTCCAAACGCAACAAAACAACGAATTTTCCGCTCTGGAAAAGGAGAAAGAGGCTGAGAGTAAAGGGAAGTCTGAAGCCGAACGGAAAGCGATTGACGCTAAATACCAGGAGAAGGCTGTAGGTATTGCGAAAAACTACCAAAGTAAGTTGGAGGCTGAGAATAACCGGTTGTCAGCGGAAATTCAAGGCCAGCACGATGAGATCATGGCGACGATTAACAAAACACTGGAATCAATCGCCAAAAAAGAAGGCTACGCCATCATTTTAGAGAAAAATGTGGTTTACTACGGTGGGGAAGATGTAACCGACCAAGTGATCGAAGCTTTACAGAAGGATAAAAAGTAAGCATTTTAGCGATTATTAAAACAGCGGTGAACGGTAGCATGAAGAAGGTAAACATGAGCGCTCTCTTGAAAAAAGTCTTTATTTCGCTGGCGATCATCGTCTGCCTTGTTGTGGTCGGGTTTTGGCTTGATCGTACTTCCTCTAAGGTGGCAGCGCCGGAAGGGGAAAGGGAGACTGTGCTCGCACCGGAGCTCGAGTGGGGGTCGTATGGTCGTTTTATCCAGGAAATGCAGAATTTACGCCAAAAAGTTCAGTGGCAGGTGGAAACGCCAGGCCAGGTAAGTAGTGTTCCTCCAGCGGAGGGAAAGGGTTTGTCCACAGCAACGGTGGACGAAGCTATACGACTGGAATTTGCCCAGCGTCAGGCCTTGTTTGCCGACGAGCTTAGATTACGACGTCGTTTGCTTGAAATGAAGATTGATAATCAGGTCAAGCAGAAACAAAATCAGAACGATTACCGGATAAAGCAGTCTTTGGAGGAAAAAAGTCGGCAACAAGCTGCCGCATTGGCTGATTTTCGAAGGCAAAAAGAGAAAGAATATTCATCAAAACTAGCTACTTTATATTTTCAGCTGGAGCTGCCAGAGTTAGACTTGGAAGAAAGATCACGTTTGGTGACGGAAATTACCGCGCTAAAACAGGAATTAGCGGAGTCGATTAACCGAAAATCGGCGGCCCTCAAGCTTGAGGAAGAGCAGTTCGCGACCGCACAGCGACAAGCGGCCACTGCGGAGTTGGCAGCATACCGGACAAAGCTTGAAATTGAGGGAGAAGCGGAGTTTCGCCGTGAACAACAAGATCTTAGAGCGGAGTTTAGCGTCGAGTAAAATAGATTTAAGGAGGAGATGAGCAAATGGCGACTTTAGAAGAATTAGCGTCGCTGGTAAAAGGGAAAGTTGTTGGGGAGAAGGATCTTGAGATCACCGGAGTTTCCGGGTTAGATACTGCCCAACCGGGGGAGCTCTCGTTGATTGCGGCGGCGAAAGTTATTCCCGTCGCCCGCACAAGTAAGGCTGCGGCTTTTATCTTCCCTTCTAATTTAAGAGAGTTTAAATTTAAGGGGATTGAGGTTGATAATCCACGCCTGGCTTTTGCGGAAATTCTGTGGCACTTCCACCCCAAGAAGACCTATCCGGAAGGCATACACCCTTCAGCGGTGGTAGGGGTCGATTTTAAGCAGGGCGTCGGCTGCCACATCGCTCCCTTAGTTTCCATTGGGGAGCGCGTGAAATTTGGCGAACGGGTAGTGATCCACCCGGGAGTGGTGATTCAGGATGAGGTCGAGATCGGCGATGATACAGAGATCAAACCCAATGTGGTTATTTGTTCCGGCACCAAGATCGGAAAACGGGTAATTATCCAACCGGGAACGGTGATTGGTGGCGACGGATTTGGTTTTGAGCGCAATAGTCAAGGGAAACACTTTAAAGTGCCGCAAGTTGGTGGTGTGGTGATCGAGGATGATGTGGAACTCGGGTCCAATGTAACAATTGACCGTGCAACGACCGGTCAGACGGTAATTGGTGCCGGCACCAAGATCGATAACTTGGTTCAAATTGGGCACAATGTGGAGATCGGCAAGGATAATATTATGGTCGCGATGACCGGAATTGCCGGTAGTACTAAGGTGGGAGACCGGGTAACCCTGGCTGGACAAGCAGGGATTAACGGTCATATTACGATTGGGGATGATACGGTCGTTTTTGCCCGGGGAATGGTAATCAGCAGTCTCCCAGCGAATTCTGTTGTTTCCGGGCAACCGGCGCGACCTCATGGTGAAGATATGCGCATTCAAGCGGCCACCGGTAAATTACCCGAATTATTGCGCACCATTCGGCAACTGGAAAAACGCGTCGCCGAATTAGAAGGCAAACTAAACTGAAAAGATATAAAATCGCAGAGATTAAGAATACTTTGCCAATAAATTCAAGTCAGCGGAGAACACCATTCTCCCCCGCTAGGTAATCGCTTACGCCAGCTACCTTAATGCCACGAAGTGATTTTATATCAAGGCTGAGAAAGTCGACAGACTGATATTTTCTTAGGTAAAGGTTTCCAAAGGGAAAGAACCCGGGTGGTTTTGTGCGCTTGATGTAGAAAACTAAACGGGTTTTCTGTTATTTAAGTTCTTACGGAACTGGGGCGTTTACAGCTAAAGGGGTTCAAAGCGCATGAGGATTATCAACCGGTATCTGCTAAGTGAATATCTAACACAGTTTCTTTTTTGTACCGCCGGTTTTCTGGTTTTGCTGGTTGGTAATTTTCTTTTTGAAATCTCTAATTTCTTGGTGGATAAACGGGCTTCGTTCAGCGTCATCTGCTTGCTGGTTTACTATCAAATCCCCTATATTTTAATGGATGTTTTTCCGGCGGCGGTCCTCTTTGGCGTCTTCTTGAGTTTGGGCCGGTTCGCCCGGGAACGGGAACTGGATGTTTTGCGAACTGCTGGTTGTAGCTTTCCAGCCTTGGCGGGTCCGCTCTTGGGTGTGACTTTTCTGCTCTGTATTGGGGCTTTTTACTTTAACGATCTGGTAGTTCCGGCGGCTAATTATCGGTATGAACAAGAAATCAGAAGAATTGTCTACAAAGATTTTATCCCTTTTATCCAAGAGAATGTGGTGTTTAAAGGGCCTGACAACCGTTTTTTTTATTTGCGCCGCGTCAACGAGCGGGACCAAACCATAGAGGGCGTTCTGATCTATCAGAATGATGATGGACAGCGCTTTCCTCGGTTGATTACGGCTGCTTCCGGGCGGATTGAAGAACAGTTTTGGCACTTGAAATCCGGTAGCTATTACGAACTTGATCAAGACGGGTACATAACAACCGTTGCTGGTTTTACCGAATTAGTGGAGGATGTGGGGGAAGACCTCAGTATATTTCTGGGACAGAGTAAAGGCGTGGAAGAGATGAGTCGGGCCGAATTGAAAGCTAATATGACCCTCTTTGAAAAAAGCGGACTCAGTATTTCCTCCTTTGCGGTGAATTATCATCTCAAGGTGGCGTTGCCCTTCGCCGGCCTGATCCTGGCCTTTTTGGCGATCCCTTTCGCTTCTTTGCTCCCGAAAAACGGGCGGGTGCTGGGACCGGCAATTAGTCTCCTCTTGATTATGATCTATTATTTTGTGACGGTACTCTTCCGGGAGATGGGCGTTTCTGGTCTGATCGTTCCCTTTTGGGCGGCTTGGCTACCGAATATCTTCTTTTTAGCGTTGGGTTTGGTTTTACTGTTTAAGGTTGTGAAGTAGGAATGGATGGTAGGGTGAAGGTGCAACGAACAAGGTGGATTCTGTGGCTCTTGCTGTTGCTGGGGGGCACCTTGTTTGCTGTTCCCGTCCTCGCTGCCAAAGGCAGTTTAATCGCCGATCAGATCTGGGCTGATTATGAAAATGAGCAACTGGTCGCCCGAGGTCATGTGGTCTTCACCTATGAGGATTATGTAATAACCGGGGAGGAATTTTACCTTGACCTGAAGGAGGACCGGTTAGCTGTTCCCGGTTGGGTAGAGATCCAAACGGAGGAACAGACGATTCAAGGGAAAAACCTGGTCTTTTTCTTCAGCGACGAACAAGGCTTCTTAGAGGAATTTGTACGCTATGCGGAAGCTGAGACCGGTGAACCGATGATCTTTAAGGGGCAAAATGGGGAAATCAACGGGGACGAATTAATTTGTACCGGTTCGTCTTTTAGCGGTTGTGACGCCGAAAAGCCCCATTATCACCTTACGGCGAAACGAATGGTCTACTATCCTGACGATCGGATCGAATTTTATCAGGCGTCCTATTGGGAAGGGAAGCTTAAATTCCCGGCTGTTCCTAAGTTGGTCATTGGTCTGCAAGACCAGGAGAATGATTTCGACGAGTCCACTTTTGGATATAATGCGCAGGACGGCTATTTTCTGAAGATGGTATACCGTTATGCCCTTAATGGGGATCATCAAGGAAAGTTGTTGTTCGATTTGATTCAAGCCTGCGGAGTCGGGGAGGGGGTTAAACACTGGTTTCCGGTGGGGACAGGGAAGGAATTTTCGCTGAGTTTTTATCATCTGGATAATTTCTATAATAAGCATCACGATTACCAACTTCAAACCAACTGGCAGCAGGAGCAAGGATTACTCAAGTATGATGTGGGCGGGAAGTATAATGATTTGGGTTATCCTGAGTACGGGTTGAAAGGGAACTTTAATTATAAAGCGGAGCAGTGGCCGACGAGTTTCCAGTTCGAGACCGGACAGACTGGGGCAAAACCTCAGTTTTATCTATACCCTTGTCGTCTCAATATTACTTGGCAACCGACGCGGCGGACCCGCCTTACCTACCGTAACAATCTTTATTACCGAGAAGATCTTACGACGGAACAGATAATTACGAAAAAATACCAGAACGATTTTGAGTTGCGGCAGTCCTGGGATCTCTTCTCCCTGAAAAACTTCCAACTCACGGCCCGGATTAAACAGGATTATAGTTATAGCGATCGGTACCAAACCCCCTATTACCATGAACTACCGGCGATATCCTTAAGTACGCCGGCGATTAATCTGGGTTTTCCCGGCTATTACCAGGCGAACCTGGATTATCTCCGTTTGATTGAAATTAAAGGCGACGATGAAAAAGAGGGAACCCGGACTGAGTTACTACTCGCGCGGCGTCCGTTGGGCCGTAAATTGTGGCAGTACGGGGGGTTTAGCCTGGATTTGGCTAATAGTAATCGGTTTCAGTGGTATCAGGCTGAAGGGGCTGAATACAAGCGGCAGGCCATTTCCGTTGGGTTGACCGGTACAGAGCGTTTTACCCCCCGCCTAACCTGGACCAACACGGCAAGTTGGGTTGAGGCTAAGGGTGAGGCGCCAACTACGGAATTTCCCCGGTTGGTTACTTCCTCCCATCTATTTCGTCCTGGAGGACATCTGGCCAGTGCATTGCGGTATAACTCGACAATCTTTACTGGTACCCTGAACGGGGGTTATAACTTCAGCGCTTTGATTAATCCATGGTATCCGGTACAATGCGCTTTAACGTTTACGCCGTTTCCGCTCAACAGTGTCCGGTTGAATGCCACCTATAATCTTAATACTGAGGAATATACTCAAGCTTACCTTACGACACGGGGAAGATATACTTCCGACCAGGGGAATAAGTTTACCTTGGAGGCTGATTATAACTTTTTACAACAGCACTGGGATCGGTTGGAGTTGGAAACGGCCTTACAATTTGCTTTAACTGCGAAGTTCAGTACTGATGTTAACTTGCGTTATAGTGTTTTCGGTGATGGGTGGGAGCAAGCGAGATTAGGATTAACTTATGACTGGCACTGTCGGGAATTATTCTTCGGGTATGATTTCAACCGTCTGGAGTATATCGTCCAGTGTCAATATAAGATCTTTAAAGAGGCAGGTTTTGGCTATGGCTCCGGAGAACAAGGTTTTATGTGGACAGGAGCCGACCGGTGGGGAGGTCAAGATGGCCTTTGGTAAAAATAAGTTGCGGATCAACCTCATGATCCTCTTGGGATTAACGGGTCTTGTTTTGTTTTACTTCAGCCTCCGTCCGGTTGTTCCCCCCGCCGTTGAAGAGGGGTTATTACCTCCACAGGGCGTAACTTTTTTGGAGGGTCGTTACGAAGGGTGGGAAGGAACGAAACGGATCTGGTCTTTGGAAGCCGAGGAGATTTTTCGCACGGCAGATGGGCGGAGGATTTCTTTCCAGGGGATTAAAGAGATCCGGTTTTTTCAGGAGGATGGACGCGCCCTTTTCGTCCGCGCCGATCAGGCGGTGTTAGATCTTAAAAGGAACGTTCTCACCCTGGATCGGGTCGAGGGCGAGTTGAATGGGGGCGAGCTGCTGACCGACAAGATGGAACTGAATCTTGAAGCGAAGACAATCAAATGCTCCCAGCCCCTCTCTTTAGTGAAGGAAGAATTGCAACTCGAGGCGAAACAGATGGAAGGGAATTTCCAGACCGAGGAGTACCGTTTTTTTGAAGATTTGGCTGTCGTGCAGAAGAACCACCGCTTCTGGGGACGCTCTTTTGACTATTACGCCAAAGAAGACCGGTTTGAAATTCAAGGGGCCGTGGAGGTTGAATTACAATTATGAATAGGCGAAGGATCATTTTAGTTGGGGGCGTAATGGCGCTAATGATTACCCTGGTGTATCCGGGACTGCTTTCGGCTGCCGAAAAAGGGATCTTCAAAGGGATTGACCGTTTCTATGGTGATACCGACGGTAAGCAGATGTTTATGGAAGGAACCAATTTAGAGTATTTTCAGGGGAAAACCCATCTACGCTTTGGGCAAGCGGAAATCAGAGAGACGGATGCCGGTTCCCGGGAAATTATCTTCCAAGGAGCGGTGTATTTAACCCACGAAGAGCTTAAGGTCACTGGGGACTGGTTTACTTATAATACCCAAGATGAAAGCGGGACCTTTACCGGAGAAGTGGTTTTGGAGCGGGACGAAACCCGTAATGAACAGGGAGAAGTAGAAAAAGAAGCGTTAAAACTCATCTGCGGTAATTTATTTTTACAAACAGCAGAGAAAGCTTTTGTCGCTACGGAGGACCCGGAGATTTACCATGCGGATTTCGAAGGGAGCGGTCAGACAATTAGTTACCGCGATGATGAAGAGAAATTAACGATTAGCGGTGGCTTTCGTCTGCTGACCGATGAAGACGAACTGGTGGGGGAAGAGATTTGTTTTGATTTACGGCAAAAAACTTTTGACGCTTGGCGCGGGGAGTTGCCGTTAGAAATGTATTTTGAGTTTGAGGAGAAAGACAAAGCTGACGGGGAAAAGACTGAGCAATGATAACCTGGGGTGAATGGTGGGAAAATGGGGGTTAGGCGATGGAAGTTAAGGAAATAGTAAAAGAGGGAAGTATTTCCGGGACCTATCTGGTTTTGGATAGTCAGTGGCGGGTAGCGCGGAACGGGAAACCTTTTGCGACCTTGCGGATCGGGGATCAAACCGGCGAGATTGAGCTTAAGGTTTGGGACATCTCGGAGGATGCCTTTCGTCAATTACACAAAGGTCAAGTGCTTAAACTAGAAGCAGCGGCGAAGAATTTCAACGGCGCTTTACAACTGGAAGCCAGCGGCCGAGAGGAATTCTTCCGTATCTGCCAGGAGGGCCAGTATGATCCAGCTGCTTTTCTCCCGGGCGTTTCCGGGTCTGAACTAAAAGCTTTATGGCAAGTGGTGGATCAAACCAGGAGCGAATTAAAGCATCCGGCTTACCGGTTGCTCTTAGCTCATTTCTTCGAAACTGACGAGTTTCGGCAGCGATTTAACTCTGCCCCTGGTGCCATGCGGATTCACCACGCGTACCGGGGCGGCCTCTTAGAGCATACCGCTATGGTGGTGACAATCTGTCAAACCGCTGCCACCTCCTACCCCGAAGTTAACCGGGATCTGCTTTTGACCGGCGCTCTCTTGCATGATCTGGGTAAGCTTCAATCCTACAGTGGGGAGCTGGTGATTGAAGGAACAGACCAAGGAAAACTGATTGGTCATCTAATGTTAGGGGCCCAGATGGTGTCCGAGGCGATTCAAGCGATCCGGGCCACCCACGGCGAAGAAGCCTTTCCCGCTGCGCTAGAAATGCCCCTGATGCACCTGATCCTTAGTCACCACGGGGAACTGGAGTGGGGATCCCCGATCCAACCGGCGCTCTTGGAAGCCTGTTTGCTTCACCATGCCGATCACATGGATGCGGAAGCGGCTAAGTTTCGCGAAGCAAGACGTAATCATCCGGGGCAAAGCGGAAACTGGACCCCCTATAACAAGGCGCTGAAACGGTCCATCTATTTGCTGGACGCGGTTGGTGAAGAGCAGTAGGGAAAACGGGAACAAGCAGAGATTAGCCCGGGGTTCCCCGGGCATGAAGCGAGAGGGGCGGAGGGAAAGCGAGCGATGGCAGTGAAGAAAATTGCCTTCCATACCTTAGGTTGTAAGGTTAATCAGTTTGATACCGAGGGTTTGATGGTTGACTTTCGCGACCACGGTTACGAGGTGGTCGCTTTTAACGAACCGGCGGATATTTATATTATTAATACCTGTACCGTTACGAAAGTGGCGGAACGCAAAGCTGGACAACTGATCAGAAGAGTGAAACGGGACCATCCCAAAGCATTCCTGGTCGTGACCGGTTGTTATGCCCAGACCGGCGCTAAAGTGATCAGCGCTTATCCGGAGGTGGATTTGGTAGTCGGGGTGGCGGGACGCGGACGTCTGCGTCAGCTGCTGGAGGAAGCAGTACCGGAGCAAAAGAAGAACATGGTGCTTCCTTGGGTAAAGCAGCATGCCTTTGAGGTATATACGCCGGATTTTTCCGGACAAACCCGCGCTTTTTTGAAGATCGAAGATGGCTGCGAATCTTACTGTAGCTACTGCAAGATCCCCTTTGCCCGGGGACCGGTACGGAGCTTACCTCCGGAGCAGGTTTTGCAGGAGATTGAGCGGTTTCTAAACTTAGGATATCGAGAAATTGTGCTGGTTGGGATTCATTTGGGTCATTACGGTAAAGATTTGGAGATTAACCTAGCTACGCTATTGGCCCAGATCGAGCACCAGTGGCAAGGAGCGGGTCGGAAGTGGCGACTGCGTTTAGGCTCTATTGATCCCATTGATTTTACGCCGCAGCTGATGGAGGGATTATTCTCTTCGGCGATCCTCTGTAATCAGCTGCATATTCCCCTGCAAAGCGGGAGCGGAAAAGTGCTCACGCTAATGAATCGGGGCTACTCCCCCGATGATTACGCCGGTTTAGCCTCCATGTTACGGAAAGGCCGCCCCGGCTTGGCTTTAACCACCGATTTAATGGTTGGCTTTCCCGGGGAGACAGAAGCGGACTTTGTGGAGACGTTGAATTTTCTACAAGCGGTTGGCTTTTCCCGGGTACATATCTTTCCCTACTCCCTCCGGGAAGGAACAAAAGCGGCGCGGATGAAAGGACATCTGTCCCGGCAGATCAAGGAAGAGCGGGTGAAACGGGCGGAGCAAACGGCGAAGGCACTGGCCAAAGCCTACCGCGGTCTTTTCTTGGATCAGGTGGTGGAAGTCTTGATCGAAAAGACCAATCGGGATGGTTATGCCGAAGGGTTTTCTCGGGAGTATCTCCGGGTACAGGTTAAAGAAAAACAGGAGCCAAATACCCTCTTACACGCGAAGATTGTCGCTGCGGCACGGGAACCGCTGACCGGCGTAATTGTACTTTAGATAAAGTTTGCCCTTTACGAACTTAGAAAAAGGAATTTTCTTTTACTTGTCGAATTTTATCGTTGGGGAAGGGAGGTTTAGTGGTGAGTGATTGTGTATTTTGTCAAATTGTCAGCCGAGAAATTCCAGCCCAGATTCTACTAGAAACCGAAGAAGTTCTGGCTTTTAAGGATGCTAGTCCCGTTGCCCCGCTTCATATCTTGTTGATCCCAAAACAACACATCAGTAGTGTGATGGACCCTAGCCTACCAGCGTCTCCCCAATTAACCGCCGCATTATGCTCAGCTATTCAGCAATTGATGGGAACGGCAGAAGCAAAAGACGGTTTTCGGGTTGTGATCAACCGCGGCACCCATGGCGGAGAAACTGTCCCCCATCTCCATCTTCATTTGCTCGGCGGCAGAGCGCTGGCGTGGCCCCCTGGATAATTTGACGGATTGCGAAGAATATATTATAATAGCATATTAGTATGTTTATTCTTGGATTCTATGTGCCTAAGGAATTAATTTGTGGGCAGCGAGGGGAGGGAAATAGATCATGGCCGAAGTCAAGATCGGGAAAAACGAGTCCCTAGATAGTGCCTTGCGTCGCTTTAAGCGTCAGTGTCAGCGCTCAGGGATCCTCCAGGAAGTGAGAAAAAGGGAGCATTACGATAAGCCTAGCGTACGACGGAAAAAGAAATCGGAAGCCGCCCGAAAGAAGAATAAGAGATTTTCCTAATTGACTTTTAAGGTTCACCCGCGCACCGGGTGAACCTTTTTGCGTATTTTAGGGTTACGTAACGCCTGGGGTATAGTATAATTAAAACTGAGGAATAATCATTTCTTTTAAGAACCTAAGGAAAGTGGGGTTAGGTATGAAACTGAAGAAATTTATGAAAATCAGTCCTTTTACCCTTGTACTGCTTGTTATCGCCTTAGTGGTTACAATAGCGTCTTACCGGGAGGTTAGCGAGGCGGACGCTGATTTATTGTATGTGATCCCCCTCAAAGGGAATATTTCCGGCGGGATCGCGGATTTTATCAGCCGGGCGATCAGCGAAGCCGAACAACGACAAGCTGATGCCATCTTATTGGAACTGAAAACACTGGGGGGCTATGCCGATTCGATGACGGAGATCGGGGACACCATCAGTAACTCGAAGATTCCCGTGGATGTGTTTATCGAAGGACGGGCGATCTCGGCTGGCGCTTACATTGCCTTATGCGCCAATCGGATTGTGATGTCGCCCAATGCGGTGCTCGGCGCTTCCCAACCCTTGGTAGCCGATGGTAGCCCAGCCCCGGAAAAAACGATCGCGGCTTTTCGTAAGATGTTTCGGGGGGTGGCAGAAGCGCGGGCGCAAAGAACAGGAATTGAGCTTAATCCGCTCTTGGCCGAGGCCATGGTTGACCCGGAGGTAGAAGTTGAAGGGGTGGTGGCCAAGGGTGAGCTCCTGGCGCTTACGGCGCAAGAAGCGCTTAAACATCAGTATGCCGACTTGATCGCCGATAATTTAAACGCCGCCATCATCAAACTGGGTTATGAGGATTTAAACACGGTTACTGTTAGGCAAACCCCCATCGAGAAGATGGTTCGGTTTCTGACCGATCCGGTGATCAGTCCGCTGCTGCTGACGATTGGTTTTACTGCGCTGATCATTGAAGTTTTTACCGCCGGATTTGGGGTGGCCGGGATTATTGGGATCACTTCTTTGTTTCTCTTTTTTGGGGTCATGCAGTACAAAGTCGGGAATCAGATGGGTATGTTTATAGAGGAAATTCTTTTTCAGGGTCTCTAGATAGGTGCGTGTATATACTTCCGCTGAAAAACTCTCTACCAGATTGTTATATTTCTCGGCGGCATTCATTGCCTTCTCCATAACGGTATCCACCGGCAATTCCGTTTGTGAGGCGAAACTTTTAGAAGAAGCAATTATCAGAAACAGAATATATACAGTGACTTTCCCTTTCATTTATTATAGGCTGCAAATATACTTACATTTTTTTGATCGTCGAAAGTTTCATAAAAAGTATGATATTAATAAACCGATTTTTATTATTGGAAAAAATTATCTAAGAGGGCAAGTTGATAGCAAAAAAGATGGTTTTTTATGGTTATTTAGAGAAAAAACGATACATTTGTGTTTTAGAACATAGTTCTAGAACATTCATGGCCGCAAAGAAAAAAGATGTAATCGATTTATCTTCCTCGCTACCCGATATATGGAGGATGTTGACGGACGCTGAGCGTGAAATGTTGCGCAGGAGTGCCCGTATAGTGCATTTTAAGAAAAATGAACTGATTTATCTCGAAGAAGATACACCTAAAGAACTGATGTGCCTTTTCACAGGAAAAGTAAAAATCTTTAAAAGTGGAGTGGGGGGGCGTAGCCAGATTATCAGAATTATACGCCCTGTACAATATTTTGGTTACAGGGCTTATTTTGCACGTGAAAATTACGTGACTGCAGCTATGGCTTTTGAGTCGTGTACCGTGTGCATGATTCCCATGGAAACGATAGAGCAATTC
>ENA-UOOK01000649-UOOK01000649.1-fermentation-metagenome-genome-assembly--contig:-NODE-649-length-45797-cov-5.778934_pt1 | contig 45797 bp, 41 predicted proteins | sample MGYA00245777_ERZ724023 | MGnify/ENA primary metagenome ERZ724023 (study PRJEB28704, sample SAMN03018312) | fermentation metagenome | biome: anthropogenic terrestrial biome; feature: soil; material...
CCTTTGGGACAATAACCTCCGTCATAAGGCACATGACATGAAGTTTGGTCTGACAACAAATCCACATGAATGTTATTGTCCACGGCATATTCCAGCAAATCCACTATATTGCCGTGATATGCTATGGAAATAGTTTGTTTTTTGCTTATGTATTCTTTTGCGATGTCAAAAGCTTCCCTAAGATTATCCGTTGCCTTGGAAACCCAGCCTTGTTTATGTCTTGTTTCAATCCTTGAATAATCGACCTCCGCAACTATTCCCACTCCGTTGGCTATTTCAATTGCTTTTGGCTGTGCTCCGCTCATTCCTCCGAGTCCTGACGTTATGAACAAATGCCCTGCCAAATCCTTATCCTCGGGAATTCCCAATTCTTTTCTTCCTGCATTTATCAATGTGTTGAATGTTCCGTGAACAATACCCTGAGGACCTATGTACATCCAGCCGCCGGCCGTCATTTGTCCGTAGCTTGAACAGCCCATTGCCGTTGCATTTGACCAGTCCTGAGGATTATCAAACATTCCTATCATAAGTCCGTTTGAAACTATTACTCTCGGACTGTTTTTGTGGGATTTAAAAAGTCCCAGCGGATGACCCGACATAACAGCCAATGTTTGCTCATCAGTCAATTCTTCCAAATATTTTTTTATTAACCGATACTGCATCCAGTTTTGACATACCTGCCCGGTTTCCCCGTAGGTAACTAATTCATAAGGATAAAGCGCAACCTCATGATTTAAATTGTTGTCAATCATAACCTGGAATGCTTTGCCTTCAATGCATTTTCCTTTATATTCATCTATGGGTCTGCCGTAAATCCTTTCTTTGGGCATGAATCTGTAACCGTAAACCCTTCCATGTGTCATTAATTCATCCAAGAACTCGGGAGCCAATGTTTCATGCAAATTTTCGGGAATATACCTTAATGCATTTTTTAATGCAAGCTTTATTTCTCTTTCATTTAATTTCAATTCCCTTTTGGGAGCACGCCTTACATTATCCTTAAAAACGGGATACTCAGGCAATTCATTGCCGAGCTTAATTGTCATAGAATTTAAAATGCTCAAATTGTCTATCATTCTTACACCTCCGAAATTATTATATAAAAATTTGTAATCTTAAGATTACTTAAAGCTTTTACGGTTAAACTATATACATAAGTTAATAGTTAATACTAATTAACTTCCCTCTCCCCCTTGTTTTTTTATAAATATTTTATTATGCCTTACCCGTGTAAGGCATAATTTTTTTGTCATCATGTTTATTAATTTGATTATACACCATATAACAGAAAAAAACACCAAAAATACCCGCAAATCCATTACTTATTGCGTTTTTTTTCGTAAACCTCAAACAAATACTTGCCCAATAAGTTGAAAAGCAAAATAAATATAATGAAAAATATGGATTTGGAAGGATTCTCAAAAAATGAACTTACATTTTCCCCAATAAAAGCCAATGATAAAAGCATTACGAATTTTGAAGGCAGTAATGTTGCAATAAATTCCTCGGTACTCATGTTTGTCAAAGCAGCAGAGCCGCTCAGTAAAAATGAAGGCGAAAAAGGAAAACAATATAATACAAACAGTATATTTAATTCCTTCTTCTTTATTTTTTCAAGTGTTCTGCGATACTTGCTTTTACTTATTTTAGCATTTAGTTTTTTCCCTCCTACCTTTCTCAGAAGTAAAAATAAAAGAAAAGAGCCTAAACAATTTCCAATCCATGAATACAAATATCCAAAGAAAAATCCAAATGCAGCAACATTGATTATAACAAAACCCACCAACGGCAGTATTGGAAAAAATGCTTCCAATGTAGGAAGCAATATTCCAGCAGCAGGTCCCCACGTTTCAATATATTTTAAAAAAAATTCCGAATACTCAATAAGTTCAATGCTTTCCACGATTTCCTCTATCAGTTTAATATTTTTAGTATTCATTTATTATACCCTCGATTATTTGACCATATAAGAATCGGCAAACTAATATATATGGAAATGAAGGAAATAACCAAACTATATTTATTATAATATATACTTGATTTTTTTAAAATAAAAAATATAATAAAATCAAAAAGATATAGAAAGGATTTATATGAAATATTTCATCGGAATTCCCATACCAAAAAACTATAAAAACAAAATCGAAATTCTTAGAGCCGAGTTCAGATTTTTCACTACCGAGCCCCACATTACCTTGGTTCCGCCTCCGGCACTTCCGGATGAGGATACTTTTATTGAAAGGGTGGTGGAAGTATGTAAAAAAATAAAGCCCTTTAATATAAAGCTAAGTAATATTGACAGGTTTGGCAGCAGAGTATTATATATTAGTGTTAATTCTCCGGATTTATTAAATTTACATAAAAAAATATATGAAAGTTTAAATTTACAGCATGAAAAAAGAGGATATACCCCTCATTTAACCATTGCAAAGCAAAGACCTAAAAGACCGGTGGATATTGAAAAAATAAGAGAAAGGGCAGAAATAAAACTTATTCATTCCCCCGAATATACCTTAAATTCAATTATTGTTTATCATCAGCCGAAGGAACATTCCATTTATATCCCGTACATGGAAATCCCCTTAGGGCAGTAGGAGGGACGTACATGACTGTCCCTCTATAAAACATTGGGTGAAAAATGCCTATTGTGACTCATAATGCTCATTCGTCACTCAAAGGTCCGTCCCCGGAATGCCTCTGTTCGATTAGGGCTGCTAAATCTTTGGCGTATGCATTTATTTCCTCTTGGTTTTCTCCTTCAATCATTACTCTGACCAGCGGCTCGGTACCGGATGGTCTTATAAGCACTCTGCCATTTTTGTCAAAATGCTTTTCTATTTCTTCTATTTTATTTTTTATAATTTCGTCACTTAAATAATTATTCTTTTTCTCTTCCGAAACATGTGCATTAATCAATACTTGAGGCATATCCTTCATTATTTCCGCTAACTTTGAAAGCTTTGTGTTTTTTTGCTTTATAACGCTTAAAAGCTGAATTGCCGTCAATAGTCCGTCACCCGTTGTGTTGTAATCTAAAAAAATTATATGCCCCGACTGCTCGCCGCCTAAGGAATGACCGCCCTTCAGCATTTCTTCCAAAACATATCTGTCGCCTACTTTTGTCTTAATAATATCAATATTATTTTCTTTGAGGCACATATCAAGACCCATGTTTGTCATAACCGTTCCAACTATTGTATTGCTTTTTAATCTTCCCTTTTCTTTCAAGCATGTGCCGCATATGGCAAGAACATGATCCCCGTCAACAATGCTTCCGTTTTCATCTGAAGCAATCAGCCGGTCAGCATCTCCGTCAAAGGAAAGTCCGACGTCCGCTCCCGTTTCTAAAACAAGCCTTTGAATTTCTTCGGGCTTAGTGGAGCCACAGTTTACATTTATATTTATTCCGTTAGGATCATTGTGGATTACATATACCTGCGCTCCCAACTCATGAAGAAGCTCCGGTGCCGCCTTGTACGTCGCTCCGTTTCCGCAGTCAACGGCAACTTTAAGCCCCTTTAAATCGATATCTAATGTACTCTTTAAAAAATCCATATATTTTCTTAATGGGTTTTCAACGTGTATCTTCCTTCCTAAATCTCCCGAAACAGGCTGAAATTCTATATCTAAATTATTAAGTATATATTCTTCAATGGAATTCTCCATTTCATCCGTTAGCTTTAGTCCATTTTCGTTAAAAAATTTTATACCGTTATATTCGATCGGATTGTGAGATGCGGTAATCATCACTCCGCCGTCAGCATTAAGTATTTTAATCATACATGCTACTGCCGGCGTAGGCAGTACCCCAAGATATAATACATCAATTCCCGCAGAATTCAGCCCCGAAGACAGTGCGCCTTCAAGCATATCACCTGATATTCTCGTATCCATGCCAACAACCATCTTAGGTCTTTTTTTGCCTTTTGTTAAAAAATATCCGCCTACTCGTCCTAATTTATATGCTAATTCAGGTGTCAACTCTTTATTTGCAATGCCTCTCACACCATCTGTGCCAAATAATTTCCCCATAATTCCTCCAAATTTAAAATCGATTTCTTATATTGTATCATATTTTATTCTCTAAAAAAAGATACCAAATAATTTTTTCTATATTACTAATAAGATTAAATCTAATACAAATACTATATAAATATATCTCGCAGTCTCGTTCACCATTTTATTTGCTCCTTGCGTCGCATAAATTGGGAACTCGTTGCGAATGACCTACCAGCCATTTCTCAGAAAAAAGACTCTGAGAAATGGGGTTAGGGCATCTTGTGTTTTTCCTTGTAAATGTCTTTGGCAAGTCTTGCGTTAAGAATTGTTTTTTTAGCGGCTTTTGTACTTTGTCTCGACTCGATAATTCTGCCTGAATCCATTTCAATTACCGCCTTACCATCCTTGTCGTATATATTTGCTATGGAATTTACATCGAATAATCCATAGGCTGCGTCATGGGTAAACATGGGCTCTCTCACATTAATGTAGACATAAATTAAATTTTCATTTATAACCAATGGCACCTTATTGGTAATACCCAATTCTTGTCCATAATTTAAGCGATTGTGATATAGGCTCAAATTGTAATAATCTGCTAATTTTTTTGTACAAGTTTCAATTGTAGCATTTTTTATGAAAGTTGCTTCCTTTGTTATTATTTCCGTGCAGTTTCCTTCATCTTTCACATATATGGGAAGCATTGCCACAATTTCGTTGAATTTTATAATATTTTTCATATAATTCAATTCCTTTAATAAAAGATTTTACTGAAATTTCAATATCTGTATAATTCTGCAATTTTGTCTGCTGCGCTTTCACTTCTTATCTATTGCCATTTATACATAACTATGCTCAGTAGGTATAATAAAGCAAAAAGGTGATGAAAATGCATTCTGACATTAACTATATTATTCAGGAATCTTTAAAAGGGGACAATAATTATATTGAAATATTGCTTAAAAGATTAACACCCCTCATTTTTAAAAATATTTATAAATATTATGCACCTTCAGACCATCTGACAGAAGATTTGCTTCAGGAAGGTTACATTGTTATATTGCAGTCGCTTAAGGATTACGATATAAAAAGAAACGTACATTTTCTCAGATATGTGGAAGTAAAGCTCTATTACTTTTTTTTAAACAATTACAAGGAAATTGTCAAAAATAAAACATTGAGCATCGAAGCCTTAAACAGTGTAGGCAAACAAATAAGGGGCAGATATATGAATCCGCTGAATTTTATTATATTGACAGAAGAAAAACATAAGCTGTACAAATGTATAAGCAGGCTTTCCGAAAGAGAAAGGACAGTTATACTGTTGTTTTATTTCGATGAATTGCCGATACCGAAAATATCCCTAAAATTAAATATGGAATATCGCGCAGTAATTAACGCAAAGAGCAGAGCCGTTAAAAAGCTGAAAAAATGTTTACAATTCCTATTCCAATAATTTGAATAATGTGTTAACATATTATTATTACAAGTTAGCGGGGGAATTATAATGTCTAAAGAAATTAAATCGGTATTTATTTTGCTGCTTACGGCGGCAATTTGGGGACTTGCGTTTGTTGCACAGCGAGTAGGAATGGACCACATGGGTGCATTTACTTTTAACGGCATAAGGTTTGCTTTGGGAAGTATTTCATTGCTGCCTGTAATTTATTTTTTCGGCAAAAAATCAAATAATGAGGAAGAAAGAATAGATGCTGACTTAAAAACCACCCTTGTGTCGGGAATAATAGCGGGATGTATATTGTTTATTGCGGCATCTCTGCAGCAAGTGGGTCTTATGTATACTACCGCCGGAAAGGCAGGATTTATTACAAGCCTATACATTGTATTGGTTCCCATATATGGCATATTCCTGAAACAAAAAACACATTATACAACATGGATAGGAGCGGTAATATCTGTCATCGGGCTTTACCTTTTAAGCATCAATGAAACCTTTACCATTGAATATGGGGACAGGCTTGAAATAATCGGTGCATTTTTCTGGGCAGCTCACATTCAGGTAATAGGAACTTTCGTCAAAAAGGTTGACGCTATTAAATTATCAAGCGTTCAATTTGCCGTTTGTGCAATCCTGAGCATGATAACCGCCTTTATCTTTGAAGATGTTGATTTCAGCGGCATCCAAAATGCCTTAGTTCCTTTGTTCTACGGAGGAGTGATGTCTGCCGGCGTTGCATACACATTGCAGGCTGTGGGGCAAAAGTATGCCAAACCCTCCCACGCCGCAATTGCTCTAAGCATGGAGGCTGTGTTTGCGGCAATAGGAGGAATTTTCCTCTTGCAGGAAACATTGCCCATGAAAGGTTATTTTGGGTGCGCCCTCATGCTTGCGGGAATGCTGATAACGCAGACAGAAAATATGGAATCGAAATCGATGTAAAAAAACACTAAAAAAGTTCAGTACTTAGATACCGAACTTTTTTAGTGAATATTACTTAATATTATGCTTTTTCTATCCAATTATACTTCATTCTGATATTATATGCATTTTATCATAGGGCATTGTGGCTGAAATCACCTTGCACCCGTCAGCAGTTACAATAACCTCATTTTCGAGATGTAATCCGAATTCACCGGGTTTAATCATGATTGGTTCTACGCATAATGCCATATTCTCTTCTATAATGTTATGTGCATACCTTCCTATATAAGGTTCTTCATGCAGTGATAGTCCAACACCATGTCCGACAAAATCAACGGCAGGATAACCCCATTTCTGAAATTGATTGCGGAAATCATCATAAATGTCTTTAGTGTCAACGCCCGGTTTAATTTTATGAATAATTTCATCATGCATTCTTACAATCCTTGACCATATTAATTTTTGCTCATCCGTTGGCTCTCCAACTACTGCAGTCCGACATACATCACAATAATAACCACGTTTATCTATACCTACTAAATCAATACGTACTACATCACCACTTTTTAAAACTCTATCCGTAGGAGGTGCATTTAAAAAGCAGCTCCTCTCACCTGAACCAATAGTTAAAACGGTTAACTTATCTCCTCCTATTTCATTAAACCCTTTTGTTATAATATTCTTCATATCCTTTTCAGTCATTCCTGCTTTAACACCATCAAAAGCACTATAAATTACCTTTTCAGCCTGGCTTCCAAATGCCTCAATGCGCTGAAGCTCAAACCCAAGCTTTATTTTACGTAATTCTTCAAATAATTCTTGAGCATCAATGAATTCAACAGTAGGTACAGCTTCGGTTAACTTCAAATAATCTTTATAAGGAATATAATTCATTTCTATTCCTACCCTTTTACCCTCTAAACCCAATTTTACCAATTTCGATGCTGCAATTAAAATAGGGCTCTGTGTAAATTCATTGTATGATTCAATACTATTACAATCTATCCAGCTTTCAGACTTTACCAATCCTTCCTCTATGTTAACTACCACTGTTTCACTTTTACCAAGTTCATTTATTATATGAATTGCATGTCTGCTCCTCACAGTAACTTGTGTCGGAACCATAACACCGGTCGTGTATCCAAAATTTTCAGGTGTCATTGCTATCAACCCATTTAAGTTGTATTTTTTCATTAGTCTTAATTGTGCGTCAATTACTTCTTTCATTTTTTCCTCCATTATAAATTTATTAATAGAAATCAAATTTATTTTGTAATTTTATTTACTTATAAAATCGACATATAATGTGTAACGCTGTTATAATGTGCTTCACATACACTCTTAATAAAGGTTAGATCGCACTGTAAAAATGCTTCAGCTATTACCTTATGTTGTGCATAAGAAGCCTTTTTCCTTGCTTCGTCATATGCTATAACTATACGCTCATCATAAATTGTATTTGTAACGTCCAAGCATATATTTAACAATGCATTATTTTTACATGCTTTCCAAATAACTTCGTGAAACTTTATATCGTGTTCAACAAAACCATTTGCTGAGCATCTTTCAATATCTATTTCTAAAATACATTCTCTAAGCTTTTTTCCAACTGTTGAAAGCTCCTTAAAAGGTATTAATTCAATTGCTTTTAATTCTAACGCAGTTCTGATATTGTGCAAATCCAATGACGTATCTTTGTGTAGTGAAACCCAATTATTCCATTTATATGGATTATCATCAGATAGATTATCAATTGAATTTATGTAAATACCGCTTCTTTCCTGTACCTTCAGAATATCCATAGTCTGCAAAATTTTCAAAACTTCTCTTAAGGAGTTACGGCTTGAATTTAATTCTTTTGCCAATGTTCTTTCTGAAGGCAATCTGTCTCCATCCTTATAACAACCTTCTTTAATAAAATCTATCAGTTGTTTTAATAACTCATTGTCTTTTTTTAAATACTTTATTGACATAATAACCTCACATTATTTAAATAGCGCATTTGGCAACACTGTTACAAGTCCCGGTATATAAGTTATAATAAGCAATACTATTACAGCAACACCTACCCATGGCCATATTCTTTTTACCATAATGCTTGAAGATACTCTTGTAACATTGGATACCACATATAAAGTAATCCCCACAGGCGGGGTCAGCATACCAACAATAAGGTTCACACACATTACTATTCCAAAGTGGAGCGGATCAATACCAACAGCAGTTGTAACAGGCAATAAAACAGGTACTAAAATTATAATAGCTGCTGTTGTCTCCATAACCATTCCTACTATAAACAGCAATATATTTATTAGTAATAATATCACATATTTATTATTGCTTATACTTAATAAAGCATCTGCAATTAATTTTGGAATTTGATCTAATGCTAATGTCCACCCTAAAATATTTGACATTGCTACTATAAATAGTATTGAGGCACTTGTAATGCCTGTTTTTAATAAAATTTCAGGTACATCTGATAACTTAAGCTTACGGTATACTAATGCGCCAACAATTAGTGCTACAGCGCATGCACTTGCTGCAGCTTCAGTAGGGGTTGTTATTCCTCCTAAAATACCACCTAATATAACAACTGGAACGATTAATGCAGGTATAGCCTTACCTATACTCGACATTATTTCCTTAAATTTTGCTTTGGGATGTTGAACTATATCCTTGTTTTTCACATATATTCCTACAAGCAAAAAATATGCAGCTGCCAACATCAGTCCAGGAATTATACCTCCAAAAAACAACTTAGCTACTGATACATTTGCGGCAACTCCAAATACAATAAAAACCATACTTGGAGGTATGATTGGCCCAAGTAAAGCAGTTGCTGCAATAAGACATGCATTAAAACCATCATCATAACCATCTTTTTTTATTTCACCGAACATTGTATCACATAGTAAAACTGCTGAAGCATTTGCAGAACCGAGCAAAGCCCCTAATGCGGTTCCGACCAATATAGTAGTATATGCGAGCCCTCCTTTAATATGTCCTACAAATGACCTCATCATATCAGCTAACTTTTCTGTTAAACCACCAAAGCTCATAATTTCACCGGCTAAAACAAACAAAGGAATTGCCATAAGGCTGAAGTTATTAACCGCTGCATACATACGTTGCGGCACCATTGTAAAAAGGTTTATCTCGCCCATAGTTATAGCATGTACAATTGATGTCGCTCCGAGTACGTAAGCTATAGGTATCCCAATCGCTATAGAAAGTGCAAATACAATTATTGCAATCATTCTGACAGTACCTCCTTATTCCAATTTAAAACAATTTTAATTAATCGTATAAAAATCTGTATACTCATTGAGAATAGTCCTACAGGACCGCATAAATATACAATCCACATCGGCATTCCAATGCCTGCGGAAGTCTGATATAATGTACCGGGTAAAAGGAGCAAGTCTATACTGTATTTAAAAACAAATAATGTTATTATAAACACAGATAAATTCGAAATTAAAATCATCAACTTTCGAGCTGTTCTTGGCACTGCATTTACCAATAAGTCTACACTTGACATACTATCATCGTTAAAGGCTACCGAGGCTCCAATAAACGTAATCCATATCATACAATATCTGGCTACTTCTTCTGACCAGGAAAGAGGATTATTCAAAAAATATCTGAAAAAAACTTGCAGAAATATAGAAATACCTAATATGGCTACGAGTATCATAAGAATAATTCTGCTTATTTTTTCTAAAATATCCCCTAATTTAAAAATGATTTTCATAAATTTCACCTCAATTACTAATTTTCTAATAACTAAAGTTGCATCATATACCCTATTATAAATGATGACAGCGAAAATTGACAACAACTAAAAATTAAATTTTTGTTCATTTCTCGCTGTCCAATCAATGATGTAACCACTTTGCTATTTTTCGTTTGAAGAATCTTAATTCTTAACTTAAACCTCCAATTATATACATTTATTTTTCTATCTATTTCTAATTGCTTCATCAATGAAGTCAGATATCCTGCTGTCAACTTTGCTGTATTTTTCTATAACTGGTGCTACTGCTTCCTGAAATTTTTGAAGCTCTTCTTCAGATATTTTGTTCGCTTCATATCCTTCCTTCATGAGTAAATCCTTATAGTACTTTTCACTTTCAATTATATTATCAACATTATAATCAATTGCTTCGTTTGCAGCTTCTACAATTATCTTCTGATCTTCCTTTGAAAGAGAATTAAAACGTTCCTGGTTAACTGCAAGCAATCCAGGCCACATAAAATGTTTAAGTTCAGTCATACTTGATGTAACTTCAAAGAATTTTTCTAAATATATTGCACTATAATCCGCCTCGCATGCATCTACTACTTTGTTCTGCAATCCGCTATAAACCTCTCCATACGCCATTGGCGTTGGTGCTGCCCCAATAGCTTTAAACATGTCTAAAAACATTGATGATTCAGCAGTTCTTATTTTCAAATTACGCATGCCCTCAATGGATAGCACTGGAGCATTAGTAACAACTATATGTCTGAAACCCGTATTATATATTGCAAGTGCCTTAATTCCTAAATTCAAGTCTGTGATTCCATCTAATAATGCATGATTTTCTTCACTTTTTATTGTTTTCCTATATTGCTCCATATCTGTGAATACAAATGGCATTTGCCATGCGTTTGCTAAATCAGTGTAATTTGAGAATATTATTGCACTAATTTCTACAAAATCTAATGAACCCTGCATAACCATCTCGGCAACTTCATTATCCTGACCTAATTGACGCCCGGCATATACGTCAATTTTCATACGTCCGTCACTTTTTTCTTCAACTAACCTTGCAAATTCAAGTGCTGCAAGATTCATAGGATGATTCGGCTGCACAGATGTGGCTAATCTCATTGTAATAGTCGTAGATTGTTGAGGTTGGGACTTTACATCATTTGTTACTTTGTCATCGCCTTTCTTTGAACATCCTACACTGCTTAGTGCTAATGATACCAAAAGTACTAAAGCTAAAATGCGTTTGAATCTTTCTTTTTTCATAACTTCCTCCATTAAAATAATAAATGTTTTTTTAGAAACTTTGAAAGTGTTTATTCAACTGCAAACGATCAGGGTTATTTTTTGATTATCCCTAAAATTACAGGCAGTCAACCTCCTTTATTGGCTTAATTTTACTTTTTTAGTGCTGCTAAAACATCCATCGGTGTAATCGGTAATTTGTTAAATTTAACACCTATTGCATCTTCAACCGCATCCGCTATTGCAGGAATTATCGGTATAAGTGCAGGTTCTCCTATACCTTTTGCGCCATATGGTCCTTTTTTTGATTCTGTTTCAATTATCAAAGGATATATATTTGGAACATCTGCAGATGTTGGTATTAAATATTTTGAATAATTTAAATTTTTTATTAAACCTTCGCTTATTTCAACTTCCTCCATGAGAGCAAATCCCTGCCCCATAACTACACCTCCCTCTATTTGACCTTCAGCCATAGTAGGGTTAATAGCTGTACCTACATCATGTGCGCTTACCGCATTAATTAATGTGATAATACCTGTTTCGATATTAACCTCTACTTCTGCAATAGCCGTAGCATAAGAGTATACTTCGTAAGGTTCTCCTTTATTCGTTTTTGGATCGATGGGGACAGTTACAGGGTTATATGTCCCAGCTCCTACCGAAATTTCACCTCTCAACACTAAATTCTTCATCAATTCTTTGTAGGTAATTTTATTTTTATCATCTGTTATTGAACTAACTATACCGTCCTTAAAAACTACTTCTTCCGGCTCTATACTTAATAATTCCGAGGCTACTTTTTTTAAAACGACTTTAGCTTGTTTTGCCGCTCTTTGTGCGGCAGTACCCGTAACAAATGTCTGCCTGCTTGCACTTGTTGCTCCACCCTCAGGAGTTGTTAAGGTATCAGCCGTATGAACATTAATAGACTCATAAGGCAATCCCATTTCTTCCGCTACTATTTGAGCTATTGCTGTTGTCGATCCTTGCCCAATATCTGCACAGCCGATCATTAAGTTAACAGTAGCATCAGGCAGGACTTCTATAAATGCGGAACTTGGGTTCGCCGATCCTGTATTGCCAATCCCAAACCACATGCATCCAACACCAATGCCTCTTCTTATAGAATCCCCTTTAATTATTTTGTTATTTATTACCTGTTTAGCCTTATTTCTTGCTCCTTCAAGCGTCTCAATAAAACCAACATTATCATCTAAAAGTTGTCCCGTAGATGTGACTGTTCCAATTCTATGAGCATTAAGCAAACGTATTTCCACTGCATCCATATTTAATTTCCTGGCAAGTGCATTCATCTGACCTTCATGGCATATCGCTACCTGCGGGACACCATAACCGCGAAATGCTCCTGCAACAGGATTATTAGTATAAACTAAATCTAAATCTCCACGTATATTTGGAACTTCATAGGGACCCATAAAGTGCATAATTGCTCGAGTTGCAACTGTTGTGCCGCATGATGCGTATGCACCGGTATCAGCAACGATTTTCACCTCACATGCCAATACTTTACCATCTTTTGTTGCGCCAGTTTTAGCATCAATATAGTAAGGATGCCTTTTTGCAGAAACTAAAGTAGATTCTTCCCTTGTTCTGACCATTTTAACTGGTCTCCCGGTTTTTTGAGCAAGCATCGCTATATGCACTTGTACAGAAATATCTATTTTCCCTCCGAATGCACCACCAGTAGTTGTTTGCACAACCCTTACTTTATTCATTGGCAGCCCTAATACACTCGAAATTTCATTTCGATAATAATGTGCATTTTGTGTGCCAGTGTATACAGTCATAATACCATTTTCTTCCCTTGCTATTCCCGCCTCGGTCTCTAAGAACATATGAGCAAGCATAGGTGTTGTATATCTGTTTTCTACAATTACATCACACTTAGCAAAAGCCTCATCTACATTTCCTTGCTCAAAATGTTTATGCATCAGAATATTTCCACCATCATGGATTTTTGCAGCATTTTCACTCATAGCTTCATCTATGCTAAAAATTGGTTTATGAACATCATAGGTAACTTTTATACAGTCCAGCGCATGATTAAGAATTTCCGGAGTTTCTGCAGCAACTATGGCAACAGCATCTCCAATCCTTCTGACTACATTTTCGGCAAGAACGAACTCATCCTTAATAACAAATCCTATACTATTGCTTCCGGGAATATCTTTTGAAGTCATTACAGCATGAACACCAGGTATTTTTTCTGCCTCTGTTGTATCAACAGACAACACAGTGGCAAATGCATGTGGACTTCTTAATACGCCTCCAAACAGTTGACCGTCAAAATTAATGTCATTAGCATATATAGCACTTCCGGTTACTTTGCCTATTGCATCTTTTCGCTCATATCTTTTTCCTACTATTAAAAGGTTGTCCTTCATATTATTTACCCCCTTTCTGTCCTTTTACATACATATCAACTGCATCAATTATTTTTGTGTAGCCTGTACATCTGCACAGGTTACCTGATATTGCTCTTCTTATATCGTCTGTTGATGGGGTTGGATTTTTCATTAGTAATGCTTTTGCCGACATTAGCATTCCAGGCGTACAAAATCCACACTGAACCGCTCCGCTTTCAATAAATGCATTTTGCAAATCATCTAACACGCCATTATTGCTCAATCCTTCTGTTGTCATGATATCATCACCTTGCACCTGCCCTGCGAGTACACAACATGAAGTTACTGCTTCACCATTTCTTATTACTGTACATGCTCCGCATTCTCCTTCAGAGCATCCTTCTTTAACGCTCTTGCATTCGCATTCATCTCTTAACAAATCCAACAGTCTTTTGCTGGGATCTGCAAACACTTCTACATCTTTTCCATTTAAAATAAATTTTATCTTTATTTTACACATTTTATTACCTCTCGTTCAGCATTTTATTAATGTTAGAGAAAGCCTGCTTAGCAACACCTTTTACACTCTCTCTTTTATAATCTACTGACTTTCTTGTTGGTATCATTTTCTCAACTTCCTTTGATAATGCATCTGCACACTCTAAAATTTTACTTTGATTTATCTTCTGACCAACAAGCAGTTTTTCAATATTATGAATTCGCTTTGGAAATGGTGAAACGGCACATAGTACGACTCTTGAGTCTGTGCATACGTCTTTGTCACAGTGTACCATAAGCGATATTCCCAACATCATTATGGCTAAAGATTTCCTTTTTCCTAATTTAACAAATGTGCTTACCGAATTATCCTGTTTAATTGGTAATCTTATGCATAAAAGCAACTCGCCATTTTTTAATGCTGTTTTTTTCCCATCCTTATAAAATTCTTCAATCGACATACTATGAGAACCTGCTGAGCTTACCAATGTTACTTCTGCATCTAAACACATTAACGGACCAATTGAGTCTGCCGCTACAGAAGCATTTATAATATTTCCGCCAATTGTTCCTAAATTTCGAATTTGCGGGGAGCCTACTTCATAAGCAGCTTCGTAAAGCGCATTAGCATATTCCCTAATCAACGGATCCTTTAGCAGCTGAGTGAATGTAGTTAATGCTCCTATTTTTATATAGTTGTCTTCTAACGTTATACCTTTTAGTTCATTAATATTACTAATGTCCACCAAGTATTTAGATGTATTTTTATTTTCCTTACTCAATATAGGTACGATATCTGTTCCGCCGGCAATAATTATATAATTTTCTCCAAATTGAGAAAGTAAATCTATTGCTTCAATTACTGTATTTGGCCTGTGATAATCATGTTCCACTATAAAACCCTCCCATGTAAATCCTAAAACTAATTATTGCATATTTGAAATTATAGCTTTCAATTCTTCTAAATTCTTAGCTTTTTCAATGCCTAATTTTTCTAATGTTAATCCTTCTGTCATATAGTTTACACCATTTATTTTTCCGCACAATTCAATAAAACTATCTATTATCGGGGTCTCAACATTTGCTATTTTCGCAATAAGGCTCATTGGTACTAACCCATTTCCAACATCTTCAGTTATATATCTATCCTCCAAAGACGATGGACTTTTTATATTTTTATTTGGCTCAGACTGTTTTAACGCTAAGTATATAGAATTCTTATCATATGCTTCTTTCGTTGTAAAACCCCAATGATAGAACATGTGTATAAAGCTGTCTATCTCAATACCTAATGCCTCGGATATTTTTATTCTTTCTTCATCAAGACCGCTTATTAAGGTTGCTACAGCCGGAGTTGTCCCTTCGTTGTATATTGTAAAATCACCTTTTGTTCTTTCAATTAATGCCGCATTTAATAGCATTGCCGGCGGATGCATAACCGCATTTAAATCAGCCATAGCAGTATATAAAACATTTGGCTTATATTGCAATAATGGATACAATTCTAATATTTTTTTTATATCATCATTATTAGCAGGTATTGAAGCTAAATATGCCTTCTCAACAACATTATGAATTCCAATTGTATGAGAATCCACCATTCTTGTTACATATGTTAAAGTGTTTGTTTCACAAAGATTTATTTTTTTTGTATAACCTGCTTTACGCAAATAGTTTACAAAATGCAGAGAACCTCCCATATGGCCGGGATTTAGCATTACTATTTGTTTATCAGATAATACTTTTGCTATCTCATTTGCATAATACTCATGCCCTACCGATGGCACGCATATTATAATCACATCTGCATCCGTTATAGCATCACTTACATTATTCTCTATTTTATTTATTTGAACAGTTTCATTTTTTAAAGCATTTCCAACGATCTTAACACGACTATCTTTTTTTAATTCTTCTAATGATGAAGCTCTCCTGTTTGACATTGTAACTAAATGACCTTTTTGTGTCATATGTGCAGCAGCAGCAACAGCTCCATTACCTGAACCTAAAACGGTTATTCTCATTCTTAATCCTCCTTTTGCCAATTCATAGATATTTCGGTATCTTTCTTTTTTCTTTCTTCAAAAATATGCTTAGGAAAATAAATATCCGGCAATTCATTAACCAATTGATTTATGCCAGTCCTTACTATTTTTGTCATTTCAGCTACACGTAATCCTGTATTTTCAGCAACGTTCAAAGCTTCTGTATCCTCTAAGATACTATCATTTTCCCAGGTTGGCGCATATCCTGCAACACCGAAATAAGACTTTGGCATATCTCCTGTTACTGGAATGCAGTTCATTAATAAAAATGATTCCACAAAAAATTGAATTGTTAACTCTTGACCGCCCCATCTCGTAGAACCTTGAACTAAAGCAGCACTTGGTTTATTAAATCGTGGGGATTTTCCTTTTAAGTATGAAAATGTTACGTTTCCTATTCTATCTAAGGCAGCTTTTACTTGTGCAGGCGGTCCAACATGATAAACGGGAACTGACCATATAATGCCATCTGCTTCCATATACTTTTCAAATAAATCATTCAAGTCATCATTAATAGAACATTTGCCATTTTTCATGCAATATGCCGTACAAGAAGCTTTACAGCCACCAAAAACCTTTCCTGAAAAGTTATAAATTTGAGTTTCTACATCTTCTATCTGCCTTGCTCCATTTAATGCTCTTTCAAGCATAATAGAAGAATTATTTACTTTCCTGGGGCTGCCATTAATACCTAAAATTCGAATGCTCATTTCTTTTCTCCTCGTCTTTTAATATTTTATAATCAGACTGGTAGTTCCAACGGTAACGTTTTCGTTTTTTTATTTACGATCTGAGGAAACATTTATTCGCAAAACAGTTATAATATAACTATAAGACGTTCATTTCCTCAGATCAAAATTTTATTGAAATAATTCTATGCAACTATGATTCTTGCATCTACAACCGTTAGTCCATTATCATATACATATACTGGATTCAAATCCATTTCTCTTATTTCAGGATAATATGTTACTAATTTTGAAATTTTTAAAATTACATCAACAATTGAATCAATATCTTTAGGTGTTTGTCCTCTAAGACCCTTAAGCAAAGAATATCCTTTGGTTTCTTTAATCATTGATCTTGCATCCTGTTCAGATAAAGGTATAATTCTGAAAGCCACATCTTTTAGAACCTCCACAAATATTCCTCCTAAGCCAAACATAATTGTTGAGCCAAATTGTTCATCATAAGTTACACCTATTATCACCTCAGTTCCTTTTGAAACAAATGGATAAATTACTACTCCTTCTATGCGCACATCCTTAACTTTTTCTTTTGCATTGCACATTATTTCAAAATATGCCTTCTCTACTTCTTCTTTATTCTTTAAATTTAACTTAACACAGCCATAATCTGTTTTATGCAAAATATCCCTTGAAACTATTTTCATTACGACCGGATATCCAATCTTTACAGCCTTAGCAACTGCTTCCTCCTGTGATTTGGCGAATTCGAAATCAGGTACATTAATACCACAGCTTTCTAAAATATTCATAGCTTCGGTTTCAAATAATCCTCTTTTTTCTTCGTTTGCTTTGGAGATTATCAATTTAGTATTCATACTAAGCCTCCTTATTGTTTCATCATGGCTTCATAACCCAAATCAAAAGCTTTTATATTTATATCAATTGTTTTTTTAGGTACTCTTTCATTGATTGCTGATAATAAATCTTCTCTTCTTACAGGCAACTTTTCCAATGCAGATAAAGCACCAATAATTACAACGTTTGCCGCTTTCTCGCTTCCTGCTTTCATTGCTAAATCTAAAGCATCAATAAAGTATACCTCGCTTCCAAGCTTCAAAAGATTTTCTTTTACCTGATCAAGTGTTGGATAATTAGAAATTCCTATATTAACATCCACCGGGTACAATGGTTTCGTGTTCGTTATTACTATTCCTTCAGGGGATAAGTACTCGACACTTTGTCTAAGGCATTCTAACGGTTCCATTGATAAAACTATATCCGCTTTATTTTTCGGAATTAACGGAGAATGTATATCACCTATTTTTATATGAGAAGACACCGAACCGCCGCGCATAGCAGCTCCAAATGTTTCACCTACCCTAACCTCATATCCTTTAGTAATAGCTGCATCAGCTATAATACGAGAAGATAGTATGCTCCCTTGTCCACCAACACCGCAAACTATTATATTAAATTTCATTATCCCCACTCCTTTCGGATATAGCTAAAACCGGACATACTTGGGTACATATTCCGCAATTCATACATAAAGATTTATCTATGCCTGCTTTCTTGTTTTTAAATGTAATTGCCGGACAGCCTAATTGAATACAAGTCTTGCAACCGATACATTTATCCTTATTAACATAAACTTCTACATTTCTTGTTTCTTTTCTTCTGACAACCTGTAATGCACACTCTCTTCTTAAAACCACTACCGATGTTCCTTTATAATCTAATGCTGTCTTTATAGCTTCAGCAGAATCTTTTAAATTATATGGATCTGCTGTTTCTACACATTCAACTCCCATTGATTTTACAATTTCTTCTATATTGAATTTCTTACTTGTTTGTCCTGTAGAGCTTACACCTGTAGATGGATTTGGTTGATGTCCCGTCATGCATGTCCAACTATTATCCAATATTAAATATGTTATATCTGCATTATTATATAAAGAATTTACCAAAGATGGCATACATGTATGATAGAATGTAGAATCACCTGATACCGCAACTATCCTACCATTATGTCCTGCATGATATTGTCCCTGCGCCATTCCAATCCCGCTGCCCATAACATATATTGTATCAAGTATTTCATATGGTGAAGATATCTTATATCTGCGGTCACTATCATCATTAGCATCAATTATCTTCGAAGCTACACCATAACCTCCTTGCTCATAACATCCTATATCTCCGTTAATAATAGGGTTGCCTTTCTCTTTTTCTATTACTTTTCGCAAAGCCCAATAGCTGCCTAAATGAGGACATCCAGAACATAAAGTAGTAGAACGAAGGGGAATTATTTCTTTTACTTTTTCTTTAAAGTTTAATCTTGCTTTATCTTCCTCTAACTTTATATTAATTAGTTTTGCAATAGCTTCTTTCGCAATATCCGGGTTCAATTCTCCTTCATTCGGAAGCACACTATTACCAAACATCTTTCCATATATTTCAATATTTGGGCTAATTTCTTTAGCAATTAACCTTATTGATGATTCGAGGACAGGGTCACCTTCTTCCAAAACAATTATTTTGGAAGAATTTTTTAATATCTCCGAAACTTTTTTCTCCGGAAGAGGATTAATAATACCTAAATTCAATAAGTTTACTTTATCATTACAGTTAAGCTCTTCTAATGCTTCTGATGCATAACACGAAGCTATACCACTTGTTATTACACCTATTTCCGCTCCATTAATTATCAACTCATTATATTTTGATTGTTCAACATATTCTTTCATTAATGGCATCTTGGAATGCAGCCATTTTCGTTTACTTATCGGTCCGGGAGGTCCATACACATTCCATCTGTAAGGAAGCTTCCAATGTTTATTGAATCCTATAAAATTCTTATTTTTTGTAATATCATTTAGAATTACATTTCCACTTGCGTGAGAAAGTCTGCTTACTGATCTCAATAAAACCGGAAGTTCGAGTTTTTCTGAAATATCAAATGCTTCTTTAGTCATTTCTTTTGCTTGATTTTGATTTTTGGGTTCAAAAACCATGATTTCTGCAGCTAACCCTTGGATTCTCGTATCTTGTTCATTAGATGAATAATGCGCATCAGGATCATCTGCAACTATAATGACAAATCCGCCTTTTATTCCCCCGTATGTAATTGTCATAAATGCATCCATTACCAAGTTAAAACCTGCATTTTTCATTGCTGTAATTGCTCTCGCTCCCGCAAGAGAAGCTCCTGCCGCTACTTCAAATGCTACTGTTTCATTTGTACTCCACTCATAGTATAAATCCAAACTTTTTGACGCTTCAGCTAAAACCTCCCCTATTTCTGAACTGGGGGTTCCCGGATAACAAGCAGCTACCTGCACTCCTGCTTCAATTGCTCCTCTGGCAATAGCTTCGTTTCCCATTAATAATTTGACAGATCCATCTTCATCTTTAAAGAGCCAATTCATTTAATCACTTCCTTTACATTTTCTTGATAGTATACTGATAGCTTTTGCTGCTCTTTCAGGAGCAGGAAACACCGGTATTCCGTTTCTATGCATTGATAGAGTTTCTTCCTTTTCGACCTCGCCGCCTCCAAGATAGCAGACTATTATAGGTTTACTTACTTTTTCCTTTAAACTGCTTACCACATTACATGCATTAGGAATTGGATCGCCAAATATTAATAAGAACATATCAATATCATCATACTCGTTAGCAATATTTACACATTTTTCATATCTGTAAGCATCGGTATCACCGGTAAGATCCAATGGATTTGAGACTACACAATGTGATGGCAATTCCGCTTTTAACTTTTGGGATAATTCAGGATTTAAATCAACAACTTCTACATAATTTTCCTCAAAAATATCCGTTGCAAGAATTCCGCTCCCTCCGGAACTTGTAATGACCATAACTCTATTTCCTTTGGGTTTTTTCAATAAACCTAAAGCTTTTGAATAATCATACAATTCAGTAATCGAATATGCTCTGATAACTCCTGCCTGCTTACAAGCTGCATCAAATATTACATCGCTTCCGGAAACTGATTTAGTATGCGACTGGGCTACTTTTTTCCCTTTTTCAGTTCTTCCCGGTTTTAGAACTACAATATCTTTTTCTTTATTATTCTTTGCAATCTCCATAAACTTCTTGCCATTTGTAAACCCCTCTATATTTAGAGCAATAACTTTAGTGTTCTCGTCTTTAAGAAAAAAGTCTATGAAATCCATCTCGTTTAGATCAGTTTTGTTTCCCAAACTAACTATTCCGGTTGCTCCTATTCCTTCATTTTCAGCCCATGTACCTAAAGTTGCTGCCACTGTCCCGCTCTGAGCAATAATGCACAATGAACCTTTAGCTGTTATTAGCGGCCAGGAAGCACACAAATTATTATATGTATAATTAATTCCTTGGCAATTTGGTCCAACAAAAGAAATATTATATTTATTTGCGGTTTCCACAACTTCTTTTTCCAATTCGTAATTTCCTATCTCTTTGAATCCGCCTGAAATAATAATTGCAGTATTTACATTCTTTTCACCCATTTCTTTCATTGTTTCAGGAATCAATCGTGCAGGGATTACAATTACAGCCAAATCAATACCCCCATCAATGTCTGTAATTTTTGAATATGCCTTTAATCCTAATATTTCATTTTCTTTTTGATTGATAGGATAAATTTTCCCCCTATACGCACCATCAATCAAGTTTTTTAAAATCTGATAACTGGTTTTATTAGGATTATTAGAAGCACCTATTATAGCTATTGAATTTGCATTAAACATTTTATTAAGTTTGTTTTCCTTGTTTGATTTATTTATCAGCACCTATAAGCCTCCTTCATAATATATTGCAAAAGCTAACATACTTTAACTTAAAACTAAAGCAATTATTACTGACATTGAATAATGAACAATGCGTTTAAAATTAACCTACAATATTCCGTTAATCATTATATCGCTGATATCTTCTTTGCTTAAACCTGTCAGATTTAGTGATTCTAAATCCCTGGCATTCCTTCGCAGGTCCTTGCCTGTTAATGTACAAGCCAAGTTTATTATTGAAGAAGATATAGTTGTAGGAACTCCAACAAGCTTGCCCATTGATTCCATAGGAACCATGCCGTAAGGTATATCCTCAAGGAAAAATCTATGATGTAATGTCTTTGGTGCATCATCCCATTTATAGGCGGGGTTGGTTGATAATACTTCATATAGAGTTTCACCCTTTGCTCCCTGATGACTATACCACTTTAAAAGAACATCTTTTGTAGGAACTAAATCTAAATCTAAAGCTCGTCCAACTTCTATTCTTTCTTTATCTACTTCTTCGACTACATGACCAACCGAAGGAGTACAACCATCCCAATAAAAGAGAAATCCCCCTTCTGTTTTTTCGGTCCAGCCTGAATTAAGTGTAAGAATTGGAGCATGAAGTACTGTATTTAAATTACTAAGACCTGTTTCTAAAACGTTTTTTGCTTTACCAAGCTTTGGATATACATGCTTTAAAACTTCGAATGCTTTATCTGTATATTTGCTGGGGAAAACACCGGCTTTCAAATCATCTTTAAATCCACTTGCCCAAACCGTAGTGCTATTCTCCTTAAATCCGGAATATATCATGCACTCAAATTCCACCAATATAGGTTTTGCACTTGCATTCTTTTCTTTTAATACTTGAGCAAATTCCAATGAACCACAGAAGTTACCAGGAGTAAGTACAACAATTTGTTCGCTTTTTAAATATTTAGCTGTAAGTTCAGCAAACCTGCGCTGACCAAAAGCCGGAACTACTACTAAGATCAAGTCGCAGCCTTCAATGGCTTCTTCTGCATTTGTTGTTATTAAATTAAGCTTTGCAAATCCGGGTTTTATTCCAGGATTTCCTCGAACTTCAAGTTTAATTCCTCCTATTTTCTGAATTTCAGTGATATTATCTGCAAACTCAGGTACCTCGCATATATTAACACTAAATCCCTTTAAAGATAAATCTGCAGCAGTAATAAAAGCTCCATTACCTGCACCCAATACTGCTATTTTTGGAAATGACATACTTTAATCCTCCTACTTAATCATTTATTAATTACCTTCTACATTTTCAATGAAATTTCAAAGGTTACTATCTTATATATGTAACCAGTTAACAATTATAAGTTTAAAAGATAATAAAAACACGCTAAAATTACATATATATCTTTTTCTTAACTTTATCAATATGTTATTTGGTAGTTCCAGATTTAAAATATTTATTATTTTAAAAGCATGATATTCGAGTAATATATTGCAATATACTTATATGTTAAAATAAAATTATCATTTTGGTTCAACCAATTTGAATTATACTATATTTTTTTTAAAATTGCAATACCTTTTTTATTTATTTTTTTAATCGTCTATCCACGTCTATCCACCTCAATTATAAAACTAAATTAGACACCTTTTTATCGTTCTATCCACAAAACTTCATATAACGTTAGTGTTGATTTATAGCAAAATCCTAATGTTTCAAACCGGGATATTTTTTTAGAGTATATAAAAAAGCCCAATGCACAGGGCTTTTTTGAGGAAGAAAACATATTGGCGAGATATATTCCTTGTATATAAAACCGCGGAAGAACACGGATTCATAACATTGTTATTTCAATTTGTTTTCTTTTTTCATAAAGTTGATTATTTCTTTTGCAATTCCTTCCGCATCATCGATATGGTAGCATGGGACGCCTAAGTTCCAAGGGATGTCGCTGGCAATTGCTATGAGTTCATGAGGTTCACACAGCAAAGTGCTGTGTGCTGAGGAGCGGAAAACCTCTATCTTAGGCTTATTTTCCCTTTTATAGCCTTCCGTTATTATTAAATCCACACCCTCGATTCTGTCAATAATTTCATCTAAAGTCATTTCCTGTTCTCTTTTTTCAATCATGGCGAACTTTTCGGGAGATGAAATAGCTATTATATCTGCACCAGCCTGTGCATGTCTCCATGTATCCTTGCCCGGTTTGTCCATTTCAAAGCTGTGAACATCATGCTTTATTACAGCTAATTTTATATTATTTTCCTTTAATATTCTGATTACTTTTTCCAACAGTGTTGTTTTGCCTGAACCGGATTTGGCAACAACAGATATAACAACCTTACTCATTTTATTCTCCTCCCTTGAACCATATATTATTAATCCATTACCCGAAACCTGTGTAAATCTTCCGGAGTATTGACATTAAAAAAAATCTTTGATAATTCTTCTCTTTCGCATATCTTATCCAAATTCAAATAATTTGTATTAACTAAGGGATAAAGCTCCAATACCTTTTTTAGACCTCTGCTTAAACATTCTTCCATTAAAGGTATGCATGTTTTTTTATAAAGAGCAAACAATGGCTCCACATAATCCTCAATTATGGGAACTACAATATCATAATTAAAGCGATGTTTTAATATTTCATCCACAAGAAAGGGCTCCCACAGGGGCATGTCACATGGTATTACAAATATCCAATCATTTTTCGCAGTCTTAAGAGCCGCATGAATTCCCCCCATGGGTCCGTTTCCGGGGTATATGTCCTTTATAAACCTTACATTTTCAAAGTGATATTTCTCAACATTGTCTACAACAACAACAACTTCATCAAACAGGTTGTTTAATTTTTTTACGGAATTAGACAGGAATGTCTCTTCTCCGTACTTTATTAAAGCTTTGTCTTTGCCCATGCGGGAGCTTTTCCCGCCTGCAAGCAATATTCCCGTAACATTATAAGCCATATTACCACCTTGCTTTTCCTAATATCTATATGCCTTTATCATTGTTCCCGCCGGAACAGGAGGACTTCCCGCAGATATTTCGCCAACCAGGTCAAAGTCTAAGAAGGATTTAATCATTCCGTTTCCCTGTCCCGCATTTTCTTCAAAAAAAGCCTGCCCATTATTAACCGAAAGCTTCCCTCTTAACAGCCGCGTGCTTGGGCTGCTCTTTTTTACACCACTTTTCAAGATTACATCTATCTCTTCAGGCATATACTCCGCACGTCCGCAGCATTTCAGCAAATATGGCTGCATGATTCTCATCAGCCCAAGAGTTGCCGAACCCGGATTTCCCGAAAGACCCAAAATCAGCTTGCCGTCCTTCTGAGCCGCCAATGTAGCCATTCCCGGCTTCATTTTCACTTTCCAAAATATTATTTCCGCTCCTATTTTTTTTAGGGATGATACAGCATAATCATAATCCCCCACTGATGCTCCGCCTGTGGTAACAACAATATCCGATATTTCAAGTGCTTCCCCTATCTTTGACGCAATACTGTTAAGATCATCTTCAACATTTCCGATTTCAACACACTCAAGTCCTAAGTTTCGGATATATCCGCTGATGGTATATAGATTGCTATTGTATATTTTGCCATAGCAAAGCTTCTCTCCCTCATCCGTTAATTCAGATCCTGTTGTAATTACGGCTACCCTCGGCTTTTTGTAAACTCCGCATGTATTAATTCCCTGACTTGCCATCAATCCCATAACCGCAGGTGTAATCAATGTGCCCTTCTTCAATATAAGGCTGTCCTTTTGCAATTCTTCACCTTCATAAATAACATTGGCATCAGGCTTTACAGGCTTTGAAATTCGCACATATTTACTGTCCCATTCCGTATCCTCGAATCTTACGACAGAATTTGCTCCTTCCGGAATCGGTGCGCCCGTAAGTATCTTTGCGGCTGTTCCCGGCAGAACCACATGCTCTGGTGTTTTGCCTGCATATATTTCTTCCGTAATACGCAGCACAACCGGATTCTCCTCCGATGCCTTCTCTGTATCCTCTCCCCTCAGCGCATAACCGTCCAAGGGGCTTCTGTTAAAGGGGGGAATGGGAATACTTGCATAAATATCACATGCCAAAACCCTGTTCATAGAATTCGTTACCGATACCTCTTCTGTTTCTTTTATTCTCGCAAGGTTAAGCAGCATCTCCTGTGCTTCCCCGACCGAAACCTGTTTTCTCATATTTGCTCCTTATTTTTTGATGATTTTATCCCTTCACAGGGCATACTAAAAGCTTACAAAGGACATGCCAATGTAAGCTTACACTATCGCATCTCCTTTCCAAATGTGGAGGCAGCAGATTTCTCTGACTACCCTGTGGGTTAAACCCAGGTCTTGCATGCATAGAATTCCTTAGCCCGCAAGACTCGGAGTATTAAATTTTGATTTTCTTCCATGTACAGTTTGGACAATTGTTCGTTGCCCCAATGGAAGCAATGAACTCTTTTCCGCAGAATGTACATTTCTTTCCTGCATTTGAAATAATTATTTCATCTATTATTTCTATATCTTCCTGTATATCAATTGCTTTTGTCGGGCAAATATCCCTGCATAAATTGCACCCCGTACATAAATATTGCCTGAATATTATGGCACTGCCGTTTTCTTCCCAAACATTGTGAGGGCACATTTTCATGCATGCCTTGCACTGAATGCATCTTTCTCCGTCAATAACAACCTTGTATACAGATAGCCTATTTTCATTATCTTGCTGCCATTTTTCAAGTATTTGCTCAGTTGAGCGCCAAAATTGAACTCTCATGGCAGGTGGGGCTATTTCATATGTTTTGCCGAATATATCCTTAGCTATTTGCTTGAAAAAGTCTCGTCTGTCAACCTTGGTATCCTTCTTAATCTTTCCTGATTCCTTGATATATTCAGCTAGATTTTCCACGTCCTCATCATGTACGGACATTGGAGATAAATCCAAGGCATGGAGTATTTTATTAGTTCTGTCTAATTCAGTTTGCAGTCCGCTGCTTCTTTGGCAATTCCCACACTCTTTAAAATTCGTGTGTATTTCTCTGAAACCTTTGTTATATATATTTAATAATATTTTAGTGCTTAAAAAATTTAAACATTCAATTCGCGAGTCATTATTTATTTCTTCACTCAGCTTATGCTTATTGCACAGCAAATAAATTTTTTTATCTGCCCCTACAAATTTCCTGCCTGTGTCCACCAATGCATTTGTAGGGCAATGCGTGACACATTCGTTGCAAAAATTACAGCTTTCACTTATGGAAATTCCTTTTTTATTTATTGTCACTGCCTTTTCGCTGCATACCTCCCGGCATATGCTGCAGCTTGATTTAGGCGAAACGTTTCTTATGCATTTATCTCTCTCGTACTTAGGTCTGTAATCTAAATTATTTATTATGCCGACTACGTCCATAATTCCTGCCATATTTTCACATCCTTATACTTGACAAATAACTGTTATTTGTCATTCTGAGTTCAGCGAAGGATCTCATCTCTTATTCATGAGATTCTTCGCCTGCGGCTCAGAATAATATCTATTATGCTTTTACTATCTGGCAAAGTCCTTCCTTAAATGGAGGAAAACCGCTTATGGGGTCAAAATCCCTTGCAACCAAAAGATTTATATTTGCTTTTTCCCAACCGTGGAACATATCCATAACACCCGGTTTTACTATATTTGTTACTTCTAATTTTGCCACAATGCCTTCTTTGTTCACGGGTGATGTGATTTTTACCATATCTCCGTCAACCAATTTCCTGTCGTCGGCATCCTTCTTGCAAAGTCTGATGATTGGCTCCGGCATTATGTCTCTTAACCAAGGAACATCTCTTTCCTTGCTGTGGGTATAAGTAACTATACGGTTGCCTGTATTCATAATAAGCGGGAATTCCTTGAATAAATCAGGTGTGCTTACAGGGCTGTAAACAGGCTCCTTATATACGGGCAATGGTTCGAACCCGTGTTCTCTCAATATTTCGGAAGTAAATTCCACCTTGCCCGTAGGTGAAGTAAAGCCCGGTTTACCGTCAGGTCTCAAAAGTCCCAATTCGTATTTCTTAAACTGTGCCTCACCCTTCATCGGAATGGCTACCGGATTAGGTATTGCGGCTTTAAGGTCATCGTAGGTAGCACCTAAATTCGCAGTATTAATTACTTCTCTAAGACAATTTTCTTCCGAATCAGGTCCGCCGCCCCAGAATTCTTCTTCATAGCCGAGAGCTGTTCCTATATCACAGCATATCTGATAATCAGGTCGCGCTTCGCCTAAGGGCTCAATAACACGTTCCTTAAGGAATAAGTTCCTTCCGAATACAGTAAGGGGCGCAATTCTTTCAAAGCTTACGGCAGCGGGTAAAACAATGTCAACATAGTTGTGAGTCCAAGGACGAATATGAAAGTCTGCCGCAGCAACGAATTCCATGTCCTGGAATGCTTTCTGGTATTCCTGTGACTGAGGCCACATCATTGCATTTCCGCCTAACATCAGGCATGCCTTAATCGCTCCTGTTTTCACATATTCAGGAATAGCATTTAACTGGAGGCTTCCTTGCTGGTCTGTATCCGCCCAAACAGGGAAGTATTGCCTGTCAACCCTTAAATGGTCAAGTTTTGGAAGCAAATCACCTGAGCGTGCAAATTCGAAGGTTCCTGACCATTCATCAAATGGCAGCGGCTCCGATGCTATAACATTGCCTCCCGGAACGTCCAAGCTTCCCGTAAGAGGAATTAACAGCAATCTTGCCCTGTAGTCATTCACAGCATTCGTGTGATGTGGTGCCGCCGCACTGCCCTTTACAACGATGGGACCTGTACGGTTGGCTAACATTTCGCATGCTTCCGTAATTTTATCTACGGTTAAATCGCATATTTCGGCTGTTCTTTCTATTGTAAATTCCTTTACATATTCTTTGTATTCTTCAAAGCCATGAGCCCACTTTTCAACAAATTCTTTGTCGTATGCATCGTTCTCAATTAAATAATTTCCGAAGCAAAGTGCCAATGCGCCGTCTGTTCCCGGACGAAGCTGCAGATGAATGTCTGCAATCTGTTCAACGGTGGGAGTAACTCTCGGGTCTACAACTATATACTTTGTTCCGCTTCCCTTGCCGCTTCTCAATCCGTTAAAGGAAAAAGGAGCCGACCAGGCAGGATTGTTTGCCCATATTAAAGCAACACCTGTTTTCCCGGGAGCGGGTCCGCCGCCCATTGCCAATGACGAAGCGGTAAACCATTCAGGTCCGTATGTTAATTTGGCGGATAATTCAGTTGCCTTATAGCAGGTTGAGCTTTCTGTTCCCATATTGGGTGAGCCGAATGTGAAAGCCAATCGCTGAAGAGCACTGCGAGGTTCCTTAGGGTCTCCCGTCATAAACAGAACCTTTTCAGCACCGTAGTCTTTCTTTACCTTATTTAATTTTTCAGCTATTGTTTCCAATGCTTCTTCCCATGTGATGCGCTCCCATTTCGGGTCTTCGGAACCTTTTGGAGTCGTGCGTTTATGAGGGTATAACAACCTGTTGGGGTCGTAAATTTCCTGCAGAGCTGCAATACCTTTTGCGCACAATAAATTATTCGGGTATCCCTCTCTTTTTTCTACACGGAATATTTTCCCTTCCTTCAAAATAAGCTTCATGCCGCATTTAGGTCCGTGATTGCACATTACGCAATGAGTATATTTAACCTCTTCAGGTGCTGTGCTTGCCGCCAAAGCTTCGTAATCGGGATATATGTATTGACCTGTTGTCATCTTTCCGGCAACAGCAACTCCGGCTCCCGCAGCAGCCATTCCTTTTAAGAAAGTACGTCTTGAAATTTTAGCCATTATTGTTCGCCTCCTTTTGCTCCGCCATCTTTATTTTTGTTCTTCATGTATGCATATCCGCCTCCGGCTATAGCTGCCGCACCAATGAGCCCTGCCGCTATCGCTCCTGTGTTTCCGCCTTTTTCTTCAGCAGGAGCTTCCGGCTCTGCCGTTGCTTCCTCCGTGGGAACTGCAGCAACAGTCTTTACATAATCGGGAGGCAGGAGAGCTCTGTCCATACCTTCGGGTATTACATAATAAATGCTTGTTCCTTCCACATGTGTTGTGTTTTTTTCTTTAATGTACTTTGATATGTCGCTTTCCGGGTCATTTACATCCCCGAATATACGGCACTGTCCGGGACAATGAATTGTACACATAGGCTGTTCCCCTGCTTGTACACGTCCGTAGCAGAATGTGCACTTTTCCACTATGTTGAGACGCTCTGCCGCTTCTTCTTCAAAAGGTAAAACCGTTTCTTCATAGTGTGTTTCGTCATCCTTCACAAGGTGACGCTGGTCGTAAGGACAGGCAAGAACGCAGGCGCCGCATCCAATACATTTGTCATAATCAATTACAACTACTCCTTCTTCAGTGGTGTATGTTGCCCCTGTGGGACAGACCTCCACACATGCCGCATCCTTGCAATGCATGCACATTGTTTGTTTAAATACCTGGTGAGCGTCAGGATATTCACCCCATTCAACTCTGTCCACAGCGTTGTAATCCACGCCGGGTCTGGTGCCGTATGCCATTTTGCATGCCACTGTGCATGCATGACATCCGATGCAGCGTTCAACGTCTAAAACCATACCATATTGTTTCGCCATTCCTAAATTAAACCTCCTTTATTTCTCCTTTCCAAACGGGAGGCAGTTTCATTTCTTCCCCTGCCCTGTAGGTTCAATGACCTAGGTCTTAACAGCATAGTTTCCCTTAGCCGAAAAGACTCGAAGATTTAATCTTAAATTTATAATTAAACCGTGCTCAATGCTCGGGTTAATACACAGCAATCCATATAAAATTTCATATTATGTTAATTTTTTAACATTACGTGCATTAAGTATCGCTCTGTTACAAGCTTTAAGTCATTCATATATCCTAATATTAGTATATTTAAATTTACTTTAAATATACTAATATTATTGTTATAATATTATCAGTTTTTATGTCATTTGTCAATAATTATTACATCTGTTTGAGGTGTCCGCAGGCTCATCTTAGTCCTAATCTTCGTCTTCGTCGTCATATTCGTCCTCGTCATCGTCATCGTCCTCTTCGATTTCACCGCGTTTTATCTTTCTTTTTCTTATTGACTTGCTGAGCAATACGCTGATTTCAAACAACAGAAGCATCGGTATTGCAACCAATATTTGCGAAACCACATCAGGCGGTGTAATAACCGCAGCAATAATAAATATTACAACTATTACAACCCCTCTGCTTTTAGTAAGCCATTCGGGTTTTAACAATCCCAATTCACTTAAAAGGATTGCAAGAACAGGCATCTCAAAAACAGCACCAAAGGTAATGAGCGTAGTCAATACAAAGCTTAAAAAATTCTGTATGGATATGGTAGCTTGAATGGATTGGTGCGTATCCACACTTATAAAAAATGTCAATGTAACCGGCACAGCTATAAAATATGCAAATAATGCACCCAATAAAAAGAACAGCAGCCCTGCCATAAGGGTCAGAAATACAATCGTCTTCTCATTTTTCTTGAGAGCGGGCTTTATAAAAAACCATATTTCAAACAAAATAACCGGTGATGAAAGAACAATACCGCCGGCTATTGCCAACCGAATATATTGTGTAAATAATTCACCGGGAGAGATATACACCATTTGATAGCCGATTTCATTTGCATTTTTTACAAGATGAGCTACAATATCATCAGTAAAATTAAAGCCCACAACTGTTATGGTCAAAAAGACAACAACAATGATAAATATTCTTTTTCTTAATTCACTTAAATGCTCAATTATGCCCATTTCGCCACTTGGCTTTTCATCTCTTATCCTAACAGCTTTTTTACTCACGGCTCATTCTCCAATTAATTTTCTTCTGTATCATCCTCTTCTGTGCCTTCATCTATACCGTCTTTAAAACTCTTAATGGTTTTCCCGAAAGTTTTTCCTAATTTAGGCAGCTGTTTTGGTCCGAATACCACCAAGACAATTGCAAATATTACCAATAATTCCTGTGTACCTATTTTACCCATTTTCATATCCTCCTGATATAATTAATTTTTTGTTAAGCTTCACTTTCCGACGATGCTGATTCCCTGTCTTCCGCTATAACTTCTGTTGTATTTTCCGACGATAATATTTCCTGAACTTCCGCTGCTGCTTCCGTTGTATTCTTTTCTTCCACGTCAGCTCCGGATGTAATATCTTCTTCCTTTTTTTTAGGTTTTCCAATATCACTCACAGATTTTTTAATATCCTTAATCGGCTTATTGATATCCTTGGAAATGTTATTCAAAGGCTCAACAGCTTTTTTAAGCGGCTTTTGAATTTCTTCCATCGGCTCTACCACACTCTCGTTAATTTCCTCCGACAGCTTGTCTGCGTAATTCTTAACAGAACTCATCATCTTTCCTGCCTTTTTTGCGTACTTTGGAACCTTCTCGGGTCCAAGCACCAACAATGCAACGATAAAAATCACAACCAATTCCATTGTGCCGACTTTCACTAAGTATCCTCTCCTTTAAATTAGTCACAGCCTGTCCTCTGCATTCGCCAACAGTTGGCAAACAATTAGATAATGCTGTAATTTCAACTCTTTAAACAGTTTAAATATATTCAATGTTAGCATATTGCTATTTAAATGTCAATTATAAATAATTACCTGTATTTAATAATCATTACGATTTATTTTCCCAAATTATGATGAGGAGTATGTCAAAGACATCTCCTCAAATTTTTATTCCTTTCCGCCTTTAAATCTTTCGGCAGGTTCGGCTCCTATTTCATTTAACCCGATATATACAACGCTTAGGTCTAAACCTAATTCTTCTTTTAATCCGTGAACTTCATTTTCCTTGATTAAATTTGCTACGTCACTTTCAGGGTCATTTAAATCACCAAAATATCTTGCATGAGAAATGCATGTGCTTACGCAAGCAGGCATCAAGCCTGATTCAGCTCTTCCTACGCAAAAAGTACATTTCCCAGCCTTTTGGTCAGGCTTCATATATCTTGCTTCATAAGGGCATGCGATAATACATGCTCCGCAGCCTATGCATTTTTCTTCGTCTACAACAACACTTCCGCCTTCCAAGGCAAATGTTGCCTCCACAGGACAAACTTCTATGCAGGGAGCATCAACGCAATGATTGCACATTTTAGGCAATTTCGCTTTTGACACATTGGGATAACTGCCGTAATCCCACTCTTCCACCCAAGTATTGTAACATTTTTGGGGCAAATCATTTTCCATCTTGCATGCAACGGTGCAAGCATGGCAGCCAACGCACTTTCTTAAATCTATAACCATACCGTAACGCTTTTTATTATCCGGCAACTAAATCACTCCTTTTCTTGCTCTAATACTAAAATATCTTCTTTTATCCATGCGGCACAAAGATTAAGCCAGTGACTGTAAAGACCTTTGTTCTTTTCTTCGGAAAGTTTTGCATAGTCTTCAATCCACTTGCTCAAATGCTCGTCCAAAAACTGAATCTGCAGGTTTTTCCACCTTAATGCCTTTTCTTTTTGGTTCTGTTCCAATGATTTTTCTTCTTCCGCAACAAGGAAGGTAATAAAAGACATTTCAAATGCTATGTGGTCAGGAAACTGTATCTCCTTCAGGGGATTGAATGCATTCAGTTTTTGAGGATTAAAAGACACCATTTCATAACATGCCTTCACATGGAATGCTTCTTTGGTTTCTAATTTTCCGAACTTTACCTTCTCTCCCTTCTTAACACTGTTTCTCATTGAAGATTCATATGGAGGCACAAAACGTGAAGATGTGGGAACAAAAAACCTATCATAGTATTCTTGTTCATACATTTCAAGCTCTGAAAATTCAATAGAATATTCCGACTGAGCACCGTCCTCAATTAATTCCTTTAATATTTCCTGTACCTCTTTCATTGATTGAAGAGACTCCTTTGTAGGAACATTAAGCAAACAATATGAAAGAAGCTCATATGTTTTTTTTCTTTGTTTACATATAGTTAAATGATCCATATTTACCTCTATAGCTTTTGAACCTTATATGCTCCGCCGTTTCTTGACGGCGTACCGGTAGAAACTTCACTGAATCCAAATATTCCTTCTATACTTGGATCTGTAAGCTGAATCAAGTGCATACCATGTCCTCTCGCTTCTTCGGACTGTTCTCCGCTGCCTTCAATTGTATAAGGTTTAGCTCCATATTGCCAATGCCCGTAGCCATGAGCAATACCTATTGTTCCCTTTGCAATGCCTTCTCTTACAAGAGCGGTTCCTTCAAAGTCCCCTCCTGTTGCGGGAATAACCTTAACCTTGTCACCTGTACCGATACCTAAAGCTTTTGCATCCTCCGTATTCATTTCAACTTTGTTGCTTAAATTAATATCTTTTAAACTGCCGCTGTTTGAAAGCATGCTTACGCTTCTGAATTTCGGCTTGTAGTTAGCTGCCACGAATGGCCATTTTTCTTTAGGGAATACATCCGTTACTAATTCTCCGTTAAAGAATCTCTGAGGATTCCAAGCAGGTGTACCGTATTCAAATTTTTCGCCTGTTATTGAATTGCGGCTTGTTGCCAATAATTCGCTGTATAATGAGAAGCATGATGTATTGGCAAATACTCTGTTGTCTCCGTCAAAGCCTGCACCATAATCTTCAAATCTGCCGCCTCTTGAAAGAAGAGTCATAACCTTTTTCCATTCCTCTTCTGAACTTAGCGCATCCTTCCATTTGCTATATACAGCTTCTAAATCCTGCATTTTTAATTCATCATCGCTAATGTCATCAACAGGCTCACCGTCATAAGCCATGTTAGCAACACCCTTTAAATAAAATTCATGAGCATCATTGAAATCATATTTATTGCCGTTCGCATCTGTAATGGCATCTTTTCCAAAGCCGGGCACACCGATAGCTTCAGACACATCTATCAGGAAAACCTCATAGGAAGCATGTCTGCCGTCCTCCAATTTCATGCTTGCGGGTTCTACAACAGGCCATCTCAAAGTCGTTGCTTTTCCCGAGAAGTTGCCTTCCAAGTTTGCCAATCCCCAGCTTTCGTAAGGTGTTGTATCAGGAACTATATAGTCTGCCAGTGCGGTAGTTTCTCCCATATAACAATCTACGGAAATAAACAGCGGTACTATTTCAGGATTCTTTAACGCTTCCTGCACATCTGCCCTCGCTGCAGCCGGCAAAGCTATCAAAGGATTTGCCATCCAGTTCATAAATATTTTAACACCGTAAGGATATTTGTTAATCATTGAGAACATCATTTGATTGTCAGATGCCGAACCTATGGGATGCCATGGAAGTCTGCTTGGATAAGGATTTTCTCCCTTAGCAACTTTTGACTTATATTCGTCGGTTTTTTCGTATGCAACTCCTGTTCTGCTCAGCGGCAGAGCTTTATTTGCAGGTTTTCCTTCAATGGTGCTTAAATTGTAGCGTGCACCGTCGGTTAACCCATTGAAGGAATATCTTCTCGGGAAAACTCCTCCCTTTTTATTTGCACTTCCTACCAATGAAACCAATATATTTGCTATAAAGGCTAAGTCTAAGCCGTTGGACGTTGCGGTTCCGCCCAATACATCCACAGCTGATTTTATTCCGTGGGATGCAAATTCATCGGCAATTTCTGTTATAGTATTTTTATCTATTCCGCATGCCTCTGCATATTCATCCAGTGTATGGATATCTGCGGTTTCCTTCAACATAACAAATGCCGTCTTAACCTTTATTCCCTCTACTGCTCCCGCAAAATACAGATCTGCTTCACTTACATCTTTAATAAGCATCAGCTCACCTGTTGATTTATCAATTGTCATGAAAGGATTTTTTTCATCTTCGGAAACTGTGACTCCCACATCATCAGCTCTCAACATTTTACCGAACTTGGGATGATTTTCATCAACTATAACCAAGTGCGATGCGTTGCTCCATGAATTATATCCTTTTTCCTTCGCCGAATCCAAATTAGGTAAGCTCAAATATTTTTCATCATATTTTTTATTATTGATGATATATTGAATAAGTGCCATTCCGAATGCACCGTCAGTTGTTGGTACAATAGGAACCCATTTGCTGTTTTTAAGCAGTGGGTTAACTGCTCCGCCTATCATTACGGGATCCACTACCGTAATTTTAACACTTCCGTCAGTCAAAGCCTTAGCTGCCTGACGAGATGTAGCCTGCATGGGTTTTCCGCCATGTCCGGGATATGTTCCCATATACAGTATATATTCCGCATTAATTATATCCGGTTTTCCGCCGCTTGCCGATACCTGCCCCGCAGGTACAAATGAGCCGCCTCAGGAATAGCCGTGACCATAATTATTTACGGTACCGTATGCTCCCGAAAACCTTCCGGCAATGCCTCTTCCGTCACCGCGACCGCCATTCATTACCAATTGATTGGAAACAGTTCCCAAATCAGGTCTTTCCGGATCTATAAGCGTTTCGTTGTCTCTTACCTTTCTGAAACCTTCAACGGAATAATCTTCTCCGATATCGCCGAAAAGTTTGCCGCCTTCAACAGTTTCATCGATTAATTCCTTCCATGAAATAGGTTTCCATTTTCCCTCTCCGCGCTTATCTGTTCTTTTCAAAGGGATTGTTATACGCATCGGGTCATAATGGCTTTCCAATGTTGCATTTCCTCTGGCACAAAGAGTGCCTCTGTGGAGGTTGCCATTGTTCTTATAAGTACTGAAAGCCAAATATCCCGCAGTCAATGGATCTTTCATACTTAAATGAGGCTCCGCATTGTTGGGGTTATATGGATTTCCGTATACCCTTAGGATTTTACCTGTAGTCTTATCGATTTTAACGCGATTTCCACAGGAAGAATAACATCCCAAGCATGCGCTGTTCCTCATTATTATTGAGGGCTCAACCTTTACTTCACCTGTGGCTAAATCAATTACTGCTTCAGGCTTTTTGCCCCCAAATTCACCGGCATCAGGAAAATTTTCCGGAACATTTTCCGGTTCTTCAACTGTCGTCTGTTTATCACAGCCTATACTTAATCCCGTAAGAGATAAAGCTCCGACACTTCCCAATACTTTCAAAAAAGTTCTTCTTTTCATACTGATTATCACCTCTGATTTTCTAAAAGCATTTTTTGTCACTAAATTAACTAAGCAATTTTCGTGCCAAAGTTACTTTGAGAAAATGAAAACCACGTAACCTAATATGTTCCGTGGTTTTTATTTCATGGGAAGTAAAAAATGCGGGTTTTTAAGATAGACCTATATGTCATAATGTCATTTCCTCGTGCCATAATGGCATACTAATTGCGAATATCATATTCGGCAATTTTTCTGTACAAGGTTCTTAAGCCTATTTTTAATACCTTTGCAGCTTCTGTTTTATTCCAGCCTGTTTTTACAAGAACCTGCTCAATATGTTCTTTTTCCATTTCCTCAAGGGACATACTTTTCACATTGTTTTTATTGTTAATTTCCCCGGAGAAAAAATCAGGAGACATTATTTCTTCGCCCTTCGAGAAGAGTATTCCTCTCTCAATTAAATTTGCCAATTCTCTCACATTTCCGGGAAACTTGTAACTTAACAAAAAATCTTCAGCTTCCTTGCTTAATCTTTTATTTGAATTGCTTTGTGTCAAAAAATGCTCCGCCAAAAATAACTTATCCCTGCCTCTGTCTCTCAGAGGAGGTACTTCTAATTTTATGACGCTTAACCTGTAATAAAAATCTTCTCTGAAGCTTCCGTCTTCTATTGCCTGCTGCAAATCCACATTTGTTGCAGTCACAACCCTTACATTGATTTTTTTTGTGATTGTACCGCCTATGGGTCTTATTTCTCCTGTATCGAGAAATCTGAGCAGCTTGACCTGCAGTGCCGGATCCATATCGCCTATTTCATCTAAAAACAAGGTTCCCTCGTTTGCTAATTCCAACAATCCTTTTTTATCCGCACCCGCTCCCGTAAATGCTCCTTTTACATAGCCGAACAACTCGCTTTCAAGAAGCTGTCCCGGAATTGCGCTGGCATTTATGGGTATAAAAGGGTGGTGGGCACGACAGCTGCCATAATGCAGAGAACTTGCAACCAATTCCTTGCCCGTACCGCTTTCGCCCGATATAAGCACCGGCAGCGGGCTGTCCGCAACCTTCTTAATCATGTCCTTCAAATTGACAATAGGCTCGCTTACTCCCACTATGTTAGGTCTTCCGCTTGTTCTTTGAATCGATTCAAGCAAATTGCTGTTATATTCCTCCAACTTCCTTTTTTCTAAGGCTTTTTTCAATACCAATTCTAATTCTACCGGTTTAATAGGCTTTGTAAGATAATCATAAGCTCCGCTTTTTATAGCCTTTATTGCAGAATCTACATCCGCATATCCGGTAAGCATAATTATTTCCATGTTAGGCTGATTTTTTTTCGCTTCAACCAAAAGCTCCAGCCCATCCATACCGGGCATTTTAATGTCGAACAGAGCCGCATCAAATTCTTTGTTTTCAATTATTTTTAAAGCTGACATACCTGAATTTGCTGTTTCAACCAAGTAGTCCTTCCTGCTTAGCCTCTGCTTCAGTATTTCTGTGAATTTTTCTTCATCGTCCACCAATAAGATTCTATACTGTTCCATTTTCGTCACCTCTCGCTGCGGGTATATAAACCCTTGCTGTTACGCCTGCTTCCTTATTGTTTCTTAATTCAATATATCCTCCCAGCCGCTCAACTATTGTCTGGATAATAGGAAGACCCAATCCTGTTCCGCTTCCGAGATCCTTTGTTGTAAAAAACGGGTCAAATATATACTTGAAGTTTCCTTCTTCGATTCCTATTCCGGAATCTATGATTTCAATACATACCATATAATCCGCCGGATATAATTTAATGGTTAATTTGCCTCCTTCGGGCATTGCATGCAATGAATTTGTAACTAAATTCAATACAACCTGCTGCATTTGAGATTCGTCCGCCGAAATGTCGGGTACCTCATCCCATAAAAGCTCTAATTCTATATTTTGTTTGCTTATTGGATATTTGACCAATTTTAAAACTATATTTATAACATCAGGCATATATACATTTTTTATCCGAGGCTCTACTTCTCTCGAAAAGGTCAGAAGACTCTGCACTATATCGGTGCATCTTTTTATTTGCTCCCTTATATTAAGCAGATACTCCTTAAATACCCCTGTCCTTTTCAGTTCATTTATATCTTGTGTATCCATCAGTTCCAATAAATCATCCGCATAAAAGCCTAAAGTATTCATGGGATTGTTTATTTCATGTGCAACACCTGCTGCAAGCAAGCCTATAGATGCTCTTTTTTCCGCTATTAATGCAAATTTTTCCGTTTCACGTTTTTTTTGTATTTCCTTGGTCATGGAATTAAACGCTTCAATCACAAGCCCTAATTCATCCTTAGATCGGTATGGTATTTCATATTTGAAGTTCCCATCCTTAACGGAGGATACTCCCTTTGACAATTCCTTTACAGGCTTTATTACCAAGGAAATTATAAATGCAATCAGTATACTTATAACTGCAATAATAATGAGTAATACAACAGTGAGTCTGAACATCATCACATGAAGTGCCTCATATGCATTCGTCAAGGGCTGTTCAACAACAACTCCCCATCCCACCGTGGGAATTACCCCGTAAACGCCTAAAACCTCTTCTCCCGTATAGGATTTATAGGTTATTGATTTGAAATTATCACCGATTTCTTCATTAGTATTATTTAACAGGTTTTGTACGCTCTTGCTTTCCAAGACACTTTGTTGTCTCAATACCTGGCTGTGGTCGGTGTGACCTATTAAATTTCCTTCTCTGTCAACCAACATTATATAGCTTCCTTTTGGAAGCTCTATGGATGCTATTTCTTCCATAACCTTTCTCAGGCTTATTTTCCCTATGAAGCCTCCGGCAAATTCTCTGTTTAAATATGATATGGGTATATAGCAGTCAAAAACAATCTGATTGTTATTATCAACCTTGGCATTTCCGATATATAATTCTCCCTTTCGCAGCGCTGAAAGTTGTGGCTTCGATACATCCTTCAGGTCCTTGTCGGAATAAGCATATCTTTTTGATACCTTTGCTGTTTCCTTGCCATATTGGGATATAATTATCAATTCCTCCAAATGTGGAAAGTTTTTCAAAACACCGTACATTAATTCTTCCTTTTTATTTTCGTTATTTGAGAGAAAAAATTCCGAATTAGTCAAAGAAACTGTGTCCAACGCAGTCTGCAGGGTTGTAATCAAATCAGAAACCGTATGTGATACCCTTGATGCCGCCAAAGCTTGCTGCTGATGGATTGATTTTTGTATTTCTTTTTTCAGTATTCCCATATTGTATAAACCAAACAGCAATATGGGTACAATAGAAACAGCGGCCATCATCACTATCAATCTTATTTTTATACTGTTGTACCATCGAATATTTGTCCATTTATCCATAGCAGCCTACTTATATATGAAATGATCCACATAAGGCATGTCTGAAGCCTTTATATCTATGCCTAATTTTCTTGCGGTATCTACATTAACATATAATTCCAACTTTTCGGGAGATTCAATAGGTATAATTTTTGGATCCTGACCTTTTAAGATATTTACCACAATTCTTGCCGCCTGCACACCTTCGTTATAATTGGTTCCTCCGTAAAATGCCAATGCCCCTTTTTTGACGTGTTTATTGGAAACGGCTATTAAGGGAAGCTTATTCTCCAAGGAAATATCTATTATTTCATCTATTACGGAATTAAATAACAAACTGCACATAAGCATAACTCCGTCCGTGTTCCTGCCCTTTTCTTTTAATACATTTAAAACTTCGTCCGCCTCTGTTACAGGAACTATATCTAATTCTACATCATATTTATCTGCCGCATCGTATAAATGTTTCATGCTTGCATCAATGGGCATGTTTATAGGATTATAAAGAACCAATACATTTTTCACGCTTGGATCCAATCTTTTTAAGAATTCAATTCTTTTTCCTGAAAGCTGAACATAATAGCTGTCAACTCCCGTAATATTGCATCCGGGCGAAATTCTGTCCTCCACAAATCCCAAGGCTACTGTGCAGGCAACGCCTATGAACGCAACAGGGGTTTTTGATTTAGCGGTAGCCTTTTGTGCGGCGGCTGTTTCATCAATGCCCAAGGTCACTATTACGTCGACATTTTCATCCACTAATTCCTTAGCCATCCTATTTAGTTCGTCAAGATTTTCGTCTGCATTTTTTATTATAATCTCTACATCATCCTCATATATGCCATATCTTTTTAATCCTTCACGCATTCCGTCAACCTTGTCCAATCTGCCTTCAATAAAAGTTAGGACACCTATTTTATATGTCATTCTTTCTTTTTCATGGGCATTTGTAGATAAATTACTTGAACTGTATAATAAAAAAAAGGAAACAATAATTATGGTTAAAAAAATCACATACTTTTTCATAATTACCTCATTCTTTATAATAATAATTTTTATTCATACTAATTATATATTTTATTCAGTAAAATTTCAAGAACTTCATTTTTAACATTCTAAAATTTATTCCCTTGCGCAAAATTCAGCATTTGTTACCGAACTCCCGCAATTTTTTACGCAGACATGCTATCACACTTTTTCGGAAACAGAATAGTATAATATTGGGCTTGACCCTAAATTATAAAGAAAAGGTGTTATTATGAGCTATAGAAATAATTGGAATTGCTTTTGCGGAAACAGGTGCGGATGCGGAAACAGGTGCGGATGCGGAAACAGGTGCGGAAATAATGTTGAAAGTGAATCTGTAACAAGAAGATGCGACTGCGTATATGAATGCTTGCTCGAATTGCTTGAAGCTGCGGGAGAAAATAATAATAATAATAATAATAATAATTGTCATTGCTGCTGCTGCAATCCCACACGTCCCGATGTACGCCCCAGCGGAGGTTCCAACAGGAGATGCAACTGCCAATGTGTTTATGGATGTCTGTATGACTTATTGGATGATGCTTTAGAAGAAGATGACGATGACTGCTACTGCAGATGCCCTCGATAAGAATTCATATTTTGGTCATTCCGGGAGCTGTACGCTCCCGGGTGACAAAAAATTACAGCTCACATCTTAAAGATAAAAAAATATACTGAACTCTTAGTTGTTATACAGGCTAAAATAATACGATTTTTTTAATTCTTTCTCATCTGTATATGCATCTTTAAGGATTTGTATTATTTCAAGCTCCCCGCCTAACTCCTTAATATTTTTTTCCAATGAAGAAATAACCTTATCAACTTCGGAGTCACATGTCTTTTCAAGTTTTGCAACATAATCCACATTATCCATAATCAATTTCTTTTTTGCTTCTTTATTTTGCTTTTCTGCCGGAAGCTTTGAATATTGGTCTATTACTTCTCTTTCCAATTCGCCTAACTTGTTTACATATTTAGCCTTCAGTGCATACATGCGGCTTACGCCGTCTCCTATTTCTTTTTCAATTTTCTTTAAGTCACCTGCTGCTGTTTCATTTGATGCGGGCTTGGTCCCGGCATCCTCCCCGGTTGTGGAAATGTGATTTTCATCGTTCATATATTCGTCATTCATATATTCATCATTCATATATTCAATGGGAAGATTATATTTTTCGGCTATTTCTTCCAAGCTTATTTCGCCCCTGAGCAGTTTCCGCTCATCTTCCGCAGTCAGATCATTTATTGACGAGTCGGCGTACATATCGACCTTTATCTTTAAATCATCTCTTTTTTTATTAATTTCCCATGCAATATCTTCCGATGATTTTGTCATTCCGTTTAAAAGGGCTGAAATATTTTCATACTGCCATAGGACAACCGCTGCGGCTGCTAAAATTATTATTATTAAAATTGTGAGTAAAATCCTTATTGATTTCTTCATGCCAATACCTTATTTTTTTAGATTATATTTCTAAATCCGGGAAGAAAAATTCCTTTAAATCCAATAAATCCTGCGTTGCATTTTGAAGCTGAATCTGATATTTCAAATCTTCCCGTTCCTTTTCAGACATAAGCTTATATTTTTCATAAACACTTTCTGCGGCTGCTTCATAGTCATGATTGCTATCCTCCATATACTTTTCCATATTGAGGATTATACTGTTTGCAATTTCCTTTTGAGCATCTGAAGTAAGCTGTGGGATTACTCCCAATGTCAATCTTCTTATAACTCTGTCCATTGCAGCATCTAATTCCTCTTCAGATAAACCGTCATTCCCTGTGGATTTTCCTCCCGAAGAATCATCATCCGGCATATCGTTTAACAAAAACTTAGCTAAGGTATCACATACTTCCGCACGTGTTGCCTTCTCGGTTGCCCTGAATTTATTGTTTTGGTCAGGAAGCATAATTCTGTTTGAAATTATCCTGTGTACATATTCCACAGCCCATTCCGATACTTCGTCTTCAATTGCAACGTCAAGGGGAAGTTCTACAAAGCCGTTGATTGCGTCCAAAATTTTGCAGAATTCCTCTCTCGTAATCAATCCTTCCGGTTTAAATGTTCCGTCGGGATAACCGACTATGTATCCCGCCTGCTGTGCTATGAGCACATTATCGCAGAACCAGTCTTCGGAATTAACATCCGTAAGGTTTGCAGCTTCATTCTTTTGCGTAAATTCAAATACCATGTTTACGATTTTAACCAGCTCAGCCCTTGTTATATTTCCTTCAGGCTTGAATGTTCCGTCGGGATAACCTGATATAATTCCTGCATTTACTAATCTTTCCACGCTCTCATATGCCCAGTGCAGCTCATCCAAATCAGAAAATTTGGGTGCTGCTGTTTCTTCAGCGAAGGCAAATTGAGAGGAGAATAAAAAAAGAGTTAACGCTAAATAAATAAATTGAATTGTTTTTTTCATAATAACCCCTTACATAGTATAAAATTATGATACAGGCGGGCTATGCCCGCCTTATTGTTGTTATAGTATTTTTTTATTGTAATGTTACGGATTTTATTGTTATAACCGTTGTTTTATCTCCGTATGATGCGGTAAATACAACATCTCCGTAAGTTTCAAAAAATTCTTTCACAGTTTTATCCGCATTCAGCATTTTATTTAATACGAATTTTGCAATATCTGAAACCGTTGTAATTTCCACATCTTTTCCTTGTTCCTTAAAAGTAAGTTCGTATTGTACCTTTTCGCCATTATATTCAATTGTTTTATCATTGAGAGCTTCCAATGCTTTTACTATTTTATCCACATCTTCACTGCTATATTTCTCATATAAATCCAATACAGAATTTATATCATCTTTTGATATATCATCATCCAATAAATCAGCTTTTAGCTCTTCCACATCATCTTTAATATCTGTTCCGTTTAAATATGCAATTGCCTTTGTCCAGCCGGCTTCATCGTAAAGCTTAACGCCTTCCACAGATATACCATCAATTTTATCATTGATTTTTGTTATATAGCCATCAATATTTGAGTCTTTATTAAGTATTGATTTTAACTCTTGAACTAAGAATTCTTTAAATTTATCATTGTCAGATTCTTTATATGTTTTTGAATTAAAGGCAATACCGGTATCCTGATCAGCGGTTTTAATTATTATTTGAATATTCGGATTTGAATCTCCGCCGGGAACTCCGCCTCCGCCGCCTCCGCCGCTTACAACAGTTTCCTTGATAACTTCCGGAGCAGTTTTAACGCCTTCGCCAACTACTACTTTATCAATTTTAACGGCAGCTTCATATGTTATTCCGTCGGCTTTTGCTTCCAGTGTCTTAACTGTACCCTTGCCATAAATTGTAACCTTATCTTCAACAATCAGCCTGGTAATCACAGCATTCTTTAAAGTAATCTTGTCGGTTCCGCTTACTGTTACTTCGCCTAAGTTTCCTGACAGCACTACACCATCTTTATCGGAAATAGTAATCCTTTGTATTTCGCCGTCTTTATTTTCAATAATCGTTTCCGTTCCGACTTCAATATCTTCAACTATTGAGCCGTCTTCGAAGACTAATCTTACCTTATCCTTCAAAACTTCAATTTTAGCAACCTTTACATTTTTAAAATAGATGGAATTTATTCCGCCTCCATAAACCTGAATGTCTCCCTTTATTTCAAGATTTGTTAAGAAAACATTGCCGTCGCCCACTGTTTTGGCAATAATAAGGTCACCCTCAATAACCATGTCCTTAAGTTCTGTGCCGTCATTGTATACCACCTTATTTTTTGCATTAACCAAGACATTGTCCAACATTGTTATTGCTTCTGCCCTTGTCAGACTCCTTTTAGGCTGGAAGCTTCCGTCCACATATCCGGATATAAATCCTGCCTCGGATGCAGCTCCCACTGCTTCTGCAGCCCATGAAGACAAACTTTTCTTATCACTGAATTTGTCTGCGCCTGCAGCGTTGTTTTTTAAGTATTGAATACGTGTTAATATAGAGGCAGCCTGCTCTCTTGTTATGTAATCATTGGGTCCGAATTCATTTGACGAATATCCCGAAATATACCCAATACTCTGAGCTGTTCTCACATAATCGTAATACCATTGACCTTGGGCTACATCCTTATATGTAATATCGCTCATCTTGCTGTAATCAATTATTCCATTGACCATTTTTACAAATTCAGCCCTTGTTACCTTATTGTCAGGTTTGTAGCTGCCGTCAGGATATCCGGAAACCCTTCCTTCATTGAGCCATTTTTCAATTGTCGCCTGTGCCCAATGACCCTCGTAGTCTTTTGCCAAGGATGCTGATATGGGCATGATTTCATCGGCATACACGATGTTTCCCAACAATAATAACAAGCACAAAATCATACTAACTGACTTTTTAAAATTCTTCATTTGCATTCCCCTTTCGTTTATTTACGTATATATAATAAGTATAACATAATTATTTTATATTTCAATTATTCATTTTTATAAAACACCATAAATCACGAGAGATTAAGGTGGTTATAAATTATTATACAATATGTTTCTTGTCAGTATCCTATTGCTTTTCCGTCTCTTCTTGGGTCTGCGGAGCCTTCGATATTTCCGTCATTTAAATAAACAATTCCCTGTACTCCTCCCATTTTTATATCATAATCCAAAA
>ENA-UOOK01000650-UOOK01000650.1-fermentation-metagenome-genome-assembly--contig:-NODE-650-length-45750-cov-5.440770_pt1 | contig 45750 bp, 39 predicted proteins | sample MGYA00245777_ERZ724023 | MGnify/ENA primary metagenome ERZ724023 (study PRJEB28704, sample SAMN03018312) | fermentation metagenome | biome: anthropogenic terrestrial biome; feature: soil; material...
CCATTTGCTGCTATGGCTCAGTTGGCAGAGCACATCCTTGGTAAGGATGAGGTCATGCGTTCGAATCGCATTAGCAGCTCCAAGTAAATCCCGGAATCCATATGGATTCCGGGATTTTTTGATGCCTGTTTCTCCGCGAAATACTGAATTTGATATAAAAGGCAAGAACGACTTACCAAAATTTGATAAGCCGCTCTTGCTTTTTGCAAAAAATAGAATTGAAAGAAGGAATATTTCATAAAGATCTCAATTTAAATTGAGATCACATGAGCAATCTTATAAAGTTCCATATTAAACTCGCGCTTTTTATTCAACGCTTCTGTAATATCTAAATCGATAATTTTCCCATTTTGCATAACAACAACACGGTTGCTATTGCCCTCATACAGCAGCTTTGCTGCACGATATCCCATTTCGCTTGCTACCAAACGATCACGCAAGGTTGGGGAGCCACCGCGCTGCACATGCCCAAGAATCGTTACTCTCGTTTCAATTCCTGTTTCATTTTGAATGCGCTTTCCCAGCTCTTCTACCCCACCGACACCTTCTGCAACAACAATAATAAAATGCCGTTTTCCAGCTTTCTGTGTAAATTTCATGCGATCCACAATATCTCGCTGAAAATCAAAAGGAACCTCTGGAACCAGGATGGAAGTTGCGCCTACTGCGATGCCGGACTGCAAAGCAAGTTCTCCGCAGCGGCGTCCCATAACCTCTACAACACTGCAACGGTCATGAGACTCTGTTGTATCACGCAGTCTATCGACCATCTCAACAACCGTGTTCATTGCGGTATCAAAGCCAATCGTATATTCACTGGATGCAATATCATTGTCAATTGTTCCCGGAATACCGATACAAGGAATTCCAGCTCCAGTCAGGTCTCTTGCACCGCGAAAAGAACCATCGCCGCCAATAACAACCACACCGCTGATGTCGAGTTTATGACACATATCAGCCGCTTTTTTTACACCTTCCGGCGTATTAAATTCCGGACTGCGTGCTGTATAAATTACTGTTCCTCCACGATGGATAATATCCGAAACACTCCGCAAATTCATTTCCACTGTATCGCCGGATAGAAGTCCATTATATCCACGTTTTACACCGATTACACGCATTCCCAGATAAAGTCCGGTACGTACGACTGCTCGAACAGCTGCATTCATTCCAGGGGCGTCTCCGCCGCTTGTTAAAACTGCAATTGATTTTGCTCCCATTTGGTAGTCCTCCTATTTGCTTTAATCGGTTTTTACTTTACTTTAGTTTATTATAATATAAAGTTGTTAAAAATACAACAACTCAAAACATGGATTTTTCTCTCTTCTATATAGAAAAATGAATCACTGTTCCACAAAGGCAACATTTTCATCTCCAAGAAGTTTGCGCAATTCCCGAAGCAAGGGTTCGTTGACGTCAACAGCCATAGACCGAGGTGCTCGGAAAAGCCTTTTCTCTTTTTGAAACACGACATAAAGAGGAACAATGCCATCAAAGATTGCCAGATCTTTTTTTGCCTGGATCCACTTTGAATCTTCTTCCCCGGCTACTTTAAGATAAAGCCCGGGTTTTGGATGATGCTTAGAAGAAAGATCCGCAGAAGTTTTGGGCGATTCTGCTGATCTTCCGACTTGTTTCGGATCCGATATTTTTTCCAAAGACTCAAGGATCAGCTTTGGAGCTTCGTCTTCTCTTGCACTAATTTTTCCATAAATTTTCAAAATGATTCCTTCCTGCAGAAGGGAAAAATTCTCTTCCAAAATTTTTGAAAATACCAAAACTTCAATCGACCCATATAAATCTTCAAACGTTAAAAAAGCAATGGTAGAATTTTTCTTTGTCGTTTTTAATTTTTTACGGGTAATAATTCCGAGGAGCCACACCATGTCTCCGTCATGATACTGACCGCTTTCTTCCTGAAGATCATCTATGATCTCCCCTATTTTGGTGATTTCAGACTGACGATAGCAATTCGAAAACGGAGACATTGGGTGACCGGAAAGATACATTCCAGTTACTTCTTTTTCCTGAGCTAATTTTTCAGAAGCAGAATAATCAGGCACTTTAGGTAAATGAAATTCTTCCTGCTTTTTTTCTTCTCCAAGATCAAAAAATCCGATCTGTCCATCCAGATTTTTTCGGTGATCCGAATCCAAATAGGCCAAAACTGATTCTACGGCCGATGCCATCTGATGTCTATTTCCATCCAAATCATCCATTGCACCGCACTCTATCAGGCTTTCCAATGCACGACGATTTATGAGTCCATAAGTTCTTTTACAAAAATCGTAAAAAGAAAGGAAAGGCCCATTTTCTTGACGCATCTTGATAATTGTCTCTATTAACCCGCGGCCAAGATTGCGAACAGCAAGAAGTCCAAAGCGAATATCTTGTCCCGAAACGGTAAATCCAACCATGCTCTGATTAATTCTGGGCGACAGAACACGAATCTTTAGCCGGTCACATTCTGCAATATATTTGGAAAGTTTGTTAGGAATGCTCAAAACACTGGTCATCAGTGCTGCCATATACTCTTTTGGATAAAAACATTTTAAATATGCGGTCTGATACGCAAGATACGCATATGCCGCTGCGTGAGATTTGTTAAATGCATAAGAAGCAAAACTTTCCATCTCGCTGTAAATTGCTTGAGCTGTCTCTTCCGGCACCCCATTGCGCAGACAACCGGGCACTTCTATTGTGCCGTCTTTCGAAACAAGTCCATGGATAAAAATCTCACGTTCTTTCTGCATGACGTCATGTTTTTTCTTGCTCATTGCACGGCGTACAATATCTGCTCGTCCGAGACTATATCCGGCAAGAGAACGAAAGATCTGCATGACTTGTTCCTGATAAACGATACAACCGTATGTCACCTGCAGAATCGGTTTTAAAAGCGGATGACGATAGGTCACCTTTTCCGGATGGTGCCGATTTTCAATATAGCGGGGAATTGATTCCATAGGTCCGGGACGATAAAGAGAAATCGCAGCAATCAAATCTTCCAGAGAATCCGGCCGAAGCTGCATAATCATGCTGCGCATCCCAGAAGATTCGAACTGAAAAACACCGTCTGTTGCGCCAGCGCTGATCATTTGAAACACTTTTGGCTCATCAGTCGGGATTTTATCAACTAAAAAATCCGGATCATGAACATGAATCATTTCGACTGCATCATGAATAACCGAAAGATTTCGCAATCCCAGAAAATCCATTTTTAAAAGGCCAAGTTCCTCTAGCGTCGTCATCGTATACTGACAGACAACAGAATCCCTGTTCTTTGCAAGCGGAACATATTTTTCGATCGGCTGATCCGTAATAACGACGCCTGCCGCATGAGTAGAAGCATTTCTTGGCATTCCTTCTACTTTGCGAGCCATGTCAATTAGCTCATGAATCTGCTCATCTGCTTCATATCGTTCTCTCAGCTTCTGAGAACTTTCCAGTGCTTTCTGCAGAGTGATATTTTTCATCTTCTGATCATTTGGTACCAACTTTGCCACTTCATCCACGGTAGCATATGGAATTCCCATTGCCCTTCCGACATCGCGAATGGAGCCCCTGGCTGCCATAGTGCCAAAAGTAACAATTTGTGCCACATGATCCGCACCGTATTTCTGAACTACATAATCGATCATCTCAGATCTACGATCATCTGCAAAATCAATATCGAAGTCTGGCATACTGACACGTTCCGGATTTAAAAAGCGTTCAAACAGCAGATCATACTTGAGCGGATCGATCCCGGTAATTCCAATACAATATGCCGCTAAACTTCCCGCGCCGGACCCACGTCCAGGGCCCACCGGAATTCCGACTTCTTTTGCATGACGAACAAAATCATGGACAATTAAATAATAATTTACATAGCCCATTTTCTGAATGGTATCCAATTCATATTCGAGGCGCTGTACAATCTCGGGGGCCGGATTTTCCCCATAATGAAGATGGAGCCCTGCATAACATTTTTCCCGAAAATACGTAAAATTCTCCTGCCCGTTCGGTGTATCAAAATGAGGCAGTTTTGTCTTTCCAAATTCAAAGGTCACATTGCACCGGTCTGCAATTTTGTTCGTATTGTCTGCCGCCTCTGGATGATCTGGAAAAAGCGAACGCATTTCTTCTTCAGTTTTATAATAAAATTCCTCGCTGCCAAATCCCATCCCATTTTTATCATCAATCGTATGGTTCGTTTGAATACAAAGAAGAACATGGTGCATTTTGCTGTCTTCTTTTGTAAGGTAATGACAATCATTTGTCACCACTAGCGGAATTCCGGTTTCATTCGAAAGACGAATCAAAAATGGATTAATTCGTTTCTGATCCGGTAAACCGTGATCCTGCAGTTCCAGATAAAAATGATCTTCTCCAAAAATATCAAAATACCGCAACGCTGCTTTTTTTGCTTCCTGATAGTCTCCAGCCGATAAAGCACGCGGAATTTCTCCAGCAAGACACGCAGAAAGTGCAATAATTCCTTCATGATGCTGTTTTAAAAGTTCAAGATCCACTCGCGGTTTATTGTAGAATCCCTCAATCCACGCGTGGCTGACAAGTGCAATCAGATTCTGATAGCCTGTATTATTTTCGCACAGCAATACCAAATGATAGCTCTGACCATCCAGTTCATTGGTTTTATCAAAACGAGTCCTCTGTGCAACATACACTTCACACCCGATAATCGGTTTAATTCCACGCTTTTTTGCGGCTTTATAAAAATCAACAGCCCCATACATGACTCCATGATCTGTAATGGCAACCGCTTTATCTCCTCTTTTCGTCGCTAGATCCAACAGCTGCTCAATCCGACAGGCACCATCCAAGAGGCTATATTCTGTATGAAGATGTAAATGAGTGAACAAAAAATGGCACCTCCGATTCTATAAGATCAATGTTTTTGTAATTTTTCCGATAATTCAATTAGTTTTTGCAAACGATGATTGACGCCGGAACGAGAAAGTGGTGTTTCTAGACTTTGCCCAAGTTCTCGTAAAGAAAGCTCCGGATTTTCATAGCGCTTTTTCGCAAGCTCCCGCAATTCTTCCGGAATAGCAGTCCAGCCGCCTAAATTCAAAAAGCGCTCAATTGCCTCAATTTGTAAAGCCGCGGCAGATGCAGTTTTTCCAATATTTGCTGTCTCGAAATTTGTTTTTCGATTGACATTATTCCGGACTTCTTTGAGCATTTTTGTCTGCATCACTTCCATAGAGGATTGGACAGCCCCAAGATAAGTGAGGAAATCAGAAATCCGATCTCCACCGGTTAAATAAACCACATAAGCTCCCTGGCGCCTGGAAATCATCGGCTGCAAAGCAAGTTCAGGCACTTCTGTCAAAATGGAACTCAGGCTTTTCGCAAGGTGGAAATGCGGCACTACAAACTCCAAACGGTATTCCTTCTGAGGATCAACTCCGGTTCCGCAGGAAAGAAAAGCCCCCCGCAGAAAAGCACTCAGGCAGCATTCGTTTTCCAAAACCGCATGGTTGAGAAGTAAATGTATCTCATTTCCATCATGGCCGAACATATTTAAGATTTTTCGGCGGTCTTCAATATCTTCTACCGATACAACGAATGCCGTGTGTTCGGCACGGCGAAGAATTCTTTTCATCTCAACGATAGCTCCGGATACTTGTGCAATCATTTGTGATGCACAATGTGCAGCGTCAGAGCTTTCCGTCGTAAACGAAATTCCATTTAATGAAAAAGAACGACCAAAGAGTAAAATGCCATAGCATTCCGCCGTACGACAACAGATACGCGAAGCCTTCTGTTTGCTCAGTTCTGATTTAATTGCAGAAGCAAAAGACACGTCCTGCTTCCCTCCTAGTTCTTTTGAATATCACGATGATTCACGCTGGCATGCATTCCCTGCGCGATCAAATGATCATAAAGCAGCTGTGCAATCGCTACCGAACGATGATGCCCACCGGTACAGCCTACCGCAATAACCAGTTGGCTCTTCCCCTCATTACAATAGAGCGGCATCATATAATCAATCAAATCGAGCAGGCGCTTAATAAATCCCTGCGTTTGTTCCCATTTCATCACATAAGCGCGAACAGGCTCATCGAGTCCATTCAAGTTACGCAGTTCCTCCACATAATAGGGATTCGGCAAACACCGCACATCAAACACCAGATCCGCTTCCGTCGGCATTCCATATTTAAATCCGAAAGAAACACAATGGATACTCAACGCATTGGAAGCATTATCAAGAAAAAGGCTGTCAATCCGCTGTTTGAGCTGTGCTGGAGATAAAAGTGAAGTATCGATCAAATAATCCGCACGTTCCCGTACTGGACGCAGAATCTCCCGTTCCAATTTTACTGCCTGCTCAATTCCATGGGTATCTTCACTCAGAGGATGCTTGCGGCGGGTTTCTTTAAAACGATTCTGAAGAACAATATCATTCGCATCCAAAAACAGAATTTTATATGGTTTGTTTTCTCTTTTTAAGTTATCAAGGGCTTCAAAAAGACTGGAGAACATATCTCCGCCGCGGATATCCGTCACCACTGCGACCTGAGAAATTTGAGGCTGTGCCTGCATACACAGATCATAAAAAGGGGAAATTAGTTTTGGCGGAAGATTATCGATACAGTAAAATCCGATATCTTCCATTGCATGCATCGCACGCGATTTTCCAGCTCCTGAAAGACCGGTAACAATAATAAAATCCATTTTTTCCTCCTCTTTGTGTTCTTCTTTGACTAAGAAAGATAGCGAACCTCACATTCCAGAGAAATGCCGGTCTGCTGCAAAACCGTTTTCTGAATTTCTTCAATTAAAGACAGCACATCTGTGCAGGTAGCGCCCCCCATATTGACAATGAATCCAGCGTGTTTCTCACTGACCATGGCGCCTCCAACTCTGGCACCCTTTAATCCGCATTGTTCAATCAAAGTCCCGGCGAAATGTCCCTCAGGGCGTTTAAACGTACTTCCGGCACTTGGCAATTCCACCGGCTGTTTTGCTTTTCTCCGTTTCAAAAGTTCTTCCATCTGCATGGAAATTTGCTCCTGATTTCCTTTCTTTAGGCGCACAACAAGAGAGGTAATCAAGCATCCATTTGTTTGATAGGCACTGGAACGATATCCAAGTTCCATTTCTTCTCCCATCAAGAAGCCTGTCCTCCCAGAACGGGTCACATGCGTAGTTGAAAAAAGCACATCGCTCAACTGACCATCATAAGCCCCTGCATCCATAAAAACAGCGCCGCCGGCAGAACCCGGGATTCCCCATGCAAATTCAAGCCCAGACAGCGAATTTTTACGTGCAAAATTACAAAGGCTTGCCAAAGTAGCTCCTGCTCCGCAATTAATGGTGACAGGATCGGCTAAAGAAATTTTTCGAAAATCCCCGTTTAAATTTAAAACTGCACCACGAATTCCATCATCACTTACCAGAAGATTGCTTCCATTTCCAAGCGGCAGCAACGGAATTCCCAATGCTCCTGCAGCCTTGATTACATCTTTCAATGCAATAATATTGGAAACCGTAATAAACAAATCCGCCGGGCCGCCAATTTGGAAAGTGGTATGGCGACTCATCTGTTCGTTTTCTATCACTTCACATCCCACATTTTGGGCCGTGCGTTTTAATATTTCTAACTTTTCCATCAAAATCCTCCTTCAGATAGGGCATGGTCCTCAAAGACACGGGTATAACACTGCAAATATTTTTTCAATCGTTCTATATTCGAATTAATAATCAGCTCTTCCGGAAAATTCAATTCTTGCAGCAATGCCAAAGCCTGCGGAAATTTTCCTACATTTTCCGAAAAATGAGAATCGCTGTTCACAACAATCGGTGCTGAATATTTTTTGCATAGCTGCATGATCTTTTTACAATTTGAAATCGATTGTGACCGAACAGAAAAAGTAGCTTCATTCAATTCAACTAATTTTCCCGCATCTCGAAAAACCGGAATCATTTTTTCATAGTCAAAAGGAAACCGGGGATCTCCACAATGGCCAATTACATTTACTGCAGGATTTTCTGCAATTCCCTGCCATGCGCTTGTTACGTCATTTTGTTTTCCTTCGCTTTGAAAGCATGGTGGATGAATCGACGCAACAACCCAATCCATCCATGGCTCCGCCTCTTTTTCAAGATCAATCTTCCCTTTCATGTTCAGTACATTGGTTTCTTGTCCGCGAAGGACTAATATACCATGGTAAAGATGCGGAATTGATCGGAGATTAGAAAAATACCAAGTACCAGCCTTAGGCGCGCCGGGCATCTCTACTCCATGATCTGTAACAGCAATCGCAGAAAGCCCCATTTCAGAGGCTGCGGTCACCATTTCCTGCAAAGTACTATATGCGTGCGTAGAAGCGACTGTATGCGTATGCAAATCAGCGATAATCTTCATTCGTTCTTCCCTTCCAGTATTTAAAACGATAAATCCAATTTTGTTGCCTTCTGCTTCATCATATCAGGGTCCATTCCAAGATGTTTTAACAATTCTTGTGCCCCATTATATCCCATCTTTTTCTGACGATTGTTCATTGCGGCTACTTCAATAATAACAGCGAGATTTCGGCCCGGTTTTACCGGGATTGTCAGCACAGGGACTTTAACCCCTAAAAGCTCTGTATATTCATTATCAAGGCCCATTCTGTCATAGATTTTTTGATTGTCCCAAAGTTCCAGATTAATAATCATATCCAATTTTTCGCTCATTTTAACAGCACCCATACCAAAAATACGGCGGGCATTGATGATTCCAATCCCTCGAAGCTCAATAAAATGACGAATATTTTCCGGCGCCTGACCAATTAAGGTTTCTACAGAAACTCGACGAATTTCCACTGCATCATCTGCAACCAGCCGATGACCACGTTTGATCAGTTCCACGGCGGTTTCACTTTTTCCGACACCGCTGTCTCCAACCAAAAGGATTCCTTCTCCATAAACTTCCACCAAGACTCCATGGCGCGTAACACGAGGAGCAAGCTCTTCATTTAAATAGGCGACTAAAGCTGCGACAAGACTGCTTGTCGTATCTGATGTCTCTAAGACCGGAATCTGATACTGCTTTGTTGCAGCAAGAAGTTCTGGCGCCGGAGTTAGATTTCTCGCAATAATAACTGCCGGCGGCTTAGCCGAAAAAATTTTGTTTAACACTTCTGTCCGGCGTTCCGCTGTACAATCATTTAAAAAAGCAGTTTCGGCATTCCCGATAATAATGATGCGAGTGGTATCATAATACTTAAAAAAGCCATTGAGTTCCAATCCTGGGCGATTGACGTCTTTTGAAGAAATCAAGACCTCATCTGGATTACAGGGCATACTGACAATATTCAAAGAAATTTCCTGAATGATTTTTGAAAGACTAACCGTAAAATTTTCTGCCAATCTCAACACCCTCTTTTTCTATTGTAACGTCCTAAAAAAGATTATTTTCTAATAAACTTACAATAGATTTATTATATCGCATAGAAGGATAAGTTTAAAGTCAAAACCAAAAGATTTTCTTTTAAGAAAACAGAAATTGTGTTATAATGAAAGCACTTAAAAATAATTCAAAAAATTTTTGTACATTTAGCATAAATGGAGGACTTCCAATGAGAATTGCATTATTTTCCGGAGCAAGTAATGCGCACAGTGATGCATCTGCATATGTATCAATTCTGAAAAAAAGCCTTTCCCGTGCAGGACACACTGTTTTGCTGGTTACCTGCGATCCGGAAGCAGATGACTGTTACACTCAAGATGATACTGTTTTTTGTCCCGCAAAGGTATCTTCAAATTATTACGGCTATGCTGTAAAATCAAGTATGCTTTCTCCGGTTTACGATATTATGGAAGCATTTCGTCCCAATATTATTCATGCGGTAACAGCAGATGATATGGGGCTTTCTGCACTTCATGTAGCCGAAACAAGCCAGCTTCCATTTGTGCTGACTCTTTTGAATCTCTATGATACGGTCGAAGATGCCGGTGTCAATCGTGTTTATGACAGCCTTCTCAAAATGAAAGCTCGCAGCACTTTACGAAAGCTATGCACTGCTGCTGATACCATTTGCGTTCCTTCTGGAAAAACAAAAGAGATTCTTCGCAGACTTGATATCCACTGTAAAATGCATCGATCTCCTTTTTGCGTGGATCTTGAGACTTTTTCTCCGGTCCATGGAATCGATTTGGAAATGCGTGAGCAGCTGCAGATTCAACCGGACGAAACTGCATTTGTTTTTGCCGGCAGATTAACGGGCGACTGCGGCGTCAATGAACTACTTCAATATTGGAATTCCAGTGTTTCGGTGCAGGATCGGCTGCGCCTGATCATTGCCGGAAGCGGATCTGATTCTGCAATTCTAACAGAGCGCGCCAAGATGCTCGGAATCTCTTCAAAAGTAACTTTTGCGGGAGATCTTTCAAAAGATGATTTGAATCGCTGCTTTTCATGCTGCAGAGCATTTGTCAGTGCCAGCAAGTCTGCTGCTATCAAAGCTTCTCCTTTAGAGGCAATGGCGGCCGGTCTCCCAGTCCTTTTGGAACAAAGCAGTGCGAATGCTGAACTAGTACGAGAAGGTGTCAATGGATTTTTGTTTGAACATGCTTCTCAGCTGGGCGACAAACTTCGTATGCTGAGCCAGCTTGACTTAGAAGGCGAAGGACTTCTTCGAAAATTGGTGAGAAGAAGCACAGCGGGATTAACCTGCGAAGCGCTTGCTGCTATTATGGTACAGGATTATCGAAATGCAATGGAACACCCTCACAGCGCAGAAAAAACAAATAGTGGTTCTATGCATATTCATCATGTCTCCAAAAAGCCACAAAATAATCATTAAACCTTGAGCCACCGAATTTTTTAATTGTTTTTCGGCGGCTTTTCTATTTTTGTAACAGGAGAAATGAAAATGTTAAAAGAAATTGAATCTAGAAGAAGCATTCGAAAATATTTTACCCGTGATGTTACAGACAAGCAAATCCTCGATTTAATCGAAAGTGCAAGGCTTGCTCCCTCGGGGGATAATACGCAGCCATGGAATTTTATTGTTGTTCGGTCTGCAGCCATTAAAAATGCTTTAATTGCCGCAGATCACCACCAAGGATGGATGAAAGAAGCGCCTGTTCTGTTGGTCTGTACTGCAGATATTACCTGTAGAAAAAAAGATGGACCCTTTCATCTCGATGAAAACAGTCCCGAACCGGAGTTGAAGCAAATTATTCGTGACACTGCCATTGCTATTGAAAATCTTCTGCTGGAAGCGGAACATGATGGCCTTGCGGCCTGCTGGACCGGCTGGTTCGATCAAAAAGATGTTCGTCCAATTTTGAAAATCCCTGAAAATCAATATATCTGTGGAATTATTCCGATTGGGTATTCTGCAGAAGCACGTCCGGCACCTCGCCCCAGAAGGCCTTTGGAAACTATGGTTTACTATGAATCGTGGGGAAAATCGAAAAGATAAAGAACAAGGTCCAACCGATCAAAAAGCGGTTGGACCTTGTTTCATCTTAAATTTAATTTAAATTTTATTTTTTGGTCTGTGGATTTGTGTTGGTAGCTTTTGCAGCAATCTTTTTGTTCTTTTTCTTATGTTCTTCCCAAGCTACATAGAGCGGTCCAGCAATACAAACAGAAGAATAGCAGCCGGAAACCACACCTACCATCATTGGCAGTGCAAATGTAGTGACACTAGGCAGATTAAAGATCGACCCTAACACAAATACACAAGTGATTGCAAAGAACGTGCACAAAGCGGTATAAATTGAACGAGTCAGAGTCTGATTCGTACTCAAATCCACTAACTCGGAATAGGAAGCACGTCCTCCCAGAAGCCGACGATTCTCACGAATACGGTCATAAATGATAATGGTATCATTCAGCGAATAACCAAGGATTGTCAAAGCAACGGCAATAAAGTTATCGTTAAGCGGAATTCTAAAAATAATGAATGTGAAATAAATCATCAGGACATCGTGCAGCAAAGCAACAATGGCCATCGTCCCAGCGGGAAGTCCGCCGATCCTTTTAAAGCGCAGAGACACATAGAAAACAAGCAGTAATACCGTAATAATACATGCGACAATACACTTCTTAAAGAAATCGCTTCCCATCGTTGGATTGATAGAACTGGATTCAACGACTGTAAATTGAGAGTCGGGATACTTTTCGCTCAAAGTCTGTGCTATCTGCGTTTGCTGATCAACTGTAATATTATCGGTCCCGGCAAAGCTGATCGAAACGCTCTTCTGCTGCGATCCTCCAGCCATATCTCCTAAAAGACGAACGGTTGCATCTTTTCCGGTAATATCTTTTGCAACTTGCTCCATGTCATTGGACTGAAGTTCTCCCTGATAGGAGTATTTAATCACGGAGCCACCTTTAAATTGAATATCCAGTTGTGTGCCAAAGATCACGTTACAGATGATCCCGATTGCAAACAAAGAAAGGGAAAGGGCAATATAAATTTTTTTATTCTCGCTAAATCCAATATGGAATTTATAAATCCCCGTAGTCTCAGGATTAGCAGCCATCTTTTTCTCAGAAAGGCCACCAAAAAGCCAGCGCTTACGGAAACATTTAAAGGAGGACAGAGACTTCGTCATTGTACGGGTTGTAAAGACGCCGAAGATAAAGTTTCCGATATTACCAATCAGCAATGTATAGCCAAAGGAATAAATCGATCCGGTTGTACTTGGGCCAAAGAAAGAAGAAAGGATATTCGTTGGGCCAAAGACCAACATCAAAATAACGGATACGATAATTGTGGTAATATTACCATCAAAAATTGCCCAAAAACTATTTTCATCACCAGCACGAATTGCGTTGTCTATACTCTTCCCTGCGCAAATCTCTTCCTTAATACGGGTTGCTGTAATAATATTAGCATCGACGCCCATACCGATGGAAAGAATAATACCTGCAATGCCGGGTAACGTCAGAGTAAAGCTGTTAACAAATGGGAAATATCCCGATACGGCTGCAAAACAAAGTGCGATCTGACCGCATAGAGAAATAATGGCAACAACGCCGGGCAAACGAAATACAAATAACATAAACAGGCAAATCCCGACAAAACCGATAATTCCTGCAATCAACATTGCCTGCAAAGAAGTTGTTCCCAAAACTGGGCTGACGGTACTAAAACTGGTCGTATTCAGTTTAAACGGCAAAGCACCGGAATTGATCTGATTCGCAAGTGTCGAAACTTCTTTTGCTGTAAAAGAACCTTGAATAACGGCTTTTCCACCAGTAATACCAGTTTCTCCATATTTCGTTTTATCTACACTCGCATAAGAAATCATGGTATCATCCATCCAGATGGAAAGCGTAGACCCTTCATTTGCTATTTTTTTCGTTGCATCTGCAAATTTCTGGGCCCCTTCATCCGTAAATTCCAGAGAAACCACATATTCCTGTTTACCGGTAGACTCATTATTCTGGACTGCAGCACTGGCAGATTTTACGTCTTTGCCTTCCAACAGAATACTGGAAGCCGTTGTGCCAGTCGGGCCGGTCTTAACAATATTACCGTTGTCATCCGTAGTCTGATTGGAATATTGATTTCCTTCTCGGAAAGTCAACTGTGCTGTTGCAGAAAGCTCATTGATCGCTTCTGCCGGATCAAATGTAACTTCTCCATTTTTCCACGGAAAACGAACAATGATCCGTTCATGATTGTAGTCGGCATACAGCTCATAATCCGTAATATTATTTTTGATTAAACGGGTTTCAATAACAGATTTTGCAGAATCCATCTGCTCTTTTGTCGCTGTTGTTCCTTCCGTATCCGGAGAGAAAGTAGCTTCTACACCGCCGTTAATATCAATTCCCCATCGGATATCTCCAACACCTTTTATGTACGTTTTTGACGTATCTCCATCTAATTTGTACAGGCCAAAAGCAGATGAAAAAGTAAAGAGAAAGATGAGAATTGCGACAATGAAAAACATGGGTTTTTTCACTCGTTTCATATCGCCTGATCCTCCTACATCATTGATTTGTACGACTCACATAATAAAGATTAAAATAAATTACAAAGCAATTATTTATTGTATAGGAATTCTCTCAAAAAGTCAATTCTTCTATTTTGCAATTTCAAATACACATCTTAAAAAAGTCGGAGACTCAAAAAGATGTCTCCGACTTTTTATGATCATTTCTGTTTTGCAGAAATGTATTTTATTCAGATTTTAGTAATTTGCTGCAAGCTGCAATTTGTACGCAGAGGCACAGCAAATCTGCAGCAGTCTTCAGTTCCTCAATCGGTGGGAACGATGGCGCTACTCTAATATTTGTGTCCTTGGGATCTTTCCCATATGGGAAGGTCGCTCCTGCATTTGTCAAAATTACTCCAGCTTTTTTACAAAGAGAAACAACTTCTTTTGCACAGCCTCCCATTACATTAAGACTGATGAAGTAACCTCCATTAGGATGGGTCCAATCTGCAATTCCTTTTCCGGCAAGTTCTTTATCGAAAGCAGCCTCGACTGCTTCAAATTTAGGCTGCAGAATTGCACGATGCTTTTTCATATGTAGTTTTACATGGTCAATATCTTTTAAGAAAGCAATATGACGCAGTTGATTCAGCTTATCAGGACCAATTGTCTGATAAGAAAAATGCTTTCTAAAAACTTCCAGATTTTTTTCGCTGGCAGCGATTGCCGCTACACCTGCACCTGGAAAAGTAATCTTACTCGTAGATGCAAAAAAGATAGGTAAATCGACACTATTCAATTTACGGCACTCGAGCCAAAGATTGAGCAAATGGTCGGGTGTATCTGTAAGATCATGCACACAATAGGCATTATCCCAGAAAATATGAAAATCATCAGCTGCAGGTTTCAATGCAGCAAAGCGACGCACTGTTTCATCACTATAAGTGATGCCGGTCGGGTTCGAATATTTCGGAACGCACCAAATTCCTTTGACTGTGGGGTCGTTCGATACCCATTTCTCCACTTCATCCATATCAGGGCCAGTAGAAAGCATTGGAATTGAAATTAATTCAAAGCCAAAATACTCTGTGATTGCAAAATGACGGTCATATCCCGGTGATGGGCACAAAAACTTTAAATGTCCCTGTTGGCTCCACGGTTTGCAACCTTGAAATCCATGTGTCATACAGCAGGAAATCGCATCAAACATCATATTCAGGCTGGAATTTCCCCCGATAATAATATTATGATCATCCATTCCAAGCAAGTTGGCAAAAAGTTTCCTCATTTCGGGCAAGCCGTCTGCAACGCCGTAATTGCGGCAATCCTCTCCGCTGGAAGCTTTCATGTTTGATTTGGAATTCAGTAGATCCAGCATCTCCATAGAAAGATCCAGTTGCGCAGTGCTGGGCTTTCCGCGTGCCATATTTAAATTCAAATGCTGATCCTGATAATTCTGATATTTTGCCATCAGGTTTTTATAAAGCTCTGATAACTCCTGCTTAGACATTGACTGAAATTCCATCAAAGCATCTCCCTCATCGTTTTCTTAACTATTGTAACTTTGTGAAAACCTAAATTATTGTATAATAATTCTTTCGAAAATGCAAGTAAAAAATTTAAATCCTGCAGTTAAACCATAGTTTGAGAAAAAAATGTAAAGAATATGGGCAATTAGGCCATTAAAAAATGCAGATTAAAATTCAGCAGACCCTGCCGTTCTTGGGAAAGGAAGCACATCACGAATGTTCTGAATTCCTGTAAGATACATAATCAGCCGCTCAAATCCAAGACCAAATCCAGCATGCTTTGCTCCACCATAACGCCTTAAATCCAAGTACCAATTATAATCTGATTCCTGCATATGCAGTTCTTTCATTCGTGCCAGAAGAAGATCAAGGCGCTCTTCTCTCTGACTTCCTCCTATAATTTCGCCAATTCCGGGCACCAACAAATCAGAAGCTGCAACCGTTTTTCCGTCCTCATTGAGCCGCATATAAAAAGCTTTGATTTCTTTTGGGTAGTCAGTCACAAAAACAGGCTTTTTAAAAATTTGCTCCGTCAGATAACGCTCATGTTCTGTCTGCAGATCGCTTCCCCAAGAAACCGGATATTCAAATTGATCATTCTGTTTCTTCAGAAGTTCGACTGCGTCTTTATAGGAAATTCTCACAAAATCAGACGTAATTACATTTTTTAGGCGATCTAAAAGCTGTGTATCTACAAACCGATTAAAGAATTCCAAATCCTGCGGGCAAGTGTCCATCACATATTTGATAACCGATTTCATCATCGCTTCTGCTAAATCCAGATCCTCTTTTAAATCTGCAAAAGCAATCTCCGGTTCAATCATCCAAAATTCTGCCGCATGGCGCGTTGTATTAGAATTTTCAGCACGAAAAGTTGGGCCAAATGTGTAAACCTTTCCAAAAGCCAGTGCCATACATTCCGCTTCCAACTGGCCGGATACAGTCAAAGAAGTATGCTTTCCGAAAAAGTCCTGATGGTAATCAACATTCCCCTCCGGCGTTTTAGGAAGATTGTTAAGATCAAGAGCCGTTACATGAAACATTTCGCCGGCTCCCTCACAATCGCTGCCCGTAATCAAAGGCGTATGCACATAGACAAAACCATTTTCCTGAAAGAATTTATGAATTCCATAAGCTGCTGCGGAACGCACCCGAAATGCTGCAGAAAAAGTATTTGTCCTCGGGCGCAAATGTGCGATTGTACGCAGATATTCCAGACTATGACGTTTTTTCTGTAATGGGTAATCAGGTGTGGAAATCCCCTCAACAAAGATTTGAGACGCATGGATCTCAAAGGGCTGCTTTGCCTGTGGGGTCAGCTTGAAATCTCCGATTACTCGAAGTGCTGCTCCTACGTTTGTTTTAGCAATCTCTTCAAAATTCGAAAGCTTGTCTTCCTCAAAAACAATTTGAACTCCTTTAAAACAGCTTCCATCGTTTAGCTCAATAAATCCTAAATGCTTATTGCTTCGAATTGTGCGAACCCACCCGCAAACAGTGACCGATTCATCCTGATATGATTCTGCTTTCTGATAGAAAAATCTAATTTCTGTACGTTCCATTGAAAGCCCTCCATTTGATGTTGATTCTTTTAGTTTATTCTTTCCAAAACGGCTCTGCAAGTATTATTCTTCAAAAAACAAAATTTAGGCTTGATTTTTCTTTAAACATTCGATATAATATTAAAGTCGCCGATAAGAAGACAAGCATTACCATTTGGAGAGGTATTCTAATGGTAAGGAGCCACATTGGAAATGTGGTGTGCCGCAAGGCATTGAGCGTTCGAGTCGCTTCCTCTCCGCCAAAAAAGAAAAGCAATTCGTTTTTAACGAATTGCTTTTCTTTTTTTATTGTGTTTTTTATGATTTGTCAATGTATCAATGCAAATTTTTCCTTCAAAATATTTTTCTCAAGGCCACGCTTGTTCATTGTTTTGAGAGAAATAAAAAAAGATGGAGCATACCTCATTTTGTTCGGTATGTTTCATTTTCTGTGTCACTTGCTCAACTTAGATGTAGGTTCTGATTATGCCTATGATCTACTTCATAAGTAGGAAAGGCGTTCACAGATGCAACTTTGAATATTTTCAAGGAACTGACAAGCTTGTTCTCCATCCATTTGGACATGGTGAAATTGAAACGACAGCTTCACAATTTTTTTCAAGCCCTTTTTCTCATATTTACCCCATATCAAAAAAGGATTATTGAATACACCGCTGTACATATTTACAACACCGTCGATATCATGCTTGACTAAACTTGACGTACCAACAATCATACGATTGCTGATTTCATAATTTTCGCATTTTTCATATACTCTTTTTGTTAGTCGCAAATATGATTTATTAAATTCTTCAAGATCGGCAACAAACGGTATATCACAGGAATTGATCTCGCCCTTTTTGTTTGCGACAATCACATCAACTCCGATGCTGTCATATTCAATCATTTTTTTACCGACTGGCAATAGCTTAAACTCCGAAATCTGACTTGCAGAAAGTCCAATGCAATAGCACATCAGCATATTGAATTTATATCTTTTTTTACAAAGGTGTACGATTCTGGTTACATCGAGACTCTTAAAAATAGTAACCATCGGCATTGGTGCGTCAATATAGTATTGATAACTTAATGCCCTGCTAGTTTCTTCTGGATTTACTTCTCTCATATTCTGTCTCCTGAATAATATTAAAAATTTCTCTCCCCCATGCTAACACTTCGCTTCGAATTTGCATTTATTATTAAGCCAGATTATATAAATAATCTAAATTAATTGTAACACCCAACAAAATAGCATTAAAAAATCCATGTGTCAGGATTTAACCTACACATGGATTTTTTATGGTGCGCGAGACGGGACTTGAACCCGTACGTCATACAACACACGCCCCTCAAACGTGCCTGTCTGCCAATTCCAGCACTCGCGCATCTCAGCGACTAAAATATTATAGCACTTCGTATTATATCTTGTCAACCGGATTTTCACTTTTTAAAAAAATCCGAGCGCATATCTGTTCAAATTCGGATTTTGTAAAAAATGCATTCAAAACTTTCGGTAACGCATTGGTACTAAGGTGCTCAGGTAATTGCAAATAATTCAAAAGTTGCCTGCGCTTCTCCGCGCTTTGTTCACAACCTGATAATCCTAAAAAAAACAAATCTTGTTTTGTAATTTGGTTTTGCGGTGTTTTTAAAGTTTCAGACTGCTCATCAATTGCACCAGAGCGACGCAGGGCTTCCAAAATGACCTCTTTGGGTACTCCCTCTACACCAAGCTTTCCTTCTTTTCCGGGCTTTTCTTTTCGGCGTTCCTTCCCGAAAACATCGGGAATATAAGCATGCTTGATATATTTTGGGCCGATTGCCCCCACCAAAAAATTACGAATCTGAAATCCAGCCGAATCACTATCTGTAAGGATCAGAAGTCCCCTCGTTTCTGCTAAATGACGCAACAGGTCAAGCTGCTCCCGGTCCTGAAAAATTCGAAAGCCATGTGTTTGTAAAATCAATGCATCAATTATGGAAGATAGTTTAATTTGGTCATATTTACCCTCCACTACAACTGCTTCATTGATATGAATCATCTTTTAGTCTCCTTTGGCAGTCAGCAATAATTCCGCCAACGTTTTTTCTAAAATAATTCTGCGATTCCCTCGAGAACTTTTCAGCGCTAAATCCGCTTTTTCCAGTACATCTAAGCTTTTGCGTAAAACCGACATAGAAAGATCGTGCACTTCTCTTTCTGCACGAGTCAGTACGAATTCCCGTCTTGAATAATCGAAATATTTTCCCACATCCAAAGCACGATTTCCGCTCTCAATTGCTGAGCGCACTCGATATAAATCCATATAGGTTCCGGACAGCACTGACAGCAGAGAAATCGGTTCTATATTTTGAGCAAATAATTGATCCAACAAAAGATAAGCCTTATCGTAATTTCCTGCAAGAATCCACTTGCTCAAATCGTAGATACGAACTTCGAGAGTTTTAGTCACCAGCTGATCGATTGTCTCTTTAGTGATCTCCCCTTCTCCTGTATAAGCACAAAGCTTTTCCAATTCTTGAAGAAGTGTACTCAGATCAGTTCCTGCAGATGCAATGATTTTATCTGCATTAAATTTAGAAAGCACACAGTTATGTTTAGAGGCCCCGGTGCAAAGAATCTTTGAGAGTTCCTGCTGACTTTTTCTCGGAAATGTCACGACAGTTCCATCCTTTTTGCAAAGGTCTAAAATTTTCTTCCATTTTTTATCTTTTGACGACAAAATATTTGGGGAAAGCTGATAAATTAACAAAACCGTTGTCTCTGGCACTTCGGCAATCAGCTGTTCCAGCTTCTTCATCTCATTTGGGGTGCGTCCGTCCAAAGTCAAGTCTGAAACCGCCACGCACTTTTTATCTGCCATAAATGGCAATGCCTCTGAAGCATCTCCAAGATCATCTGCAGAAGCGTCTCCGGAAAAGCGCTGAAAATTAAAATCTGACGCATTCTTCCCCACCGCTTTTTTGATGATCCGATTTGCCCATTGGGACACCAAATATGGTTCTTCCCCATAAAGCAAATAAAGGCCTGACAGTTGATTCTGCTCCGTGATTTTGCGCAAATTCGGCTCTGAGACAATCGGCATTATGCACTCCTCCTGATTTTAATCGTATTATCCGGCTTCATCTCCAAAACAAAATTCCCATTCCCATCTGTAATATAAACTGGGACATTCAATTTAGCGCTGCTCTTTTGCAGTGAAGAAGATAAATAATGGTTTAAAAAGATATTATTTGGCTGAAATGGTTTTGAAGATTTTGGAAGATCAACTCCAAAATAAAAATCTGCATTTTGAAATGATTGGGGCAGAGAATCAAGTGACGTTCCTTTAGAACAAATCAAAAGTTTTGTATCATTTATAGTTGCAAGAGCTGCACCACGGACAACTGTAATTCGAATTTGATCCCATAGCTCAATCTGAGAAGCAGTTCCAAATGCATGAACACTTTTGGCTTTTGGCAATGCAAGTCGGATAGAATCTTCCAAATATGTGGCTGGCTGCAGCAATACATGGTCCGGTTTCCATTTCGAGATCAAATCAGAAGCTGCCCATTCTTCTGAAGGCTTTTTCGTCAAATAGGTAAGAAAACAGACCTCTTTTGTATTTTGCTCTCGAAGAGCATAATCAATCAGCCTGCTCTTTGTATTACAACCGATCACTGCACTCTTCCCATTTTTTGTAAGAATGAGGCTGGTTTCCTTTCCTCTTCCTACAAACGTGACCCACGTGGCATTATAGCTTTCCAGTTGACATCCAAAAATTCCTGCAAACAAAATGCAGACGGATAAAATTCCCGCTGCTTGTAAATTTTTCTTTGAGCAAAAGCAAAGGAGCGTAATTCCAAACAGCAAAAAAACGCACATCAAAAAGAATTGAGAAAAATCCTCTGATACTGAAATAGAAGCATACGGCAAAGAGGAAATCCAATGTACCATTTTTAAAATTCCGTCTGCAAGACGCTCTGCCGCCCACGAAAACGGGATCACTAAAATTTTCACACCCGGAATTCCTCCTAAAACTGCGGTACCAGAAACTGCATAAAGAAAAAGTGTTACCGGCCAAATCAAACAGAAATTTGAAAGGAAGGACGCCGGAGTAAACGTGTGAAAATAAATCAGGATGACCGGAAGTGTAAAAAGCATTGAAGAAATCGTCAAAGAAAGAATTTCACTAAATTTTTTTAGAATTCTATTGCCTCGTATCTTTTCCGGTAAACGATGCAGAAAATAGGCTGTAAGCGGAGAAGCAGCAATCAAAATTCCAAGCGTTGCGCTGACACTAAGCAAAAATCCTGGGTCTGCTGCCGAAAAAGGATCCAGCAAGCAAATTAGGAAAACGGCAAATCCCAATGAATTCAAACTGTCTGCGCGCCGATAAAAAAATCTTCCAATCAGCATGATCAAATACATAATCCCGCTGCGGAGAACGGAGGGGGTAAACGCCGTAACCGCCATGAAAAGCCAAATTCCAAATACTGCAAAAAGGTTCTTTCGGCGGCGGGAAATCGGCACAAATGTCAAAAGGAAGAAAAAGAGCTGCGTCATAATCGCCATATGAAATCCGGAAACGCTCATCAGATGGCTGACTCCAGCCAATCGAAAATCGTCCACAACTTTTTGGCTAAGAGAAGCCTTATCTCCTAAAAGCAGTGCTCCTCCAAGGCCGGCTGCTTTTTTTGAAAGATGATCCCATAGATGGCTCAACAGTTGTTCCCGCAGCTTCATTGGAAATGCAGTCAAAGGATAGCTCTGCGGCGTCTCATAGGAAAAAGGCATATATTCAAAAATATAGCCTTCCAAAGAAATCCCTTTAGACCACGATGAAAAGGAATCCGAAGTAGGATAAAAATGTGCCCTACAAGTTAGAGTGTCAAAACTCTCTGCACCGAGTGCCTGTTTTGACGAAAGACGAATCGTTTTCCCAATTAATTCATCTGTGTCTGTTCCTTTGCAGGAATCCACTTTCACTATGTAATAAAATTTCTCATTGGATAATTCCGGCGTTTCGATAACCGTTCCGGTTACCGTTACTTCTCGATCATCGAACGATTTAACAGATGAAACATTCCAATCACTGACTGTAAAAACTGCAAAAGCAACTGCAGCGGTCAGGAACACCACCGGAAAGCGATCAGTTTTTCTGCAAAATGGAATCCGCATCAAAATGAAAAAGGATAGAAAACATCCAATAGAAAATCCGGCAGTCAGCGAGTAATTTTTTAAAAAGACAGCGGCCACCTGTGCCAGCAGATATGTAAAACCTACTAACGCAAGCGGCCGCTTCATAAAAATCCCTCCTCGTTTGCCTGCAAAAAATCACTTTGCAAACAATGGCAGAGGCTCCAGATAAATAATATCTTTGCGGTCTTTCGCATCGCCTTCTGCCAATACGGCAGCACGCCCTACAATATTCCCACCGAATTTCTCTACGAGCTCCTCCATCGCTTTAAGAGACTCTCCTGTGCTGATAACATCGTCTACGATCAGCACACGCTTCCCTTTAAGTCCGATATAATCATCTTCGGCTAAATACAGTCTCTGCAGATGATCCGTTGTGATGGATTTTACCTCTACATGAATCGGGTTGCGCATATAAGCTTTTACACTTTTTCTGGCCACAATATAGCGGCCGCATCCCTGCCGTGCCATTTCATAACAAAGCGGGATTCCTTTCGTTTCTGCAGTCACTACGACATCATGCTCAGGGCATCTTTTTAAAAGCTCCTCTGCAGAACGTTCTGTAATCTCAACATCTCCGAGCATTACAAATCCGGCAATATCCATATGTTCTCCGATTGGGCAGATCGGAAGATCGCGTACGCAGCCGGCAATCGTCATTCTGTAATAAGCAAGCCCATTTTTTTCGATCTGTTCATTCAATGAAAGCAAGACCTTTCTCTAATAATCTTTAATGATTGATTTTTTAGCCGGGAGGCCATTTCATAGAGCGTCCTCCGAGCAGATGAAAATGCAGATGCAGAACCGTTTGTCCACCATCTGCTCCAACATTGCAGACAATTCTCCAACCAGCATCCAAATGGTTTTCTGCAGCTAGTTTCGCCGCCACCTCAAAAATATGTGCCACGATTTTGCTGTTTTCAGAATTGATCTTAGCTGCAGATTCAATATGCTCTTTCGGAATAATTAAAATATGAACCGGCGCCTGCGGATCCAGATCACAAAAAGCAACACAGAGATCATCTTCATATACTTTTTTGCTTGGAATTTCCCCCGATACAATTTTACAGAATACACAATCCATTAGATTTTCCTCCTTTCCACCAGATGATTTTGTTTATCATCAAATCATTTTATCAGTTTTATTCCTCAGGTTTCAGCATTTTCTGCACGATTCCTTCAGTAGCTTTTAGTGCCTCATCTAACTTTGTCAGATCCTTCGCACCAGCCATCGCAAAATTAGGCCGTCCGCCGCCGTTGCCTCCGGCAATCATTGCGACCGCCTTAGCAATCTTTCCAGCATGTGCACCGCGCTGCATTGCATCTTTTCCTACTGTGACTGCCACAGAAGCTTTCCCCTCATTAATTCCAATCAAAGCGGCAACCATATCAGGAGCCTTGTCACGGATTTTATCGCACATGGTCCGCAAGGTAGCAGAATCCGTACCGGAAAACATTGCAGTACATACCCGTACGCCGTTAATCATCTTCGCTCCCGCAAACAAACCGTCAATTTGAAATCCAGCAAGTTTTTCGGAAAGTTCGTTGATCGTATTGTCTTTTTCTTTTATTTGCTGCATCATCTGTTCTGCATGAGAAAGCAAATCAGTGGCACTGTTGAGTTTCATAACAGAAGCCGTCTTACTGATTTCCTTTTGCAGATTTGTTAAAAGCTCATAAACCCCAAATCCTGTAACAGCTTCAATTCTACGGACTCCAGCAGCTGCACTGCTTTCTGAAACAATTTTAAAGAGCCCCAGCTTTGCAGTATTATCAACGTGTGTTCCGCCGCAAAATTCCTTACTGAAATCTTCAACAGAAACAACACGAACAATTTTTCCGTATTTTTCGCCGAACAGTGCCATTGCTCCTAATTTTTTTGCTTCTTCAATCGGCATTTCCTTGCAAGTAACAGGAATCGCATTCAAAATAACGGTATTGACCAACGATTCCACTTTTGAGAGTTCTTCTGCCGTTAAAGCTGAAAAATGTGTAAAGTCAAAGCGCACCCGTTCTTCATTCACAAGCTGTCCAGCCTGCTCCACATGATCTCCCAGCGTTTTTCGAAGAGCGGCCTGCAATAGGTGAGCTGCCGTATGATTTCGCATAATGGCTTGATGGCGTTTCTGATCTCTCTCAGTTACAACCGTATCCCCTACCTGAAGACTTCCTGCATCGATGTGGCCAAAATGGAGAAAAGTTTTTGCGTGATTTTTCGTGGTGTCCTGAATTTTAACAATCGCATCTGCAGAAGTAATGAATCCGGTATCGCCTACCTGTCCGCCGCTTTCCGCATAAAAAGTAGTACGGTCAAGGATCAGCGTTACATCGTCTCCGGCAGTCGCATTTTGGACTCTCTCTCCATCTTTTACGATTCCAAGAATCTTTGCATTTACAGAATCTTCTGTATATCCTAAAAATTCCGTTTCAGACAGATCCTCTAAAAGATTATTTTCTCCTGCCCACGCATCTGCTCCGGCATTTTTACGGGCAGATCTGGAACGTTCTTTCTGTTCCTTCATCAATTCAAAGAATGCTTTTTCATCGACCTGAATTCCACGCTCCGCAGCAATTTCCTTTGTCAAATCCAAAGGGAATCCATAGGTATCATTTAGTTTAAATGCGTCCGTTCCGGAAATCAATTTTGTCGAATTATCATCAATCAGTTGATTTAAAAGCTGCATCCCCTGATCAATCGTTCGGCTAAAGCTATCCTCTTCCACCGAAACAAGTTTCAAAATCATCGCACGCTTTTCAGAAAGTTCCGGATAAGCTTTTTTGCTTTGCTCAATTACAGTTTCCGCAACTTCAGAGAGAAATGGACGATTAATTCCTAAAAGTTTTCCGTGACGGGCTGCACGGCGCAGCAAACGGCGCAGGACATAACCGCGTCCCTCATTACTAGGCATCACACCGTCTGCAATCATGAAAACAGTGGAACGAATATGGTCTGTGATCACGCGGATTGAAACATCTTTTTTCTTATCTTTTCCATATTCAACCTTGGCAATATGGCATACATGCTGCAAAATGCTTTGAATGGTATCCACCAAAAACAGATTATCGACTCCCTGCATAATGCAGGCAAGACGTTCCAGCCCCATGCCGGTATCAATATTCGGGTGTTCCATCGGCGGATAGTTTCCTTTTCCGTCGGAATCAAACTGCGAAAATACGACATTCCAAAATTCAACATAGCGATCACACTCACAGCCGGGGCCACAGGTAGGTTTTCCGCAGCCGTGTTCTTCTCCGCGGTCAAAATAAATTTCGCTGCAGGGACCGCAAGGGCCGGAGCCGTGTTCCCAAAAATTATCTTCTTTGCCGAGACGAACGATATGGTCCGGGTTAACGCCGACTTCTTTTGTCCAAATATCAAAAGCTTCGTCGTCATCCAGGTAAATGGTAACCCACAGCTTATCCACCGGCATTTTCATGACTTTCGTGCAAAATTCCCATGCCCACGGGATGGCCTCGTGTTTAAAATAATCGCCAAAAGAAAAATTGCCCAGCATCTCAAAAAAAGTACCATGACGATCGGTAATTCCGACATTCTCAATATCGCCGGTGCGAATACATTTCTGACAGGTTGTAACGCGCTTGCGCGGCGGGGTTACTTCCCCTGTAAAATATTTTTTCATCGGTGCCATACCGGAATTAATCAGCAAAAGCGAATTATCATCTTTCGGAATCAAAGAAAAGCTAGGCAACCGCAAATGCCCTTTGCTTTCAAAGAATTCCAGATACTTTTCGCGGATTTCATTTAATCCAGTCCACTCCATATACTTTTTCTCCATCCTTTTATGATCATCTTAAAAAAAGATAGACTCCTCCGCCCACAATGGGACGGAAGAGTCCGTGGTACCACCCAAATTGCAACTGCCTTTTGAAAATCCAGACAGTCACCTCTTTTTACCTTTAACGCAGATAAAACGCCTTTGCTCTCCGCAAGGAGCTCTGGGACGGCTCATTCTTTCTGTAACATTTCCGCCTCGCACCATACGGCAGAATCTCTGCAATGCCTTAAAAAGAATTATTTCCCTTCATCGCTTTTCACATCTTTTTAAATTATAAGCATTCCCGCGATAAAAGTCAATTCTTCGGGTATAATTCGTCTGCAATTTCTTTAAAAACAGGGCCGCAGGTTGTACCGCCTCCATCGCCGTCTTCCGCCATAATGGTAACTACATATTTTGGTGACTCTGCAGGAAAGAATCCGGTATACCAGCTAATCACCTTTTCTTTATCTCCGTCATACTGTCCTGTCTGAGCAGTGGCTGTTTTTGCCGCCGCCTCTACAAAGTCTGGTTTTCCTAATTTACTAGTACCCTCCGACGCAGAAAGCTTCATCGCATTTTTTAGAATCAAAGATGTTTCTTGAGACATGACTCTATTTGGCTGCTGCATCGAATTTGTGGTCAAGTTCCCGTCCTGATCCACTGTCCCTAAAAAAGCCACCGGCTTTCTATAAAGTCCGCCGGAAGCAATTGCCTCCGTCATCGCCGCAATCTGAATTGGAGAAGCGGTCAGTTCTCCTTGCCCAAAAGAAAAATTTGCGAGCGCTCTGGGAATTTTTAACGTATTAAGCGAAGGAAGCGTTCCAGCAGAACTATGAATACCCGGCAATAATTCATAAGAATCTCCAAATCCTAGGGAACGTGCCATTGATAAGAATTTCTCCTGCGGAACTTTCTGCATGAGTTGTACAAAATATCCATTGCAGGATTCTGAGATTGCTTTTTGAAGATTCACTTTTCCATGTGCTTCTCCATTATAGCAAGCAAACGACTGCCCATCGACTTCAATTTTTCCGGTGCAGTTATATTCTTCATTTGGATCTGCGCCGTTTTCCAAAGCAGTCGCTGCCGAAACCAATTTAAATACAGAACCAACGCTATAAGATGAAATCGTACGATCGAGTAATGGACTATTAGAAGCATTCATTGCTGATGATATATCATCAGGATTAAAATCAGGGCGGCTGACAGAGGCTAACAGTTGGCCATTTTCTGCATTTAAAACCACCGCTGCACCTTTACTGATCTTTCTATCCATTGCTTTTTGTGTGATTTCCTGAATATCTCGATCCAGTGTAAGGGCGACTCCGGAAGAATCCTGCGACAACGTATCTGTAATTTCCGACGTGTCACTTGGAAGGATGTGTCCAAGAGCATCTACTCGATAGGTGATTTTTAGTTCTCCTTCGTTCTGAGACAAGGAATCATCAAAAGCCTTTTCTGCTCCCGCAGCGCCCATACCGCCCTCATCTACATATCCAATTAAGTGCGTCGCCAATGCAGGGCTCGAATAACGGCTTTTAAGCGGAAAAACCGTCACCCCTGGTGCCGAAATATTTTGATCCAGCTTCATCAGAAAAGGATTTCGTTCCGTTAAAAGCTGATAGACACTTTTAATTTTAGACTGCGGCAAAATTTTACTCAATGCCGCCGCTGTTTCCGTACTGGGGGCAACCGCTGCAAGATATTCGGTGCTTCCTTCTGTCAGTGGTTTCATCTTTCGGTCATAAATCATTCCCCTCTCCCTTCGAATCTGCAAGGTGTATTTTTGCTGATTTGCAGCTGCTTGTGCCAAAGTCCCGTCATAAATCGTCAATCCATAGAGACGAATAATGCAGATAGACAGGCCGAGCATCAGAATTGCAAATAATGAAACTACCCTTTTTCCCATAAAAAAGCACCTCCGAAGGATAGTTTTTCCACTTCGAAGGTGTTTTATAATCTATAATTTTATTTTATGAAAGTTTATGACGTAAAAAAGCGCCGGGAGCAATCGGAATGTCTGTCTTTAAAAGCACTTTCATTTCTGCATGATTTGCATTTTGGAGAGACTCTCCGGCCTCATCATAAAGTTCTGTCAACGGAAGAAGGTATGGTGCTTTTCCGGGCTCCATCACATCTGCTGTTTCACCAGCAAAAAATCGGTTTCTCTGTTTTAAAACTGCAATTCCATTTTCATAAGATTCGCAGACAGCAATCACTTCATATTCACGGACATATCCACTGCTTTCCAAAGTCTGTCCGGGTTCCTTCCCCAAATAAAAGCCGTGAGAATACTCTCGATGACTAATTTTATGAAGTTCTTCTTCCGCCCATGCAGTTAACGGAGCACCATTCACAGCATCCTCTAAGGCGCGCCGATACGCATTCGTAACAGCTGCCACATAATAAGGAGATTTTGCCCGTCCTTCTATTTTTAAGCTGGTAACACCAGCTTCCAAGAGCTGAGGAAGATGGTCGATCATACATATATCCTTGGAATTTAACAGATATGTTCCCTCTTTATCTTCCTCAATCGGAAAATATTTTCCCGGACGTGTTTCTTCACATAAAGCATATTTCCAACGGCAGGGCTGTGCGCAGGCACCACGGTTGGCGTCTCGCCCAGTCAAATAGTTGGAAAGGAGACATCTTCCTGAAAAAGAAACACACATAGCGCCATGCACGAAACACTCAATTTCAAGATCTTCCGGAATGTTTGCTCGAATTTCTGCAATCTCTGGAATGGAAAGTTCACGAGCGAGCACCACTCTTGAAGCCCCCAGATGATAAAACGCATTTGCAGTTGCGTAATTGGCAACTCCGGCTTGTGTGGAAATATGCAGTGCAACTTTCGGTGCATATTTCTTTGCCATCTCCATCACACCAAAATCCGTCATAATAAATGCATCAACGCCTGCATCCTGTGCTTTCTCCAGAAATTCTGGAATTCGTTGAAGCTCCTCGTTTCTTGGAATGGTATTACAGGTAAGATAAACTTTAACCCCGTGTGCATGCGCAAACCGAACCGCTTCTATTAGTTCCTCGTCCCCAAAATTTTTAGATGCCGCGCGCATTCCAAATTCTTTTCCAGCAAGATAAACGGCATTTGCCCCATAACGAACCGCTTCCTGCAAACTTTCAAAATCTCCTGCAGGAGAAAGGAGTTCTGGCCTTTTCTTCATTAGAGCAGCCCCGCGGTCCGGAGATTTGCCTGATGCTCTGCATAAGTGGAAGCATAATAGGCTTGTCCCGTTGTCTGATTATGGCAGAAGTAATAATAAGAGGTGTTTTTCGGGTGCAAAGCTGCTTGAATTGCTTTCAGCCCTGGGCTACACACAGCACCTGCAGGCAGCCCCTGCAGCTGATAAGTGTTATAATTGCTCTGATAGGTATTCCGTTCACTTTCTGGAATGTCATCTTTCGTCCGGTAAGGATAGTATTTCGTCGAATCGCAGTCTAACGTATAGATATCCAGTGATTTGCCGGAATTCAAACGGTTGTGGAGAATCGAAGAAACATTATACATATCCTCTTCATTGGCCGATTCCGCCTGAATAATAGAAGCCAGTGTAATAATCTGGTCCCATGTATACCCCTGATTTTTCGCCTCATCCTGCAGCTGTTGCGTAAATTGGCTGTTTGCATTCTGCAGCATCTTTTGCACAACGTTCTGAACATCTTCATTTTGATAAAATTGATAGGTATCCGGGAAAAGATAGCCTTCCAGCTTATAATATTTTCCAGAAACCTCATTTAGAGCATTAATCATTGTATAGCTGGAGTCAAAAGCATCGGTATTTAGTTCTTTAAGAAAATCTTCCTGCTTGCAGATTCCATTCTGTTCCAATAAAGTCCCCAGTTCCATTGCATTGAGTCCTTCTGGAACCGTTACTTTTACGATATCCTGTCGATTTGCCGTAGACTGAATTGTATTAATGATCCCCTCATAATCCAAATCTGTCTTTACTTCAAAAGAACCGTTGCGGTAACTACCGTCAGCTTTTCTAATTTCCGAATACAAGCAGAAGAAATCCGGTTCATTAATTACACCGGCTTTCTGCAGAATTTGAGCAATTTGGCGGGTTACTTCTTGATTACTCTGTTTTGCGGCAGAAAGCTGCTGAAAAGATAGACTTTGGATATTATCTTGTGACATAGAAACTTCTTTTTCCGTCACAGATTCCGGAACTTCAACCGTCACTGTTGTTGAACTTCTTCCGATTGCAAGAAGATCATTCATTCCAGTCAGCATATATTTTGCAACAACCGCACTGACAACAATAATCATGGCCCACCAGATCAAGCGGAAAAACCGACGATTTTTCTTTCGCTTTTGACGATTTCGTCTTTTATGCGCTTGTTCGGATCGCTTTTCTTCGCCGGCCTCTCTGGCCGCTTCTGCACGGACGGCTGCATCTCCGCTGAAACTATTCAGAGATTCATCATCCTTCTGCTGTTTCTCTTTTTCGTCGTTCATGCCTTACCTCCAGCAAACTTTTCATGTGATATGCGCCTGATATATTTTTCTGTGACCAGTACATCGACCGGTCGATCATAATATCCATGCGGTAAATTCCACTGTACACAGGCACTATAGCACAGTCCTACCGTATCTCCTGCAAATTTCATCAAAAAACGATCATAGTATCCTTTTCCATAGCCAAGCCGAAATCCATTTGAATCAAAACTGAAGCCAGGAACAATACAAAGTCCCTGCGAAAAATCTGTGACTTTACGGCATTTTTCCGGGATCGGTTCCAAAACGCCGAAGTTTCCGGGTGCAAGATCATCAAATGAACGGATTTCATAAAATTCCATCTCATGATTCTCAATGCAGCGAGGGACTGCTACCAATTTACGCTGGCTAAGCGCCGTAGTAATCACAGCATGTGTATCAACTTCAATGGGTTTACTAACATAAGTAAAAATTAAATGACTCTTACGATATGCGGGCAACTTCCATAAGCGCTGATGCATTTCGTAGTCCAAAGCCTTCTTTTGAGAAGAATCCAGATTTTCTCTGTATTCCCTGTAATGCTGCCGTAAACTGACTTTCAGCGCTTTAATATTTTTCACCGGCATTGAATTGATTTTTTAACATCGAGAGCTTTTTTGCTCCCGCAAAGAGCTTCAATCAGCTGAAACGAAAAATCGAGAGCAACGCCAGCACCCTTTGCCGTGATGAACTGCCCGCTGCACACCACGGATTCACTGCCAATTTTGCAGCCGAGATCTTTTTCGTAGCCCGGATAACAGACCGCCGTCTGATTTTTCAAAAGGTTCCAATGTCCCAAAACAGATGGTGCAGCGCAAATTGCAGCAATGAAACTCCCTTTCTGAAAAGCGTTCAACACTGCTTTTTTGACTTCTTTAGATGCTTCCAAATTGAGTGTTCCCGGCATTCCCCCGGGAAGGATCACCATTTCTGTCGAATCGGAATATGGAGCTAATTCTTCCGTTGTGATATCAGTTATCACAGAAATTCCATGAGAACCTGTAATCTCTTTTTTTCCAACGCCAACTGTTTTAATTTCACATTTTGTACGGCGCAGCAGATCTACCGGCACCAATGCTTCCGTTTCTTCAAATCCATCCGCCAAAAAAAGAAGAATCATATCTCGTTAACTCCTTCTAAGCAAAATTCAGTCCATCGCCAATCCAAGATATCCGCCCTCGACTTCCGAAAGCGCTTTTTCTTTAAGTGCCTTTCCCATTCCAAATGGAATTTCAAATTGAGAAAAAGGACCTATAGGCATTCTTAAATGATAAGTCTTCGCAGGCATTTTAGCAAGCACTGATGCCATAAGCTGCGGAAAATCCGATTGAGAGGACATTAGTTCTGGAATCTGACAAGTATCGTTTTCCATATAAGCAAGCGCATAAGCATTTTTCTGCGCAATCAGATGAGATCCATAAACCGCACCAAACCGGACCGCTCTCCAAAAGCCCTGCTGGTTCCAAAGCATAGACCCCGGAACTTCTCTCAAAATATGATTTCGAACCTGATTGAGCTTTGGAATATCCGGTAAATTATTTTGCGGCAGAAAGCCATCAGAAATTTTCTTTAACTCTTCATATGAAAAGTCCGCTTTTCCTGCTTTAAAGCAAGTGCTGTAACCAGAAAGCTCATAAAAATGATAGAGGCTCTCATTTGCAGGCAAAATGATAGAGTACCAATCTCCTCTCTCAAATCCAACCTGTTCAGCCTTACTAAGCAGCTGCTTCATTAACCCTCGCCCGCGGTACTCCGGAAGGGTTGCGCAAGCAAAAACATATTGAGCTGATACCTTTTGATCATTTCGAAGTGAAATTTTACCCGGAAGCATTTGCAGCATCGAAACCGGTTTTCCCTCTTCTACCACTACAAGGCATTCTTCAGGATGAAAAAAATTCGTAAAATAAAATTTTGCCGCTCTTTTTTCTTCCTGAAATGCAATCTGCCAAAGAAAAATTAAATCTTTTAGCATAAACCAATCAGCAAAGCGAATCATTTTGTGGGCTCCTTTAATGATACTGCATATTTCTGCAGTAAAAACGCTGGTTGATAAGAAAGCTTCGCTTTCCTCAAGCCCTCCAATCCCATATCTTCCTCTCGGTTTACATAATCATATTGCTCCAGATGGCGTTTGGCAAATTCATGATTAATCACCGCATAAAGGCCATCATACGGAAGTGCTTTTTCAAAATGCAGCAAAAACACTTTTGGATTGATCTCTTCCCCAATCGTAAAAGCGGCTGGCTTTTCGTTTACATAAACCAATCCACCTTGCAAATGGAGTGCTTCAAAATTTTGAAATGCTTTTTCCAAAGCTTCCATTTCTGCTTCGGGGCCATCATTATCCTGTTTCCATTTTACCGCAATTTCGCGGCAGTCATTCATGTTTCCCCCGGTAATCTCTTCATAACGCCATGCGTAAGAACGCTCAAATTTAGCAATGTGATTCCGCTTGCTGTGGTATTTTCTCCCTGATAATGTAATCAAATCTTTTGTAGAATAAATATAATCGGAACCGTTCCGATCAAAATCACATTCAAATCTTCCCGGAAAATCACGTTGCAATTCTTCTATGCCCGACTGCGTAATTCCCCACATTTTAAATGGAATCTTTTTTTCCTTTGCATCTTCAATCAAAAGTTCCATTCCTTCATAGGGATTCTCCCCAATTGGGAAATTATACGCACAGCAATGCTTTCCGGAACATAGAAAAACAAAATTTTCATGTTGGCAAATTTTCGAATGATAAGTATGATTCCACAGAAACAGCGTTCCAAAAGCTGCTTCACTGCCCATCCATCCGCTCTGAGACAAAATGGGCTGTAGCCATATTCGATCTTCCAACGTAGGATATTTAAATGATAGCATATGCTGAAAACTCCTTATCTATCTTTTGAGTCATCTCGCGGTGAATTTCTTCCGGAGTACGCAAGCGACCGTTTTCCACACAATATATAATCTGCCATTTGAGAGCCTGAGCAGCAAAAGCAGCCGATTCACGGCAGGCATGCTGAAAAGAGCAATCTTTCTCATGGATATCCTTTTGGCTTTCGTCTCCATGATATCTCTCATTTAAAAGCTGCTCTGATACTTTTTCCGGCATTTCCAGATAAAAAGTCAGATCCGGCTTTGGCAGCCCCAATTTTTCATATTCATAGTCTTCCAGCCATTTGAGAAATTCGCCCCATTTTTCTTTTTGAACCTTCGGAAGCTGAAAAACCAAGTTGCTGGTTGTATAGCGATCCGCAATGATCAGGTCTCCCCGATCATACGCTTTTTTCCAACAACGCCTATAAGAGGCAAAACGGTCTACCGCATAAAAAGACGAAGCTGCATAAGCATTGACATCTCCCGGCCGATTTCCAAAATCGCCGTTAAGATACATCTTGACAAGAGACGAGGAAGGACTCCCATAGTCTGGAAAAGAAATCTTTTGAAATGCTATTTTCCGGGAAGACAGGGCTTCGCAAAGAAGCTTTGTCTGTGTTTCTTTTCCGCTTCCATCCAAGCCTTCTATCGCAATTAGTTTTCCAGCCAATTATTCTTCCCCGATTCTTTTAAAATACGAGCGTACTTCCTCTGCTTTTCCGCAGGACATTTTCCCTTCGGAACAAGCTCCACGTATGCAAGAAGGTCCTGAAACAGCAAAAAGATCTGGGGCAACTTTTTTGACAAGTGCCAACATCTGAATTGCTACATCACGAATCTCCCACTGTGCTCGATTACAACAGCGCAAAGAGAAAAAGTGGCGAAGGCTGCGTGCATTCATGGTACAAATCATCTTTGTCGTGCAGGCATTGGGCAGGACAAAACGTGCGTCTTCAATCGATTGTTTTTCGGCTTTAGAAGCCGCCTGCTTCGGAGAAAAGCCTTTGGAGAGCCACTCTTTTTCATGCTTTTCTTTTAAAAGAGCTGTCAAATGCTCATAATGTTCCTGATCTTCTTCCATGGCTTTCAAAAATTCTTGTTTTGCTTCCGGAATGGATTCGATTTCCGGCGGAATCACATATTCAAAATGAGATTCTGCAACATATCTTTGACTCTGAACACTGAAACTTGCAATTCGATGCCGTGTGATCTGAGCCATAAGAGAACGAGAAACGCCTTCAATGCCAAAAGTAAAAGAAGCATGTTCGATTGGGCTGTCATGGCCTAAATCAGCCAACATTTTCACAAAATGTGAAATTTTTTCTTCGTCAAGCCCCTCCTGAATATTTTGAATGTTCGTCGGAGAATAGCAAAGTTTAGCTGCACTGGCGACGATTTTTTCAGGCATAGGCGTATAGCAAAGCAATGTAACTGTTGCCATCGAAAGTCCTCCTTTTGATATCCATTTTCCCATTTTTATTTTTATTATATCAAATTCCGACTACTCATTCAACCTAAAATTCTTTTTATAAAGTTTCGCACCATTTTTCGAAAATCTCATAAGATGGGATAAGCGAACTCCATGATGCTTTGATAGGAGGATTTTATATGCAACAAAACAATGAAGCACAGCAAAACGGCTGCTTTAAAGAAGCCGTCTGTGTTGATGCTCAGCGCGTCTATGATTCCTGCAGTTCTAAAGACTGCCTGGAAGATCTACAGGTATTCTTTGCTACCAGCAAGCGCCCTACAATAGAGCACTGTGCAAGTGTCCGTCTGCGCAATGTGGATGTGATCACAACTTATGTCAATATGGAGCCAGTCCCATTTAACAAAGGCTTTTATTCTGTTGATATGACCTTTGTGTTTGACGTTTGTGTTGATGTCTATACGGCACCAGCTTCCTGCCCTGTTTCGGTAAACGGTCTTTCCCTGTTCACCAAAAAAGCAATTCTTTATGGCAGTGATGGGAATGTAAAACTCTTTACATCCGGTCATCCTTGTGATGATAGTGTTCCACCGGAAAATGGAAAAGTTCTTCCGAAAGCTGTTGTACAGGTTGCAGATCCTGTGGGCCTCTCTGCACGGGTCTGCGATGCTCGCCCCGGATGCAGCTGCGGCTGCCAGGTACCAGAAGAGATCAGTAAACAATTTGGCGGCGACTTTGATACGGAATGCGCAAGGAACATCTATATCACAATCGGATTGTTCTCAATTGTACAAATTGTACGCAACGTTCAGATGCTGATCCCAGCTTATGATTTTTGCTTCCCAGCAAAAGAATGTGCATGCAGCAACGATAACCCCTGCGAAATGTTTAAGAAGATTGACTTTCCTACCGACGAATTTTTCCCGCCCAAAGCCAGCGAGTGCGGATGCAATAAGGATTCTAACTAAAAGAAAGAAGCGGCAGACTTCTAAAATCTGCCGCTTCTTTTTTATTCTTTTGTCAAACGAGCAAAATTTGCCATCAATTTTTTTGTTCCGATGGAGTCGAATGCAATTTCAAGGAGAACATCATTTCCCATTGGAGCAACAGACAATACCATTCCATGCCCAAAAGTCTTATGGCACACTGAATCCCCCGGGGCAAACGTTACACCTGTTGGATGACTCTTCAAAGACTGCGAAGGCCCAAATTTTCGTGCAGCTACTGTTTCTGCTTTCTGGCTGTCTTTTCTGGAAATTGGAAGAGACGTTCCTTCTTCAGGCTTTTTCCACGATCTTGACTCTGTCTTTTCAGTCAATTCCGCTGGGATCTCTTCCAAAAAGCGACTGGGACGATTTCGCTGGGTGGTCCCAAATATCATCCGGCTATTTGCATGCAGGATATAAAGCTCTTCCTTGGCTCTAGTAATCGCCACATAAGCGAGGCGCCGTTCTTCTTCAATCTCGTGCGGGTTATAAATTGCCTGAACTCCCGGAAAAATCCCTTCCTCAAATCCCGGCAGAAATACGATTGGAAATTCTAGCCCCTTTGCCGAGTGCATGGTCATCATAACAACGGAATCGGCCTCTCTATCATAATTATCAATATCCGTCATCAGAGAAACTTCTTCAAGGAATCCCTCCAGAGAAGCTTCTTCCCCATTATCTTCTTCATACTGCTGTAAATTGGAGCTTAATTCATTGATGTTTTCCAGCCGTTCCTGTGCGCCTTCTTCTACACCGACCTTCAGACTTGCTATGTAATCGGTCTTGTCTAACATTAATTCATAAAGTTCTTTCAGACCAATCTGGGGATCTTTTGCCGCCTGTATCAGTTCGTTCATCATGGCGGAAAACTGCTGAAGTTTCGGAGCCGATCTGCTTAAAGAAGGATACTGGTCTGCATTGGAGATCACTGAAAACAGGGATTGATCCAACGCAGTTGCGATCTCGGCCGCCTGTGCAATTGTTTTATCTCCAATGCTGCGTTTTGGCTGATTAATAATTCTTCTTAGACGAATTTCATCATTTGGGTTATTGATTACACTTAAGTAAGAAATCATATCACGAATTTCCTTACGCTCATAGAAGCGGAGCCCGCCAATAATCCGGTAAGGAATTCCTGATTTTACGAAATGACGCTCCAGCGTACTGGACTGTGAGTTCATGCGATAAAGGATCGCATGATCGCTGAATTTTCTTCCTTTTGCAACACCGTCCAGAATCTCTTTCGAAATGTAATCTGCCTCATCCTGCTCACTTAAAGCGGAATGTACACGGACCAGGTTTCCGACAGGATTATTCGTCCAAAGAGTTTTTCCTTTTCTTTCGGTATTATTGGAAATAACAGCGTTTGCCGCATTCAAAATAGTCTGTGTAGAACGATAATTCTGTTCCAAACGAATCACTTTGGCGTTTGGAAAAGTCTTTTCAAAACTCATGATATTTTCGATGGTAGCCCCACGAAATTTATAAATGCTCTGATCATCATCGCCAACCACACAGAGATTTTGATTCTTTTGTGCAAGCAGTTTGATTAACAAGTACTGCGCATGGTTGGTATCCTGATACTCATCCACCATGATATAACGAAATTTATTCTGATAATATTCCAGAACCTCCGAATGTTCCGAAAACAATTTGACAGCATTGCAAATCAAATCATCAAAATCCATCGCATTTGCTTCCTTCAAATGGCGTTGATAAAGTTCATACGCCTTTCCGATGGAAAGCAGACGATTATCGTTTCCAGCAGCCTTCAAGTAATCTTTAGAAGAGATCACGCTGTCCTTTGCATGAGAAATCTGATTGAGAACCGTCTTAATCGGAAAAATCTTCTCATCAATATGAAGCTCTTTCAGGCACTCTTTCATCAGACGTTTACTATCATCGGTATCATAAATCGTAAAATGATTACTATATCCGATTTTATCGCCATAACGGCGCAAAATCCTTGCACAGGTTGAATGAAACGTGCTGGCCCAAATTTCATTTCCGTCTTCTCCAAGCATAGACATCAGCCTGTTTTTCAGTTCCCCTGCGGCTTTGTTTGTAAACGTAATTGCCAGGATCTGATACGGATAGCATGCTTCAGCCGCCAAATGAGACTGGATCGTCTGCGGAACCTCTTCTCCAGATTCTAGTGCAGAAGCAAGCGTTTGCTCCTCTTCTTCTGTAAAAGACTGCTGAAACCATTCGCTGTGATATGCGTTTCCAAACCGAATCAAATTGGCGATTCGGTTAACCAAAACAGTCGTCTTTCCGCTGCCTGCTCCCGCCAGAATTAAGAGTGGTCCTTTTACGCAAAAAACCGCCTCTTTTTGTGGATCATTCATCCTTGAAAACTGTTTTTCCAAAAACTCTTTTCTTAATTGTACCCTACTTTTATTCATAGAATCCCTCCGCGAATGAAAGGCCCGCACGCATTGCGTGTGCGAGCCTTTCTCTCTATATAATCATATAATCAATCATCCAAGAATACTTAAAAAGGTTCCTGCCACCACTGCAGAATAAATAATTCCAGCTATGTTCGGCCCCATGGCATGCGCCAAAAGGAAGTTTGCAGGATTCTCCTCCTGCCCCACTTTCTGCGAAACACGCGCTGCCACTGGTACGGCTGATACGCCAGCTGAACCAATTAAAGGATTGATCTTTCCTTGCGTTACCCAACACAGAATTTTCCCAAAAAGAATCCCTCCGGCTGTTCCAACGCAAACGGCTATCAGTCCGAGCAAAATAACACCTAACGTCTGTGCATTCAAAAAGGCTTTCCCTGTAGCTGTCGCGCCAACTGCAACCCCTAAAAGTACAACCAGAATGGTCATCAACGCATTCTGAATCGTATCGGGCAGCCGCACGGCCACACCGGATTCACGCACCAAATTTCCAAGCATCAGCATTCCAACCAACGGAGCCGCATCCGGCAAAAGCAGTGCAACTAAAATTGTAATAATAATTGGAAACAAAATTTTTTCCAATTTAGAAACAGGTCTTAACTGCTCCATCACAATCATGCGCTCTTTTTCCGTCGTCAGCGCACGCATAATCGGCGGCTGAATCATTGGGGTCAACGCTATATAAAAATAAGTAACAACTGCAATCGATCCCAAAATCTCCGGTGCCAATCGATTGGCCACAAAAACTGCGGTTGAACCGTTCGCTGCTCCAATCATTCCAATGGAACCAGCTTGACGGAGTGAAAATGAAAGACCCGGAATTCCAAGATTTCCAATTAACACAGCTCCGATAAAGGTTAAAAAAACGCCAAGCTGTGCTGCAGCCCCCAAAATAAGGCTTTTGGGATTCGCAATCAAAGGCCCAAAATCCGTCATAGCACCAATGCAGAAAAAAATGAGCGGTGGATAAATGCCGAACTTTACCCCTTGATAAAGATAGTAAAATAAGCCCCCTGCCTGAGATACTTGTACATATTCTGCACCATTCATTGTAATGATGGGGTACAGAACCTCTGCTCCAGGATGTGCTGCCATATACTGCATCAACGGCTGCATTTCTGAAGAAGGTGCTGCCATAATTCCGGGAAATACATTGACTAAAAGCATCCCAAATGCAACAGGAAAAAGCAGCAAAGGTTCAAACTGCTTTGCTATTGCAAAATAAAGTAATACACAGGCAATCCCAACCATTATGTAATTTTTCCAATCATTAGAGGCAAAGCCGGAAGAGCTGAGAATATTTTGAATTGAATTCCACAGGCCCTGTAAAATTCCCATATGAACGACCTTTCTTTATGATACAAACAAGGTCTCTTAAATATATTAAAATGGACGCGTATTCTGGAAAATACCCGCTTGAGCCCATGCTGAACGTGAACCACGGCTCTTATGCTTTGCTTGACATCTACTGGATTTTTGCGGTTCTGCTGAACGACGTACGTTCTGCACTGCAACTTCTGTTCCAAATATTGCATAAACTGCTCCCGAAATTGCTGCCAAAACTTCCCCAGGAATCTTTATCTCCTGAGAACTTTCTAATTCCGTCTGCACTGCTGCAGAAAGGGCCACCAAAATCTCTCCGGAAACCTGCTGATTTGAGATAAAAGGCCGATTCATTGTCTGAACTGCCACGGATGGTTCCCCCCTTCCCTTTTAAATGGAACTCTTTTTTGGCTCTTCGCAAATCTTACAAGATTCCTCTGAATCTTGTTTAAGCTTCTGTACGCTTGAATACGCCTTCATCACTAAGAGTAAAAGAACCAAGACAGCAAAAACGACCACAATACCAGTTAATAAAACGGTAACTGCAATCTGATCGTCATTTACTGATGACTCTAATCTCATACACTTTTTACCCCCAAAAATAATGTTAGGCAAATTAATTTTGTGTGTTGTGATTAAAAAAAGAACCGCGTTTATTATAACCGATTCCACAAATGATTTCAATGGAATTCTATTTTAAAGTCCAGAAGGTCTCTTTGCCCTTCAAAGTAAAATTGTCTATTTTTCATTGATTCTTTTTAAAAAAATGCTATAATAAAATTTATAAAACCATGAAAGGCAGTTTTTAAAATGACAAGTGATGAATTTCGCCATTCATTTAAAGGCAGTAAATATAATCTTGGGCTTGCCGTTTACAGCTGTGGGATTCAGCGCTGTGCCCCCAATCATTCTTGGGGGCCTGCCATCCGTGACCACTATTTAATCCATTATATTGTCAGTGGACGCGGCACTTTTTCTACAGAGGGAAAGAGTTGGCGCCTTTCCGCCGGACAAGTATTTCTGGTAAAGCCCAACGTAATTGCTTCTTACCGTGCGGATTCGGATTTTCCATGGGAATACTGCTGGGTTGGTTTTAATGGAAGCGATGCTCCACATCTGATGGAGCAGACCGGTCTTCTGGGAGGAGACCCTGTTTTTGATTGCGGGAAAGAAAATTCCTGTAAAGATCTGATCATGAAAATCATTTCAGTTTCTGGGTCTGGAGATAGTAACGAAGCCAAGATGGAAAGTTTCCTTTTGTGGTTTTTATCCTATCTAATGGATCACTTTGGAAAAAAAGCAGATACTTGTGAATCCGGATTTCACTACGTTCAAAAGGCAATGCGCTTTATTGACCGCAGCTATTCCATGCCGATCGGAATCGGTCAAATTGCGGCAAGCGCAGAAATTTCCCGCAGCCATCTTTATCGGCTCTTTGTCCAATATTTGAAAATGCCGCCCAATGAATATTTGACCCATTATCGCCTGCAAAAAGCACTTTTTTTCTTAAAAGAGAAAAAGTTAAGTGTGGGCGAAGCTGCGTATTCCGCTGGATTTTCTGATCCGTTGTACTTTTCTCGGGTTTTTAAAAAGCATATGGGATTCCCACCCAGCCAATATACTAGAAGAATCCAATCATAGAGGAGGAAACATAAATGAGCAAACCAATCGAGCGAATTTCTGAATGGTCTCAAAGAATCGAAAATTATCAAGCAGTCGCATGGGACCGACTTCCTGAAATTTATCTCTATATGGATCAAGTCCTTACTTTTATGGAGAAACAACTCTCTCTATTTGAACGGGATGAACATGCAGGACTACTTTCTTCCAGTATGATTAACAACTATGTAAAAGCGGGGGTTTTACCGCGCCCAGAATCCAAAAAATATAATCGTTCTCACCTCGCTCTTTTGACCATTGTCTGTCTTTTAAAGCAGGTTCTTTCCCTGCAGGATATTCATGCTCTTTTAAAAACATCACTTGACACTCAAAGTGAAAGTGATCTCTACGATGCTTTTTGCAAAGCGCAGAAAGCATCAATTGAAGAAGTGTGCAAAAGAGTTGACAGTGCTGCCAAAGGAGGAGATTCGGCATTGACAAAGCTTGCAATGGACCTTTCAATTGAGGCGGATGCCCGCAGGGTTGCAGCCGAACGAATCTTGAGCGAACAGCAAAAAGGGAATGTTGAAAAGAATCTTAACAAATAACTTTTATAATTATTGGCTAAAATAAATTATTTTTTATTATCTTTTTTATTATCTTAAATAAAAAAATACCAAGATGTACATGGAACAGAAATCAAATTTGGCCATTTGAAAAATTTTCACGCTCATTGTCTCTTTTGTCTTATTAAGAAGGACATTCAAAAAAATACAACAATGAATTGATTTTAAATGAAAGCTATGCTATAATAATTCTATATTTGCCACCATGGTAAAGCTAATGGATAATAAAAAGTTTAAAATAGACACGCCGCTGTGGTGGAATCGGCAGACACAAGGGACTTAAAATCCCTCGGTAGCAATACCGTACCAGTTCAAGTCTGGTCAGCGGCACCATTATTGAATTTCTCCAAGCCCAGTATTCATGTGGGTTTGGAGATTTTTTTGTCCTTTTTGTTGTATTAAATTTATGAAATTTGCTATTTTTTCTTGAGAAATGTATAAAAATTATTCCCGTCATAAACCATACTGCAAAACTTTGTTACCGATATATTCCCGAATCCGTTTCAAAAAATTCTGGATACTAAAAGCGATAACTAAAAATCGGTTATACCGTTCACTTCATCCTTTGCTTTATTGAAAATTGATTTCAGCTTTGCTTTTGAATATCAGCATAGGAATGTTCCATTACTTTACCGAAAGTCAAAAAGCTTAAAGAAAAAATCGGACTGTTGCAATAATTAAGAATACAACATATGTTTTGCAGTTTCAATTCGGACAATCCCGTCGTAACGGCATCAAGAATTGTATCGGCCGCCCTACCTGCCGCGTTATATGACGGTTTGCTGAATATCATACCGAAAAGGTATATACTCGAAAAAAAAGCTACAGGGGATATCAGGTTATATATAAAGAATATTCAGTATTTTTTGACTGTAGCAGAGGAAAGGAATATAACGGCGGCTGCAAAAAAGTTGCATATTTCTCAGCCACCGCTCAGCCGTCAGCTTAAAAGTTTGGAAAATCAGAATGGATCTTTTCCTGAACCGGGAAAAACACCCGAATATTATCTGTTACTATTATGGTCTGGAGAATGCCATTGCCCTTGTTGAAAAGGGAATTGAAATTGCAATTTGTCCACGGTCGACTAAGCTGCTGGAAAAAGGGCGGAATTTTGTGGTGAAGGATATTGAAAGCACAAAAATTACGACGTCCCTTGCGGCTATCCGGAAGAAAAATTGCAGTACTTCCGAACGGATGGATCGTTTCTAGAAACTGTTTCAGAAACATTTTGACGGCTCTACAGAGTTCTGATAACCTTTCCCCATACCTTTGTGGCATGATTTGCAACCAAAGATGTATTGGACAAAAGAACTGACCTGTTTCAAAAAGAATTCCATTCTAGTCTGTACTTCACATGGTGGCGCCATCGACGAGGACGCTCTGTATGAGGCACTTAAGCGGGAACAGCTTTCCGGAGCAGCAAAAGAGTATACGGAAGAAGGAAGAATCATGAGACTGGGACAAGAAATCCTGCAAGGTGCAATCGATCTGCATGTTCATGCGGCCCCTGACGTGATAAGGAGGCAGAACACCGACCTGGAGCTGGCACATATTTATGCAAATGCAGGAATGGCGGGCTTTGTATCGAAAGCTCATCATGGGGATATGACTGCGCGCGTGGCGATAATCCGAAAAATGAATCCAACGCTAAAGGTATTCGGAGGAGTTACCCTGAATAAGTACTATGGGCGGAATTAACCTGGCCGCAGTGGAAACGGCAGGCAAAATGGGTGGTAAATTCGTATGGTTCCCTACCGTGGATGCAAAGAATGATTATGAATATCGCCGTAAGCAGTCCCGAGATGTTCCCGGATCGGAAGGTCCCTCAAAATTAAAAAAATCAGTATTCTGGACAACGGTAAACTAATTCCGCCGGTATAGAAAGTTAATGAAAATACAAAAAACAATTGTCAACCATGTCTCTCTGCCAATGACACTGGCCGACCTCGACACGCAGAGACAGTACATGGGGTACGGAGCCATGCTGGAGCATTGTTTTTACACGCCGTACTACAAAGAATGCACTTGGGAAGAACTGTACCGGCAAATCCGGGAAATCGGGCCGGAGCATATTGTACTCAGCAGTGATTTGGGGCAGAAAAGCAGTCCGCCTCCGGTGGATGGATTGATGGATTTTGCGGAAAAGTTAGTGGCAGAAGGTAGATTTTCAAAAAAGCAGGTACAAAGGATGTTCATTGAGAATCCGCGGCAGATTGTAAAATCATAACACTTCAAAAGCCTGATGCGCGGCCAGCTGACACCATATTATTTTGAGAATGTACGAATGCAATCCAGAAATGAGGCCTTAATACTAACTATGGGCCCAGCTCAATAATATGCGGAAATAAGTCTACGTTCAGTAAATATCATTTAAGTTCTCTGTGGTTCGCAAAATTTTTTTGACTGCGTATAAGCTCATATAATAACTACTTTTCGTAAGTACAAACGTGATTTTTCCTAACGATTTTACAGCAATCAGGAAGCTCTTCCGCTTCGATGAAAATTATCATATCCTGTCCGAATCTACTTTTTGATCTGAAGGATATCAGTGTTAAGGACAAAGCTGCCGAAAGCTTTGTCCTTTTCCTTATCCGTGAGCCATCATGCTGAAATTGGCAAACCGTTTTGGGTGTTTTAATTTCTGGTGTAATCGTGTCTAAATCCGACTGATAGGGCCGCAGATTTATTAGATAGAACAAAAGAATGAGTGCTTGCAAATACAGAAAAAGCATCAGGTGTCAGCGGCTGGGAAAAAGTCCGGTGACACAATTCTGTATACCCCGAGTAAAAATTGTAAAATGAACCCATTTCCAATACCCATAAAGAGATGCCTGATAGCTTTATAGAGCGAACGCCACTACAATATTCATCATTGAAAGAAGTTAATATAAGATGATGAAAGGTGGTAGCTCTATGCTCGGCAAAAGACTTAAACTATTGCGAAAACTCAGGGAATTGACACAGGAAGAAATTTCACAAAGTCTTGGCATTGAGCGAACAAGGTACAGCAAGTGGGAAAAAGGAGTAAGTGAACCAAACCTTAAAATGCTTTGCCGGATAGCTGATTATTTTCACGTATCAACAGATTATCTGCTTGGAAGGACAAATATTTTAACTCCTCCTAGTTGGAAAAAGTAGAAAGTAACTGAATTGACAGGGCAATTCAACTTGTGATATTTAAGGCTGTATGGATTCAATATCTGAATAGGATTTTGCTTCCCGCCGTACTTTGTAGAGAGTCAATATGAATATTGCTCTTCTTGGCCATGAATAGTATATGCTGAATACGGAGCTTCCAAATTTTTCCATGACAAGATACAATTTTTTACAACTGTACACAGGACAAACAGTAGAGCAAGTGTTCTCCTAAAATTTAAAGGAACAAACCACACCGGATATTTGAAGCTGCATGGATGCTGAAAGTCAGTATTCATGCGGCTTCTGCCATATTTCAGGCTAAAAAGCATTAGAAGTATAAAAGCAGTCCTTCTAGCCGGGAACATGGAGCATATTATACAAGAATGCTTGTTTGCCATAAATTTTGTGGCAAATGGTTAAATTTAACTTAATAAAAACAAACAAATAATATTAAAAAAGCAGTTAATATTATTAAGAATCCCTGATGTAACAGTTTATTAATTCTGTTACTTTTTCTTTGCTAAGTATACACCATTTTCTGTAAAAAATATTTTTAATGGGAAATATTATTTGTTTATAGTTGCACCATTGAATATAATTCATCTTGTTGATCTTGGTTTATTCCAATGTAGCGTAAGGTGATCCGTTGTGAACTGTGATTAAAAGTGTCCATAATTAACCCGATATTATATTTTGATTTTTTATATGTCCAATAGCCCCATGTTTTTCGTAGACTATGTGTCCCAAAATTTTCTACTTCACAAAAATTTGCAGCTTCCTTTAATACCCGATATGCTTGAATTCGGCTGATATATCCACCCTTGTTGCTGTAGAAAAGATAAGGACTATCAGTACATTTCCTGCTTCTTAAATAACATAAAATTTCCTTCTTAAGGATATTGTTAAGCTTTATTTTTTTCTCCTTTCTTGTTTTCTTTTCTCGAATGACGAGGTGTT
>ENA-UOOK01000652-UOOK01000652.1-fermentation-metagenome-genome-assembly--contig:-NODE-652-length-45690-cov-6.445864_pt1 | contig 45690 bp, 46 predicted proteins | sample MGYA00245777_ERZ724023 | MGnify/ENA primary metagenome ERZ724023 (study PRJEB28704, sample SAMN03018312) | fermentation metagenome | biome: anthropogenic terrestrial biome; feature: soil; material...
GGGCCAAATCGCCACTCAATATGTGGATTTCGATGGGGTTCCAAGCCTCGACGGTAATTTTAATCCCTTTGTCGCCCAGGCAAGCATTGAAGGAATCACTAGTCCGGATGGGCGCGTCCTTGGTAAAATGGCCCATTCGGAACGGATTGGTCATGGCTTATATAAGAATACCGACGGGGTAGGGGACCAAAGGATCTTTGCCGCAGGCATTAACTACTTTTTATAAAGGGCTGAAGGAGGTAAAGACATGAAGGTTGCCTTGGTGATGGGGAGTGAATCTGATTTTCCGGTGGTAGAGCGGGGTTTAAAAATATTAAAAGAATTTGGGGTGGAGACCGTGGTCAGAGTCATCTCTGCCCACCGGACCCCAGACCAAGCCGTCGCTTTTGGGAAAAAGGCGGCTGACGAAGGGATCGGCATCATCATTGCCGCGGCAGGAAAGGCCGCCCATCTTGGCGGTGTTCTGGCCGCCGTAACTGTTGTCCCGGTGATCGGGCTACCAATTAAATCATCCACCTTAGACGGACTAGACTCCTTACTCTCCACCGTGCAGATGCCAAAGGGAATCCCGGTCGCAACCGTCGCCATCGATGGCGCCGAAAACGCCGCTCTCTTGGCTATTGAGATTTTAGCATTACAGGATGACCAGTTAAAGGCGAAGTTGATCGAATATCGGGCCGCAATGGCGCGCGCTGTCGAGGAAAGTAATGTCCGCCTTCAAAAGCATTTATAAGAGGTGTTATGATGCACGATGATAAATTAAAAGAAGAATGCGGCGTGATCGGGATCTATGCTAAAGAACAAAATGTTCAAGATCTGATTTACCATGGTCTTTATGCTTTGCAACACCGCGGACAAGAGAGTGCGGGGATCGCGGTCAGCACGGACGGGGCGATTCGGTACCATAAAAATAGCGGTCTGGTCTCCGAGGTCTTTAGTGATCGGGACCTACGCCAAAACCTCCGGGGGAAACTGGGCATCGGCCATGTCAGATGCGCTAAATCCTCCGATAATCTGACTTTAAATGCCCAACCGTTGGTGGTTAAGTATAAAAAAGGGCAGATCGCCATTGCCCATAACGGAAATATCGTAAACGCCGATAGTCTTCGGGAAATTTTGGAGGATGATGGGGTCATCTTTCAGACCACCAATGATAGTGAAGTGATCGCCAATTTGATTGCCCGCTACCACAAGGATGGGATTGAGCGGGCGGTCAACCGCGTCACAGAATTGCTCAAGGGTTCCTATGCCCTGGTGTTAATGACCACCGATAAGCTGATCGGGATCCGGGATAATCAAGGAATCAGACCCCTTTGCCTGGGGCAGATCGAGGACGGGTATGTTTTAGCCTCGGAAAGCTGTGCGCTGGATACCATGGGGGCGGAATTTGTCCGGGATATTGAGCCCGGAGAGATGGTGGTCATTGATCAAAGTGGGATCAAGAGTATTTTCAATGATAAATGGAACAAAAAAAGACTTTGTATCTTTGAACTCATTTACTTTGCCCGGCCGGACAGTAGGATTGATGAAATCAGTGTCTACCGCGCACGCAAAGAGGCTGGGAAAATCCTCGCGCGGGACTTTCCGGTAGCGGCTGATCTCGTGATCGCCGTTCCTGACTCCGGCACCTCCGCGGCCATCGGCTATGCCGAGGAGTCGGGAATCCCCTATAGTATTGGCTTAATTAAAAACAGGTATATCGGCCGCACCTTTATTGAACCAGACCAAAATAGCAGAGAACAAGGGGTCCGGATTAAGCTGAATGTTTTAAAGGAAAATATCGATGGAAAAAGCATCGTCCTGGTAGATGATTCCATTGTCCGGGGAACGACGAGTACCAGAATTGTCAAGATGCTGAAGCAGGCGGGGGCCAAGGAAGTCCACCTGCGGATCAGCTCCCCACCGGTGATCTATCCGTGTTTTTTTGGGATCGACACCCCCTATCGCCATCAGTTAGTTGGGTTTAATAAAACTGCCACGGAAATGTGTGATCTAATCGGAGCTGACAGTCTAGGGTTTTTATCGGAAGCAGGACTTTTAAAATCCACCGGGAAGGCGGAAGGGTTCTGTTTAGCCTGTCTAAATGGGGATTATCCGATGGAAATTCCAAGGGAAGAAGGGGTTTTTTGTGAATAAGGGATTAACCTATAAAAATTCCGGCGTCGATGTCACCGCCGGCTATGAAGCCGTAAAACTAATGAAAACTCATGTCCAAAAAACTTTCACCCCCGGGGTAATCTCGGATCTCGGCGGCTTCAGCGGTTTGTTCGCCCTCAACCAAGGTCAGTATAGGGAACCGGTCTTAGTCGCAGGAACAGATGGGGTCGGGACCAAGTTGATGATCGCCTTTGCCCTCGACCAGCATGACACCATTGGTGAAGATTGTGTTGCCATGTGCGTCAATGACATTCTATGTCAAGGTGCCAAACCTCTTTTCTTTTTGGACTACATTGCCACCGGGAAACTGGTTCCGGAAAAAATCGCCAAAATCGTCGCCGGGATCGCCAGTGGTTGCGTCAAAGCAGGCTGTGCACTATTGGGCGGCGAGACCGCTGAAATGCCTGGTTTATATAAACCGGATGAGTATGATTTAGCCGGTTTTGCCGTCGGAGTGGTCGATCGGAAGCAGATCATCACCGGCGAAAAAATAAAGGAAGGCGACGTTTTGATCGGGTTACCTTCCAGCGGGGTGCATAGTAACGGTTTTTCCTTAGTCCGCCGCCTCTTCTTTCAGCTTCATCAGTATGATGTTGATCATTATTTTGATGAACTTGGCAGTTCGCTAGGGGAAGAATTGATCAAGCCCACCCGGATCTACGTCCCGGCCCTCAGTGGGCTGGGAGACCAATTTGACATCAACGGGCTCTGTCATATCACTGGCGGTGGATTTTACGAGAACATTCCCCGGATGCTACCTTCTGGTTTACGCGCAGTGGTCGACCCTAGCGCGGCTCCTGTCCCCCCGATTTTTAAACTTATGCAAGAACTCGGTTCCATTGATACCGCTGAGATGTATGCCACCTTTAATATGGGGATCGGCCTGATGATGGTGGTAGCACAGGATATAGCGGACCAGATCATTCAGTTTTTGGCCACCAAAAACGAAAAGGCCTATATTATCGGTGAAATCATCGCCGGCGAGAGGGGGGTCTCCATATGCCACCCGTAAAGATTGGGGTTTTAATTTCCGGCCATGGGAGCAATCTTCAGGCCCTAATTGACCAGATTACTACGGGAAAAATCAACGGCCAAATCACGGTCGTGATCTCCGATCGAAAAGACGCGTACGGATTAATTCGCGCGGAAACTCACCAGCTTAATGCCGTTTTTGTTGACCGAAAAAGTTGCAGCACGGAGACGGAATTTAACCGAAAGATCCTGGCGGTCCTAACAAAAAATGAGGTTCAGCTAATCGTCCTCGCTGGTTATTTAAGGATTTTAAGTGGGGAAGTGGTCCACGCTTATCATAATCGGATCATTAATATTCATCCCGCTTTGATCCCAAGTTTTTGCGGTCAGGGCTACTACGGGAAAAAGGTGCATCAGGCGGTCTTGGATTATGGCGTAAAATTAACCGGTGCCACCGTTCATTTTGTCGATGAGGGAACCGATACCGGTCCGATCATCAGCCAAAGGGCCGTCGCCGTTGAACGGGACGATACGGTGGAATCGCTGCAGAACAAAGTTTTAAACCTTGAACACCAGCTCTTACCCGAGGCTGTAATGCTGTATTGTGCAGGCAAGCTAAAAATAGATGGAAGAAAAGTGTGGAGGATTGAGGATGAAAAGAGCGTTAATTAGCGTGTATGACAAGACTGGCATTGTCGACTTGGCAAGGAAGCTGGTGGCGATGGGCTGGGAGGTTATTTCAACCGGGGGTACAAAGAAAACCCTGATTGATGCCGGCATCAACGCCACCGATGTTTCCACCATTACCGGTTTTCCCGAATGTTTCGATGGGAGGGTAAAGACACTCCATCCCCGGCTTCATGGGGGTCTCTTGGCCTTAAGAGATAATGAAGATCACCTCAGAACCATGGAAGAACTAAAGATTTGTCCCATCGATCTGGTCGTGTGCAACCTCTATCCCTTTAAACAAACGATTCTAAAAGCAGGAATCGCTCATGAAGAAATCATTGAAAATATTGATATTGGCGGGCCTTCAATGCTACGCGCCGCCGCCAAAAATTACCGTTTTGTTTCGGTGCTGGTCGATCCGGGCGACTATGAGCTTGTCGGCCAGGAATTGGCAGAAAACGGCGAAGTAAAGGCTGAAACAAGGGAGTATCTGGCCGCCAAAGTGTTCCAACATACGAGTAGCTATGATGCGTTGATCGCCGAGTATTTCAATAAAAAAGCCGGGCTCCGCTTCCCGGATACGCTCACGCTTACCTTTGAAAAGAAACAAGGACTGCGCTATGGAGAAAATCCCCATCAAAACGCCGGGTTTTATACGGAAATCCTGGACACCCAGGGAACGCTGGCTGAAGCGGAGCAGCTCCACGGCAAAGAATTATCCTATAACAATATTGGCGATGGCAATGGTGCCATTGAGATCTTGAAAGAGTTCGAAGCCCCGACCATTGTCGCGGTGAAACACGCGAATCCCTGTGGCGTGGGTAGTGGAGAAACCATCGAAGCCGCTTTTCGCAAGGCCTATGCCGCCGATCCAAAGTCTATCTTTGGCGGAATCATTGCCGCCAACCGTGAAATCGATGAGCAGACCGCCCACCTCATCAGCGAGATCTTTCTCGAAATTGTGATTGCCCCCTCCTATACCGAGTCTGCCCTGGAAATTTTAAAGGCCAAGAAGAACCTACGGCTTTTAGTCCTATCCGACCTGACTAAGAAGGAATATTCGGCTTATGATCTGAAAAAAGTCCTGGGCGGAGTCTTACTCCAGGATCGCAACCAAAACCAGCTCTATGAAAAGCTGGAAGTGGTAACGGAGACCAAACCCTCTGACCAGGAACTGGAGGATCTCCTCTTCGCGTGGAAGGTCGTAAAACATACCAAATCCAATGCCATCGTCTTGGCGAAAGACCAAGGCACGGTGGCGGTGGGACCCGGACAGGTCAGCAGAATTTGGGCGCTGGAGAACGCAATTAAACAAGGGGACGTTGCCGTACGTGGGAGTGTCATGGCCTCTGATGCCTTTTTCCCCTTTCCGGATTGTGTCGAAGCAGCGGCGGAGGCGGGGATAACCGCCATCATCCAACCCGGCGGCTCCATCCGCGACCAGGAATCCATTGACGCGGCCAACAAGCATGGAATCGCCATGGTCTTTACCGGGCTTCGCCATTTTAAACATTAGGATGAGTAGAGGTGTGTAATCATGAAGGTGCTGGTAATCGGTGGCGGCGCCAGGGAGCATGCCCTGGTCTGGAAGCTGTCGCAAAGTCCAAAGGTGACGAAGATCTTTGCCGCCCCCGGTAACGGCGGAATTGCCCAACTGGCCCAGTGTGTCCCGGTGCCAGAGACTGATCTCGATGGGTTACTTACTTTTGCCCTCCGCGAAAAGATTGACCTTACTGTGGTTGGACCAGAGGTACCCTTAGTCGCCGGGGTTGTTGATCGGTTTAAAGCCAACGGACTCCAGATCTTTGGACCGGACCAAAAAGGTGCACGACTGGAAGGAAGCAAAAAGTATGCCAAGGAATTTATGCTGAAATACCAAATTCCCACGGCCCAGTATGCCGCCTACGATAACTTAAATGAGGCCTGCGCCGGTTTAGAGCAGTTCGCTTTCCCCTTAGTGATAAAAGCCGACGGGCTGGCGGCCGGTAAAGGGGTCGTGATTTGCCACCGTAAAGAAGAGGCGACCGCCGCCATTAAAAGTATGATCGAAGATGGCAAGTTTGGTGCCGCCGGTAAAGAAATTATCATCGAAGAGTTCCTGGAAGGAGTCGAAGCTTCCCTGTTATGTCTGGTCACGGCTGATAAAATCATCCCACTAGAAAGCGCCGGAGATTACAAAAGACTTCTGGATCATGATCAAGGGCCAAACACCGGTGGTATGGGCTGTGTCTCGCCCAATAAAACCCTCACCCCATCATTGATGGCCGCGATCGAAAGGGAGATCTTAAAACCGGCGTTAAAGGGGATTCAAGCCGAAATGATGGATTATAAAGGAATTCTCTTCATCGGTCTGATGATCACCGCCCAGGGACCAAAAGTCCTGGAATTTAACGTTCGCTTTGGTGATCCGGAAACCGAGGTCCTCCTACCCCGGCTGGAAACGGATCTAGTTGATCTCTTTTTAAAAACCATCCAGGGGACGATCACCAGAGAAGACCTAGTCTGGAGTCAAAAGACCTGCTTAGGCGTTGTTTTAGCCACCGCCGGTTACCCGGAGTCCTCCGGATCTGGCCAGGCTATCACCGGATTAGACGAAGTTGACGCCGAAATCATGCTTTTCCATGCCGGAACCAAACGGGAAGACCAACTAGTCACCAACGGCGGACGCGTACTTGCCGTCGTTGCCTTGGGGGATCCCTTGGATCAGGCCCGCACTAAGGTCTACTCCAATATCAAGAAAATCCATTTTGATGGGATGCAGTATCGAACAGATATTGGTCGCTAATCTCATCACTTAGGGCTTTTTGCGTTGGATTTGAGGATTTCGATCCAAATTTCTTTAGCTGGATACAACACAAAAAGCTTATTTAAGACTATATATGAAAGGACTGTTCCGATGCGACTAGTTTTCCAAGGAAAAACAAAAGACATTTATGCCTTAGCCGATGGCAACTATCTAATGAAATTTAAAGATGATGCCACCGGAATCGATGGAGTCTTTGATCCAGGGGCGAATGCTGTTGGTTTATCCATTCTCGGGGCGGGAAAATCCAACCTGAAAATGACCAAATATTTCTTTGAAGTATTAAAAGAAAACCATATTCCCACCCATTATGTGGATGCCAACTTAATGGAAGGAACAATGACGGTACAACCGGCAAAGTTATTCGGGAAGGGGCTGGAAGTAATCTGCCGCTACCGTGCCGTAGGTAGTTTCCTGCGGCGCTATGGTCTGTATGCTGAAGCCGGACAACCTTTAGATGGTTTCGTGGAATTCACTTTGAAGGATGATGCGCGGCAAGATCCGCCCATCACGGAAGATGCTCTGGTGATGTTGGGGATACTCACCGCCGCTGAATACAAAACCCTGAAGGATTTAACTGTAAAAGTCTCCCACCTAGTCAAAGCGGTCCTTCGGACAAAGGGAATTGAATTATACGACATTAAATTGGAATTCGGTCGCATCGGCGCCGACCAATCAATTGCAGTAATTGATGAAATCTCCGGTGGAAATATGAGGGCGTATCAAGGAGACAAATACCTTGAGCCACTAGTCTTAGAGAAACTTATCCTTGAATAGCACGAAAGTTAAAGCGCCTGGGTTTTAAGACCAAGGCGCTTTTTAGACCGACCGGCAAAAACTATCTCCGGAGCATGCGTTTAATTAGTTTAACCTCATCCATCCGGAGCAAGGCGGCGAGGGCGACATAAATGATAACCCCGAGGCCGATTCCTCCCGCCACTTGCAAAAGCCGAAACAGGTTGGTAGTGAGCTCTAATCCGGTCAAGAACCGGTCCCAAGGTGGCATGAATAGCCGAATCGCTAACGCCATCCCTAGCGCGGCTATAGTCGATTGTAGCCCGGTTTGGATCAACTTTCCGCTTCTTAACCCGCCGACCTTTTTGCGCAGAAGATAGAAAGAGAGTACCATATTGGCCACGCCCATCAAAGAAAAGGACAGCGCCAAACCGCCGTGCTGAAGCGGTGTGAAACGGAGAAAAATAAAGTTCAGGACGATGCTCAAAACTACGGTGGAGATCGACACCTTCACCGGCGTTATGGTATCTTTAAGGGCGTAAAAACCCCGGGGTAAAATCTGGATCACCCCATGGGCAAACAAGCCCAAGCTGTAAAAGAACAAGGCATACGCCGTCAAATCTGTCTGCTGGGCTGAAAATTCTCCCCGCTCGTAGAGTAAACGCACGATCTCCGTCCGCATCACAATAAAGCCCAGCGCCGACGGGATCGTAATAAAGAGGATCACCTGAATCCCCAAAATCAGGTTATCTTTATACTCCTTCCACTTCCGAACCGCCGCCAACTGAGAGAGGGTCGGAAAGAAAGCAGTCGAGACGGCGGTGGCGAAAATCCCTAAGGGGAGAAGCACTAACCGCTGGGCTAAACGAAGATAGGTAATACTCCCTTCCGGTAAAGCTGAAGCCATGTTGGTCGTCACCCAGATGTTAAGCTGAGTAGCGGACAAACCCAGCACCGCCGGGAGCATTAAACGGATCATTCTTTTGAAGCCCGGGTGCTGAAGGTTGATGTAAAGCGGGTTGTAACCCTTAATTTTCTTGATGGCAAAAAAGGCTTGGGTCAAGAAGTTGCCAATTGCCCCGATCACAACCCCAAACGCCATCCCTTTAATTCCGAAACGTGGCCCCAAAAACCAAGCGCCCAGAATAATCCCAACGTTATATAAAATCGGTCCGAAAACCGGCACAAAAAAGCGCTGATAGGAGTTGAGTACTCCGCCCATGAGACCAGCCAAGGCGGTAAAAAAGACCGCCGGAAACATCATCCGGGTGAGCTCAATTAAGAGTTCTAATTTCCCCTCTTTCATTTGGTAGGCTTGTAACGGAGCAATTTGGCGCGCAAAGATGATCCCCAGCAGAGAAAAAACAGCCAGGAGGATAATGGTGACGTTCAAGAAGGTGCTGGCCATCCTCCATCCGTCTTCTTCCTCATTTTTGGCTAGGTATTCGGAGAAGAGGGGGATAAAAGCAGCGGATAAGGCCCCTCCGACTAAAAGGTAGTACATAAAATCAGGAATGACAAAAGCAGCAAAAAACGGGTCGGTTTCAGCTCGGGTAAATAAATTAGCGGTAATTGTTTCTCGCACAAAGCCTAATAAGCGGCTGAAAAGGATCATTCCGGAAATCATGCCGGCTGTCCGGGCGAGTTTCCCGGAAGAATCGGGAGTTATCTTCAATCGAAAAAATCCTTTCCTAAAAACTTTATTTTAAAACACATTCCCTGTTTAAGTGGAAATTCCTGCCCCAAGTAAATTAAGGAAGTCCAAACTTTTAGCAAAAAACCCCGTACCTGAGGAAGGCTAGGGGTTATGATGATGTTTTAAAATGGGCATTCCTTCAAACAACAAACGTCTGGCCGTCACGGTCTCGATCTCCCAGAAACCCATAATCCTGATGGGTTTCTGCTCTCCTCCGGGGGGACGGGCTAAGGCGGGAATTGCGCGCGGCCGAAGAAAATAGTGTAGCCCTAAAGCGGAAACAACTAAGGTTACACCAACCAATAAGTTTAAAAAGAGAAAGTTCTTTACCACCGCCGGAGGAATCTTTGTTTTACCCAACTTTTTAAAGTACAGAGTCCTCCCCCCTATCCCTTTATTCTATGAAGGAAGGGGGGTGCATATGTGTTTAAACCATCAATCTAGGTAGCGGAAGACCTCATCGGCGGTGACCCCCGGATGCAACGCAATGTTGATGGCCCCCGCTAAAGCCCGGGAAATATCGCCAATCAGCACATCAATCTCCTTCGGTGTCACAATCAAATCCTGGAAATAGGGGGAAAGAACCCGGTCGATCACGACCTTTGGCTGAACCCGGACGGAGGTACCACCTAAACCGGAAATTTGCTCCAGAGCATCGTGAACGATGGTTCGTGCTTCAACGACGGTTGGAACACCCACCGCAATCACCGGTACACCCAAGGATTCAGCCGTTAGCCCTAACCGTCGGTTGCCCACCCCGGAGCCGGGGTTAATTCCAGTGTTGGCAATCTGAACGGTACTACCCATCCGGTCCGTACTACGGGAAGCTAAAGCATCAACCACCACAACGAAAGCAGGTTTCACCCGGTCAATAATCCCAGCGACAATCTCTTTAGTTTCAACCCCGGTAATCCCCAAAACCCCCGGTGAGATGGCGCAAACAGGGCGTAAACCGCCCTGCTTCTCCGGAGGGGAGTTTTGCAACAGATGCCTGGTGACCAGAACCTTCTCGACGACTTTCGGTCCGAGGGCATCAGGAGTGGCGTTCCAATTACCCAAACCCACCACTAACGCACTAGCCTCATCAGTAAGCCTAAAACCCTGGATAAAGGCTCGCAGTTCCTCGGCGATCACTTGGGCAACCTCTTCCAACTCATCCTTATCTCTCCCGCGCAGGGCCGAAGATTCAACTGTCACATAATATCCGGGTTTTTTTCCTAGCGCTTGTCCGGCTTCAGGAGTTTGAATAATTACCCGGGTAACCTTAATTTTTCCTTTTTCCTCCGTCTGGGATTCAACCCCGGGTACCGAACTACCACTTTTTCCGGCTACAAACTGATGGGTCTCCACTGCCAGATCGGTACGGATCTCTCCCCAGGTCTGTTCTTCAGTCATGAGACTGGCCTCCTTAGAAACGGACTTATCTTAATTCCGTAGGGACAATCGCATCAATGACCCCAATAACTGCCGCCGCCAGCAGGGCGCCAATGATTGACACCTCAAGCGATGGAACAATAAACTGGGCCAGGTAGATAACAACCGCTGAGGTTAGAAATCCGACTAAGCCTCGCCCCTGGGGCGAAACGTCACGACCAAAAAGACTTTCCACAATATAACCGAGGACGGCGATGACTACCGCGGCAATTAAGGCGCCGGTAAAGCCTCCGACCCTAAATCCCGGTATTAGAAAGCCAACAAACATCAAGACTAAAGCGGAAACAACAAAGCGAATTACTGCCCCAATCACAGAACTACCTCCCTTCAAATTCTTACAACTATCGTCCCCCGTGGTCAGACAAATTATGCTTTATAATAATGGAGAAAACCATAAAGATCTTGCAATCTTGACCTGAAGAGGGTAAAATATAATAAGTTTAGGTATAGTTGGAGGTGAACTCATTGGCCAATATCAAATCGGCTAAAAAAAGGGTGGCTGTCTCAGAACTGCGTCGGTTAAGAAACCGTAGTCAACGTTCCGAGCTGAGAACGCTTGTGAAAAAAACGCAAGTTACGATGGACACCGACGTGGAGAAGGCGAAAGACTTACTTACCCTTACGATAAAAGAATTGGATCGCGCCGCCAGTAAAGGCTTGATCCACAAGAACGCCGCTGCGCGGAAAAAAAGCCGACTCATGCGGAGATTTAACCGCTTAACTCCTACCGCTAACTAATAAACCGCCCGTTTCAACGGGCGGTTTCGGTTTATAATCGAGGGCTATTTTCTAAATAGGAACTCAGGTCAAGGATGACCGCCTCTAATTCTAAACCCGGTGGGCTCTGCCCGGTTTTCAGCCGGTAATCGGCGGTCAGAATCCGCTGGTGTGCCCGGCGCAGTTGTTGGTAAGTTAAATTAGTAGCCTTTTTTCCGATTTTATTCGCGACATAGGCATGACAACCCAGCTCTTTCTGGAGATCATGGCTGCGTCCTGCCGTCCGTAGGGTCCAAGCGATAAAGAGGCGACGCACTTCCGTTCCGAGCAGCGCCAGAATCTTCATCTCCGGTTCACCAGCTTTGAGCAGGCGGTGGAGAAGGTTCAGGGCTGCCCCTGTTTTTCCCTCAATCGCCCCGTCAATCATCTGAAAGATATTCGTAGCCGATGCTTCCCCCAGCAAAGCACCCCATTCATCCATGGAAACGGTCTTTTGCTTTTCACCACAGTAGGTTTTAACCTTCACTAACTCGTTTTTCAAAACAAATAATGAAGTCCCTTTCATTTCAAGCAACAGATCAATCTGTGGGGGAGAAAGCTGAAGTCCTACTGCCTTCGCTTCCTGGGCTACCCATCTTTTCGCCTCATAAACCTTTAACGGCCCACATTCTACCGTCTCCACCATGGGCTTCAGCTGTTTAACTGTCTTTTGTGGAAGCTGGCGGGCGGTCAAAACCAGCATCACCCCCGGAGCTAGCCTTGGTAGTCCCGCTACTAACACCTCTTCTTGCGCTGTCTTTAAATCTTCTAACCCTTTGAGGATTAAAAGGCGGGTGTTTTCGAAAAAAGGGGCCGTCGCCAGTTCCGCCCCAAGGATACTGGCATCTACTGTTTTGACTTCAATCTCAACTAGATTAAAGTCTTCTTCAGCATTGGGAAAAAGTATATTTTTAATTAAGCTGATCCCGGTAGCGCTCCAGTATTCTTCTTCACCCAAAAATAAGATGGGCCGGGTCAGTCCCGCCCTGCCCATCTTGGGCAAACCAAATAAATAATCGGCCGCTTTCATCTTGTACCCTCGCTTTCCACCCGAATCTGAGCCGGCCGCCCGAAACGACCTGGCAGAATCATCATCGTCAACCGTCCCGCTTGGTCCGTCCGGTATACTTTGGCCCCGGCTTCCGCTAACCGTGTTAAAGTAGCCACCCCGGGATGACCAAAGGCATTGGCAGCGCCAACACTGATCACCCCTAGCTCCGGACGGATCTGTTCCAGCCAGCGGCTGCCGGTCCCGGTATCACTCCCATGATGGGCGACTTTCAAAAGATTGGCCCTTAGGCCCTCACCATAAACCGTCAAGAGCTCTCTTTCCGCGGCTGCTTCCAGATCACCGGTGAGCAAAAGGCGAACTCCTTTATAATCCAGTAGTAAAACCAGGGAATTATTATTTAGATCCTCATCCATGTATGTTGCAGGCGGATTAAGGATAACGACTTTGAGTTCCCCGACTTGCAGCGTAGTTCCCCGCACCCCTTGGTGGAGGGGGATCTTTTTGGCCAAGACTTGCTCAAGGAACCTTTGGTAAAGTCGGGTCGTATGGGTGAGGCCACTCTCTAAGATCTGGGCCGTTTGAATCCGGCCGTCTTCCAAAAGACGCACAATCCCACCTAAATGATCCTCATGGGCATGGGTCACGACAATCAGATCCAGTTCACGGATGCCTTGGGCCTGTAAATAGGGGAGGATCTCACGGGTATAAGCCGCCGTTTCCCCGCCATCAACCAATAGATGGCGCTCCCCCGGCGCGGAAATTAAAATGGCATCGCCCTGACCCACATCGAAAAAGACGACTTTCAGCTGGGGAGCCAAATCGTCGATGAGATAATAACCGGTCACTACCAACGCGATAAGGGCGATCGTAAGGAGGAAATAAAATAAGGGAAGCCTTCTTTTTTTGGTCACCGGGTTAACAGTAAGACTCCAAGTCAGCAACGCCATCACTCCATAACTAGCCCCCACTGTCAACCAAGGCCAGGGGGGAAACGTAAGATAGCCGGGGAGACCGGCCCAGAAATTAGTTAAGCTCCAGAAAAGATTGATCACCACCGTATTCCCAGCATTCAAGAGGCGGGCCAGTGGCATCCAGACTAAACCGCTACAAGCCGCCATTAACCCAATTTGCACTGCGACTCCGCCCAACGGCACCAAAATCAAATTGGTGAAAGGGGCCAGCAGTGGGAACCCCCCGTAATACTTGGCGATGAGCGGAGCAACCATCAGTTGCGCCGCCAGCGATAGAAAGAAAGCACGGCCTTTCGCAAACCAAGGGTAGGCGATGAAGGCTTGCTCCCAGCGGGGGTAGATGATCAAGATTCCGGCACAGGCCGCAAAGGAGAGCCAAAAGCCCAGTGCAAATATTTCTAACGGACGCAAAAGCAAGATGATAAAAGCGGCAAGCGCCAACAACTGTGGCCCGCGGGTGCGATAGTGCATCAGATCTCCGAAGAGGGCAAGTAGCGTCATAATTCCCGCCCTGAGCGCAGGAGCGCTGCCACCGGTCAGCATTAAAAAAAGGGCCACCACTGGCACGGCCAGCACCCCCAAAAGCCGGTCAGGCAAGGAAAATATTTTCCCCACCCCCCAAAATAAACCCAGCCAAAAAGTGAGATGAAGTCCGCTGACCGAGAGTAAATGGGAAATCCCCACCCGTTCAAAGGTCAGGGTGGGCAAGGTCGGTTCCCGCCTCCCCAGGAGCATCCCATGGAGAATAGTTGCTGCCTCGGGCGGTAAAGTCGCTTCCCCGACCGCAATCAACCGGTCTTGCCAATAACTAACAAAGCGACCCACCGCCGAGACCTTCCCCACACCCTGCACCACGGGTTTCCCCTGAATCATCAGCCCACCGACAATCCGCTCCCGAGCCCACTGGGAGCCGGGTCCTCCGTCCTCCCCAAACAAGCGTCCCGTGAGCGCCAGCCGTTGTCCATAACCATATGGCTCCAGCTCATATTGGAAGACCTCCAGCTTGGGTTGGCGGGCTAACCATTGGCCATTGAGTTCCTCGACACGGAGGTTAAAACGGCACCCGTCACGCCACGGCAAAGGGGTCTCTAGAACCGTCCCGACAATGTTCATGGCTCGCCCACAGTGGTCGCTAAAGACTTGCCGGTGGTGATTTTGCAGCTTAGCTTCGTGTGCCCCTAAGCTAAAACCCAGCCATAAACAACAAATTATACCCGCGGCCTGCTTACGGTTTAGTGGCTCTCCTCGGTATAATAGTAAGATAGAAAGGGCTGCCCCCGCCAAGATAAAACCATGATTAGATCCCAGCAACCATCCGGCAATGATTCCCCCGCCCAGTAAAAAGGAGAATAGCGGAATGGAACAGCGCAGCATCATTCCTTAATATAAAGATAAGGCCGGATTTTCGCCAGCGTTTTTTCGCCTATCCCTTTGACCGCCAAAAGATCTTCAAGGATAACGAATTTGCCAACTGTCTCCCGATAGTCAATAATCCGCGCCGCCAGCACCGGTCCAATCCCGGGTAAGGTCTGCAATTGTTCGCTGGTGGCGATGTTTGGATCAAGCCGCCCGGCAAGCGTTGCCTCTGCCGCCGACCCAGTCGACGGGACCGCTTCCTGATCCGCCTTGGGCTTATCCGGTTCTTGCTCTGCTGTAGACAGGGTTAGCATTTCGCTGCTGAAACCTGGTTCGTCCGGAGTCGTCCCCGGCCACGCCACTGTTACCGGCTTAACGAGATGAACCTCCACCGCGCCGCGGGAAATAGCGCTAAACCCCAGGCGGCCGGTGCCAAGCAGAATCGCTATCACCAGCACAATTAGGACTTTGCGTTGCTGTTTTGACAGCTCATTTACCATCCTTCTCACCTCACGTTCCACCCTTTTTTCGGTCCTGAGCGTCCGTAAAGGCTGTAAGGGGGTCTTCTAGTACGTCTCACCTTTCTTCCGGCGCAAGGTCTCCGCCAATTGCAGTATCTCCCTGGCGTGTTCCCGTGTGGTCGTGGTCACCTCAGCGCCACCAAGCATTCTTGCTAGTTCCTCAACCCGTTCATTATGATCAAGTACGCGGACCTTAATTACTGTTCGATCATGCAGTGTTTGTTTCTCAATATAAAAATGGCGATGGGCCATACTGGCGATTTGGGGTAGATGGGTCACACAGATCACCTGATGGGAGAGGCCGAGGAGCAAAAGTTTCTCGGCAACGGCTTGGGCGGTCCGCCCGCCAATCCCCGTATCAATTTCGTCAAAAACCATCGTCGGAATTTGGTCGGTTTCCGCTAAGATCACTTTCAATACTAACATGAAACGAGAAAGTTCCCCCCCGGAAGCGATCTTGGCCAGTGGGCGCAGTCCCTCCCCGGGGTTCGGCGCGACTAAAAATCCGATGTGGTCGATGCCCTCCTTACTGACCGCTACCGGCTCCCCCTCGATCATTAGCCCTTTCTGCTCATCATAGACCCGATCAAGGGCAATTTTAAAGACGGTTTTTCCCATATTAACATCAGGCAGCTCCCGGGTGACGGCTGATGCCAAACGCTCTGCTGTTTCGTGCCGAAGTGCTGAAAGCGCCTGTGCCGTAACGCTTAAATCGGCTTCAACCCGTTGCCGCTGGACAGTTAGGGCCTGCTGCCTTACGGTACGGTCCTCTAAGGAAGTTAATTCTTGACGTAATTTTGCCGCGTAGTCAAGAATCTGCGGAATTCCTTGACCATATTTCCTTTTTAACTTCGCAATCTCATCCAACCGCTCTTCTACCTGGTTCAGACGGTCCGGATCAAAAATAATCTGATCCCGATAGGCCCGGATCTCCCGCGCTACTTCCTCAAGCTGACAGGCAACCTGGGAGGCAGTTTCCACCCATTGCTGTAAATTGGCATCGACTTCCGCGGCTTTCGTTAAAGCATCGACGCCGCCCCCAAGCTTGTCCAGAACAGCAGTATCTTCCTCCGTCCCATAAAACATTTGATAAGCTTCGGACACACTGGTAAAAAGTCGTTCGGCGCCGGCCAGCAAATGCCGCTCCTGTTCTAACTCTTCTTCTTCCTCGGGTTGCAAGCGGGCTGCTTCAATCTCCTGTAATTGAAACTCGATTAACTCGACCCGGCGCCGTTCTTCGGCTTCATCTAGCTCCAGGTTGGTTAGTTCTGCTTTGATGCTCTGCCACCGGGTGTATAATTCGGCTACTTGGTCCGCCTTTCTTTTTAACCCTTCTCCCCCAAATCGATCCAGGAGTTCCCGCTGGGAAACAGCTGAAAAGAGGGATTGGTGCTCATGTTGGCCATGAATATCCACCAGGAGGCGGCCGACCTTATTCAAAGTAAGAACCGTAACAGTCTGCCCATTCATCCGGCAGCGGCTCCGTCCCGACTGGTTAATCTCGCGGTCGATCACCAGCAAACGATCGTCGCCTAGAGGAATTCCCCAGTCCGCCAGGAGCGCAAAAACATCAGGACGGTTTTCTAACTCAAAAACCCCTTCGATGTGGGCGGACTCGGCCCCGGCCCTGACTTGTTCTACTGAAGAACGCCCTCCCAGGAGCAAGCTGACTGTATCGATAATGATCGATTTTCCGGCGCCTGTTTCTCCGGTCAAAATATTGAACCCTGGTCCAAATTCCAAGCTTAACCGATCAGCCAAGGCAAAGTTTTCGATCACCAGCTCGCGCAGCATCGTTCCTACCTCCTCAATTTATACAACCGCTCCAGAATCGCTTCGACTTGTTGCTTTTTCCGAACAATCACCAGAATCGAATCATCCCCGGCCAGGGTCCCCACGACCTCTTTCCAATCCAAGTCATCTAAAGCAGCCGCCACCGCATGGGCAGTCCCGCTGGCGGTTTTGATCATAATCAGGTTTTCCGTATAATCAAAGCTGATTACCGCATGTTCAAAAATGCGCTCCGCCCGCTTTAAAAGATCGGAAAAATTCCGATCCAAAGGCAGCGAATAACGATAATCACCGTTAGGCATCGGTACTTTAATCAAGCCCAGTTCTTTAATGTCCCGCGAAAGCGTTGCCTGAGTAACTTCCACTCCTTCAGCCTTTAGCGCTTCCCCCAGCTCTTCTTGGGTTTCAATCGGTTTCTCTCTAATGATCGATAAAACCAAGCCATGGCGACGAGCTTTCATTAGTCACACTCTCCTTATCGGGCTTTTTGTGTTGATTACGCAAAAAGCTTTTACAATCTTCCCTGTTTCACTTTCTCCCGTAGAATATGGTAGAAACTCTGCTCCTTAAACCGGATAAACTTGGTTTTATAGGGCGCCGTGTATATTTTTATGCCATCATCGGCCTCTAGGGCCACGCTGTCTTGTCCGTCGGCCGTTAATAGAACTTCATGGGGCGGGGTGGTGAATTTGATTTCAATCACAGAATTACTGCCCACGACTAAGGGGCGGTTGAAAAGCGAGTGGGCACAGATGGGGGTGAGGGCTAAAGCGGATAATTGAGGCGCAATAATTGGCCCGCCCGCCGACAAGGAATACGCCGTTGACCCGGTGGGGGTGGAAATAATAAGCCCATCCGCCGAGACAAGACCGGTAAAAAATTGATCGATTAATAGTTCCATCCGAACCATCCGGGCGAACATCCCCTTGGTCAGGACAATATCATTCAATCCCACTAAATATGCACGCTGCTTCCCACTCCGGGTGACCTCCGCGCTGACCATAATCCGGTCTTCCAGCACAAACTCCCCAGCCTGCAGCTTTTTAACGGCCAATTCCAGATCTTTTGCTTCCACTTCCGTTAGAAATCCTAAATGGCCTAAGTTGATCCCGAAAATTGGAACCTCCCGCGGATAAAGACGGCGCGCCAGGGATAAAAGGGCGCCATCTCCGCCTAAGACAACACCATAGTCCAGTTGACTCCGTAATTCTTCATCACTGAGTCCCATTTCCGCCATGCCGAGACAGTCCGCGCTTCTCTGCTGTAGAACTACCATAAACCCGGCATCTTGTAATAAGCCGATTATTTTAACGGCCAATTTAACTGCTTTCGGTTTTTCTAAAAGCGGAAATACACCAATCCTTTTCATCCTTACACCTCTGTCTAATCCAATCCCTCTATATTTATTCATTAGATCTCGGCAAAATCCTGCATGAAGATGGGTGGTGGCACATAGTTTTATCTAAGGTAATTCTCCAATCCTCCTCCTCAAGAAAGGAACAAAGATGAACGTCAAGTCCCATCCTTACCTCAAAAATTTTGCGCTCTTAAGTTGCTCCAGCCTACTTTTACGGATTTATGGTAGCGTCTACCGTCTTTATCTGCTCCGGCGCTTCGGGGCCGAACCCTTCGGTCTCATGGGGATGATCTTTCCCTTTTACCGCCTGCTAACGCTGTTGATTACGATGGGTTTACCAACAGCTTTAGTCCGCTTGATCGCCATCGAAAAGGCGAAAAACAATACCGCTTGGATCCTCCAGGTCAAAAAAAAAGTTTCCACGGCGGTAGCCATCGTTGCCGGTCTCCTTTCCCTTCTGGTTTACTTTTTTTCTACGCCCCTCGGATCTTTGCTCTATAATGAGCCCCGGACCGGACCGCTGCTGAGAATTTTTGCTCTCGCCCTTAGCCTGAACAGTCTTTGTCTGGTGTACCGGGGATATTTCCATGGTCTTAACCGCATCGCCCCGCTGGCTTGGGCCGACATCATTGAGACAATGGGCGAGACGGTTTTCATTCTCATTATTCTCTTTTCCGTAGGTTCTGCTTCTTTTAGTGTGGAGGCGGGGGCCCAGATCCTTGCCACCGGTTATCTTTTAGGGGAAGTAGCCTGTTTATGCGCGCTTTTTCTTTATGATCGTTGTTTTGTCCGCCCCCATTTGGCGGTTGGCACCCCCGGTGAGGCGGTTTCCGGGCGTACGGTCTTTTCCTTGCTCCGCTCCTCTTTCCCCTTAATGGCCCAACAATTAATCCTTTCCCTCTCCCGGATCGCCGATAGCATCCTCCTACCTAAACTACTGACGAAAGCCGGACTCACCTCATCCCAGATCGCCCAAGAGTTAGGCCAATACTGGGAAATGGCGATCCCCCTCATCTTCTTTCCGATGGTTTTATTCTCCCCACTATCTACTTTAATCCTCCCAGCCACCGCACGGGCGACGGTGAAAAATAATCTGCCCGCCTATTTCCGCAGGATCCGCCGTTTATTGGGGTATGCCTTCCTTTACTGCGTAGTTGTTTGTCTCCTCATTGCGAAATTCGGAAAACCCCTCTCTCTGCTCCTGTTTAAATCAACCGCGGCCACCCGTTATCTACCCTTTCTCTTACCGGCGCTACCCTTTATGGTCATGAACAACATCCTAATGCCGGTAGCAGAAGGCCTAGGCAAGCAGAACTTTCTGCTGCAGGCCACCCTAATCTTGATCTTTATTAAAACCGGGATCACCTCTGCCTTTGTTCCGCTGCCCGCGTTCGGTCTGTCCGGTGCGGCCTGGGGGGTAACCATCAGTCAAGTCCTGCTCTTTTGTTTATTGCTAAAAGAAACACTCTTTACCGCTGTGACCACGACCAAATGGTTCTGCTTAATTCCCTCCAAATTATTTCACCTCTACAAACAATAAGGAATAAAAAAACCGTTGCCTGCTCGGCAACGGCTGATTTTTGGACAACCCAAGAACTAAAGAATCTTACTCAGAAAAAGTTTCGTCCGCTCGTTTTGGGGGTGGGAAAAAATGTGATCCGGTGTATTTTCTTCCACGATTATCCCATCATCCATAAACAGCACCCGGTCGGCAACTTCACGGGCAAACCCCATTTCGTGGGAGACCACAACCATCGTCATCCCGTCCTTCGCCAATTCCTTGATCACATCCAAGACTTCCTTGATCATCTCCGGATCAAGGGCTGAAGTAGGTTCGTCAAAAAGCATTACTTTCGGTTCCATGGCAAGGGCTCGGGCGATGGCCACCCGCTGTTGCTGCCCTCCGGAGAGTTTATCCGGAAAAGCCAAGGCTTTATCCTCAAGCCCCACTTTTTGCAGGAGATCATAGGCCTTAGCTTCTGCTTCCGCCCGCGAACATTTCCGGACTTTTAGCGGTGCCAGACAAATATTCTCCACCACATTTTTATGGGGAAACAGGTTAAACCGTTGGAAAACCATGCCCATCTCCGCTCGGATTCGGTTGATGTCAACGTTCTGAAAATCGGTAATTTCTTCACTGTCAAAATAGATCTGCCCGCCATCGGGGATTTCCAACAGATTTAGGCAACGGAGAAACGTACTCTTTCCCGAGCCACTAGGCCCGATCACACAAACGACTTCTCCTTCCCGAATTTCGGTGGTGATTCCTTTTAAGACCGCAAGGGAGCCGAAACTCTTTTGGAGGTCCTTTACTTTAATCATTTTGTTTCAGTCTCCTCTCCGCATAATTAACCAACCGGGCAATGGGAAGCGTCATGAATAAATACAGGAAGGCGACGGCGGTCCATATTTCAAAGGAACGGAAGGTACGACCGGCAATCATCGATCCTTTCCGCACCAGCTCTTCCAGGGCAATTACTGAAACAATAGAAGAATCTTTCAGTAAAGCAATGAATTCATTCCCCAAGGGGGGAACAATCCGTTTAAACGTTTGTGGAATCAACACATACCGCATGGTTTGCGGGTAAGTCATCCCCAGAGACCGGGCGGCTTCCAACTGTCCGCGGTCGATGGATTGGATTCCAGCCCGGACAATCTCCGCCACATAAGCTCCGCTATTGACCGACAGGGTAATAATCGCCGCCACCAGTGGGGGGATGGGACCGAAATAGGCGGGCAGCCCGAAATAAACCAGGTAGAGCTGTACCAACATGGGTGTTCCGCGGATAAAATTAACATAGATCGCACTTAACGCAGAAATCCCTTTATGCTTAGAAACACGGCCAATCCCGACAAAGGTTCCGATGAGAATTCCCATCGCCACCGCAATACAAGTAAGCTCAATAGTTAAGGCTGCTCCTTCCAGTAGGACAGGAAAGAAGCGGACAATGACACTTAAATCCCAGGTATAATCCATTACGTCCTCTCCTTCGTTTGCTCTAGCCCCGACGCCTGAAGTTATTACTGCAGAGGTCGGGGTCAATCAATAGTTTTTAAAACATAAATCAGGCTTTTGTGCATTATCATTTGCTTTAATTTCGTCCAAAAACCAAAAAGCAGCCCGCGGCTGCTTTTTCGCCTTTACATAATTATTCACCGAAGTATTGTTGGTAAAGCTCGTCGTATTTACCGTTGGTTTTGAGGGCTGCGAGGGCGTTATTAACTTTTTTCAGCAATTCCGTATCGCTCTTCCGGAGCGCCAAACCATACTCTTCTGTGGTAAAAGCTTCCCCGATAATCTTATACACACCGGGACTAGCTTTCATTTGTGCCCCAGCCACCGGTAAATCCATCACTACCGCATCGGCTGCTCCGTTCTTTAGTTCCAGGAAGGGATCAGTCGCTTGGTTGAAGCGTTTAATGGAGACAATTCCAATCCCCTCTTCTTCCTGCATCTTCGTGGCTGCCAAGTCGCCGGTGGAATTAATCTGAACCGCCAGCCGTTTACCGGCTAAATCCTCTGGGCCTTTGATCCCTTGCTCCCCAGCGCGGGTGATAATGACGAGACCGGCATTAATATACGGTTCGGAGAAATTAACTACCTCTTTCCGTTCGTCGGTGATCGTCATCCCGGAGGCGATCACATTATAATTACCGCTCAGCAATCCGGGGATAATCCCGTCCCAGGAGACATTCTTAATTTCGACTTCCATCCCTAATTCCTGACCGATTGCTCGCATCAAATCAAGGTCAAAACCGGTTAATTCTCCGGTGTTCTCATCCAAATACTCAAAGGGAGGGAAGGCGGCGTCACAGCCAACAATAAGCACCTCCGCTTCCTTTTCGGGTGCGAGGACATTAAAGCCAATCAAGGCAATCACAACAATCAAGCCAATAATTAGTGCAAACAATAAAGGTTTATTTTTCATATTTAACCCTCACTCTCTTAAATAGGTCGATTTAATTATAGCTGATGATTTATATTTATGCAAGATCTTACTATAAATAATATCACTATGCAATGTAGTCAATGTAGTCGTTCATGCTAGGGCTATTTTCTAAGCAAAGGGTAAACAAAACTAACGGATGGACTCAGCCATCCGTTCATTTGCCAAAATATCCAGTATATTACTAGTAGTTGACCTCGCCTAGGGGGACTTCAAAGGGTTCCCCTTCCGGCAATTGAATCACCAAGGATTCTTTTAAGTTGTTTTGTTCAATCACCGTTGCTTCTTTTCCCTGGTATTCCACTTTAGTACCGACACCGGGTAGCCGACAATTGGACTCCCGGTAACCTTCGGATTCATATTTCAGGCAGCACATTAAACGACCACAGATCCCCGAAATCTTCGTCGGATTCAAGGACAGGTTTTGCTCCTTAGCCATCTTGATCGAGACCGGATCAAATTCCCCTAAAAAGGTGGCGCAACAAAGCGACCGGCCACAAGGACCTAACCCGCCTAGCATTTTGGCTTCATCCCTAACCCCGATTTGTCGCAGTTCAATTCTGGTCCGAAAGACCGAAGCCAGATCTTTCACCAGTTCCCGGAAATCTACGCGTCCATCCGCTGTAAAGTAAAAAATTACTTTGTTCCGGTCAAAAGTATACTCCACATCGATCAGTTTCATATCTAACTGGTGTTGCTTAATTTTCTCCAGACAGACCCGAAAGGCATGGGCTTCCTTATCTTGGTTTTCTTGGTATTGGGCCTGATCCTTCTCCCCGGCTACCCGGATCACCTTTTTTAACGGCGGTGTAATCTCGGTGGTGGTAACCTCTTTGGGCCCGATCTTAACTTTTCCGTATTCTAAACCCCGTGCTGTTTCCACAATCACGTCTTGATCTTTTTTTAAATCCAAATCATTGGGGTCAAAATAATAAATCTTACCGGCCCGTTTAAAACGGACCCCGACCACTTTATATAATTCGGAAGGAGAATTATCCTTTGGGCGTTGCGTTTCTTCCATCTCGCTTCCTCCTTTCCCGTATCAATTTCAATTATTGTTAGGGCTATTCATCTCCCCCAGCTCGTCAAAGAGGGTAAGCAAGAGATCCTCTAGCAAAAGGCGGAGATTAACATTTGCCGCTGTATAGGCGCGACTTTGTTGGACGGCTGCGATCCCCCTCACTAAACCAACGGGTGCCGTGCCTGCTTGGATCGCCGTCATTAATTTTGTACGGAGTTGGGTTTGCAACCCCTGTAAAAATAGGTCCACCTGCTCCCGGTCTTGACTGCTTAACTTCTGCGCCTGTCGCCAGAGCGCAGAGAGGTCGGAGACATGCAAGTCGGTACCATCAGCGGCACCAAAGCCATGCTGCGGAAGAACCCCGCCCAACTGCACCCGTTGCATCCGGGAGCGAATCGTTGGGAGAACCCCGAGTTCCTGCTCAGCCAAGGCCAGAAAATAGACCGCCGGGGGCGGTTCTTCCAGGGTTTTTAAGAATGCATTCGCCGCCACCTCAGTCAGGGTTTCAAACCTTTTAAATAAATAGACTTTACATGGGGAGAGATACGGATTGAGGACAGCATCATAACAAAGTTGCCGGATCTCTTCCAATTTAATTTTCCCCCCCTCGGGGGCAATTACGCGGAAATCCGGATGACTTCCTCCGGTTAGGAGACGACAAGCACGACAGGTCCCACAGGGCTTCTCTCCCTCTGCTTGGCACAACAAAATTTGGGCCAAACCCTGGATCCCATCTTCATTTTCCTGGTTAACGGAGCCGAGAAACAAATAGGCATGGCTAGCTTTTCCGGCGGTAAATATCCGCCTCAGCTCCTCAAAGCGCTTTTGGGCGATTCCATCAGTCACCATTAATTCTCCTTGGGCTTTCGGCGCGAACTCTGGTCAAACCACGCAAAAAGCATTCTTCAAATCTTACTTAATAATAGAGATCAACTAATAAACCGCGAATTTCATCAATCTTTGCCAACACGTTAATCGATTCCGAATTCTTCTGTAAAACCTCAGTCGTCAAGTCTTCCAAAGCTTGGTTGATCTTCTGAACCACGCAAAATACCCGGCGGTTGCCCTTCCGGTCCCAGCGGCTTTCTTCTTTCATCTGATAGCTGCCGCTAACGGCTTCTTTGAGAAAATCCCGCACCGCCGCCCGGTAAGCACGGAGCGTCTCCATGCTGGGCTCGTTCATCAGTTTTTGCGCCGTCTCATCCACCCGCCGTAAAAGCTGATCCCAACCAGCCGCTTGTTGCCCCGCCGCTGTTTTCAGTACTTGTTTAAAACTGGCTTTACCTGTACTTTCCGGAGCTAAATCTCCCCGTTCAAGGACGGGCGGTGATTCAGCCCCTACTCCTTTGATCCGCAATCTTTTCCACTCCTACATTTTTTCGAAGGATTCAACTTTCAGGGTGAAAACAGTGGCACCGCCAACTTCGACTTCGACCGGAGTAGGAATATAGGTGTTGAGGGTTTGGTCGACCGCCGTCATCGGGCTGACTAAGCCTTTTCTTGTGCGACAAATTTCTTTAATAATTGCGTTCACTTCTTCAAGTTGCTCAGCTTGGACCCCAATCAATAGAGTGGTATTCCCTTGACGCAGGAATCCTCCGGTACTGGCCAATTTAGTCGCTCGGTAGCCTTTCTCCAGTAAAGCAGTGAGCAGTCGGTTCACATCCTGATCCTGAACCACCGCGATCAGTAGCATCATTGTGATCCTCCTTTCTCCCGTTAGGGCTTTTGCGTTGTTATTTGATTTGAGGATTTCGATCCAACGCAAAAAGCTTCGTTAGTTCTTGACCAGAAGCAAAGGGAACCTATCCATTAAAAGCTCCCAAATGCACTGATGAAGTTCATCTTTGGTCCGGCCGGAACAATTAAGCAAGCAGATCCGCTCCGGCTCTCCGGCAGCCAAGCGTAAATAGCCTTGGCGGACTTTTTCCTGAAAGGAAAGGCCCTTTGCTTCCATCCGGTCCTCAGCGCCGCTCCGTTCAAGTACGCGCCGCCAGCCTTCCTCCGCGCTAAGATCCAGGAAGAAGGTGAGATCGGGAACCAGGCCGCCGGTGGCAAAGGAATTGACCTGCCGCACCAGCTCCGGATCGTTACCGGAAGCAAACCCTTGGTAGGCTAAAGAAGAATCGGTAAACCGTTCAGAGATTACCACTTCACCACGGTTCAGCGCCGGCCGGATCACTTCGCTGACATGTTGGGCCCGGGAAGCTGCATAGAGTAAAACCTCGGTTCCCGGTGCCAGTTTAACTTCTTCCGTAAAAAGCAAGAGTTGGCGGATCTTTTCGGCAAGCGCTGTCCCCCCCGGTTCCCGGGTGATTAGATTTGGGATCGCCTCCACCTCAAGGCGGGCCGCCAGCATATGCGCTTGGGTGGATTTGCCGGATCCGTCCACCCCTTCAAAAGTAATAAATATCCCCTGTTTCATCTTTACTCCTTCATTTACTGTATAATCACTTTAACTTTTCCCTGCTGCAAACCGCGGACATAGCCGCCATGGGCCAGGAAGGCAGTCAGCCATTCCAACATGGACCGGGTGATCTCCTCACCAGGCACCCATAGGGGAATACCGGGCGGATAGGCCCCCACCCAACCGGCGGCAATTTGGCCAGCCGCTTCTGCTAAACTAAGGTAGACAGCGGGTCGCTGCGTTGCGGCTCGGGGGGATAACCGTAAAGGAGCTTCGGCCCAGGGCGGCGGATTTAGCCGCCGGGAACCGCGTTCCGGTCCCGGAGTAGCCGCCAAGGCCAACAATGCTTCTCCCAAAGCCGTGACCTCTTGTTCTTTTTGCGCATAGGAGATAAAAAAGTAGAGATAATCTCGATCAGCATATTCAGCCTGCACCCCATATTTCCGCCGGAGGATCTCCTCGGCGTCTAACCCGGACCACCCGGCGGCAGTTAACGAAACCACGACTTTAGTAGGATCCAGACCATAACCAGGCGGGAGGTGAGCAGCGGTCATGATTTTGAGCCTTGGCCGATCCCCGCAGCTTCGACGGAGAAAACTTCCCAGTTCCGCTGCTTGCGTAAACATTTCTCGTCCGTGAAAATACAATTGTCGACGGGCAGAATCCAGAGAGGAAAGCAAGAGATAGGAGGGACTCGTTGAACTTACAAGGGTTAGTGCCTCTTCCACCGCTTCCCGGGAGAAAACTGTGGAGCCCAGATGCAACACGCCGGTCTGGGTCAAAGAACCCATCAGCTTATGCAGACCCCAAACCCATAAGTCGGCACCCACCCTACTTGCCTCGGGAATTGCCGGGTCAATATACCTTAAATGACCGCCATGGGCCTCGTCAACAACCAAAGGGACCTTCCGCGCTTGACAAAGGGTAGCAATGGCGTCCAGGGGACCGTAGATCCCATGGTAACCAGGGTTGGTAACGAAGACCCCCGCCACCTGTGGATGCGCCGCCAGGGCCTTGGCGACGGTTTCCGCCGCTGGTAGGCACGGTAACCCTTCCACCCAGGTCGGAGAGAGGAAAATCGGTTTTAAACCGGAAAGCACTAAGCCGTTCAAGACTGACACATGAGCATTCCTGGCCACCAAGACTGTGGAACCTTTCCCTTTCAACGCCAAGAAAGCCGTGACCACCCCGCTGCTGGCACCATTAACTAAGAAATAACTGTGGGCGGCGCCAAAGGCCTCTGCCGCCAATTTCTCCGCTGCCCGCAACAGGAAATCCGGATCCTGCTCTAAATTAGCCCCTTTAAGTTCAGTTAGATCTAAGGCCAGTAAATCCCCGCCTAACCGACGGAACAATCCTTCACAGCCCCGTCCTCCACGGTGACCGGGGGTATGAAAGGCTGCAATTTCGCGGCGGGAATACTGGTGAAAATTATCAAATAAAGGGGCGTCTTTCTGCGCAAAAGAAAAAGTGGACATAATGATTTTTTCGACACAAAGAGGCCGCTTCCTTTTTTTTAACCGGGGTGATCAAAAAAAGCCAAGTTCCTTCGAACTAGGCTCTTAAGTTTCTTTCAACCATTTTGTCCAGATGGCGCGCAGACAACCCAGCCACTGCTGATAATCTTCATCTTCCACTCCCAAACGGGCCAGCCGTCCTTCACAAGCCGGGCAAATAACCTCCCCGTGAATCCTTAAACCACCGCAAATTAATTGGCCACAAAAAGAACAAGAAACCTTATCATCCATCGCGCACCCTACAACCAAGTCTGTAAAAAGCATAAGGAGACAACGCCGGGAAAGCCCAAAAAGCCGCAATAGACCGCGGTGTACAAATTCAATGGTAAATAATAACCGGTAAATTGGGCTAGCAGGTTAAAAACCACCAGCAAAACAAAACCGCTTCCACCTTTGAGCAAGAGTTGGAGACAGAACTGCACAGGGGATAACAGATATTTCCCCCCAAAAGCAATCAACAGTAAAAGCGCAAAATAGACCAGTAAGACTTCGAAGGACATCCCAACCTCCCCCCCTAAAGCTTTTTGCGGCAACGCAAAAACACCTTTAGGGTATACTTTACCTTCACATGAGGAGTCTCTCCCGGAAAAACCGTTCCTCCCGGGCTTTCTTTAACAGATAAACATAACGTTTTTCCGCCGCTCCCAAGGTGTAAATGGCATGATCCACCAGTTCGGGTTCGGTGACAGTATTAAAATATGCTCTCGCTTCCTGCCAGTCTTTTTTGGCCTCGTCGATCAAGCTCCAATATTTTTCTTCCGCCTGCTTTTGACGGTAACTTTCTGCTTTGATTATTTGATTCAAGAGTTTATTAATTAATTCCTTCTTCTCCGTGAACATTGTTTCACCCTCCCCGTTTCCCCATTAGAATGCGCCGGAGAGGGCAAAACTATACCAAATTTAGGTTTTTCTGTGGTTATTTCTCATCTTTTTACCGGTTCACCATCTTTGCCAAGTTCAGGTCCTCGAAACCAAAAACCGGTAATCACCAAAGGCTTTTTTATCAACAAATATCCAAGGACGAGCGCCAAACCCAACGCCACCCAGTAGCCCCCAGCCATTCCCCTTTTTACATTAACTGGATAGATGATAGGCGGTCCGTCTTTTGCTGGTTGCAACTGCCTTTCCTGGGTATACCTTCCTCTTTCCGGAGCCAGCAGATCAAGAATGCGGGGAGCATTTTCATCAACCGTTGCCCCGCCAAAATGCCAGTCGCCGGGCTCACGGCGGATCTCGCGGAGAAAACCGGGGCCAAAGCCATCATACGCGCCAATCAGCACATAATACCGCCAACTTTTTTGCGGACGCCCTACTTGCGCCGCTGGGACGATTAACCGGATCAATTGTTGGTCCGGAAGATACGCCGCCACCAGGTCAGTTGATTCCAACGTCTGGTCAGCTTTGACGGTCACCAGTCGGCTGCTTTCCCAACCGACCCCCTCCAAACAAATTTCCCAGCCGTATTGCGGTGCCATCCTAATCCCCAACGCTTCACTTATGGGCTCCGTTCTCCCGCCGGCGGCCGTGTCAATATAAATATGGATCACAGGATGAATGAAACCCTCCGGCGCATTCCACGGGTTGGAGATTTGTTTAATCCATAAGTCAAAGAAGAGACTTTCCTCCGCACCAGAGACCCTAAATTTAAGGAGATCATAAAGTCCCTCATAAGGCCGGAAAGCAAGATTACGAGGGTAAATATAGTCCCCAGGTCCATAGTCGTCCCCCTCTGGATCACTGGCCTCAAAATAAACCTCGACCGGCTGTTCTCTACCCGGTTGCACGCTCCCTTGTCCCGGAGTGCAGACCAGGCAAACGCCGAGGAACACAAGGAAATACTTCCACACTGACCTCACCATCCTCATCCTCAAATTATGCTGTGATCAGGTAAACTATACCATTTAGTATCTCCCACATAGGTGAAAATTCAGTTTAAATATTCCTCGCACTTGGCACACTAATCTTGTTGTCCCTTCCGGACCGAACAGGAGGCTTCGTCGATGGATTCAAAAATTAAACCAACCATTGGGGTGCTGGCAACCGTCCCCTTCATTATGGTTTTAGGAAATTCAATGCTCATTCCGGTCCTGCCAGCCATTCAAAAGGCTTTAGACCTCTCTTTGCTCCAAACCGGCCTTATTATTACCGCCTTTTCTATTCCCGCCGGACTAACCATCCCCTTTGCCGGCGTCCTCTCCGATCAAGCCGGACGAAAAATCGTTATGGCTCCGGCTTTAATCATCTACGGAATCGGTGGGATCCTTGCGGGACTCGCTGCCCTTGTGTTTAAAAGCGAAGCCTACCCGTATATTTTAGGTGCCCGCATTATCCAGGGCATCGGTGCCGGAGGCACCTATCAACTGGCGATGGCGCTAGCCGGAGATCTGATCCAAGATCAAGAGCGGGCCCAAGTCCTGGGTCTCCTAGAAGCCGCCAATGGCTTGGGAAAAGTGGTTAGTCCGCTTGCCGGAGCAACGATCGGCTTAATCTCCTGGTATATGCCGTTCTTTGTTTACGGGGTCTTAGCTTTGCCCATCGCCTTGGCCATCTTTTTCATCGCGAAAGAACCCAAAACCAGCAAAAAAGCCCAATCCTTATCTTCCTACTTCAGTAATCTGCTGCAGATTTTAAAGGAGAAGGGCGTAAACTTAGGGATTGCCTTTCTTTGTGGATTGATTGTTCTCTTTTCCCTCTTTGGGCTATTAAGTTTTTTCTCGGACCTCCTGGAATCCTCTTTTCACCTAGGCATCTTTGAACGCGGCTTAGTGATTGCTGTTCCCGTCCTCACCATGGCCATCACCTCTTATCTTTTTGGGATCGTCTTAAAAAAGCAGATCGTCAAAATGATGAAGCTAGCCATTATCGGCGGCCTCCTGCTCGTCGCTTTAGGCTTGTTTTTATTTCCCTTGGGCCATACAGTCTTTACCAAAACGCTTTTTTCCACTTTAATCGGGATCGGCACTGGGATGGCTTTGCCTTCCCTTAATACCCTGATCACTTCCTCCGCGCCCACCAGTGAGCGGGGATTAATCACCTGTTTATACGGAACGGTCCGCTTCTTTGGGGTGGCCATCGGTCCACCACTCTTTAGTTTCGCCACCAAACATGGACAACCCCTTGTTTTCTGGAGCAATGTCGGTCTAGTCGTCATCATTGCGGTTCTGGCCTTTTTCTTCATCCATCCCCAACAGATTTTGCCTCCAGAGCTTAAAGAAGGTGGGCAATAATAAAACAGTTTTAGCTTGATAATATATTACTACGACAATCCGATAAATAAAATTGATAAAGGAGGGGAAAAATATGGATCGAATTGCGTTAATCTTAGTGATTATCGGCGCTATAAACTGGCTCTTGGTCGGTTTATTCCAACTCGATGTGGTAGCTAGTATGTTCGGCGGATCCAACTCAATGTTAAGCCGGATTATCTATTCGTTGGTTGGTTTCGCCGGGCTCTACTGTCTGACCTTGCTTTTTCGCGAACGGGAACAAACAAAAAATGAATAAACACGATGTTTAATGACTAAAATCCGAAAGTACACTACTTTCGGATTTTACCTATGTTATAATTTATAGTAATTATAAGCTTTTTAACTTACATGGAGGTGTTTTCATGCGAAAAATCCATACCCGACTACTGACCTCGCTGCTTGGCATTGGTCTCCTGTTAAGCTTATCGGCCTCGGCTTCCTTTGGTCAGGCTGCCGATCCGCTCCGTTTACAATTAGACGCCGCTCTTTTAGCGGATGGTCAATCCGGGAAAATCCTTTACCAAAAAAACGCCGAACAGCCCTTGGCCTTAGCCAGCATGACCAAGATCTTGACCGAATACTTAATTCTAGAAGCCATCAACAATAAACAACTTTCCTGGGATGATACGACCAGCGTCAGTGCTTATGCTTATCGGATCTCCCAAAATCTGACCCTCTCCAATGTCCCGCTCCGCCGGAACGAACAATATTCCGTCCGCGAGCTTTACGAAGCAATGGCTATCTATTCGGCCAATGGCGCCACTATTGCTCTGGCCGAATTGCTGGCCGGTAATGAAACGGAGTTCGTCCGGATGATGAACGCCAAAGCCAAGGAACTGGGGATGGAGAATTACTCCTTTGTCAATTCAACCGGCCTGAACAACAGTGATTTGCAGGGTGAGCACCCAGCTGGCGAAAGAAATGAGGAAAATTTTGCTTCAGCAAAAGATACAGCCTTGATGGCTTTCCGAATTCTCCGCGATTATCCGGAAGTACTAACCATCGCGGGAATCCCCCGGAAAACATTCCGTCCCGATACGGCGGATGCCATTAGAATGGACAACTGGAACTGGATGCTTCCGGAATTAGTCTATGGCTACGAAGGCGTCGACGGTTTAAAAACCGGTTCCACTACGCTGGCTGGTTATTGTTTTACCTCTACTGCTCAGCGGAACGAGGTACGCTTGATTTCGGTCGTGATGAAAGGCCGTTCTTATGCCGGCCGTTTTCAAGAAACGAAAAAACTTTTAGACTATGGCTTTGCCAATTTTGAGCGGAAAGAACTTTACCCCGCGGGCTACCAAGTCCCGGGGCAAACCACGATCCCGGTGCAAAGAGGCCGCGTCAATCAAGTCGAAATCGCCGCCGCTAAACCCTTATCCATCCTAATCAAGCGGGGAGAAGGAGAGCATTACCAACCCGAGGCTCAGCTAAAGACACCACACTTGATCGCCCCCGTACCCGCAGGCCATGTTGTCGGGGAACTCGTCGCCGCCTACCATGGTCCTACTGTTTACGAATATCTAACCCCAGAAGGACCGTCGTTGGAAAGGGTCGCCCTTACCACCACCGTAGAAGTGGAAAAAGCCGGATTTCTCCGACTTATCTTCCAATCCATTATTGCCTTTTTCACCCGGTTGGCCCAACAAATCCGTAATCTTTTCTAAGGGCTTACTTAAGCCATTTATCAAGCACGGAAGCGATGCGTGGTTTCGGCAAGGCGCCATTAATTGTATCAACCGCTTTGCCCTCTTTAAAAATGATCATCGTCGGGATCGACATGATCTGATATTGGGTAGCGAGGGCGGCGTTTTCATCGGTATTTACTTTCCCGATCTTGACTCGATCTTTATACTCCGTGGCCAACTCTTCGAGGATGGGGGCAACCATCCGACAAGGCCCACACCAAGGGGCCCAAAAATCCACCATCACGACTCCCTGATCATCAAGGACCTCTGTTTTGAAATTATCTTGTGTTAAGGTTAAAGTCATCTTTTTTGCCTCCTTTTTAATAGAATTTTTTGAAAACATCAGTAAACTGTTTGATCGCCGTCTCCGGATTGCCTCCCTTTGCCACTTCCTCCGTAAGACAAGATGCCAGCTGGTTACTGAGAATCGTCATTGCTACTTGAACGACGGCGGCTTTGACCGCTGCGACCTGATAAACCACTTCCTGGCAGGGACGATCCTCTTCGATCATGCGTTGTAAACCACGCACTTGGCCTTCAATCCGCCGTAAACGTTTATTCAGATCATCCTTAATCTCTCCAGAAACCTGCTCAATATGATCAGCCCCTTGCTGATTCAACCCCTCCACCTCCTTACGGTACCCCCTATGGTATATAGAATAAGGCAAATTCTCACTCTTGTCAAGGGGGTGTCCTTGGAAAGATCAGTCCGTCATCCAATTTTCCCTGCTACCGGTAGTCGTTTCTTGGGCCCCCACGGGTTTGTGGTCACCCGAAGTCCGGGGATGGCTTGCCGCCGCTTGTATTCAGATCGGTGAACCGCCTTCATGATCCAGGCGACCGTCTCAGGGTCAAAACCGTCGGCCACGATCTCCTCCATCGTCCGGTCTTCATCCAAGTATAACGCTAAAACCCGGTCTAAAATGGGGTAGGGGGGGAGACTATCCTCATCGGTTTGGTCCGGACGCAGTTCAGCAGAAGGTGGTTTCGTCATAATCGCTGCCGGGATCACTTCCCGGTCGGCATTGATCTCCGCCGCCACCGCATAAACCATGGTTTTCGGTAAATCGGAGAGCACCGCCAGACCACCGCTCATATCCACCCCGTTCAATGTACAGTAACCAACTGCCAATTCGCTCTTGTTTCCAGCCCCTAACACCAGATAACCATATTTATTAGAGAAGGCCATTAGTAGATTAGCCCGGATCCGGGCTTGTAAATTTTCAGCGGTGGTATCAGCAGGATTCTCCGTCGACCCCAGGTAGGGGGCCAAATTCTCCAGAAAGGCTTGGAAAAGGTCGGTAATGGAGATAACCTTAAACTCAATTCCTAAGTTTTTCGCCAGGACGCGGGAATCCTCCACACTGCCCACGGAGGAATAGGGCGAAGGCATTCCAAGGGCTAATACATTGGCCGGTCCCAATGCTTCCGCGGCCAAACAGGACACTACCGCGGAATCGATCCCACCCGAGAGTCCCAGGATGGCTTTGGTAAAGCCCGTTTTTCGGGCATAATCACGGAGGCCAAGCACTAAAGCATCGTAAACCGCACGCCGCGCCGAGGGACGGGAGGACAAGCCCGGTGGGGTCGTCGCCTCCGGATCAACCACGTTTACTGTTTCTTGAAAGGAAGGCGCAACATACAGCGGTGTCCCTTCTGCACTAACCAGAAGGCTTTCCCCGGCAAAGATTAGTTCTTCATTGGCACCAACCTGATTGACCAGAAGAAAAGACGTACGGAAGCGTTGTGCTACGGCCGCACATAAACAGGAGAGCAGCTCCGTCCACCCGTCATAAAAAGGATAAGCCGCTACGTTAAGGACTAAATCAGCCTGCGGTGCCAAGTCAACAAGGAGGGGGGAGGGTTCCAGCTTCGCGCCAACAACTGAAGCCGCCGCCCAGAGATCTTCACCGATGACCACTCCAAGACGCTTCCCTTTAAAATTGATCACCGTCGCCCCATTCCCCGGTTGAAAATAGGCCGCTTCATCCATCAGGTCAGTGGCGGGAAGGTAATTCTTATGTGCCACGCCCAACAGTTTTCCCCCACTATAGAAAAGGGCGGAATTGTACCAACCACTACCTGCCTCCGGGGAAACAGGAGTCGGTGCCCCGATTAAAAAACCGATTTCCGGGTAGCGGGCCGAGAGAACAGGCAATTGCCCCAGGAGTGCTGTGAGTTGCTGTTGGAACCAAGGTTTGGCCAGCAACCCTAAGGGCGGATAACCGGTTAGATATAATTCGGGGCAGACCACCAGATCAGCGGCCGCGCCTTCCTTTGCTAAAAGGCTTTCGAGCCGCCCCCAATTTCCTGTTAGATCCCCCACAACCGGATTTAACTGTGCAATTGCGATTTTCATCGCCGTTCCCCCTTATGTACATCTCGTAACTCGTCAGTCTCAACTTTTCACACCTACTCGCTCTGTTTAGCTTTGATAAAAGCCCCGAGTTTAGTATCGGTCATTAGGATATGATCTTTCAACCAATTAACCACAATCCGATTGGTAAGTGCTACCAGCCGGATCCCGGTACCTTCAGTTTCAAACTCCTTTTTTAACCCCATAAAATTCTCGACGAATTTTTGGTGTTCCCCACGGTGACTTTGGTATTCCGGATAATTCTGGGCAATCATCGCCTTTTCTTCCGACTCAAAATGGATCTTCACATAGTCCTCTAAAAAGGTCAACGTTTCACCAAGGACCTGTTTTCCTTCCCCACGGTTGCAGGCTTCCAGCAAAGCATCGATCTTACGAAAAAGCTCTTGATGTTGTCGGTCAATGGCGGGAACTCCCACCGCATATTCGGGTGTCCAAGAAATCAGCACCAGCCAACACCTCCAGTTTAATCATTATATTGGTACTGCTTATTTCTTCCCTCTTTAGAAAAAACCCTTTTACCTCCGGGGAATTTTACCAGCATGTAAAGGGTGCTCCAATAAAAAAACAGGTAGAACTTTGGGTCTAAGTAAAAACCCAGTCTACCTGGAAAATAGCCCATGTTGTTCACCAAGCAATGAAAAGTAGTCGGCGTGGGCGACTACCTGTGACAATCTAAAACTTAAGTTTACTCTAGCCGCGGTGCCGTTCCCGCTCACGTTCCAACGCCAATTCCGCCAAACGCATGATTAATTCGGGGTAAGGCACCCCACTGGCCGCCCAAAGCTTCGGATACATACTGATCTCGGTAAAACCGGGAATAGTGTTTATCTCATTGACAATCACTTGGCCGGATTTTAGCACAAAAAAGTCGACCCGCCCCATCCCTGCACAATCGATGGCTTTAAAACTCTTAATCGCTAGGGTTTGAACCTCCGCCGTCTGCTCCGGGCTCAAGCGGGCCGGGATGATGCGTTCAGAATCGTTTTTCACATATTTATCTTCATAGTCGTAAAACTCCGCACCCGGTACTATCTCTCCCGGGAGGGAAGCTTCCGGTTGATCATTACCGAGAACGGCACATTCCACCTCTTGACCGTCGAGAAAGGCTTCCACCATTACTTTTCGGTCATAGGTTAACGCTAGTTTAAAAGCCTCCCTTAACTCTGCCCGATTATGGACTTTGCTAATCCCCACACTCGACCCTAAATTCGCCGGTTTGGTAAAGCAAGGATAACCTAAACGGTCTTCAATCGTAGCAGTAATTTGTTCAGGCCTGCTTGACCATTCATGACGCCGGTAAACCAAATAGTCCCCAACGGGGAGCCCATACTGCTTAAAAAGGGCTTTCATGATTTCTTTATCCATCCCAACCGCCGACGCGGCTACACCACCGCCGATATAAGGGATCCCTGCCAATTCCAGCAGGCCTTGGATTGTTCCGTCTTCACCAAACGGTCCATGGAGCAGGGGAAAGACCAGATCAACCTCAGTTCGGAGCGAACCTAGTATAAAACCGGCCGAATTCTGGACAAGCCCGCTATTCGTAGGGTTTTGGTCACTGGTCACCTCAAAGTGACCGCTTTGAGCCAATTTTTCCGGTGACAACCCCGGAATCCACTGTCCCTTTTTGGTGATCCCAATGGGTAGAAGATCCATCTTTCCGTTGATTGCCTGGGCGACAGAAGCCGCTGACATTACCGAAACCTCATGTTCCCCCGATTGTCCACCGTAGAGAAGTGCCATCTTGAGCCCCATCCCTACTTCCACCACCATTCTTTTCTGTTCTATTCTTTATATAATATCCACCGCACTACGCAAAAAATAACTTCAAGCTGAGGTTTGCGAAAAGTGAGATTACTCTAACGTCCAACAAAAATAAACCTAAGGTAAATAGTCCGCCGGGTCAATGGGTACACCCTCTTTGCGTACTTCAAAATGAAGATGGGGACCGGTGCTAAGCCCTGTACTGCCGGATTTGGCGATCGCTTGCCCTTGCGCAACCAAATCTCCTTCCTTTACTAAAAGCCGGGAATTGTGGGCATAGGCGGTGGAAAGACCGTTCCCGTGGTCAATGGCGATATAATAACCGTATCCGCCGTTCCATCCACTGATTAAAACCTTCCCTCGATCCGCGGCGCGGACCTCAGTCCCACTGGGGACAGCAATATCCATTCCGCTATGGAACCGGTTCTCTTTTAGAATCGGGTGCATGCGGTTGCCAAAAGGTGAACTGATGCGGCCCTTTGTCGCTAGGGGCCAGATCATTTTTCCGGTGCCAAGGGCTGCCTGTTGCTGTCGGCGCTTAATCTCCGCTTCAATCTCCCGCGAAGTTGCCTCCAGCTCATCAAGGGCTGTTTCGAACCTTTTGCGGTCCTGTTGGACTTTGGTCAGCTCTTTTTCGGCCCTTTGCACTAAAACCGCATTTAATTTACGCTCCTGGGCAGCCGCTTGTTCCAAGGCGACCACTGTTGCCCGCTGTTTCTCCAAATCTTCCTTCTTAGCTTGGAGTGTCTGTTGCTGGGAGGTGATTTCCCTCTTAATCCCCGTGACTTCTTTGATCACTTGAGCATCCGCACGGAGGAAATGAGCGACCATCTCAAATTTACTGATTAAATCAGCGACACTCTCTGCCGCCACCATAATTTCCAGGTAACTCAATGGTCCGTATTTGTAAACCGCCACTAACCGACGGTTATATTGGTCCTCACGGTCCCGACGGAGTTTATTTAAACGCTCCAGCTCCTGTTCTACTTTGACCAGTTCCTGGGTTAAGTTGGTAATTCCCTGTTGAACTCTTTGTAATTGTTGATCTAAGCGCTCCAGCTCCTGTTCGCTGTGGTCCAATTCTTGCTGGGCCGTAAGTAAGGCGTCGAGCACCGATGTTTCTTGCTTTTTCGCCTTCGAAAGTTGTTGCTTCGTACGGGTAATTAAATCCTGAATCCGTCCCAGATCCTGCTCGTCCTGGGCTGGTAAAGGCAATGCAAACCCAAAGAAACACAGTATAATCAGCAGCCAACAGCCGACTTTCTGTTTATTCCCTGCTTTCTCCAGTCCCATCCTTTACCCCCCAAACCCTATTCAGCTTCTTTGTTCGCTTTTTTTCGGGGTTTTCCTGCAAAGAATGGAGGATTTCACCGTTTTGGCCAGTCCGTTCTTTACTCCTGGGCTGGATCGCCACACCATTGAAGCCCTAAGTATGAAGCCAACTCCTGGTTGATAGATGAGAGATCCCTTGTATCCACGGCCGTAAGGTGGTCTTTTCCCAAACACAACGCAGCAACCTGCATCTCCTGGACCGAAGCTTTTAGAAAATTAGCCAGACTTTGCCCCCCTTGGTCAATTTGGAATTTCTGTTTTTGTCCACTACTTTCAAAGATTAAGGCCGTCGGCGGTTCCCAGGGTAAAACCTTCACTGCTTGGGTATGAACCAAAGCCAGCAAAGCAACGGTTCCGATAAAAACAGCATCCGCCCCTAAAGCCAGTGCTTTTAAGAAATCCATCGATGTATATAACCCGCCGCCGACCAAAAGCGAGATCTTTCCGGTTAGCTTCTTTTGCTCCAAAAACCGCCGCGCGCGGACCAGCGCAAAGAGGGCCGGGGTTCCTAAAGAATCTAAAGTGGAACCAAGTCCACCATGGGTCCCGCCTTCCAACCCATCAATGGCAATAAAATCAGGTTTGGCGCGGACCAAGATCTCCAGCTCTCGCTCGAGCCATTGGGTACCACCCAGTTTAAACCCGATCGGCACGCCTCCGGTCTGTGCCCTTAGATCCGCGACTAGTCCCGCTATTTCTTGACCCGTCTGGGCCTCTAATAAACGGGGAGGGATCTCCGCTTTCTCTCCCGGCCTAGCGCCTAACAGATGACGTAATTTAGGGTTGCGCGCTAATCGACTAGCCGGGACCTCCGTCGGTGCCGGACCCCACAAACCCAGTCCCAGTTGAATCTCGACCGCATCGGCCTCCTGTAAAACTTCTAAATCCTTGGCCCAACTTCCACGGGAATATTGAATAATTAGCTTTTCCGCGGCGGTTCTTTCCGCCGGTAAAAAAGGACCGTTCCCGGTATTAGTTGCCGTTCCGGCCATCGTCGCCCCTAGCGCCAGTCCTTGCTTGGTTCTCGCGCTCAGGGCCGTCCCGTAAGCCATGCCCCCGATTAGAATCGGAATCTTTAGTTTTAAAGGATGACGTGCCTCCGGGCCGATCACCACCCCTGTCCCAACAGTGGTGTAATCCAAGAGCGGGTGGCGATGAAGATAAACCGGGTTAAAGTAAAGATTCTGCCAGGGCGAAACCCCCTGCCGACGCCCAAAGGGGCGATTCGGTGGTTTCCCGTGGGCCGAACGGAGCTCCGTTTCGATCATACGGCCGAGGCCGATCATTTTCGCCAGATTATAGCTTTCAAAGAGATTGCTCCAGTACGGCTCCGTTGTGATGCGCTTAAAAACAAAACTAAAGATGAAATGGATAATCCTCCGGCCAAGTAACACCAGTAGACAAAGGATTACCGTAAGCCCAACCAGGCTCGCCAACACGCTCAGGCTGAATGCTTTCATTGCAACTCTCCCCGTCAGTTAGTGATTATTACCAATATTTTAACCAAAATCCCTCTTTCTAACCGTCCTGACTTGATATCCCATTCCTTTTGTTTTCTCCCAAAACTGGCATTACCTCTATTTCCCACTAGGATAATCCAGATCTAGCAAGAAATATGGCATTAATCAGGTCGTCCATTGCAGTTCTAGATCTAATTTACATCACACCTCCATTGGCCGTCGGCGACCAAAACGACCATTTTAAGAGGAGTGTTTTGCCATGAAAGTCAGAAAACGTTTCATTCGCCATGTTTCACCGCTGCTCATCTTCCTAGTTCTCTTGTTACCAGGTATTGTTAGCGCCCAAAATTATCAGGTCAGATCCGGAGATTCTTTGTATTTAATCGCCCGCCGTTTCAATGTCCCGACTTCCGCTCTGCAAACCAGCAACAATTTAGGCACTAGCATGATTTATCCCGGACAAATGATCACGATTCCCTCTGTCTATACCGTCCGGCCCGGCGACACTCTGTACCTGATTGCCACCCGTCATGGCGTCCCTTTATCTAGTTTGAGAACCGCCAATAACCGCTGGCATGATTACCTAAACGTTGGAGAAACCCTCTACGTTCCTTCGTCCCAGGGAACTTCTAATCCCGGTCAAGGAACCACTCCCGGCAGTGGTGGAGGAGAGGCTTATACGGTACGAACTAATGATACGCTCTATTTGATCGCTAAACGTTACGGTACTTCGGTTCAAGCACTGAAAACCGCCAACTGGCTCTCTTCCGACTTTATATATCCGGGTCAGAAACTAACTCTCCCTTCGGGAGCTGGCAATTCAACCCCCGGCGGCAATCCCGGGAATCCTAGTAATCCTGGGAACAACGGTGGTCATACGGGGCAGAAATATAACCTTTCTTCCTCCGAAATTGAATTACTGGCCCGTTTAGTCCGGGCCGAGGCTGAAGGCGAATCTTATGAAGGACAAGTTGCCGTCGCCGCTTCTGTCCTCAACCGGTTAAATGATCCCCGTTACCCCAATTCGATCAGCCAAGTTATTTACCAGGTTGACCAGGGGATCTATTATCAATATAGCCCGGTGATGGACGGGCGGATCAATCTTCCGGCCACCGCAACTGCCCGGAAAGCAGTTCAGGACGCTTTAACCGGCCGGGATCCTTCCTACGGTGCTATTGGTTTTTACAATCCAGCCAAAACTACCAACCGGTGGGTCACCTCCCAACCGAGAACCACCACCATCGGCGGTCATGTTTTCTTTAAAAACTAACCACCGCTGTTAACAGCAGAAAAAGAGTCGGGTGCGTGGCGCACCAAAAAAACCGCCCTCTGTCAAGTAAACAGAGGGCGGTTCCTCGAACTTTACTCCTTTTCCGGTAAGAATGATAAATCCAGCATGGCGCTGACCGGTGTTATTTTTGCCACCTCTCCCAACTCATACATTAAGGCTTGCGCATCTTCCCAATCCTCAGGGTTGGAACTACCTAGTCCGTGTTCCCTGGTGTAAGCATTCTCCCAGAGCGTCATGGAGGATTTTAAGACTTCCCATTCCTGTTCTTTTTGCTCAGCCCCAAGTTCAGGAATGTATTTGGTGCAAATTGTAAAGGCCTCTTCCGGGTGGTCCAAGGCGTATTGGATCCCGCGTATACTGGCTCGTACCAGTTTCCCAACTTCATCGGGGTTATCCTTAATTTTTTGCTCACCGGTAATGAGACCATGCCCAACCAGGGAAAAGTAGTCCCATGAATTAAGTTGGTTCACCGCAACCCCCATGGCTTTAAGCTTAATTGGCTCATTATTGGCGAAACCGACGACGGCATCCACTTTATCTTCTAATAAAGAAGTAATCTGGGTGTAGCCGATATCAATCAATTGGACATCCTTTGGGCCGAGGCCGGCCCGTTTAATAATGGCTTTCGCCGCTAAAAGATTAGTCCCATATAAAGGCAGACCCAAGGTTTTTCCTTTCAAATCAACGGCAGTTTCAATCCCCGCTGTGCTTTTGGCGATAATCGCCGGGGGAAATTGAGCATAGAGGCTCATGAGGTACACGACGGGAATCTCGTGCCCCCGAGCCACCAGTACTTGATCACCGCCGGCAATAGCATAATCCATTTTACCCGTGCCTACCAGCTGCAGGGCATCAATGTCCATCCGGTAATCAAAAGTAACCTCCAGTCCTTCGTCCCGGAAATAACCTTTCTCTTCAGCCACATACCAGGGGGCGAACTGAGTATTTGGAATATAGGTCATCGCCAGTGTAACCTGTTGTTGCGTTTTGGGCCGGGCTATGAAGAATAGCCCCCCGATCAGGAGCACCGCCACCACGGCGAGTAATAATAGTTTTTTCTTCACCTTTTCAACCTCCAACCATCTTATTTGGGCTTTTTTCGTGATCATGTACCACGCATTAAGGACTCACGCCCTCAACGCTCCCGCCGCCAAGGCATGACCACTGCTTCCACCCAGGAAATCACCAGGTAAAAACCGATCCCCATGACCGCTAAGGCCAGGATGGCCACGAAAATCAACGCCGTATCAAAGGTGCCACGAGCAAGATAAACCAAATAGCCAAGACCGCGACCGGCGCCGGAGAACTCCCCGACCACTGCCCCGATGACGGAAAGGGTTAGTCCCATCCGGAGGCCCCCAAAGAGCACCGGCAAGGCCGAAGGAACTTCCAGTTTAAAAAAGACCTGTCGTTTACCAGCGCCCATGATCTGTAACAATTCTTTTAGCCGCGGGTCAGTCTCTTTTAAGCCGACCACGCCATTGGTTAAAATCGGAAAAAAGGCGGTCATCGCGGCAATGAGAATCTTCGAAGAGATCCCAAAGCCAAACCAGATTACCAAGAGGGGGGCCAACGCAACAATGGGGATCGACTGCATGGCGACGACAATCGGTGTCACCAAATGGTCTAAACGGGGATGGCGGGCTAAGCAGTAACTAAGGGGCAGCGCCACCGCGGCAGCTAACCCGAACCCCAGAACCGCTTCCAGCAAGGTGGTACGGAAATGGAGCGCAAAAAGCCCGCCCTGTCCCAGGATCTCCCGGGCGCGCCGGGCCACTTCGCTCGGGGAGGGCAGAATATAAGTGGGATAAAAGGAAGAAAGCCAGGACCAAGTCAGTAAGACCAACAGCCCGACCCCCAGGAGCGTAATGGCTCTTTCTCCACCAGAACCAGGTTGTAGTCGTTTTTTACGCCTCATCGGCACTTCCTCCTTTCTCCAAGAAGTCCTGAACAGTGCCGACCAAAGCGGCAAACTCCGGCGTACTGATCAGTTTAAGCTGGCGGGGATAGGGGAGGTCGATTCCAACCTCCCCAAGCATCCGCCCTGGTTTTTCCCCCATCACCACGACTCGATCAGCCAAAAAGACAGCTTCGAAGATATTATGGGTGACCATTAAACCGGTAAACTGCTTCTGTTGGCGAATCTCCAAGATTTCCAGCTGCAATTGGCTCCGGGTGATCCCGTCAAGGGAGGCAAAAGGTTCATCCAACAGGAGGATTTCTGCTTCACCCACCAAGGCGCGGGCTAGGGCCACCCGCTGCCGCATTCCGCCGGACAGTTGGTGCGGATATTTTTGCTCAACCCCGTCCAGATTAACCAGGCGCAAGGCGGCTTGCGCCTTTGCTCGCCACTCCGCCTTCTTCTCCTGCCCGCTGTTTAATTCGAAAGGAAGCAGCACATTCGCGAGGACCGTCCGCCAGGGTAACAGCAACGAATCCTGGGGGACAAAACTCAGATGGGACCACCCCTCAGCTTTTTCGGCCCCGCCAACCTTGATCTCACCCCGATCTGGAGTCAAAACTCCAGCCACGAGCCTTAAGAGGGTGGATTTTCCACAACCGCTGGGACCAACTAAGCAGACAAATTCACCCTCCGTAACGGCTAGATTAACCCCCTCAAGCTCCGGCTGGCACTGGACGGAAAAGGCCAGCGTAACATCGTTCACTTCAATGACTTTCCCCATTTTTACCACCCCTTTGTCGATGGGCTTTTTCCGTACCAAGCATTGACAGGGCTTTTTGCGTTGTTATTTGATTCAACGCAAAAAGCTTTGACAAAAAGAAAAAACCCCAAAGATCGCCTTCAGGGTTAATAGTAAAAAGCTTTAACCTCCTTCTTTCATCCGGACTGTACCGTCGGTTCTGGATTTGCACCAGATCAGCTTAAAACACAAAATTAAGCTCGTGGACTCGGGGGTCACCCCTTACCACCGGTCGGGAATTGGCACTTTGGCCGCACCCTGCCCTGAAGGATCCTATTAAATTGTTTTATTGTATTGTACCTTTTCTCTTTCCCTTTGTAAAGGGCTACAACAAATTTAACTTTTTGACCAGAACAGGCTTTTTGCTGCCCTCCTCCTTCAGGAAGAAGGCAAGCTCACCCCCAGGCAGTTCACTCCGGTCCAGGATGAAAAAGGCCGCCGGATAGGTCAATCTCTGCACTACTCCCCTTTGCAATGGTTCCTCTACCCGGTATAAAACTTCTACTTTGTTCTTTTTCAAGCGAACTTCCCGCGGGATCAGACCATACCCGCCGTTAGGACGTTCCCCTAAAAAAACCCCGATCAACAGGCTTTTTTCGTAATCAAGATGATAGGGTGCCAGTTCCGCTGGGGTCTCTTCCTCCTTGGTATAGACTGCATAGGAAGGGGTCTTAAAACGAGGGAGGTTTTTTGCGATAAAATCAAACTGCAAAGCTTTCCCTGATTCTACGGGGCACGTGGGACCGCCGCCAACCGTTGTGCCGATTTTTAAAGCGGTCGTTTGCCCTAGAATCCGCCACCACCGTCGCCAGTTTCGGTGCCAACGATTCCTCCGCCCGAGGAAAGAAGGGAGCAATTCGGCCAGTAGTTTGGCCAAGCGATCCGCGTCATGGCGGACTAACCCGTTGGTGTTCAGTAGCGGCGCGGTAATCGGCCGCACCCCTAGCGCAGCCACCTGCTCCCGGTCAGGCAAGACCGGGGCGGCTCCTTCTTCGGCATAAACCGCCTGTGCTTCAGGGGGAACCTCCTGATCATTAATGATCATATAATCCACCAGCTTACGATCGGTATGATCCAAAAGCACCCGCAGATGATCGGCCGCCGAAAACCCGTCAGTTTCCCCGGGTTGCGTCATCACATTGCAGATGTAAATTTTCGTGGCCGTCGAAGCTTTCACCGCGGCTAAGACCTCTTTAACCAGTAAAGGCGGGATCACACTGGTAAACAGACTCCCAGGTCCGATAATAATCAGATCGGCTTCAGTCAAGGCTTGCAAACTCTCGGGAACCGCTTTCGCCGATGTCGGCTCCAGGTAAATCCGTTTAATCGGTGCCTTACTTTGACTGATGGTCGATTCTCCGTTCACCATCACCCCATCTTGCAGCTCAGCCCGGAGACTGACATTATCCAAGGTCGCGGCAAAAATCCGTCCTCTGACCGCTAAAACTTTTACCGATGCTTCAATCGCCTTTTGGAAATCACCGGTGATCGCGGTCATCGCCGCTAAAAACAAATTGCCGAAACTATGCCCGGCAAGGCCGCTTCCGCCATTAAACCGATACTGCATTAACTGCTCCATGAGCGGCTCTAAGTCAGCCATGGCAATTAGGCAGTTCCGAATGTCACCGGGCGGCAAAATCCCAAACTCTTTACGTAACCGTCCCGAGCTACCCCCATCATCGGCTACGGTCACGATGGCTGTTAATTGATCGGTGATATTCTTCAACCCCCGAAGAATTGCACCCAGTCCGGTCCCGCCCCCAATCACCACAATCCGGGGTTTCCGCACCATTAATTTGAAACGTTTCCGTTCCGTAATAAAGGCCGCTCCTGAACGGAGGCGTGTCCGCGGCGGCTGAATCAGCACGAGGATACCACCAAGGGAGAGGCAACCCCCGAACCAAGCAGCAAGAGTAGAATCGGTAAAAATAACCAGGATTCCGGAGATGGCCAGGGTCAACCCCAGGAATTTTTTGGTCCGCCAGCGATCTTTACCGTACGGTCGCAGCATAATCCGGCCTCCTATTTGAAAAATACTAGCCTGTCGATTCTCGCGGCTTTAATTTCAGAAATGTAACTATAGTGTCACCGCTCCGAACGACCAGCTGCTGTGCGCCTCTGGGGCTTGTCGACTCAGCTAGCTTCAATTTTCATCACTTCACGTGCACGGGCGGTAGCCAGCGTGAGCGACTACTTAATATCTCTGTGCTCAACTAGAGCACGGTAACCCTTGGCTTTCAAAAACTCGCGCAACTGGTTAGCCACCGTGACCGAACGATGGCGCCCCCCGGTACATCCGATCCCAATCACCAATTGCGGCTTCCCTTCGTTGATATACTGGGGGATTAAAAACTCGACAAATTCATAGAGTTTCGATAAGAATTTCGAAGTGACCGGCCATTTTAGCACATAATCAGCTACTTCTTGGTAATTCCCGTCGATGTCGCGTAAGGAATCGACATAATACGGGTTCGGTAAAAAGCGCACATCAAAGACGAGATCGGCATCCAACGGAATCCCATGCCCAAAGCCAAAAGAGATCAGGGTGATAATCATCTTCTGCCCTTCCTGGACCTGACTGAAACGGCCGGTAATTTTCTCCCGGAGTTGCCGGACTGTTAAGGTAGAGGTATCGATAATCATAGAGGCTTTCCCTTTTAGCGTCTCTAAACGTGACCTTTCGGCCTGAATCCCGTCGGCGATCCT
>ENA-UOOK01000653-UOOK01000653.1-fermentation-metagenome-genome-assembly--contig:-NODE-653-length-45684-cov-6.617984_pt1 | contig 45684 bp, 39 predicted proteins | sample MGYA00245777_ERZ724023 | MGnify/ENA primary metagenome ERZ724023 (study PRJEB28704, sample SAMN03018312) | fermentation metagenome | biome: anthropogenic terrestrial biome; feature: soil; material...
TTCTTGATCCCATCGAAATTTATTCGTAACAAAACATTATTATGTAGGCGCACCCCCTCCGGCAGATATACTCCCGCGGAAGTCGGAGCCTTGGCATTGATCCGGTATTTTGCCATTTCAGCGATATAGGCGCGGCTCAATTGATATTTATCTTCCCGGCTTTCCACTTTGTGGAACGGAAAAAGAGGGAGATTGGCATACTGGCTGAATGCCAGCATGGTATTGAATGAGCTTTTTTCCGGTAACGCAAAATTCCAGACATTCAATTTCAACGGTATCTCCACGGTTCCGCCGGTCGTGACAATCCGGACTTTGCCCGGATGAATTCCGGCTTTGCAAGCGGCCGGGACCCTGACATTGAACCAGAGGAGGAAGTTTTCGCCGGACTTTGCTCCGGCGGGCGCAAATACCGGCATAGGGTCGGGAAGCCTGCCGGTATAAGTCGAACGGCCCGGGTCGGTGCGCCGCCCCGCCGCATAACTCGACGGCGCGGAAATCGTAACATACTGCGGGTTGAATAATTGAATATCCGCCGGAGCGAGGTTGTCCACGACGACTTCAAAGCCGGTAACCTCAACATCTTTGGCCGGCGTGAAAACCAATTGTACGGTTTCCTGTTCATTGCGGGCGGCATGAATGGTTATTTCCTTGCCGCTCCGGGCCGGGGGCTTCATATCCGGGCTGATCTTGGCGGTAGTCGGGGCGTGCCAGAAGGTCCCCGCGGCATTCGCGGCCAAAGTGGTATTTGGCGAATTCAATTCGACCCCGCCGGTAAATCCGACCGGGATTTTGCTCTCCGGCAGCGGCCCGGTTGCCAGTGGCGGAGGATTTTGCGACGGTCCCTCAAGAGGTGCATAATATAAATAAGCGGAGTATTTGCCCGCTTTGCCGAATTCGGCGGTAAAGGCGATGGAGCACTCTTTCAAAGAAACATCCGCCACGTCGGTGTCGAAATTCAGGATCTGGATGGACAGATGGTCCGCTTTCCAGTTCGATTTGTCGCCGGTACAAAAATAATATCCGTTTTCGGTCCAGTTTGCCGGAGACAGATACAGGTCCTGATAGCTGCCGGGAACCGGGTTCATGGCGACATCGTTTTTCTGGAAAATCATCGGGGCCGGAGCACTGATGCCCTTGACCTTGGAACTGAAATAATACCATTTATGGCTTTCGGTCGCAATCGTCTGCGAAAGGGAATGGCGGCTCGCACCCCGGGAAACGACGGTGTTTCCTGAATCCGAAGCTTCGATTTTGAAGTTGGCCACGGCGGCGGTTGAGCTATAGCCCCAATCGGCCGGAGTTTGCGGGTCTTTCAACTTGGCGAAATTACCGTTCTTGACCAGTTCACGACCGTGCCTGATATAATACCGGGCTTCGGTCAGTTTGCCGTCAAGGGACAAACGCAGATTCGGATATGCAAAGGTTTCCGGCGTATATCGGAATATTTCGTTTTCATTGATCAGCCCGGTCAGCCCGGCGGTATCGATCTGCAGCTCATAGACGCCCGGGGCGGGAATTTCGAAACTGACCGGTATCCGGTACTGATAATAATCATCGCTCCAGTTTTCGGCGGCAACAGCGGCAACGGTTATCAGGCAAAGCACATTCAGCAATAAATTACGCATTATTTGATTCTCCTTTTCAGGTTTTCGATTTCACGGGCGATAGCGGCTTTGACAGAATCCAGATAAACGTCGTTCTGGCTCCAAATAACCGCATTATTGAAAAACGCCGACAGCGAGGCCAATATATTTTTCGCGGCGGCGGTATCGAGGTTTTGTGAATCGGCTTTGCGGATGAGTTGCTCCAGCATATAGGCATACTCGAAATCGTCCGCCGCCTCGCGCAGCAGCTCCAGGCGCAGCGAAGGCGTGACGGTGAAGTCCGGTTTTTCCGGCGTCCCGCAGCGCAGCGGCGGATAAAAATAACAGACCGCGCCATTGTCCAGCGTATAAGGCTCCTGCCACGGGTTCTGTGAATTCTCGGGGCGGTTCGGATTATAGAGGGCGATTTCCCAATCCAGTACGCCGGAGCCGCCGCGCCGGAAAACGTCAAAACCGACCAGCCGGTTATTGATGCCCGGCGCATCGATGTTCAAACGCGAGGTATAGACGATATACGGCAGCAGTTTTTCGCGCGCCGGAGAATTGCCGTAATCGGTGAAATAATAAGGTTCGGTCCGGTCATAGGTTTCATCCATCTGCGGGACATAGGTATCAATCAGATCGCGGAACATGTATTGCCCCTGCGCATCTTTTTTGTAGTAATACTGCATGCTCTGGATGCACCCCGTGACCTTGATCTGTTTCAACAGCGGATCATTCTTCAGGAGCCGCAGGAAATGAGTCAGTTGTTCATCGTTTTCGCTTTCATCGATCAGGATGGTGGCATACCGCAGGAAACCGTGTTCCTGAAGGTTTGCGGCAATGGCTCGGAGATAGTCCGTGACCAGGCGGTCGAATTGCTCCCGGGTGACCGGTTCGGCAAGCTTCGTATAAGAACTTTTCGGGCTGATGCCATAGCCCACCATCTTCATTTCCCGGAACGCCTGGCTGCCCATGGTGACAAACGGCGACGCCGGGTTGAATCCATCCAGCTCTTTGCCCGGCAGCTGGGGGAAAATATTGGAGGCGATCGCATTGGTGTGGTAAATGCAGAACTGATTCACTTTCTGCTTGTTGACGAAATGGTCCAGTGTCCGGTTGAATTCCGTGAAATCCCAGTCGTACAGCCGGAAAAAATTATTTTCGCCGTCCACATTCATTCCCTGCGGAGGCGGTTCCCATTTGAATTTGATCTCCGAATAAAGCGCGACATTTTTCGGGGCAAGTTTATTGGCGGCCATTTCCTCATAGTAAGCATGGGCAAGCCGTTTCAGATTTTCCTTGTCCCCGATACCGTGATAATAAGCAAGCGGTTTGGCGCCTTTGGCGAAATACTGCAACCCGAGATTGGTCCTGAACGCCGGCCGGTCCGGCAGCTCGAAATCGTAAACTTTCAGCTGCAGCGGGATATCGATATCCCCCGCCCGGTTTGTGGTCAGCCGGAGCCGCCCCCTGTAAACCCCCGACCGCGTCCCCGGAGGGACCTGAACCGTGATCCAGAGCGGAAAATTGCCTTTGTCCTTCTGCACTTCGCCGGTTGTCTGCAGGGTCAGGGGGTCTCCGAGCAGTCCCCGGAATTCCCAGGGGGTCAGGCGGCTGCCGCGGCGGATTGGAACATATTCGATTTTTCGGACCTTGACCATCTCCGCGGAAATCCGCTGATTCTCACCGGTCAAATCTTCGACTTCGATTTTGCGGATATCAAAGGTTCTTTTGGGATGAATGATGAGTTGAAAGGATTCTTTTTCATTGGCTGCCGCGACAATTTTTATTTCCGGCAGCGGGGCATTGACTGGTACGGTTTCCGGGGTCAGCTTCGCGGTCGCCGGAAAAGCCCCAAGCGTATAGAATTCATGCTCGGCGATAATCCCTGAATTGCCGCCGGACAGGATTTCAGCGGTAGCGGCAGCAACGGATAACTCCTGCTGCGACGGCATGGATGTTTTTTTCTCCGGAACAGTCAGGTAAATGGCGTTGTTTGTCGGCTGGAAATACAAATAAAGTTCCTTCTCGCCGGGACTGTCGAACTCCGCCAGCAGGACGGCTTGCGCTTTGCGCAATGACAAGGCGGAGAGTTTCCCGGTAAAACGCCCGCTGTAATAAAACCGGATTTCTCCGGGGTCCGGAATCAACAGCGCTTCATATTCCGTTTCGGCCTGTTTCAATAAACGCGGCATATAGGATATTTTATAGTTATGGGTCCGCATCCTGCTGCCGTCCGGAAAAATTGGCTCATAGATGAACAAGGGCGAACTTCCTCCGCCGGCGTTCGTAAACCGGCAGAAATACATGGTCCCCGGTTCATCGGCTTTGACCGGCAGGTATTTGCTGTTCCTCACCGGATCGAGCCTGCCCTGTTCTTCGTTGGCGCTCTCTCCGCCGCCGAGCGCCGGCAGCGGGAAACCCTGCGGAATCAGTTCCTTTTCATCTATGCCCAGAAACCAGCCGCTGTTTTTCAGCAACTCTTCCCGCCCGTCCTTCCGTTCCGTGATGACCACATGGTTATAGGGGAAAAATCCGTCCCGGTACTTGAATTCGCTGACGGCATTTACGGCGGCAAAAATTTCCTGCCCGGACAGCTTGAGACGGTATACGCCGGGTTGTTTTACCTGAATCTTCAATGGGATCCGGTATTGATAATATGGATCATGCCAGGAAGCGGCGTGGACACTTGCAACGGCCAGGGCCGAGAACATCAAAATTGAATATTTCATTTTTTCTCCGCATATGACAAATGCATATATTTTTCATCTTTTATATAAGCATACAGTCAATGATTGAAAAAACAAGACCCTGTTTCAACAAAATCGATTTTTTTCTGTAATCCGATTGATTTCTGGCGGCGATGAAATATATGTAAAGTAAAAGCAGGAAACCAGATGAAAATTGATTTACAGGTTTTGTGGAAAGCGAAAAATTCGCCGCCCATGTACCGCCAGTTCAAGGAATTGATCCGGGGCGCCATTCAGGCCGGAGTCTACCTGCCCGGCGAAAAACTGGAGAGCGAACGCGAATTCATGGAAAAAGGCGGCGTGAGCTATCCCACCATTGCCCGCGCCCTGCGGGAATTGGCCGATGAAAAATGGATCGTCCGGAAAATCGGCTCCGGTTCTTATGTGTTGTCGGCCGAGGAACGCATCCTTCATTCCTACAAAAGAATCGGGGTGTTTTATTACAATACCAATACGCCGCTGTTCAAGCGTCTCTACAAAGGTTTGAGCGAGGAATGCAAGTATTACAATATTGAACTCTCCTGCATCGCCACCGGTATGACGATCGACGAAGGCGAAAAAGCGTTTATCCGGGAAATAGAAGGGGGGAATTACGATGCGGTAATCGGGTTTCCGTTTGGCAGCATCGAGCTTAATATGCGGTTGGTCAGGCTGGTGGATCAAGGCATTTCCGTCATCATGATCGGTTCGTATTTTATGCCGCTGAACTGTGACTCGATCTGCTGCAATTACGAATCGGGCGCGTCGCAGGCGGCGCATTATTTACTGAAACACGGCTGCGGAAAATTGGTCCTGGTGAACTTCGAACCGCGCTTTCCTTTCAGCAATATCCAGATTTCACTGCGGGACAGCATGAAGCAGGCCATCAGCGAATATGGCCGCAAAATTTCATTCGAAGAAGTGCATTATCAAGCCGATGATGATTACCGCAAAACGCTGCTGCCGGCGCTGCTTGAGCTTTGCAGACGCGAAAAAACCGGCGTCGTTTGCGACAGCGACCTGATTGGCAGACTCGTAGCCGATTACATGCTTGAACAGGGAATCGATGTCCCCGGCCAGGCGTCGGTCATCGGCTCCGGCAACCTCGAAGGATACTGCATGAATGGCGCCTTGAAGCTTAGTACGATCGACTGGCCGATGGAGCAAATCGGCAAAACCGCCGTTAAACGGCTTATCGATCAGAAATACCGGGCCGGTAAACAGACCATGCAGACCGTTTTCGATACGTCGCTGATTTTGCGCGCCACCACACCCGGCATTGATTGAGCATCCGCCTGTTATATAACAGCAACTTCAAACTTCAGCGAACTGCAAAACGATTTCGCATCTTTCAAATAAATAACAATGACAGCAATCTCCTCATGCCTAAAAATACGGTTCTACTTTGCTTGATTTTGCGTATTGATTTTTATGTCCATATGGTGGAAAATTTGTACGTATTGACGTTAACAACACAGTTTTTGAGGACAACAGCAGATCATAGGACTAGATCCAAAGCATGTTTTTACATGGATTTTCAAGTTTTTCAGGATACAGGGTGATGGCGGACCGCGGGCTGCGGGCCGGAACCAATATCGCCGTCATCAGCCACGGCAGCAGGATGGCCTTCAATGGCATGATTCCTTCCCTGACCTATCTGCGGATTCCTTACTTCGAGATGGGAAAAGAAGCCTGCCGTATTCTCGACCGGAAAATCAAGGGCCTTCCCCTTGAAAAGAACTATTCTTTTATGGACGCCGAAATCGTCGAAGGCGAATCCACATTGAACCAACCTGAAAGGAGATAAGAAGATGAGACGGTACAAATTTACACTCATTGAGCTTCTGGTGGTGATGGCAATCATTGCCATCCTGGCGGCCCTGCTGCTCCCGGCGCTGAACAAGGCCCGGGAAAAAGGACGCTCCAGGAAAAAATTATAAAGTTGTTGTATTTTTAAATCTTTTCAGTCCGTCGAAGAAGGAACGGGAGGCGATCAAGGCAAAAATCCGCAAACCAGGAATTACCACAGTCTGGCTGATTGCACCGGGTAGTGTAACGGAGAATGGCTTTTCCGATCAGGCAATGTCAGAATTAACAGGAATAACTCTCCAGGGGGCTGGAACGAATCCGGAGGTAAAATGCCTAGATAAGGAGGCGCGGAAAAGCACAGAGACTTCTGTCATGAAAACTTTTGCGGATGGTTCGCGTGCGGTCTTCTGCCGTGACGTCCCGAAATCGGGAGCTGAATGGCAAAATATCTTGCGGAAGGCGGGAAGTCATATCTACACCGCGCCGGGAAGCTATTTTCGGAAACACGGGAATGTTTTCATGTTTCATACCGGAACTAGGGGAACACATAGAATCTCCCTGCGGGAAAACGCAGGAAGCGTAACCGAACTATTCACAAATCAGACTCTTATGGCAGACAATATTGTTCTGAAAACCGATGGCCCTGCTACCTGGCTGTTTCAAATGAATTAAACCCAATGGAATAAAGCAGAGATCATGATCCATCTGGCATGTCAATATTTTCTGAATCATCACCTGAAAGAAGATGAACTGCGAAAGCAGGTCCGTGAACTCGCCGCAGGCGGATATGAATGCATCTATGCCCATGCGCGGCAGGGGCTTATGACGCCGTATCTCTCCAAAGGGTGGTGGGATGCAGTCAGCGTCATCCTTGAGGAGTGCCGGAATGCCGGAATCAAATTCGCAATCTGGGATGAGGACTGCTACCCCTCACCCGTGGCGGGAAACCGGATCCTCTGGGAACATCCCGAACTCGGAGCACAGCACCTTGAATTCACGCAGTTTGACGCGCGGAAAGGAGAACATGTCCGCAAGGTCTTTGAAACGCCGGCAAGCATATACCGGTGTTTCGCGGTATGCGGAAAAAATATTCTCGATATCACAGAATATTGCGGCACCCTCAAAACGGAGTGCATTCAACGCGCTCTCCGGCACTGCGCCTATTCCCTTGAAAACAAAATCAACATGCCGCACTGGCGCGCCGTCTGGGACGCACGGCGTTTTGCCCTCGACTGGCAGGCGGAAGACGACTGTAAAATCGTTGCCGTCCAGGTCTGCCGTTTCCCGTCCGGGGGGCATAATACCGATCTGATGAAACCGGAAATGACACGGCTTTTCCTTGAGACCACGCACGGTGAATATCTGCGAAGGTATGGTCAGGAGACATTCGACGAGCTGTTCGACGCTTCGTTCATGGATGAACCCTCCGTGGACGGCGTCTTCCCGTGGACCGACGCTTTCGAGCAGGAATTCGCCGCACAGCACGGGTTCGAGCTTGCCCCGTATCTGCCTCATCTCGCGGTCGATATCAATGAACAGTCCCCGTTCATCCGTCACTGTTACCGCATGACTCAGCACCGTCTCGTCTGCACGCACTATCTGGAACAGACACAGGAATGGTGCCGCAGCCATCACATCAGGAGCATCGGTCATCTCAGCCGGACCGAATATCTTTCCGTCTGCAACAGTTTCATGTGGCCCGATGAACTGCGCTCCTGCAAGTATCTCGACATCCCCTGCACAGATCCGCTCGGAGCGGGTGCCGCGTGGCCGGACGCATGCGCCTATCATACCGGTCTCAAAGCGGTATCGTCCGCCGCGCATCTCTTCGGGAAGGAACAGGCGGGAAGCGATGCTCTGGCGGTACTCGGCAATGAAGTCTCGCTGCGCGACCTGCGGTTTCATCTGGACTACCAGATGGCGCTCGGAATCACCTATTTCAACATTCACGGGCTCAGCTACTCCTTCGACGGCGCACGCAAGGACGAGGTTCCGCCGTCGCTGTTCTACCAGCACACGGAATGGCGCTGGATGCCGGAACTCCTGAACCGGACGAGGGAATTGTGCAAAATCCTCTCCTCCGGCACTCATCTCTGCAAGACGGCGGTGCTCTACACCTCGGCAAGTTTCTACTGTCACGCAAATCCCGGCGGCAACGGCGGACTCGAATCCTCCATTCAGCGCTTTGTGGAAAATCTGCTTTCGCATCAGAAGGATTTCGATTTCATCGACGAGATCACACTCCGGGAACTCTTCGACGGCAACCCGCAGGAGTTCGTGCGGAAATACCCCTGTTTCCTGCTGCCCGACACAGAGTTCATGGAAAAAGCCACGGCGGAATGTCTGGAACGTTATGCGGCCGCAGGGGGAAAACTGATGCTTGCCGGAACCGTTCCAAAGCTTCTCGGCTCCAGTCCGGAAAACGCCCTTTCCCACTGGGACAATGCGGAAACGTACCGTTGCGCAAATTATCCGGATGAACTTTCCGGACCCGTCCTCACAGGTGACGGAAAGCAGGATATTCTGATTCAGCAGCGTGAAATCGACGGGAAAAAGATTTCCTTTCTGTTCAACCGCGCGGAACGCCCCTTTTCAGGCACTCTCGACGGCACTCCGGTCTGGCTTCCGCCTTCGGGGGGGACGCTCTTTACCGGCGAACCGTCGGCAGATCCGCTCAGCAATACGGAACCGGTCACGGAAGTCCGCGACTGGGAAATTGAATTCCATGAAAACCATGTCCCGCTGAACTGCTGGTCCTGCCGGACTGCAAACGGCGCCAGGAGTGAATTCCGGCTTCTGGAACGGGATATTCCCGATTTTTCGCAACTTCAGGAGACGACAGTGGAATCGACATTCCTCTATACCGGGGAAAAGCGTCCGGTGCGTCTTGTGCTTGAAGAAAGCACATTCCGCGGCAACCGGCGCTGTTTTGTCAACGGCACGGAAATCCATGGCTTCCAACCGTCACAGGAATACGACTGCCGCAACAGAAGCGCGGATATCACGCACGCCCTGCTTACAGGATCGACTCCCACACTCAACCGCATCCAATTCATTCTGAGCGGCGACGGCTGCGCCATGTCGGAAATGCCCTATCTCTACGGACGGTTCAAAGCGGAGTTCCGCCATGCGGGGAAAACGCTGCCGTATCTGGAAAGTTTCGACGGGAAAATACAATGTTCCCCTCTGTATCCGTGGTCCGCCTGCGGATACGGCACCTATTCCGGCAGTGCGGAATACCGTTGTGAACTGACGGCGCCGGAAACCGGCGAATACCTCCTTGACCTCGGGCGCGTGGAAGACTGCGCCGAGATTCGGCTGGATGGTTCTCCGGTTGCGGTCCTGCCGTGGAAACCGTATATTGTCCGGGTGCGGCTGGAAGGAATGAAGGCGCATGCGTTATGTATCAAAATCAGCAATGGTCCCGGAAACCGGGACCGGCTGGCGGGGATGCCCGCCGGGCTTTTGGGACCGGTCAAGCTGTATCGGATATTGGATTAATCGTCATCCCCGGTATTGACCGGAAGAACCTGTTGCGGCAGATAACGCCCGAAATTCGGCATGTAGGCTTGATTGGTCCGCTGGGTGGAAAGGTTCAGGCGTGCAACGTCGATTCCCAGCCATGAGGCGGCGGCCCGTTGCAGGGCCCTGCGTTCTTCGGCGGGCTGGCTCCGGTAGCTGTAGAGCTTGTCGAACGAATCGGGCGGTCCGTAAACAAGGCTTGCCGCTGTGGCGTAATTGTCGAAAAATCCGGTGAAAAGATTAGCTTCCGGCGAGTAGTTGGTTCTTAATGGGATGTCGTTCAGTGGTTTGAACGTGTAGCCGCTTTGGGCGGAGTAATAGCTGTTGGAGAGGTAATCGTCAATCAGCCCTTCGCTCTCAATGGCATTGTAGAGCGGCTGGTCGGCGGCGGTGAAAGGGATGTTGCTGTCGCCGTAGGTCCAGGCGTAGATGTCGCGCCGTTCAATCAGATAACTGTCGGTGGCGTTCAGGACGGCGGTTTCGGCGTTGACTTTGCTGCTTTTCAGCGTTTTAATGTTGCTGAGGCAGAGCCCGGACACCACCAGGATGCCGATGAACACCGAGAGCATCCCGATGATTCCGGCGCACATTTCGACCAGTGCCTGGCCTTTTTCGGCTGATTGCGGATGTTTCATCTGTTTCCGGTTCCTTGCGGGTTACAGGCGCGGCGGCCCGACGTTCTGGCCGCGGTAGTATTCGCCGCCGCTGCCGGTATAGGTATAAAGGTAATATTCTTCATTGGTCACATATTTGCCCGGACGGTTCTTATAGGTCAGCAGGTATTTGGATTTGTCCACGTCGTCCGGGTATTGATAATGCCAGTCGTATTCTTTTTCGCGCCCCAATTCATATTGGCGCGGCCCGACATAGGCTTGCTGAAGCCATCCGGCCCCGGCGTCCAGCCCCGCGGAATTCCGGCTTGGATTGTATTTATAGTCGTCTTCAAACGCCTGTTCAAACGTCACGCTGTAAAGAACGTAATCGGGATTCCAGATGCTGCGGCGGAACCGGACATCCTGCAGGATTTCCAGCGCTTCATAATAAGATGAGGTTCCGTTCGGAGGGCTGCTCGGGATGATGCTCTGATTGCCGCTGTCGTCAACGAGGCTGATCGTAGGGGGGAAGAGGGTGTTCAGTCCGCTCAGCCACATCAGGAAACGTTCAAGGTTGGTGTACTCGGCGCGGAACATGGTGTACGAAAACATGGTGCTCGGAATCATCGACACGCCATGAAATACCGGCAGAATCAGCCCGCTGACATGAGGCGGCGTATTGTCGTTCAACTGCCCGAGCACCTTGGCGGTGACACCGCCGACATCGTTGAAGCGGGGGTCGCTGCCCACCAGAAAATTCATCTGCGGCACTTCCTTGACGATGCCGCCGGATTCGGTGGTCCGCCTGAACGCCCTTTGCGCGGCGGCTTCGGTCTGGGCGAATCCGGTGGTGGAGGGCGCGATATCGGTCCGGTAACGGCTTACGGTCTGGATTCTCTCGTAAGTCTGCGCGGCGGCGACGGGGCCGTTATACAGGAACGTATCCTTGACTTTGTCGCGCAGATAGGAGCCGTCGTACCATCCGGAGTCGTGGCGGGTGGTCGTATGGCTCCATTCGGAACTGTACGTGCACCAGGTGATTTCCGCCAACAGTTCCGGTTGAAGGATCGGAGTTTCGTTGTTGGTGAAATAACGGTAGATGCTTTCGAGCGTATCGTAATCATTGGGCGTATAAGTGGAGAACGCGGTGTAGATGGGGTAAATTTCACTTTGCTGTGGGAATGCGCTCAGGATGTAGGACACCTTCCACCAATTCCCTTCCCAGAACGATTCCGGTTTTTCCAGAATGCCCCAATATTTGAGCTCATAGCCGCGTATGGTTTCGACGCCGTAGCGATGAAGCAGAAGAATGGTGTTATACACATTTTCATCGGCCAACCAGGCCGGAGTGATGGAATTCATCATATTGATGCCGCTGCCGCGCATGGCCAGTCCGCGATCGCGGATATCGGTCAGCATTCTGATATAGGGTTCCCGCCAGGCGTAGTAGTGACAGTATTCATGATCGAGGTAACGGCTGTTCATTTCGAGCTTGCGGCGGTAGTCCCGGATATCGTCGTAGATGTATTTTTTATCCGAATTGAGGTTGCTTTCGGATTCGTAACGGGATTCATCTTCGTCGAAAAAGGCTTCGCTGTTGCGTTTTTCACGGTCGTAGATATTGGCTCCGTTGTACTTGCCGGCCTGCTGGGCCGCGCCGAATGCGATCAGGGGGCCGACGAACGAGAGCCGCGACTGCATTTCCGTCATGGCGCGGCATGAATTGCGGACGAATTCCGTGGATTCTTTCAGCCTTTCTTCGGCGGTGCCGAGAGGGGGGCTGAAGTCCTCCAGCATGATTTCGCCGGCTTTAATGAGGTTCAGTTCACCGATCAGGTTCAGGGTATTGCGCTGCCATTCGGCGGCGGTCAGGGCGGCGGCCTGTTCGGCCGTTTCGACCTTCATTTTGGCGCGGACGGCCAGATGGAGGTCGAAGATGAAAACCACCATCATCGCGAGGACGATCATGATGACCACACTCAGCAGAAGTACTTGGCCTCGTTCATTTTTCTTCATCATTACGGACTCCGGTGGTAAGCATCGTTGTCACTGATCAGATAATTGTTGGAGTAGTTGATCATCTGGGTGGTGCCGCCGGGAATATTGACGGTCGGAGCTTTTTTGCGGGTTTCGAATGGCCATAGCGGTTTGTTGAGGATGCGGACAATGCCGCTGGCTTTGTCGATGCCGGTTTCGCCGTAAATGGACAAATGCGGTTCGTTGGGCCGGACATCCTGTTCTCCCCAGTATTCGAAGTTGACGCCGTAGACTCCGGCCCGGTCGTACTGCATGTAATCGCGGGCGCGGGCCGCCGAATCGCTCTGCATGGAATTCAGGCTGGCGGTGGGGCGGATCACCGAATAATCCCTGCCGCTGGCGGGCATGGCGGCGACCCGGGCGGCGCGGCGGGTGGTGGCGGGGCGGTAGCCCAGCGACCAGGACTTGGCCGCGTAAAAAGAAGCGTATTCGCAGATCATGTTCGCCACGGTAAAGTCGAAAATCCGGTACATGCCGAAAAATACCATCAGCAATACCGCAATCGCCATCAGGCTCTCGACCATGGTTGCTCCGCGTTCCCTGCGCTTCTTCATAAAATGCTCCGTATTTTGGACATTGGTTGAAATATACAGCGTCTTTTTGTATTTGTCAATCAGCGTGATACCGTACGAAACCGGATAAGGTTGATGATTTCTGTCAAAAAATAGGTGATTTCAGGCAATAGACTATTTACCGCCCCGGTTGTATAGTATAATAGAAAAAAATCCAACCACGGAGTTGTCGATATGAAAACACGTATTGCCGCCGGAGTCACCGGAAAAGGTGAAGTTTTAGCCCGAGAAGTCGCATTTGCCCCGCTGAAACCGAACGAAGCGCGCATCAAAGTCCATGCTTCGCTGATCAGCCCCGGCACCGAAATGAATCTGGTCAAAATCCGCCGCGCCACGCCCGATCCGAAAGTCGATTTCACGGTATTCGGCTATGCGAACGCCGGTGAAGTCATCGAAGTCAATGGCGACTGCAAGGAATTCAAGCCCGGTATGCGGGTTTTCTGTATGGGCGGCGGTGGCGCCAACCACGCCAACTACGCCAATGTGCCGGTCAACATGATGGTTCCGCTGCCGGACAATGTCACCTACGAACAGGCCGTTTATGCCTGTCTCGGGGCCACTTCGCTGCAGGCGATTCACCGCACGCACGTCGAACTCGGCGAATACGGCATGGTGCTTGGTCTGGGGATTGTCGGCAACCTGGCGGCGCAGTTGGCACAGCTCAGCGGCGCCCGCGTCCTGGCATGGGAGGCGATGCCCTCGCGTCTGAAGACTGCCGCCCGCTGCAAAATCAAAAACACCGTCAATTTCAAGAAAGCCGACCCGGTCAAGGCTTCCCGTGAATTCGCAGCTCCCCACGGCATGGACTTCGCGGTCATCGCGTTCGGCGGCGAAGCCACCGCGGCGTTCGACCAGGTCAAGGACAGCATGAAGGTTTCTTCCGACACGCACCAGATGGGGCGGGTGACGCTGGTCGGCGGTTGCAAGATCAATATCGTCGGCGGCGCCGGCTGCGGCAACCTCGACATTCTTTCGTCCGCCCGTACCGGCCCGGGATACTACGACAAGGCATGGGAATACGGACAGGATTTCCCGAATGCGTTCATCCAGTTCCACACCAACCGCAACCTGCGTGAAATCATCGCCCTGATCGCTGAAAAACGGCTGCTGGTCGATCCCATGACCACCCACAAAATTCCGTTGGCCGAAGTGGGTTCCGCTGCCGAACTGCTGATCAACACCCCGGACAAAGCGATGGGCATCGTCCTCGAAATGTCGCATTGATAAACGAAAAAGGATCAACACTTATGACTTTCAGAATCGGACTTGTCGGACTTTGCACCTCGCACCCGGAATGCTGGGTGCCGATCATTCGCGACCTGGTCGCCGAAGGCCGGGCGGACGTGGAAGTGACCGCCGCCTGGGATTCCGCCGAAACCCGCCCGGAGGGGTTCGCCCGTGAATTCTGCGCCGGTTTCAATATCCCGAACGCGGTCGATTCCCTCGACGCCATGCTCCCGCTGGTGGACGGCGTGATCGTCCATACCACCAACTGGGACCGCCATCTGGAACAGGCCCGCCCGTTTGTCGAAGCCGGTAAATCGGTGTTTCTCGACAAACCCATCGTCGGCAATCTCCGCGACGCCGGAGTTGTCCTCGATTGGCTCAAGCAGGGCAAGCGCGTCACCGGCGGTTCTTCGTTGCGCTTCACCCGCGAGATTGCCGAATTGCTGGCGATTCCGGCCGAAGAACGCGGCGAAATCCATACCGCGTACACCGCCATCGGGGTCGATGACTTCAACTACGGCATCCACGCCTATTCGCTGCTGTTGCACCTGATGGGCCCCGGCATCCTGTACGCCCAGTATCTGGACGCCTCCGTCCAGAAGCAGGTTCTACTCAAATGGAAAGACGGCCGCAGCGCCATTCTGACCATCGGGCCCAGTGCCTGGCTGCCGTTCAACGTGACCGCCGTGACTCCGAAAAAGGTTTATCAGGTCGGCATTGACCACACCAAAATCTACCGCAGCATGCTGGAAGCGGTCGTGCCGTATTTGAGCGGCAAAACCGATACTCCGCCGCTCCCGATGAGCTGTATTCTCGAACCGGAACTGGCCGCCATGGCCGCCCGGATTTCCTGGATGAACAATGGACAGAAAATATTTCTGACCGATCTCCGCCAGGACGAGCCGGGATACGACGGCACCGAGTTCGCGCTCAGTTACCGCCGGTCGCGGATGAAATAAATTCCGGAATCAAGGCCCGGGGGCAGGTGCTATTTGCGCCAAATCGCGCCCGGGCCTTTGACGCATCCGCCCTCGCAGGCCATGACTTCAAGGAAATTCGCGCCGAACTTTCCGTTCATATGCGCTTTCAGAAGGGCCTGTGTTTTGTTGTTGATCCTATGATTTTATTAGTTGATAAACACTTAATGGTGACTTTTTTGCGGTTTTTTTCCCAGCGCCTCGGCGAGGCGCTTGATGATGTTGCGGCGGAGTTCCAGCTCCACCGGCAGGTTCGGGTCCTGATGCGCGTCGTTGACCTTGGGGCCGACGATGAATTCGAGTGCGTCGTTCTCTACCACATCGACATCGTCTTTCAGTCCGTGTTCTTCCAGGTAGCGTTCGGCGATCTCCACATTGCCGGCGTTGCCCCGGGAAAAGCAGGAGCTGCCGATACAGATGACGATTCTCGGCTTGTTCATGATATTGGCTCCATGAAAAACGGATGCCGCGCCCAAAGGGGAGAAGGGCGCGGCATCCGGGTGGCCTTGCGGCCGGTTATTTTCCGTAATAGGCCTTCAGGTAAAGGGCCTTGATTTCGGAGATCAGCGGGTAGCGCGGGTTGGCGCCGGTGCACTGGTCGTCGAAAGCTTTCTCGGACAACGCATCAAGCTTGGCCAGGAAGTCCTTTTCGGTGATGCCGAGTTCCTGGATGCTGGCCGGGATGTCAAGCTCTTTATTGAGTTTTTCCACCGCGGAGATCAGGGATTCGACCCGTTCTTCCGGGGTCATTTTTTCCGTGGTCAGGCCCAGGAAGTCGGCCAGCATGGCGTAACGTTCCTTGGCTTCCGGGCATTTGTACTGCGAGAAAGTTCCCTGACGGGTCGGCTTGCTGGTGCCGTTGAAACGGATCACATGCCCGATCAGCAGAGCGTTCGCCAGACCGTGCGGCACGTGGAACTCCGACCCGAGCTTGTGCGCCATCGAGTGGCACAGTCCCAGGAAGGCGTTGGCAAAAGCCATGCCCGCGATGGTGGCGGCGTGATGGATCTTTTCGCGCGCCAATTCGTTATCCGGCTGGTTGTAGCTGTCCGGCAGGTACTTGAAGACCAGCCGGGCGGCTTCCAGCGACAGCGCGTTGGTGTATTCGCTGGCCATGATCGATACCCGGGCTTCCAGTGCGTGAACGAGGGCGTCCACACCGCTGTAGGCGGTCAGCTTTTTCGGCATGCCCATGACCAGTTTGGTGTCCACGATCGCCATGTCGGGGGTCAGTTCATAGTCGGCCAGCGGGTATTTGGTGCCGGTCTTGTCGTCGGTGATCACCGCGAACGGCGTCACTTCGGAACCGGTTCCCGAGGTGGTGGGGATCGCCACCAGCATGGCTTTGGCGCCGAGTTTCGGGAACTTGTAGACACGCTTGCGGATGTCCATGAAACGAAGCGCGATGTCTTCGAAATGAATGTCCGGGTGCTCATAAAGCATCCACATGATCTTGGCCGCGTCCATCGGCGAACCGCCGCCGAAAGCGATGATCGTATCGGGCTTGAACGCCTGCATGCGTTCGGCGCCGCGATAGGCGCAGCGGAGGGTCGGGTCGGGCTCCACGTCGGAGAATACTTCAATTTTGAAGTCCATTTCCTTCAGGAAACTGATCATGCCGGCGATGATGTCGGAGTTGACCAGGAAATTGTCGGTGACGATGAATGCGCGTTTACGGCCGTCGTCTTTCAGGTCGCGCAGGGCCTCATTCATGCAGCCGTACTTGAAATAGACTTTCGAGGGGACACGGAACCAAAGCATGTTTTCTCTCCGTTCGGCGGTGGTTTTGATGTTGAGGAGGTGTTTCGGGGCCACGTTCTGGCTGACCGAGTTGCCGCCCCAGGAACCGCAGCCGAGCGTCAGCGAAGGATCGAGCTTGAAGTTGAAGACGTCGCCGATGGCGCCCTGACTGGAGGGCATGTTGATCAGCGTACGGCAGGTCTTCATGTCGGCGCCGAAACGCTTGATGCGGTCCAGGTTGTTTGCGTTGGTGTAGAGCACGCTGGTGTGGCCGAGGCCGCCGAAGTCCAGCAGTTCCTGCGCACGATTGAGTGCGCTGTCGAAATCTTTCGCCTTGTACATGGCCAGCACCGGCGAGAGTTTTTCCACACTGAACGGATATTCCGGACCCACGCCGTCGGTTTCGCCGATCAGCACTTTGATGTAGGCGGGGACTTCGATTCCGGCCATGCCGGCGATTTTGACCGCGCTCTGGCCGACGATGTTGGCGTTGAGCTTGCCGTCCACCACTAGGATTTCGGCGACTTTTTTCGCTTCTTTGGCGTTGAGGATGTAGGCGCCGCGCTTGATGAATTCTTTCTTGACGCTTTCGTAAATGGCTTCCACGACGACGACCGACTGTTCCGAAGCGCAGATCATGCCGTTGTCAAAGGTTTTGCTCTGGAGTACCGAGCTGACCGCCATCAGGATGTCGCAGGTTTCGTCCATGACTGCCGGAGTGTTGCCGGGACCGACGCCGACTGCCGGGATGCCGCTCGAATAAGCAGCCTTGACCATGCCGGGGCCGCCGGTGGCCAGGATCATGTTGATGTCCGGGTGGCTCATCAGGTGCTTGCTCTGGGCCACGGTGGGGTCTTCGATCCAGGCGATGATTCCTTCGGGAGCACCCGCCTTGACCGCTGCGTCCAGAATGATTTTCGCGGCGGCGATGGTACTTTTTTTGGCGCGCGGATGGGGGCTGAAAATGATGCCGTTACGGGTTTTCAGCGCGAGGAGAGATTTGAAAATAGCCGTGGAGGTCGGGTTGGTGGTCGGTACGATACCGGCGATAATTCCGACCGGCTCGGCGATTTTGATGATCCCGAATGCGTCGTCGTATTCGATTTCGCCGCAGGTTTTTTCATTTTTGTAACGGTTGTAAACGGATTCGGAAGCGAAATGGTTTTTAATCACTTTGTCCTCAATAACGCCCATGCCGGTTTCCTCTACGGCCATCTTGGCCAGCGGGATACGCTCGTCGTTGGAGGCGAGGGCGGCGGCGCGGAAAATTTCATCGACCTGGGCCTGTGTGTAGGTCGCGTAAATGCTCTGGGCCTTTTTCACTCCGGCGATGATTGCATTGAGCTGTTCGCGCTCCAGTTCGTCTTTCGTCTTTTCAACTTTTACATTTTCGGCCTTGATACTTTCGACTTTGGTTTTTTCAACTTTCGTCTTTTTTGTTTTCTCCGTACTCATGATCAGACCTCCTCGGATTATGGGTAATTAATATAAATAGATAAATATTTTTTTATCTAATTTAGAAAAATACAGCAAAATCCGAGAAATACAAGCGGGAAAATCAAAAAATAGATATTTTTTTATCTAGGAATGGTTTGTACCCGGCGCGGTCGGGGTGCCAACACTAATACAGTCGCAAAAAGTTGTTTGGGCGCAGGATGGAATGTTCCGTTTCGCCCTGTGCCGACCGGTGCTGCTCGGGCATTGGGGCACCTCAGTAAATGACGCCGCCCAACTCCCGGTAAAGCCGGAATGGTTCGTCGGCCCGGTCGCCCGGCAGTGGTCCGATGACTTTGATGTTCCGGTTCTCGAGGGATTGTTGCCAGTCGGCGACTTTGTCGCCTTCGTCAAACCCGATGTTTTGTGCCGCTTCGCCACGGGCGCCGTAAATAAGCATTTCGACCCCGCTCCACGGTGTTGCGCCGAAGCACATGGCGCACGGCTCGCAACTGGCGGCGAGGAGGTATCCTTTCAGGTCCGCCCGTCCGAGCCGGTTCTGGGCATTGGCGAAAGCCGTCATTTCGGCATGGGCCCAGGACTGTCCGGTGCCGGCCACCAGATTGATGCCGGTGGCGATCAGGCGGTGAGTTCCCAACTCGAAAATCGCGGCTCCGAACGGCCCACCGGTTCCACGACGGACGTTTTCGATGGCCAGCATGATGGCAAAGAGTATTTTTTCTTCGTCTCCCGGCATCGCTTTACCGAGGTTTTCCTGTTCGATTTCCTGAAGCCATGCGGGCATTTCGATGGACGGCGCAAGGGCGATATCCGGTGAGGTTGACAAAGATATTTTTCCCATAAATTCGGTTCCTGTAAAGATATTTGGGGAACGACACATTGCCGTGTAGATACTCCGTATTCTGGCTTTTGAAAAGACAGGCGTATGGTATAAAATATCACTATTTTGTGATTTTTGCAAATTACAAATTTAATCTGCGTTTGCCGGAACAGGAGGCTTTTCCGGTCAAGCCTGACAGGCGGGTAGAACTTTCACATACGGTATTTTCAAAATTCGACATATTCAGAGCCCGGACTGGAAAAAACGATTCCGTGTGCTAAAATATTCATGCATGGATTTTTCCGCAAATTTTAAGAGATATTTCGGAGCGGCGCGAAACCGGTCCGCGAACATTAACAGGATATGAATCGGATGAACAAGGCATGTTTTCTGGATCGTGACGGCGTCGTTAACGTAGAAGTCGATTATTTATACGAACCTGACAAGGTGGCAATTGTTGAAGGTACGGCGGAGGCGTTGAGGAGGTTGAAAGAACTCGGCTTCCTGCGGATTGTCGTGACCAACCAGGGGGGAGTGGCGAGGGGCATGTACGGAGAGGAGGATATCCAGGCGGTTCACCGGCGGATTCGTGAACTGTTGGCGGCGGAAGGCGCGGAGATCGACGCTTTTTATCATTGTCCGCACCATGAGAAATTTACCGGAGAATGCCCTTGCCGCAAACCCGCGCCGGGGATGTTGCTGGCCGCCGCCCGGGAACATGATATCGACATGGCGCGTTCCTTTATGGTGGGCGATCGTCTGAGCGACCTGGAGGCCGGACGCAATGGCGGATGCGCGGTTTCGTACCTTGTCCGCACCGGATATGGCGAAAAAGTCCTGGAAGAAGCTTCGGTGCCGCCGGAATACCCGGTAGTTGACAACCTTCTGGCGGCTGTGAACGATTTTATCCGGCGCGGCTGACGATAAAAAAATGCCGGACAGCCATTTGGGCCGTCCGGCAGGATTCATCGGAAGCGATGGAAGCTTTTTACTTCTTTTCCACTTCTTCGACCTTAATATTGCGGACCAAGGTTTTGGCCTCGCTGTTGGGCCAGTTCGCCAGAATCAGAATTTCCGCGGTGGCGGTTGATTTCGGCCAGCTTCTGGGGTCCCAGCCGAACTTGGCGATGCCGCCGATGGTTCCGCTGAGGGTCATCCAGTCATTGCCTGCCTTGCGGGCGCTGCCGGTGTAGAGGTAACCGCCGCCGGCGTGGAGGCGGATTTTAGTACCGGCGTCGATGGCTTTGCCGACGGCTTTTTCCAGGGTGACGACATAGACATCGCCATCTTGTTTGACTTCTTTGATGGCGACGTTGATCATGGCGTTATTCGGCAGATCGGAATAGTCGTCGGCAGCGTTTAACACGATCCGGTGGTGGGGCTGGAACTTCCATTTGGACCCGTCTTTGATTTTAATCTGGGTATCAGTGACCGCGACGGCTTCAAGCACTTCGGTTTGAGTGTTGGGTACGGCGTTTACGACATAGGCGGAGATCTGGCGGCCTTTTTCATCCCGGACCAGAAAACCGAGGTAGCTCATTCCCGGGGTTCCTTCCGCGGTTTTGAACTCAGCCGAAATCCGATAGATCTTTTCGGGATCGATTTTGAAGGATTTTTTGGAAATCAAAGTGGCTTTTCCGGTGATTTCCACTTCGCCGTTCTCAATGGCTTTGACGCCTTTGGCATTGCGCCAGTCTTCAGGGGATTGAATCTCAAGGATCTGCCCGTGCGCCAGAGTGGCGGCGAAAGTCATTGAAGCTCCCAAGAGGCCCATAAACAATAGGTTTCTGTTCATTCCGTCTTCCTTATTTTTGAGGGTTTATGTTATAATAATACACTTGATTTTGGGAAAATGCAATTGGTAGATGCAAAAAATGCCGGACAGTCTATTCGGTCCGTCTGGCATTTTATTGATCTGGGAGGTTGATGAAATTTTATTTCTTTTCCACTTCTTCCACTTTGATATTGCGGTACTGTGTCATGGTGTTGCTGTTTTTGCCGCCCCAGTCGGTCAGGACCAGGATTTCGGCATGATCGGCGTTCGGAGGCCAGACTTTGGGATTCCAGCCATGTTTGGTGTTGCCGGTAATGGTACCGCTGAACGGGGTCCATTTGTCGGTCACTTTGCGGGAGCCGCCGGTATAAAGGTAACCGCCGCCCGCGCTATGGAGACGGATGGGCGTGCCTGCTTCGATGGCTTTGCCGATCGCTTTAGCCAGGGTGACCACATAAGCGTCGCCATCTTGTTTGACTTCCTTGACGATTACGTTAAGCATGCCGAAGTTGGGCAGGTCGGAGAAATCTTCCTTGGCGCCGAGGACGATCCGCTGGTAGTTCGTGACTTTCCATTTGGAGCCGTCCTTGATTTTGATCTGGGTATCGGTGGCGCTGACGGGTTCGAGCACTTCAGTCTGGGTGTTGGCGACGATATTCACGTTGCTCGGAGACATCTGGCGTTTTTGATCGTCCCGGACGAGGAAGCCCAGGTAGACGAGGCTCGGCCCTTCGGTGCTTTTGAATTCTCCGGAGATCCGGTATGTTTTGGCGGGGTTTATCTTGAATGATTTCTTGGAAATCAATGCGCCTCTGGCGGCTTCGGCCTCGCCGTTTTCAAGGTCTTTGGCGATTTTGGCATTTTTCCAGTCGGCAGCGGATTGGATCTCAATAACCTGCTCCTGTGCCAGTGCGGCGGAGAAGATCATTGAAGTACCCAGAAGGCCTGTGAGCAACAAATTTCTGTTCATTCTGTTTTCCTTTCTGTTTTTGTGGTTATATTCCAATAATACATTGATTTTAGAGAAAATGCAATCCGTGAGTGTTGGAAATTTGGATTTTTACGGTTATATTTGCTGTCAGATCAATAAATTATGGTGAAAGCGATGAAGAAAAACAAGGACGCAACGGCAATGCCGCCGGCAATGATTTTGTGCGGCGGGCAAGGAACTCGCCTCCGCGATGTGACCGAATTGCTGCCTAAACCGATGGTCCCGGTCGGCGAACAGCCGATTGTCTGGCATATCATGAAGAGCTACGCGGCATTCGGGGTTTCCCGGTTCATACTTTGCCTGGGTTACAAACGCGAAGAATTCATCGATTATTTCCTGAATTACCATGCCCGATCCTCCGATATCACCGTCCGCCTCGGACGCGAGCATGATATCACCTATCATGACCGTTCCGGCGAGGAAAACTGGGAAGTGACGTTGGCCGATACCGGCCCGGACACCATGACCGGGGGGCGGGTCCGGATCGCATCTCGATATTTGCACGACTTTGATGAGGATTTTTTCCTGACCTATGGCGACGCAGTGGCTGATATCGAGGTGGATAAGTTGTTGGAATTTCATCGATCCAATTCCAGACGCCTGACCATTTCGGCGGTGAGTCCGGTCGGGCGCTTCGGGGAGCTTTCTCTGGAGGGCAGTGTGGTCCGGGGATTTCAGGAAAAGCCGCCCGGCGACGACAGATCCATCAACGGGGGGTTCATGGTCATGGACCGGTCGTTCATTTCCGCGTATCTGCCGGATGGGCAGGATGTATTCCTGGAGGCCGAGCCGATGACGAAAGCCACGGCGGCCGGAGATGTGGATGCCTTTCGGCACCAGGGATTCTGGCAGTGCATGGATACTCCGCGCGAGCATCAATTGTTGAACGATCTGTGGAAAAAGAAGCAGAGGCCGTGGACAAGGCATTGGGGGCGCAATGTTTGACAATATCTATTCCGGGCGGCGAGTGCTGGTTACCGGCCATACCGGCTTCAAAGGGTCATGGCTGGCCGCCTGGTTGGTGCGCCTGGGCGCCGAAGTGACGGGATATGCGCTGGAGCCGCTTCCGGGCCCGTCTCACTGGCGGCTGCTGGAGTTGCCGGCGGAATCGGTGACCGGTGATATTCTGGATGGAGATCATTTTTGCCGGACTCTGGATAAATGCCGTCCGGAAATTGTATTTCACCTGGCGGCGCAGCCGCTGGTCAGGCTTTCGTATCGCGAACCGCTCGAAACCCTGCGCGTGAATGTGATGGGGACGGCCAATGTGTTTGAACTCTGCCGAAACCGCCCGGAGCTTAGGGCTGTGGTTGCCGTCACCAGTGATAAATGTTATGAAAATCCGGAATGCGGACGGCCGTTTCGCGAAAGCGATCCCCTCGGCGGATACGACCCTTACAGTGCCTCGAAAGGCTGCGCCGAACTGGTGGCGGCGTCCTACCGTCGTTCATTCTATCGAAACGGCGGTTCCCTTGCGGCTACGGCCCGGGCCGGCAACGTGATCGGCGGCGGCGACTGGGCCGAAGACCGTCTGGTGCCGGATCTGGTGCGCGCCGCCGTCGCCGCAGAAATCGAGGAAATTCGCAGTCCTGACGCGATTCGTCCCTGGCAACATGTGCTGGAATCCCTGAGCGGTTATTTGCTGTTGGGGCAGAAACTGCTTCAAGGCCGTGCGGACTGTGCGGAAGCATGGAATTTCGGCCCGCCCGTGACCGAATCAGTGACTGTGGAGGCTGCTGCCGCTGCTTTGGGACGGACTTGGCCGGCGATTCGCTTCCGTCCGAATCCGCCGCCGGATGCGCCGCACGAAGCCGGAGTTTTACGCCTGGACTGTTCGAAAGCGGCCGAACGGCTCGGCTGGCATTGCGTTTGGAACAGCGCTGTCTGTTTTGAGCGGACGGCCGCCTGGTATCGCGATTATTATACGGAGGGGCGGATCAATACCGCCGCCGATCTCGAATGCTATCTCAAAGATGCCGCAGCCGGAGGTTTGCCGTGGATCGGGTAAATGAACTCAAAGAGTCGATTTTGGCGCAGGTGGCGGAATATTACCGGCTGGTCCATGCGAAAGAGGAACCGTTTGACGAAGCCTCCTCCCGGGTGAATTACGCCGGGCGGGTATTCGACGAGCGCGAAATGATCAATCTGGCGGAAGCGTCGCTGGAATTCTGGTTGACCGCAGGCAAGTGGGCGGCCCGGTTTGAGAAAGGGCTGGCGGAATACCTCGGATGCCGCCACGCGCTGCTGGTGAATTCCGGGTCGTCGGCAAATCTGCTCGCATTAATGGCACTGACTTCGCCGCTGCTGGGCGAACGCCGCCTCCGCCGCGGCGATGAAGTCATCACGGTGGCGGCGGGGTTCCCGACCACAGTGGCGCCCGCGGTTCAATACGGAGCCGTTCCGGTATTTGTCGACACCGATCTTCAGGGCAATATTGATCCCGCACTGCTGGAGCAGGCGTTGTCGCCACGCACCCGGGCGGTGATGGCGGCCCATACACTCGGAAATCCATTCCGGGCGGATTTGGTCCGGGCATTTTGCGATCGTCACGGGTTGTGGCTGATCGAGGACAACTGCGACTCCCTCGGTTCCAAGCTTCAGGGACGGTTTACCGGTACGTTCGGGGACATCGGGACATCGAGTTTTTATCCGCCGCACCACCTGACCATGGGCGAGGGCGGGGCGGTTTACACTTCGGACGCGCTGTTGCGGAAAATCATGCTTTCCATGCGCGACTGGGGACGCGATTGCTGGTGCGAACCGGGATGCGACAACAGTTGCGGATGCCGCTTTTCCCGGCAGTTCGGCGAATTGCCGCCGGGGTATGACCATAAATATGTATACAGCCACTTCGGCTATAATCTGAAAGCGACCGACCTTCAGGCGGCCGTCGGCTGTGCGCAGCTGGAGAAATTGACGCAGTTCACCGCCCGGCGGCGGGAAAATTTCGACAGGCTTCGCGAAGGATTGCGGGATCTGGAGGAGTTCCTGATTCTGCCGGAGGCGGCGCCGGACAGCGAACCGTCCTGGTTTGGATTTCTGATGATGCTCCGGCACGGGAAGCGCAATGAATTTGCCCGCTGTCTGGAAGACAACCGGATTCAGACCCGGAACCTGTTTGGCGGCAACCTGACGCGGCAGCCCTGTTTCGGCGCATTGGAAAAAGGGCGCGAATACCGGATCGTCGGCGAATTGAAAAATACCGACCGGATTATGAACGACAGCCTGTGGGTCGGTGTTTATCCCGGTATGACTGCGCAGAAAATCGATTATATGATCCGGGTCATCCGGCGTTGCTTTTTGACCTGAATTTTCGGCGGACGGCAGAAGGCGGCAACGTACCGCTGAAAAGTTCTTTTATGTGATGATTGAAAAACAGGCTTATATCGGGGATAAATTATTTTTTTTACGAAATTTTCATTTTCCGAAACAAATATGCTTGCTTTTTTGTTGAAATTGAGTTATACTTTATATGTTCCTATATTTTAAGTATCTGTAAGGAAAGTAGTTTTTGAATTCGAAGTCTGTTCTTCAAGTCGCCGTCCGGCGCACATCCACAAGTCCTCACTTTTTCATAAAAGTCTTGGATATGCCACAGCGGGATTCCCAGATGATCGCAGTTTTTGCCTTCCGCCCTGATCTATCCGGTATTTCACCTGTGGAAAATAAAAAAACAGTTATGAGTCAATGGAAGGCGTAAACAAAGGGGATATCATGAATATCTACGTAGGAAACATGGCGTACTCAATGACCGAAGAAGACCTGAAAGGAATTTTCAGCGTTTATGGAACGGTTTCGAGTGCCCGTCTGGTCATGGACCGCGAAACCGGACGTGCCAAGGGATTTGGGTTTGTGGAAATGGACAACGACAACGAAGCCAGAGCTGCGATCGAAGCGATCAACGGCAGCAATCATGGCGGCCGTGACCTGAAGGTCAACGAAGCCCGCCCGCGTGAAGAACGTCCCCCGCGGCGCAATTTCGGCGGCGGCGGCGGTGGCGGCGGCGGTGGTCGTCGTTTCTAATCTCTGCGTGCAGAATGAAAACCCGTTCCGGAATTTCCGGCGCGGGTTTTTTGTTTTTATCCGGCCGCCCGGATTTCCGGAGGGCTGATCCCGGCAATGCTGCCGACGATTTCATCCGGGAAATAGGCGTATCTGGCCAGGTCTTCGCGCCATAACCGTTACAATGCAGGGCATGGAGCGGGCCGCCTTCGCCGATGACATAGGCGGAACCGTTCGGATTCCGGCGTTTCAGGTAACGGGCGGCGGTCATGGCGCAGGTGGAAATCTGTTTCTCGGTGATATTGAAACCGAGGCGATTCATCTTGTAGGCGGTGTCGCGGCGGGTCCGCTGGCTGTTGTTGGTGAAAAAGGTGAACGGGACCTGGTTCAGTACCAGTGAATTGATGAATTCCTGTGCTCCCGGTATGATTCCCTTGCCGCGATACACCACGCCGTCCATGTCGATCAGATAGCCTTTCATGAGTCCTCCTGTTGATTCAGGATGTTTGAAAATACAAAAGCAAGAATCATGCCAGAATTATTTCAGGGGGATGACGACGGGGTGTTTTACAAAATCATCGGAATGGCGGGCGTTTTTTTACAAATTCGGTAAAAATCCAGGATTCCGGAAATTGCCCGCCGCCATGCGGGACTGGTTTTCGCCGTTGCTGTTGGCTGTTTCCGCGGATGATCTCTTTTGTTGAATACTATCGGAAAAATATTCGTTATTAAAGTCTTGATTCCAACTTGAAAAAACCCGCGCGGGAGTGTACCTTACAACTTATTCAAAATAAGTGAAAATTGAGGTGCTCGAATATTATGTCAGAGTTGGAAAAAGATCTTGCCGCTGAAACAAATGAAGTGCATCATGGATATCAGGCCGATGCGATTACCGTTCTGGAGGGTCTGGAAGCTGTCCGGGTCCGTCCCAGTATGTACATCGGTGACACCGGAGTTCGCGGACTGCATCACCTTGTATACGAAGTCGTGGACAACAGTATTGACGAAGCGCTGGCTGGTTATGCAACCAATGTTCAGGTGATTATTCATGCCGACAACAGTGTTTCGGTCATCGACGACGGGCGCGGCATTCCGGTGGACCTCCACCCCAAAGAGAAAAAACCGGCTGTGGAAGTGGCTTTGACCGTGCTTCATGCCGGGGGGAAATTCAATAAAGACTCCTATAAAGTTTCCGGCGGGCTTCACGGGGTCGGGGTCTCCTGCGTGAACGCCTTGAGCGAATGGTTGATCGCGGACGTTTGCCGCGATGAGAAGTGTTACCGGATCCGTTTTTCGCGCGGCGTGACGACTAATCAGTTGGAAGTGGTCGGCGAAAGCGTCCGCACCGGAACCACCGTCCGTTTCAAGCCGGACAATCAGATTTTTTCCGATATCGTGTACCAGTGGGATATTCTGGTGAAACGTCTCCGCGAGCTTGCGTTCCTGAACCGCGGCATTACGATTTCGTTGAAAGACGAGCGTGATACGGATGACAGCGGTCCCCGTTTTGAAAAATTTCATTACGACGGCGGAATCATCGAATATGTACAATATCTGAACGCCAACATGCAGGTGCTGCAGAAAGTCATTTATTTCCACCGTGAAAAAGACGGCATCGACGTCGAGCTCGCCATGCAGTACAACGATGGCTTCAGCGAAAATATTTACAGCTATGCGAACAACATCAACACCATTGAGGGCGGTTCTCACTTGACCGGATTCCAGGCGGCGTTGACTCGTACGATCAATAATTATGCCAAAAATGAACTTAAAAATGATAAAAGCGTCACCGCGACGGACACCCGTGAGGGATTGACCGCCGTCATCAGCGTCAAAATTCCCGAGCCGCAGTTCGAAGGGCAGACCAAGACCAAGCTGGGCAACAGCGAAGTTCGCGGCATCGTCGAATCGGTGGTGAATGACGGCTTGAGCGAATTCCTGCATGAAAACCCGGCCGTGGCCAAAGACGTGGTCATGAAGTCCATGACTGCCGCCCGCGCTCGTGAAGCCGCCAAAAAAGCCCGCGAACTGGTTCAGCGCAAAGGCGCTCTCGACAGCTTTTCATTGCCGGGCAAGCTGGCGGACTGTTCCTCCCGCGACCCCGAACAGTGCGAACTGTACATCGTCGAAGGGGATTCGGCCGGCGGCTCCGCGAAACAGGGGCGCGACAGCGGATTCCAGGCGATTTTGCCGATTCGCGGTAAGCTGCTGAATGTGGAAAAAGCCCGCCTCGACAAGGTGCTTGAAAACAAGGAAATCCAGTCGTTGATCGCGGCGATCGGCTGCGGCGTGGGCAACCAGCGCGGCGAGGGCGAGGAAAATGGCAGCGGAGTCGATGTCTCTAAGGCGCGTTATCACCGCATTGTCATTATGACAGACGCCGACGTTGACGGTTCGCACATCCGGACGCTGTTGCTGACGTTCTTCTACCGCCAGATGAAACCGCTGATTGAAACCGGTTATATCTACATCGCGAACCCGCCGCTTTTCAAGGTGCGCCGTCGTAAGGTCGAACGTTATATCGATACCGAAGACCAGCTCGACACCTACCTGACCGGGCTGGGTTGCGAAGAAGTTGAAGTTCGCGGCGTCAGCGGCAGATGTTTCACCAGAGAGGAAGTGCTGGTCCTGATCAATCTTTTCAAGCGGATTGTCCATGTCGGCACCAACCTTGGCCGTATCGGCGTTGACCGCGAAGAATATTTCGCTTCCTGCCGTGACGGCCAATTTCCGATGGCCAAGCTCAATATCCGCGAAAATGACGGTACCGTCAGTGAGCGTTATGTCTTCAGTGAAGAAGAGCAGGAAGCAGTCGTTGAGGAAACCCTCCAGCGACTGGCACTGCCGGTCGACGGACAGGAAGAACAGGCTCCGGTTGAAAACGGGGAAGCAAATGCCGAATTGCATGTGGAACCCCATATGTCTTCGGCGATTGACCTGATCAATATTTTCGAAGCCAAGAATTGCGAAAATATTCTGGCTGAACTCCAGGCGATGGACGCCGGCGTTACGGTTCAAAATATTTTCCACAGCGACGAACCGGTGTTCCGGGTGATTGTTCAGGAAGATGAAAACAATGTGAATTCATTGAATGATCTTTTCGAAGCCATCAAGAAGAGCGGGCGCCAGGGAATGTACATTCAACGTTACAAAGGTCTTGGTGAAATGAATGCCGAGCAGCTCTGGGAAACCACAATGGATCCTTCGACCCGCAAAATGATCCGGGTGACGATGGAAGACGCGGTTCAAGCTGAACGGATGTTTACTCTCTTGATGGGCGATGTGGTGGAGCCGCGCCGCGATTATATTGAAAAATACGCAGCAACTGTAAAAGATTTGGATATTTAATTTTTGGAGAAAACTATGGCGGAAGCAAAGCAGGACAAGGCGCTCGAAAATAAGAACAAAAATCTCGAAATCGCCATCAGTCAGATTGAAAAAGAATTCGGCAAAGGCTCGATCATGCGCCTTGGCGATGCGAGCGGAAGTACCGATGTGCCGACCATCAGCACCGGTTCGCTGGCTTTGGATATTGCATTGGGGTGCGGCGGTCTGCCGCGCGGCCGAATCGTTGAAATTTTCGGACCGGAATCTTCCGGCAAAACCACCGTGTGTCTGCATGTGATTGCCAACGCCCAGAAAGCGGGCGGCACCTGCGCGATCATCGACGCCGAACATGCGATCGACCCTACCTATGCTAAAAAAATCGGCGTCGATGTGGACAGTCTGCTGGTTACCCAGCCGGACTGCGGCGAAGACGCTCTGAATATTGTCGATACCCTGGTTCGCAGCAATGCGGTGGACGTGCTGGTGATTGACTCGGTGGCGGCATTGGTTCCGCGTGCTGAAATAGACGGTTCGATGGGGGATTCCCACATGGGACTCCAGGCCCGTCTGATGTCGCAGGCATTGCGCAAACTGACCGGCGCGGCCAGCCGCAGCCGTACCTGTATCATGTTCACCAACCAGATTCGTGAAAAGATCGGCGTGATGTTCGGTAATCCCGAAACCACCACCGGCGGTAACGCCCTGAAGTTTTATGCATCGATCCGGATGGATATCCGCAAAATCGGCGCGATCAAAGACCCTGCCGGCGAAATCATCGGCAACCGTACCCGCGTCAAAGTGATCAAGAATAAAATGGCGCCGCCTTTCAAGGTTGCGGAATTTGATATTAACTACGCCGAAGGCATTTCCCGCTCCGGCTCGATCCTTGATGTCGCTACGGATATGGGGATTCTGGAAAAACGCGGTTCGTGGTTCTCGCTGGATGGCGAACAGCTCGGACAGGGACGCGAACAGACCAAGGCCTTGATCGCCGCAAATCCCGAAGTGGAAGAAAAACTCCTGGTCAAAATCAGGGAAAAGCTCGGTAGCGGGGAAGCGAAGCCGGGAAGCGCATCCGAGGAATAACCTTTCGGTATGAGGTCGGACGTTTTGTTGAGCTTTGTCAGAGAACAGGTCTGTTTCCGGCAGATCATCCTGAACGGGATGGTTGCCGGATTGGTTTTCTCTTGTCTGTTGCATTTGCGCGCTGATGAATACAGCGCTCCGCCGTCGCGCCTGAATCATTCCGAATTGGGAAATGAAGCCTATAAGGCCGGCAATTATGAACAGGCGATTGCTTTTTTCAGCAAAGCCAAGGCGGAAGCGGAGGATCACTCCGACCTCCAGAACGCGTATGAACAATTGATTGCCGCCTACCTGAAAGCCCTGCAGATCAGCGAAGCCCGCCGTGAATTGACGGAATACGAACAAAAAATGCCGTCGGCCGGAATTGGACGCAAAACCATCTACAAAGCGGATTTGTTGCTGCTGGAACGGAAATACGCTGACGCTGAAAAAATTCTTGAACGCATGATGAGTGACGGCGCGATCTCCGGTCAGCTTTATTTTCATCTGCTTTCGAATCTCGGCTATGCCCAGCGGATGCAGGATAAATGGGACGCGGCGGCGGAAACTTACCGGATGTTGAGGCAGGTGGGCAGCGACGGTGAATGGGAATTTCCCGCATTCGTCAATCATGTCCTCTGCCTGATTGAGTTGGAGAAATTCAAGGATGCGGAGAAGCTGCTGGAAGAAGGGAACCGTTACCGGGGCGAAAAAGATTATTATCAAGTGGGGATCCTCCGTCTTTACCGGTTGACAAAAGAGAAAAAATTTGATGAAGCGCGGCAGTATTACCAGACTTTACGGGAAACGCTGAGCAGCGGCAACGATTCGTTGCTTTATAATATCCAGATGACCGTCGCTCAATATTTCATGAAGCAGAAACAGCCGGACCGTGCGGTGGCTTTTTTGCAGGATGCCCGTCGCTCGGCGCCGTCCGCTTCGGATCGGCGGGTGGCGATGCGCAATTTGATTAACGCTTATTATGAGATCGAGGATGGGCGCAGTGCCGCCGAAACAGCCCGCGAATACCTGGAATTTTACCCGAATGCGCCGGACGCGACCGAAGTCCGGATGAAGGTCTCCGGCCTTTACGCCGGGCTCAAGGAATACGAGGAAGCCCGCAAAATTCTGGAAGAGGTGATTACCGATGAGAAATTGCCGATGTCGCACCGCCTGGCGGCGGCGAAACAGGCGGCGGCCATCTGTGAATCACAGCGGGATTTCATTACCGCTGCTGCGTTGTTGGAATTTGTCCGGAAAAACGGCGAAACCGTGGACCAGCGCGAAGAAGGCAGCCATCTTCTCGGGATGATCTATTTGAAAAGCCTGAATTATCAGGAGGCATTGAGCGTGTTTTCCCGTTCGGCCCGGGTCAAAAGCGTCTGGCAGGGGCCTTGTATGCTCGGAATGATCAAGGCGCAGGTCGAGTTGAAGAATTACGAGGCGGCGCTGGAAACGGCGGACCGGTTGATTCGTGAGATCAAATCGGGAGACGCGGTTGAAAAGGCGATGTACTACCGCGGTCATATTTTGAAAATGATGGAGCGTAAAAAAGAGGCCGCGTTGGCATTTCGTCAATTGGCTGAACAGTATCCTTCCGGTGAGTTTGCGGCAAATGCGTTGTACGAGGCAGGAAATCTTTTTTACGACCTGCGGGAATATCAAGAGGCGGTTGGCGCGTTTGATCTGCTGCTGAAAACGGATTCCGGGTACAAGAATCTTCCGTCGGCTCTTTACCGGTCGGTTTATGCGAATTTCTTCGCCGGGCGGATTGACGAGGCGATCCGGCAGGTGGGCGTGCTGAAAGAAAAATATCCGCAGAATGAAGCCGCTTCCGCCGCATTGTTCTGGCAGGTGGATTATCTGCGCAATTCCGAGCAGTTGGGCGAGGCGGCGAAATTGCTCGAAGAGATGGGAACACTTTACAAAGAAGACCGGGATCTGTTGGCGAGGATCGTGATTGACCGCGCCATTGTAGCCGGAAAACAGGGGAAATACGCGGATGCGCTGACGCTGCTGGATGATTTCGCTACCCGTTTTGTCAATGACCGGCGGATGGGGGAGGTGCTGTTCCTCGGCGGCGACCTGGCCTCGTCCAACGGCGAATACGAGAGGGCGGCCCAGCTGTATGCGCGCTGTGAACAGTTGCGCCCGGATTCGGAGCTGGCGCGGGCTGCCCGGGGACGGGTGGCCGACTGCCGGTTTTCGCTGTTCGGCAAGACCGGCGATACGAAGCATCTTCAATCTGCCCGCGAAGCCTACGCCGGTTTGCTGACGGATGAAAAGCTGGGGCATGACGCATACAATCAGACCCTTTATAAATTGGCCGTGTGCGAAGATCGCATGTATCAGGAAGACCAGGCCCTGCTGCATTTTAATGAAGTGATTTTCCGTTATCAACTGGCCTTGAAGCGTGGCTTGAAGCCGGATCCGGTCTGGGCGGTGAAAGCCGGTTACGCGGCCACCCGGATGCTGATTCGGCGTAATACGCCGGAGGACGCGGCGGCGGCGTTGAAGATTTTTGAACAGTTGCGGGAGCTGAAACTGGAAACGATTCCGGAAGAATTCAGCAATACCATATTGAATTTGAAGGCAAAATATAAATTATAAGGTCGGAGGCGAGGAAATGCTTTTTATACAGATTATGAAGGACGGCGGTCCGTTGATGTGGATTATTTTCGGGTGCAGTTTGCTGGCGATGTTCCTTTTTCTGGAAAAATGGTTTCAATTTCACCGCGACCAGGTGAATGTCAGCGAGCTGGTCCGCGGCCTGATCAATGTTTTGCGCCGCAACGGTTATATCGAGGCCATCAGCCTGTGCGACAATACGCCGGGGCCGGCGGCGCGGATTCTGACGGCGGCGATTCTGGCCCGCGAACAGGGGGAAGACCTCGGTGAAGTCAAACAGGCCATCATGGACGCGAATCTGGTGGAAGTGCCGAAATTAGAGCGGCATTTAAACCTGTTGCTGACGATCGGTTTCATTTCGCCGTTGCTGGGGATGCTCGGTACGGTGCTGGGGATCATGAGGGCGTTTCAGACGATTCACGCCAAGACGGACTATCTTTCGGCGGCGGACCTTTCCGGGGATATCAGCATGGCGCTGGTGACGATGGTCGGGGGGCTTTGCCTTTCGATTCCCTGTTACGTGGCTTATAACTACCTGACGTCGCGGGTGGTTTCCATGACGCAGGATATGGAAAAGGCGGCATCGGACATCATTCACTTTTTCAAGAACCATGAGCGCGAACAGCCCGGGGCTGAAAAATGAAAGACCTGTTCAGTCAGAGTTTTAAAACAAAGCTGAAAATTGTCGGCGCCCGGCCTGACATGACGCCGTTGATCGGACTGTTTTTTGTCCTGTTGCTGTTTTTTATGCTGGGCAGTTCGTTTGTCCAGGTATCCGGGCTGAAAGTGGAGCTGCCCGAAGTGGGGGCTCCCAGCGTGATCGGGGTGGAAAAATACGTGATCACGGTGGCGAACACAACGGGCGGAGTGGAGATCAGCTTTAACGACCGCTTGGTCAATATGGATAACCTGCGGCAGGAATTGATCATGGTTTCCACGTATTCGCGGCTCGGGACCGTGGTGGTCGCGGCCGATAAAAATGTATCGTATGATGTGATTGCCAAAATTATCTCGATGGCCGAGCGGGCCCGGCTGACGGTGGTGCTGCTGACCCTGCCGCCGCGCGAACAGCGGGAAACGGTTTTTGAACAGCAATAGCGGGCGGGGTTATGAGTCCACAGGAGACATGCAGAAAAAGTTGCCGCAAAATCGTTGTCGCGGCGTTGGTCACCACTCTGGCGGTGAACCTGCTTCTGTTGCTGTTGTTTGACTATGCGCCGCCGCCGCCTTTGAAAGTTCCGGTGAAGCCTTTCCGTACCATGATGTTGGACTTGAGTTCGCCGCAACGGCATTGGCATCACGAGGTGAACGATTGGATTTTGTACCAGAACCCGTCGCTGATGTCGCGTCCGGACTACCGTTTCGGCTACAGCCGGGTCGCACAGATGCCGTCGTACCGGGCGGTGTTGCCCGCCTTGCAAGTGGAACCGCCGGATTTGATTGTCAGAATGGCGATTCGTCCGTTTGAAATGCTGCCTGCCGGCGTGTATCCGCATGGACGAGCTGGCGGCGTGGAACTGCAGGGGCTCAGGACCATCGATCCTCGCTCAATCAATACGGTGTATCCGCAGACGGAGCCGCTCTCCTATCCATTGGTGGTCGCGGACGGAAGACCGTTGCGGAAAATCCGGTTTGAAGCGGTGAACGTGCCGCCGAACAGCAAGCCCACCCGGTTGCTCATGAATGTGGAAGCCCCTGGAATGTTGCCGCGTGTCGTGGTGACGGGTTCCAGTGGCGATGCGGCGCTGGACCGGGAAGCGGTCCGGGTACTTTTGGAACATGCCGGGCAGGCGTCGCCGGATGCGAACAGTTCGCATGAGTTGATTGTTTACTGGCGGAAAGACGGAGGCGCATCATGATCGGAATCGATTTTTATGGGGGATTTGTCCTGTACCTCGGTATTTGGCTGGTTACGATCTTCATTTTGTGGATACGGGAACTGCGGCGGCTGCGTCTTTACGATTTGAAAGTCGGCAAAAATGAGCTGTGCAAATGCAGCAATTGCCATTATAACTTTCTGATGAACAACAACTCCAATATCTCCAGGTGCCCGCGCTGTAACGCCATGTGCATCTTGCGCAAACGTCGCTGACCGGCAAGGAGGAGGAAACAGGATGAACCGGAATTTTTATTTGAATATCGTCGCTACTTTGATCCTGCTGATTTTGATTTTTTTCGGGGTGGTGATGGTCGGTGTGTTCGATCGGATGCGCTTCGAACAGGAAGCGAACCGTCGCGTTATTGCAGAGTTGACGGAGGCTGTCCGCAATATCCGGTCGGTCCCGGCGGGTGAGGCCCGCGGTGAAGCCGCTTCGGTGGTAAATACGGGGGCTCCGGCGGCGAACCGTGAATTTTTCGAACCCGACGCGACTCCGGGCGACCGGATCATCTATGTGTCGGCGGCCGATACCGGCAACATGAACTACTTGATTACCAACGAAGCCACCTTGGGCGAATTTTACGGAATCTGTAATTCGTCGCCGGCGGCAAGGAACCTTGCAAACCCGGACGTGTTTGAACCGTTGATGGCGGAAAGCTGGAAACTTTCGGAAGACAAACTCACGTATACGATTAAACTGCGCAAGGGGATTTTGTGGCATGATTTCACCGATCCGGTCACCGGCAAGGAATGGCGCGATGTCGAGGTGACGGCGCATGATTTTAAATTTTATTACGATGTGGTCATGAATCCTCAGACGAACTGCGCGCCGCTCCGGGGCAGCCTGATGGATATTCAGGATATCGAAGTCATCAATGATTACGAATTCAAGGTGGTCTGGAAGAAAAAATATTTTCGTTCCGAGTTGATTACGCTTGGGCTCGGACCGTTGCCGCGACACCTGTACCATGCCTACGAGGGGCCATTCGACCCGCTCAAGTTCAATGATGACCATCAACGCAATCGGATTATCGTCGGCTGCGGTCCGTACCGCTTTGTACGCTGGGACAAGGACGCCCGGGTGGTATTTACCCGCTGGGAGAAATATTTCGGCAACGAACTTGGCATCGGCCCGCCGGTCAAGAATATCGTTTATGAAATCATTAAAATGGCCAATACTCGTTTTCAGGCCCTGCTCGGCGGAAATATCGACTGGATGGGATTGACGCCCGAACAGTGGATCACCCGTACCAATGTGCCGCAGTTTCAGAAAGGCGGGACGCTGGATAAATACCAGACCGGAGGCCAGTCCTATTCCTATATTGGCTACAACCTGAGAAAGCCGCTGTTCCAGGATCGCCGGGTGCGGCAGGCGCTGACTATGCTGGTGAATCGCGAACGGATTTTGAAGGATATTTATTACGGACTGGGGCGGATTGCTATCGGGCCGTTTTATCATGACAGCCCCTACTATGACAAAGGGCTTGAGCCGTGGCCGTTCGACCCGCAGAAAGCGAAGCAACTGCTGGCCGAGGCCGGATGGCGCGACACGGATGGCGACGGCGTGTTGGACAAAGATGGCGTGAAATTTGAATTCACGATGATGGAGATCGCCAACAGCCCGACCCAGACCCGAATGTTTCCGATTATTAAAGAGGATTTTGCCAAAGCCGGGATCGATATGAAAATCCAGACGTTCGAATGGTCGGTTTACATCCAACGGCTGGACCAGCGCAACTACGAGGCCTGTTCGTTGGCCTGGAGCATGCCTTATGATCCGGACCAATATCAGGTCTGGCATTCGGATTCGGACGGTTCCGGCGGGAGCAATCATATCGGTTTTCGGAATCCGGAAGCCGACCGGTTGATCGAAGCAATTCGGGTGGAGTTCGACGTAAAGAAACGGATTGAACTGGCGCATCAGTTCCAACGCCTGTTGCATGAGGAACAGCCGTATACCTTTTTGTTTGCGGCGGATCGGCTGGAAGCGATTTCCGGCCGCTATCGGAACGTGCGGGTATTTCCGCTCGGTATTCCTGCGGAAATCATCTGGACCCCCCGGGCCCAACAATTGACAATACCATAAAACAAGGATAAAAATATGATCAGAGTAGTGATTATCGGGGCCGCCGGGCGCATGGGGCGCAGGCTGGTGGCGAATGTGATGGAAGCCGAAGATATGACCCTTACCGGGGCGATTGAAGCGCCGGGCAATCCGTTGCTCGGGCAGGACGCCGGCAGCGTGGCCGGGTGCAGCGTGGCCGGGGTGGCGATTACCGACGATCTGAAACAGGCGGTCGGCAATGCCGATGCCGTGATCAATTTCAGCCTTGGCAAAGTGGTGGAAGATGCCGCGACTGCCGCCGCCGCCGGATGCACCTCCATTATCGGCACCACTGCCCTGACCGGAGATGAAAAGGTTGCTCTGAACCAATTGGCCGCCGACGGCGCCCGAATCGTTTTTGCCCCGAACATGAGCGTGGGCGTGAATCTGCTTTTCCACCTCTGCCGCCAGGCCGCAACCATTCTCGGCGATGATTATGACATCGAAATTGTGGAAATGCACCACAACCAGAAAAAAGACGCGCCCAGCGGCACCGCCGTGCGTTTGGCCGAGATTGCTGCGGACGCCCGCGGGCTTTCCTATGCCGATGATGTCCGGCATGGACGCGAGGGCATGGTCGGCGCCCGTACGAAGCGCGAAATCGGTATGCACGCGCTGCGCGGCGGCGATGTGGTGGGGGATCATACCGTCATGTTCTCCACCGGCGGCGAACGGGTGGAGTTGACCCACAAGGCCTCCAGCCGCGACACCTTTGCCAAGGGAGCGTTGAGGGCGGTCCGTTTCCTGTCCGGGGTGAAACCCGGTCTGTATGACATGCAGGATGTCCTCGGACTGAAATAACGGTATGTCGAAATTGCGTTTCGGGCGTTACGATTACGGCGCCTTCCTGACCTTTTTCTGTTACGCGGCCTGTTCATTGGTGGTGCCGATTGCGCTGGTACAGGTGGCGTCGGACTTGCATTTCACGCTGGGCGAGGGAGGAATGGGGGCGGGGGGCGCGTTGCACATGGGGCGAAGCATCGCCCTGGTGGCGGCCATCGTGATCTGCGGATTTGCCTCGGGCCGATGGGGCAACTGCAAGTCGATCGGCTATTCGCTGGTGTTCATGATCGCGGGCATGTTGTTGAGCGCGTTTTCACCGACTTACGCGGTGCTGTTCCTGGCGTTGCTGGTGGCCGGTTTCGGCGAAGGCATCGTCGAGGGGCTGGCGACGCCGCTGGTACAGGACCTCCATCAAGAAGAGCCGGGGCGCTATATCAATTTCAGCCACGGCTTCTGGTCGGTCGGGGTGGTGGTGACGGTGCTGGCGGCGGGATATCTGCTTCTGCACGGCGTTTCCTGGCGGTGGCTGATGGTTGGGATCGCCGTACTGACCATGGTGCCGATGCTGATTCTGCTGCTGCCCAGTCGCAAATATGAACTGCATCCGGACCGGAACAACCGCCAGAGTTGGGGGGAAGTCTGTCGGAATGCAGGAACTATCTTAAAAATGCCGTATTTCTGGCTGTTTTTTGCCGCGATGTTTCTGGCCGGCGGCGGGGAATTCTGCCTGACGTTCTGGCTGGCCGCCTATGTGCAGGAAGTGTATGGGCAGACGCCGATGACCGGCGGGATCGCCACCGCGTGTTTCGCCGGGGGCATGATCTTCGGACGGACCGGTTGGGGCGTATTGATCCGCCAACAGCATCTGGGGATGCTGATCATCGTTTCGGCATTTGTTGGAACGGTGGTGACGGCGGTGTTTCCGTTATTCGACACCATGTGGATTCTCTATATTCTCCTGGTTGTCGCGGGGGTGGCGGCGGGCCCCTTCTGGCCGAGCGTCCAGAGCTATTGCGTAGAACGGATTCCGCAGGCGGATACGACCATGCTGTTTATCCTGCTTTCTTGTGCCGGGGTGCCCGGATGCGGTGTATTCACGTGGTTGATGGGGATTTTCGGGGACCGCTTTGGATTGCAGGTATCGATTTACCTGATTCCAGCCTGTTTCCTGGGGCTTGGCTTCCTGATTCTCGGTGACTACTTTTACTGCCGCCGTCGGAAGATATCCGCGTAATCAATCCACCAGCGACAGCGAAATCCGCTTGCGGGCGCGGTCCACTTCCAACACGGTGACCGTCAATTGATCGTGCACGGAAACCACTTCGTGCGGGTCCTTGATGAAGCGGTCCGCGAGTTTGCTGATGTGAATCAGCCCGTCCTGATGAACTCCGATATCGACAAACGCGCCGAACGCGGTGACGTTGGTGACGATCCCCGGCAGCTTCATGCCCGGCTTCAGGTCGTCCGGCGTATGAACGCCGTCGGCGAACGAAAATGCCTTGAATTCGGGCCGCGGGTCGCGCCCGGGCCGTGCCAGTTCGTTCAAAATGTCCTGGACGGTCGGCAGGCCGACGTTGTCCGAAACGTATTTTTTCGGATCAACCGGACGGTTTTTCAGTTCGTTAACGTCGCATTGTTCACGGGCGGCAATGGAGCGCACCAACTCGTAGCGTTCGGGGTGGATGGCGCTGGCGTCCAGCGGGTTGACGGCGTTGCGGATGCGCAGGAATCCGGCGCATTGTTCGAAAGTCTTCGGCCCGAGCCCCTTGACCTTGGCGAGTTCCGCGCGGCTCTTGAAAGAACCTTTTTGATTGCGGTGTTCGACGATGTTTTCGGCGAGTTTGCGGCTCAACCCGGAAACGTAGGTCAGAAGCTCCACTCCGGCGCTGTTGAGTTCCACGCCGACGTGGTTGACGCAGTTGACGACAACGTCATCCAGCGCTTTTTTCAATGCATCCTGGTTGACGTCATGCTGGTATTGCCCGACGCCGATGGATTTCGGGTCAATTTTGATCAATTCCGATAATGGGTCCTGTAAGCGGCGCCCGATCGATACCGCGCCGCGCACCGTCAAATCGAGGTCCGGGAATTCCCGCCGCGCGCTTTCGCCGGCGGAATAAATGGACGCCCCGCTTTCGTTGACGCTGATGACCGGGAGTTTGAAGTCGCCTGATTGGAAAAACGCTTCGGTTTCGCGTCCGGCGGTACCATTACCGACCGCGACTGCTTCCGGGTGATGCTTGTCGATTAATTTCCGGATGGCGGCGGTTGCCGCGGGGTGGTTTTCCGGGAAAATGACGGTGTGTTCCAGCAATTTGCCGTTTTCATCGAGCGCCACGGTCTTGCAACCGGTACGGAAACCGGGGTCTACAGCGATCAGGCGTTTCTGGCCGAACGGCGCTTCCATCAGCAATTTGTGCAGATTGGCGGCGAACACCGCAATTGCTTTTTCGTCGGCGTCGGCGCGGAGCCGGTTCTGGGCTTCGTTTTCCAGCGACGGCATCAGCAGCCGGGTGTAGGAATCTTCGATGGCGGCGGCCAGGCGGTGCGTGTATTGGAACGAACGGTTGCGGATCACCCGGCGTTCGAGCAGGCGCAGCGCGTCTTCTTTGTCGGGGCGCAACTGCATGGTCAGAAAACCTTGTTCATTGCCGCGCATGACTGCCAGGGCGCGGTGCGAAGGAACCCGGTGCAATGGTTCGGCATAGTCGAAATAGTCACGGAAAACGGCGGCCCCCTCGCTCTCCGCCTTGCTTTTCACCGCTTTGGCGCAGAAAACGGCACGGCGCTGGAACAGTTCGCGCAGTTCGCGCCGGATGTCGGAGTTTTCGCTGATCTCCTCGGCGCAGATGTCGAGCGCGCCGTTCATGGCTTCTTCGGCATCGTTGACGCCTTTGGCGGGGTCGATGAACTTTTTCAGGTCGATGAAGCCGTCACGCTGGGCCATCAGGAAACGCGCCAGCGGTTCGAGCCCTTTTTCGCGGGCGGCGGCGGCGCGGGTTTTGCGCTTCGGTTTGTATGGCAGGTAAAGGTCTTCCAGTTCGTTCAGGTCGTATACCGCGTCAAGCTGCTGTCGGAGTTCCGGTGTCAGCAGTTCGCGTTCTTCCAGTGAGGCGAGCATGTTTTCGCGGCGCTTGTGAAGTTTCTCGAGTGCTTCGAAGCTGTCGCGGAGTTTCAGCAGTACGACTTCGTCCATACCGCCGGTCATTTCTTTGCGGTAACGCGCGACGAACGGGACAGTGGCGCCTTCGGCGAAGAGGGCGTGAACGGTTTTGATTTTGGCGGAAGTCAGGCCGAGTTGAGCGGCCAGATATTGGAAATCGCGCTCGTTCATGCCTGATTCCGCTTCATTTCCTGAAGATAGTCGATGGTCTTTTCGCGGCAGCTCTGGAGCTGCTCGCAGATGATGTCGATGTTCGCTATCGCATTCCGGCGGGAAACGGTGATCGAACGGAGCAGTCCGACCAGAGCGTTGATGTCATGAAGGATACGCTTCAATAAACTGATTTTCAGCCCGGGCATATTGTCTTCGGTATTGACCATATCAACCGTGCGCGAGATCAGCTTGCCGAACAGGCAGGTGACCGAAAGCCCGCGGCGGAACATGGCCGCATCCAGTTGCGAGGCCAGCACGGAGTTCCACCGCAGCGAAATCATCACGGCCTGTTCATACAGGTCGGCTCCGCGGCGGCTCCGCCATTCGGCGCTGGACAGTCCTTCGTCATCGTCGTCGAAGTCGAACAGGAAGCTGTCGGCTTTGGTGGGAACGAGATCCGGCATGCCCATCAATTTTTTCATGATGTAGTCTTCTTCTCCGGGCAGGTCGATACAATCCGGCAGTTCCTGGAAGTAGCGGCTGATCCGCTTCTCATCCTGCCTGATCTCGTTTTCCCATTGGAATTCGTTCCAATCGTTGTGATTGTAATGGTTGTTTGCCATGTCGATCAGTCGTCTTGTCCTTTTGCGTTTTTTTTCACTTTGGGCGCGGCCTTCTTGACCGGAGCCTTTTTAGCAACCGTTTTTTCTGTAACCGTCTTTTTATCTTCGGTTTTTTTAACAACCGTTTTTCTTGCTGTGGCCTTTTTTGCGGCCGGTTTCTTTTCCTTGCGAGCATCGCTCCAGAGGTCTTCCAGCTGGAACTTGGCGCGGAACTCAGGCGTCATGATGTGCATGAGAACCGTTCCGTCGCAGTCCAGCAGTACCCACTGGCTTTCCGGCGAACCTTCACATTTACATTTGACCTTCATTTTTCCGAATAGTTCCTTCTCCACCGCATTTGTTACGGCACGGATGTGCGGATCGGAGTTGGCCGTGGCCAGGATGAAATAGTCGGCGATCGACGATATTTCGCTGACACGCAAGGTGATGATATTCTCGGCAAGCCTGCCTTCGGCGGCTTCGACACAAATCTTTGCAATTGCTTCTTGTCTGTTTAAATCAATCATATGTCCTCATTCATTTCATATAAGTTTTGCTCTAATATATATTCATAAACGGATTTTTCCATCCGATTATCAAATTTTTCACCGGATGAAGCGCCGCGTCGAATTTCAGTCGAGGAAATATCGAATGTTTCGAGCGGGTATTGCGATGCCAGCAGTTTCGGAATCAATTCTTCCGGCCAGTGCCGCCGCAGACGGGCAGCATCGGGGCGGTAGCCGGGGCGCGGATACACGATCAGTTCCCGTTCGGCCCCCAGCCGGAACCCATCCTGCCAGGAATGAAGCTGTTCCAGGCTGTCCGCGCCGATCATGAGCTGAATCCGGTCGGCGGGATATTCGCGGTCCAAGGCTGCCAGTACGTCAATCGTATAGGAGGGGGAGAGCGCCAGCCGCCGTTCGATATCGCTGACCGCGAACCCCGGTTTGCCGGCGACCGCGCGCTCCAGCATTTCCATCCGCTGTTCGAACGGCGTGACGGCGCGGCCGGGCTTGTGAGGAGGCATCCAGGCAGGAACAAACAGCACCAGGTCGGTCAGACGGTGGCGCAGTGCTTGTCCCGCCAGTCCGGTGTGCCCCAAGTGCGGCGGATCGAAGGTTCCTCCGAAAAATGCGATTCTCATTCCGCGGTATCCGATGTTGAAAAATTCATTTCTGTGATTATTGTAGACGTTTATAGGGAAAAGGCAAGCGATTTTCCTTTTTTTTGCCGAAAAATGGAATTTGAGGCTTGACATTGTTTGTCCGGGTATTATTTTAAACTTCAGGTGTCCACGCCAAAGCTATCATCAGTGTGGCGTGTATGTTTTTTGAAAACCGTTATATTTCAGCAAATATGTTCGCAAACCGACCAAGTAGAAAGCGTATTTGTATTCCATTAAATGAAATGTATCCGGTGAGATTGTGTCTTCACATCTTACCGGATGCTTCCTTGCATTGGGATACATGGCTCTTGGTCGGGCCTGCGAACATGGTGCTTGGAAGCGTTCGGTCCTTTTTAGAGGAAGCTTTCAAGCACTGCTGGATTTCGCAAGGATCGTTGAAAAACGGTAACCGTCGAATACTGCAAGTGAGCCAAGAAACATGCCGGTCGGTAATATAGCAATCCGGCAAATCTCGCTTCGATTTCCTTTGACCGGGAAAACAATTTTTCTTGAGAAATCCAGGTTCTTTTTGACAAGAGAATCTGGATTTTTTTATTTCAGCATCATGCCGCGAAATCCGTTACTGGATGATCGCGGTTATTTTTTTTGCAGGAAATGCTCAAATTCGGGAGAAAGGGCTATGGCGCTTATTGAGGTTTTGAAATGGGATACGGCTCCCAAGGTGTTTGCATACAAATACCCGAACGCCGCCTTGTTCAGTTATTGGAAAAAAGGGGTACAAAGTGAAGGAGGCTAAAGATGGAACCCTGGAGGATGCACACCGGAAACACAGCATGGAACCTCCGTTGTCGCGGCAGAATTAACCGCAAAATCGTTTAACATTTAAAGGGGATATAAAGATGAAAATGAATTATTGGCTGGTTGCAGTTTGCGCGTGCTTGCTGACGGGATGCGCGTCCTTCGAGAAAAGCATGGAACAGGCGAAAGCCGGAAACGCCGAGGCGCAGTATGATGTGGCAAGGCGTTATTCGCAGGGGGATGGAACCGCAAAGAATCAACTCAAGGCCAAAGAATGGTATGAGCAAGCCGCGAATAACGGCAATACTTCCGCCGTGCTTGAACTGGCCAAGCTGTATTTGAACGGCAATACCCCGGAGGATGAGAGCGCCAGCCTCAAATGGTTGACAAAGGCTCAGGAGCAGGATTCGTTTGAATCTTCAATTGTTCTGGTAAGCTATTTGCTGGAAAAAAAGAAGATTGACCAGACCAATGAATTGTTTGATGCATACCATAAAATCTTTCGCGTCAGTGGCGGGTTCAATATACATTTGAGGAAAATTGATGCCGCGGATACCCTTTATCGGGGATGCCTGGGGATGACCGAGGAGTTCTTGAAGCAGAACCGGATTGATGACGCGGAAAAGTTCCGCAAAAGTTGCAACGTCATATTCGATTCATATGACCGCTTTTTTCAGGAAAGCACAGGGCGGCGCAATGGGGACATGAATAAATTGATCAAACCGGCTCAAGAAAAATTGATTGCCGAACAGAAACGCATTGCCGAAGAAAAACGCATCGCCGAAAAAAAGCGTATTGCTGAAGAAAAACGCATCGCCGAAGAGAAACGCCTGGCTGAAATCAAGCAGGGCTTTGAAAACGATCCGAGCAAAAAATATCCGCTGCCGATTATCAAGTCACGGATCAAGTTGTATGACACATATGAATCCGGGATGTCGCTGCCATGGGTGTTGAATTCGATTTCATTGAAGCCGCTGGGTGAATATGCCCCTATGATATTAATTTGTAAACCGGGGGATAGCATTGGAATCGGGAGCTTCAACTATCTTACGCAGGCGTATACCGATGCCAATGGAAGAAGCGTCACTTTTATTTTCGGCACGAAACAGCCGTTCGACGAATTGTTGAAAGCAAATGAAATCGTCGGTTTCATCGGAGTGCTGCATCCGCCTCTTACCGTGGAGGCGAAAGGATTGGATGATGCAGTCCTGGCCGGACTTATTGTTATAATTCCCGAAGCCAAGGCCCAGGTCGAGGCTATCGTTGAGAAATATAAAAATGAGTATCCAAAGGCAAAAGTGTCATCCGCCAAGAAAAGCATTGGTAAAAAAAAGGAAATGATGTCGGGCAGGCTTGGTGTTTTTTATGAAATTGAAATGGTCCTGAATACGACAACATTCAAGACGGAGGAGATTCAGATTGCGGTGAAATGGGTTACGATGAATATGAAATTCTATGATAAGTTCAATAGCCTGTCCGATCAGGACAAGGCGGATGTAGAGAAAGCGGTCCGCCTTCTCGCCGACTCCCCGGAATTCAAACAAGTCGCCGTTGAAATGATAGACTTGTCTTTTTACCGGTATTTTGCCGATATGAAAAAGAATATCGAGGCCGAGAATACCAAAAAAGAAAAGGCGGAACAGGAACGTGCCCTGGATTTCTAGTTTTATTGAAAATACTGGTACGAGAGAGTCTTCAATATGATGAGGCAATGAAAAAATAGTTTTGACGTGCGTTGGAGGGAATTTTTCGCTTTCCGCTAAAAACATAAAGCGATAAGGAAAAACCAGGAGGGAAATATGGGAAATTAACAGCGTGGCTACTTTTATTGAAAAATTATCAGTTATAAAAGACAACTTAAAACATGGAGAAAAACAATGGAAAACACATCCCCGCAAGAAGTTAAAGTCATCGTCCAGAAAACCAAAAGCAATGCATCAATTTATTTAGGAATCATCGGGTTTGTATTGGCGATTCCTGCATTATTGTGCATAACAGTCTGTGCTGGTGCTGCGGCAGGTTTTTCAGAATTGACCGAGCCTATAAAACAACAAGAAATAGACATTACGGCAGCAAAAGTGGAACTTGTAAAAAAGATTGATGCTGCTAAAAAAAATGGAAAGGATGTATCGGAATTGCAATTTGATTTGCAAAACTTAAACAATTTCCTGATTCCGTTAATTTTTTTGCGGAATCCTGTTTGATTGTTTTTGACGGCAGAA
>ENA-UOOK01000654-UOOK01000654.1-fermentation-metagenome-genome-assembly--contig:-NODE-654-length-45655-cov-33.331974_pt1 | contig 45655 bp, 39 predicted proteins | sample MGYA00245777_ERZ724023 | MGnify/ENA primary metagenome ERZ724023 (study PRJEB28704, sample SAMN03018312) | fermentation metagenome | biome: anthropogenic terrestrial biome; feature: soil; material...
CTAAATCAATGCCTTCAGAGAAAACACCGCCTAAGACTGTAACACCTAAAGTGGTCTTTTCGTTCTCAGCTTTGAAATGATTCAAGAATTCATCTCTTTCATTCTCATTCATATGGGATTCCTGATAATAGACATCTACACCTGTCAGTGCTTCGCTATCTAAGAAGGTTCTAAGATCTGACAAATACTGGAAAGAAGGACAGAAGACGAAATAGTTTCCTTTCTTCTGGGTAATTACTGATCTGATTAGACTGAAGACTTCAAACATAGTTTGATCCCTGTCTTTATACCTTAATGAAATATTGGTGTCAGTAAATACCGCTCGGTTTCTTTGAGGAAAAGGCGAAGATAAAATCAAGCGGTTATTAAGATCGTTAATATCACCGCCTAATAAGTCAATATAGTAATTCTTCGGGGAGAGAGTAGCGGAAAAATAAATTGTGGATGAGAAAAGTTCACTTCCGCTTTGAATAAGAGGTCGGCAGTCAAGGTTAGTGATTTTTAGCCCACTGATAGTCTTATCATCGTTAAGATTAAGATAGCAAAGGAAAGTCTTACCGATTTCAGGATCATTTAAGAGGCTAATAAGATAGTAGAAACTATTGACGTTATAGAAAAACTCCATTAAAGGGTCAGTAACTAAATGAGTATATTTCTTTAGAATAGTTTTAATATCAGAAAGAATATCATTCAAATCATTCTCAAAGGCTTCCGGTATTTCATTAATGATGCTGATGTTCTGCTGATATAAATCATCTTCAGAATTGATGGGAAGCTTCTTAAAAAGGGAAATTGAATCTTTAATATCAGTTCTAAGATTTTTGAACTCTACCCCTCCACAAAGAGACAAAGCATCAGAAAAATCACTGATGCTGATTGCTAAAGAATACATATCTCTAACACGGTCCGGAAGGTTATGACATTCATCTACTAATAAAACAGTATTAGTCTTTTCAATTCCGGATTCTTTTAATTCCAAATGATCGTGGTAGTCATAGACATAAGAATAATCGCAGACTAGAACATCACAGTAAGAAGATAAATCTAATTGGAACTGGAAAGGACACATTTGCTTTTTGAAACAGATATCTTCGATTTTCTTTCGGTTAAAGAAATCCGTTTCTTCTAAGGAGTCAAAAATAGCATCAAACAATTTATCATAATAATGCCTAGCAAAAGGGCATTCATCTGGATTGCAGTGGCCGACCTTGTCATTGAAACAGATTCTCTCTTTACTGGTAAACTCAATAGATTTTACCTTAGCGCCTTGATCAATAAAAAGCTTCATAGTATCCATAGCAATCTTTTTAATGGAATTCTTGGCAGTCAGATAAAAGATCCTATCCGTCTTCTTCTCACCAAAGCGTTTAAAAGTAGGATAAAGAACGGAAACAGTTTTACCAATCCCGGTAGGTGCCTCAACGAAGACTTCCTTTTTTTCATCACAGGCTTTAGTGACAAAATCCATCAACTGTTTCTGACCAGCTCTTTCTTCGGAAAAAGGGAAAACAACGGATTTAACGGATTCATTTCTGATATCCTTGAACTTTTGGACCTTCTTCATATAGAGAGCATAACGTGCAATCAAGTCTAAAACGAATTCTTCCAAATTCTTAGCTGAATATGTCTTCTCTATTTTTTTGCTGATATGGTAGTTAGATTGTTTTAAATAAGTAAGAATTATCCTTACTTCCGAGATATTCTTCTGCTTTGAGATGATATAACTATAAAACATCGCCTGACCTAGATGCCATTGGCCATTCTCCAAAGAAAACTCATCTAAGTCGGCCACTGTGGTCTTGATTTCCTCGACTGTCACTCCGCCATCTTTATCTACCATGACACCATCGGCTTTTCCGGACACTACAAAAACGAAGTCATCATAACGGAAAGTATATTCAACTGGGTACTCCGAAATATAGTCTTGGCCTTGCTGGCTTTGATAAAGCAAGTGCAGACGAGTGCCTTCTTGCATAGAGGATTGATTGAATACTCGAGTATCCAAATTTCCTTTTCTGAGAAGAACATCAACAATATCATGAACCGAAAGGTAAATTATCTTTGACATGGTGATAATATTCTATCACGGGTAATCTCTTTTCTTTTCCTGAAAAGAAGTAAAGTTCAAAAAAGAGGTAAACTTAAAATCATATCTTGAATATTAATATTGATTTTGCTAGAATATCAAAGCGCTAAAAAAGCGAATTGATGGCCCGATAGCTCAGCTGGCAGAGCACAGCACTGAAAATGCTGGTGTCGGCAGTTCAACCCTGCCTTGGGCCACCATTAAGAAAACAACATCACCTTCTATATCGAGGGTGATGTTTTTTTATCTTCTTAGAATGGAAAAGAATGCAGTTGGTGAAGTTAAAAAGACTCGCTTAGATTCATAAAGAAGCGGATCCCTACAAAAAGGAATATATTTCATTTTTAGCTGGTCATTTTCGTTTCCAAAATATATGAAAACTGCGGACTAATAGGGAGTTTTAGTATATTTTTCAAATAATAGATTAGCGAAACTTTCAATCTACTTTTTTACTAAATCTCTATCTAGTTCAACTATTATTATTTAGTAAAAATTAGGAAAGCAACTTTTTACAATTGATACTATTAGACATTTTTTTAGTATGAAAATACCTATTCTTAGGCAATGTAAGCAATTTCTTTTGAAAAAACTTACTTTTTCTTTGATGCTTTATATAATACTATTAGTCTATCAAAAAAACAGCAAAGCTTTTTTATATAAACTGATAGCAGTGAGGATAATAAAATGGAAAAGAAAACAACTAGAAAGACAGTCAAAAGACTTAATCTTTTAAAATTAGTCGATGGCGTTTATTTTGATGAGAAGGGTTTTGGAGAAGTTCATCTCATGAATGAGAATGAATCTATTTTCGGCGTTAAGGAATATGTCTACAAGGGCAAAATCCATAAGGGCCGCTGTGGATTTGTTTCCGGAAAGAAGTTAGCTGTCAAGATTCCTGAAAAGGATGATTGGAATCATGGTTATACTCTTGAAGGATTATCCCAGGATATTTTCAAGGTTGATAACGCTCTTGTCATCAAGAATGGAATGGAGAAGAGAACCTTCTGTTACATCAATCATCGCTCTACTTTGAAATTTGTCGGCGATCCTACCAAGGAATATGTTCTCTATGTTCGTATCTATGAGAACGCCTATGGCATTGAGAACAACCGCTGGGTCGTTATTTGGTCTGAATTAGCTAAATAAAAGAAAATAGAAAAGCCGGGATTCGTTCCGGCTTTTTACTAAGTTCTAATCAGCAATCTTTTCAATTGGCTTCTTGAGTCAATTGAACCGCCTTTTGGTTTAATGATTTCTTCAGGCTGCTCCTACCAATAAAGAAGGAGATAACTGCCGTGAGTAACTCTGAAAGTGGGAATGATAGCCAAAGAAGAGTGGTGGCCTTACTTGAAAGAGTAAAAAGGAAGACTAAAGAGAAGACAAAGATTGCTAGTCTTAACAGCGAAATAAAGATAGGACTATAAACATACCTAAGACCCTGAAGGACTCCTTGAGTGCTGACTGATAAAGCCATGAAGACAAAGCCAACTGAGGCTATTCTGATTGCTAAGGTAACAGTATTCATAATGCCACTGGATGAGCTTCCAGTAGCCATACCAAACAAGGAGGCAATAGGAGTAGAACAGGCTTCAAAGATAATAGTGAAGGCTAATCCTACGATCATGGTATCTATTAGTCCCCATTTATAGGTTTCTTTTACTCGGTCATTTTCTTTCATTCCATAATTATAAGAAACAATCGAAATTAAGGCGTTACTCATACCGAAAGCCGCAAATAGAGGTATCTGCTGAATCTTGTAGTAGATGCCAAAACTGCCCTGAAGCAGTTCTCGGTTAGTGTTTAAGGTGCCTAGGATTAAATTAACTCCTAACATCATAATAGCTAATAGACCCTGCATTATAGCAGCCGGTATTCCCATTTTTAAGATACCTAAAATGGTTTCATGATTTGGTTTAAGATCCTTAAACCCGAACTTAACTTCTTTATTCAAAGTATAGTGGAAGATGATATCCATTAAACAGCTAAGGCACTGACCGATGGCGGTAGCATAGGCAGCTCCTTTGACGCCCATCTTTAAAGGATAAATAAAAACATAATCTAAGATAATATTAGCGACTGCGCCAGTGATTTGACCAATGGTTGAATATAGTGTCTTACCGGTAGCTAAAAGGAATCTTTCAAAGATGGTGTAACCGACCTGACCAAATGATAGTACGCAGACGATGAAAAGATAGTCGCTTCCCATCTGAATAGCCTCTTCATTATCGCTAACTTGCATTTTAATGAAGGCTTTTGAAGCAAATAATCCAAAAAGCAGGAAGACTAAATAAATGATCAAACCCATAAAGAGACCGTTTCCAGCTGTCTCCCCAGCTTTCTTTTTGTTTCCTTCTCCTAAATACCTTGAAAGCAAAGAATTGATTCCAATGCCAGTGCCGACCCCGATTGCAATCATGAAAATCTGAACGGGGAAAGCATAAGTTAAGGCTAAGTTAGCGTTAATGCCTTCTTCTCCCATATTAATAACAAAAGCCGTATCGACAATGTTGTAAAGAGCTTGGAGGACCATGGATATGATCATTGGTAATCCCATGTTCCAGACTAACTTCTTGACACTCATGCTCTGCATCTTATTGCTTTCTGCCTTTTCCATTCTTGTTTTCTCCTATAAAAAAACAGCGTCAGCCCAGAATAAACTGGACTTACGCTGTTAGAGCAACTCGTTTACATTGGATGATTATAAAAGAAGAGAGAACAATTAATAAGAAAAGAAAAATAAAAACGTTTACATGAAAAAAAGGTTGAAAAAAGGCCTCTAGATGTTAGAGACCTTTTTTCTAAATAGAATTAGTCGATCTTTTCAAACTGATCAGCCGGAGCGCCACAAACTGGGCAAGTGAAGTCTGATGGAAGTTCTTCATCCTCAGTCTCATAAATGTAGCCGCAGAGCAAACATTTGAAGTGATGCATCGTCTTTCCGTTAGTCTTTTCCATACCTTTGTCATTTCCTTTCTGGTACGTAGGGGCATTCTTGGGTGACAAGCCTTTCTTTACCTTATGGTAATAGCTATATGTCATCGGAATGTCTTTCTTGATTAAGTCGCATTCTTCTACTTCGCCGACAAAGAGAGTGTGGGTGTTAGTCTCAAATTCGTTTTTGACATTAATGATGAAATAGCAGATGGCATCATTAATTACTGGTAACCCTTTAATGTTCTTATAGGGAATAGAGGCAAATTTATCAGTGTTACGTGAACTTTTATATCCAAATGTACCGATAATATCAGCTCCGACATTTTCTCCTAGAACCATAACGGCAAGTTTCTTTGTCTCTCTTACCGCGACACAAGTGTAGTTATCATGGTTTAAAGAAATCAAAAGCTGAGAGGGGTTGCTGGTGACTTGGATGGCACAGTTTGCAATACAGCCAACCTTCTTGCCATCGTTATCTATGGCAGTAATTAAGTAGATACCATAGCTTAAATTGTAATATGCTTCTGGATTCATACACGCTCCTTTTTGTACACCAATATTTAACCACATGTCAGAAAGAAAGTTAAGAAATTTGCTTAAAAACATTAATATAGGTGATAGAATAAGCAAGTTAATGAAAGGCATCTATTGTGGTGATAGTAATCGGTGGAATGATAGGTCTTGGCAAGACGACAACTGCTAAGATCCTTAATGAAGAATTAGGTATTCCTGTCTATTATGAATCAGTCGAAGGTAATAAGGTTTTGCCATTATTCTATTCGGCTTCTGCCGAAGAGATTGAGAAAAAAAGATATGCTTTTCTGCTTCAATTGAATTTCTTAATTTCCCGTTATCAGTCAATTAAGAAAGCCTTGACTAATGATAATGCTATTCTTGACAGGTCCATTTATGAAGACCATTACTTTGCTAGCAAAAATCATGATTTAGGTAGAATTTCTGATTTGGAAATGGAAATATACACCAGTCTTCTTAATGAGATGCTCGGTGATTTAAAGAATCTACCTAAGAAGAGCCCTGATATTATGATTTATTTAAAAGGTAGCTTTGATACCGTCATAAAGCGTATTAAAGAAAGAGGACGTACATACGAAATCGATCCTGGCTTAGTTGAATACTATCACTTCCTTTGGAAAGACTATGATGATTGGATAGCTAAAGAATATGTAGCTAGTCCTATTATCACTCTCGATGTTGATAAAATTGATGTTCTTAACAATCATTCTGATCGTGAAGAACTGATTAAAAAAATAAAAACGTTTTATAAGAAGTAAAACTTTCTCTTCTTTCCCTTGCAATAAGTAGATTCATGTACTAAATTAGACTGCAATCGCGTGGGTCTTTCCCATGATACCCCACGTAAAACATTAACAGGGGGCTTTTTTAATGAAAGAAGCTGAAGAAAAACAATACGATGCTGAAAAGGAAAAAGAAGTAGTTTCTTCTGATGAGAAAGTAGAGGAAACTAAAACTGAGGAAAACGGAAAGAAAAATCCTATCAAGGAGTATTTTCATTGCTTCAAAATGGATACCCGCAGTATCGCAACCAATGCCGTTATTGCTGCTATGTATGTAGCACTAACCTATGCTTTCTTCTTTATGTCCTATACGACCCCACAGGTAAGAATCTCTGAGTTTTTAATGATTCTTCCATTTTTTAATCCAAACTACACAATAGGGTTAACTATTGGATGCTTCTTATCTAATATCTATTCAGTTGCTTATGGATTAACCCCATTAGATATGGTGTTTGGAACATTAGCAACCTTTATTTCATGTATTCTAGAGAGCTTTTGCCGACATCTTATTGTTGCTTCTGTTATTCCAGCTATCGTCAATGGCTTTGTCGTGGGATATGAATTGACCTTTATGTATAATGTTGATTTAAGTAATACCAATGCGACTGTTTATTATTGGGTTCAGTTTGGTTGGGTCTTTTTAGGTGAGTTTATTGCTGTCACCATAATTGGATATGCTATCTTCATGATCTGTACTAAAAAAGCTTCAAAAACCTTCTTCAAAGTCATTAATGCTAAAAGGAATTTGAATTTTAAATTCTAAAATCTATTTTTTAGTTTTCTTTTTGGCTTCTTGGACACTAGCTACTCTAGTAATAGTATTCAGCTTGTCGAAATTCTCATGAAGGGCTCTTTCATATTTTCCGTTGTCCCAGGGAGAATAGAAATGGCAGTCCACTAAAGATTTTGGTAAATACTGAAGGTATTTCCATACTTCTGGTTCATCGTAAGGATAACTGTCTTCAGGTGCGGTTCCGGCATTCTTTAAGCGAAGATAATCCCGGACTTTTATTGGATTCTCATCAACTTTTTGATCAGCGGCTTCTATGGCCCAAGTTGCTGATTTCGATTTAGGAGATAAAGCCAAATCAACCACTGTAAAGGCTAGAGGTATCTCGGCTTCTGGTAAGCCGACTTCCTTAGCTACCTGGCAAGCGTTGTAGCAACGGTCTACCGCCTGGGGGTTAGCTAGTCCGACATCTTCATAAGCAGTAACCATCAGCCTTCTAATGATTCCGTCTAAGTCACCACTTTTTAGAATCTTGGCTAGGTAATAAATAGCGGCATCTACTTGGCTGCCACGGATGGATTTTTGAAAAGCCGAAACGGTATTGTAATGTTCATCCCCATCTAAGTCACCATAATAATTGGGAACAGCACTGACCGCTTTGCAATCAGCTAATGAAATCAAATGATCATTTGTATAGCTTAAAGCTACTGCTTCAAGTTGGTTATAAGCAAAACGTAAATCACCAGCAGAAATCTTAGCCAGATATTGTAAAGCTTCATCCGATATGATTTTCTTTCCATCTAAGCCGTCAGGTGAGCTGACTGCTCTTTTCAAACCTGTAAAAACATTATCGATAGTTAAAGGTTCTAATTCTAAAAGACGGCATCTAGAGCGGATAGCAGGGTTTAAGGATATTAAAGGATTGGCAGTGGTGCATCCAATGACAAAAAAATCTCCGTTTTCCAAGTGGGGTAAAAGCAAATCCTGTTTTGATTTATCTAATCGATGTATTTCATCAATGATTACGATAGCTGGATTAAAGCGGATAGCTTCGCCAAAGGCCTGCTCCATTTTGGCTTTGTTATCAATGACGGCATTCAGGGTAACACTGTAGGCATTGAAAGTATTAGCAAAAGCTTTGGCAATAGTTGTTTTGCCAATGCCAGGCTGACCATAGAAAACCATAGACAAAAGATTATCGGATTCGATAAGCTTTTTCAAAAAAGAAATTAGTTTTTCTTGGCCGATGACATCGTTTAAGGTTTTAGGCCTCATTCGATAAGCTAAAGGTTTATTTACCATTGGCTAAGATCCTTATGGCTTCTTTCATTAAGATGGCAACAGGTTTTCTATTTTTTGCTGCTTCTTTGACTACATCTTCATCACTAATTTTAGTATTAGTAATACCGCAGGCCATATTAGAAATAAAAGCTATTCCCATAGTCTTTATTCCCATATGGTTAGCAGCGATAGCTTCAATTGCCGTAGACATACCACAAGCATCAGCACCTAAGATTCTAGCCATTCTGACTTCGGCTTTAGATTCATATTGAGGACCATAGAACTGCATATAGACGCCTCTTTTAACAGGAAGATTTAATTCTTTAGCTTTCTGGTAAAGTTTATCTGTATCTTTAATATCATAAATGTCGGACATATCAGGGAATCTGGTACCAAATTCATCAATGTTATGGCCTCTTAGGGGAGAAGTGATAAGGCAGGCAATCTGATCATCGATTAGCATCATATCTCCAGGTTTAAAGGCGGCATTGATTCCACCGCAGGCATTTGATAGAACCAAGCTTTTAATTCCCATCATTCCCATTAATCTAATTGGCAGAACTACTTCTTGAGAAGTATAGCCTTCATAACAATGTAGACGTCCTTGCATAATAACGATAGGGATATTATCTAAGTAACCGAAAATATACTGACCTTTGTGTTTCTTGTTAGTGGTTACTGGAAGACCTCTAATGTCTCCGTATGGAATAGTGGCCACTACTTTAACATCATCAACTAAATCACCTAAACCAGAACCTAAAACCACACCAATGAGTGGTTTGAAATCAGTTTTCTCTCTGACTTCTTGTAACAATTGTTGGTAATCTTTATATGAATAATCCATAATAAATAGCTCCTGTTCTACTATAATACTCTACTAACAATTATAATATTAAATATCAAATAGGAAACCATAAAAATGCGAATCTTAATTCAAGAAGCCTTGGAGAGCCAAGTCAGTATCGATAATCAGGTGATTTCTTCAATTGGAAGAGGGGAAGTCATTTTTGTTGGCTTTACTTCTGGCGATACGGAAGAGACCTGTAATAAAATGCTTGAAAAGCTTTTAAAGCTAAGGATTTTCTCTGACAATGAGGGAAAGACTAATTTGTCTTTAAGCCAAATAGGTGGAAATATACTTTGCATAAGTCAGTTCACTTTGTATGCTGATTTGACTCAAGGAAACCGACCGAGTTTTCTCAAAGCCCTTCCCGGTAAATATTCTGAGCCACTTTATAATTACTTTTCAGCTAAATTAAAAGAACAGCTTCCTAATGCTCAATATGGACGCTTTGGTGCCGACATGAAAGTTAGGCTAATCAACGATGGCCCTTTTACCATTCTTCTTGACAGTGAGGTTCTATTCAAATGAGTGAAAAAGTTTTGCTTGGCTTGTCTGGCGGAGTTGATTCCGCAATTGCTGCTTATTTTTTAAAAAAGCAAGGATATGATGTAACTTGTTGCTTTATGAGAAACTGGGATTCTATTGCCAATAACGATATTAAAGGAAATCCAACCCTTACTGGAAGCAAATGCTCTCAGGAGCTTGATTATGATGATGCTAAGAAAACGGCTGACGAATTAGGACTGCCGTTATTAAGAAAAGACTTTATCGAGGAATATTGGAAAGAAGTTTTCAGTATGTTCTTAAGCACATATAAGAAAGGCTATACTCCTGATCCTGATGTGTTTTGCAACAAATATATTAAATTCGGTCATTTCTATGATTATGCCAAATCTTTAGGGTTTAATACAATTGCTATGGGTCATTACGCCAAAAGAATTGACGAGAATGGTGAAAGTCATCTCTACAAAGCTTTTGATTTAAATAAAGACCAGTCTTATTTTTTGGGACAAATTTCCGAAGAACAATTATCTCATGCCTTATTTCCTTTATCTGATATTACCAAGCCAGAAGTTAGAAAAATTGCCTCGAACCTTAACCTAACTGTTGCTAAGAAAAAGGATTCAACAGGTGTTTGCTTCATTGGAGAAAGAAACTTTAAAAATTTCCTTTCTAATTACCTTCCTTCAAAGCCAGGCAAGATTGTCGACATTGTTACTAGGAAAGTTTTAGAAGACCATGATGGTATTCTTTACTATACCGTTGGTCAGCATCGTGGAATGAACATTGGTGGAATCAAGGGTAGAACCTGTGATCCTTTCTTTGTGGTTGGAAAGGATGTGAACAAGAATATCCTTTATGTTGCTCAAGAAAAAGGAAATGATTATCGCCTCTCTTCCCGCTGTTTGATTGATGGCTTTAATTGGATTGGCAATGACATACCTACTTCATCTTATGATTGCAATTGCAAATTCCGATATCGTGGCAAGGATATGCCTGTCAAGCTCACAATTATTGATAACCATTCAGCTTATCTTTCTTATGATAATTACAGTTATGTTGCCAAAGGCCAAATTGCTTGTCTCTATGAAGGAAGCCGCTTAGTCGGAAGCGGAATAATTGAAAAAACCTATGACAAGAATTACAAAGAAATCAATTATTAAAGCCTTTTATATGTCTATGTTTTAGTTTTAGAAAATGCTTTGATTAGTAATAAAGTCTGATTGAAGAACCTGTATTGAAGAAAAATAGCAAAATAATCAAAGAATTCCTTGCTTTAGGTGACCTATAAAGAGTAGAATACCTATCGGCTAATTGAAAAAGAGGTGATATTCTTTGCCTAAGACAATTGTTAGAGATGGTGAGACCCTTGATGATGCCATGAAGAGATTCAAGCGTCAGGTTAACAAGGCCGGAACCATTGCGGACTATCGTAAGCATGACTTCTTCCTAAAGAAGGGTCTTAAGAGAAAGCTTAAGTCCGAAACTGCTAGAAGAAAGCATTAATTAATGCTGATTCGCCTAATTGCCTAAAATAATTGGGAAATCATAACCTTCTGTAGGGTAACCTATAGAGGGTTTTTTCTTTGACATGGGAAAAGCTTAAAAATGCTTATAAAAGGTATTTTTAAGGAAAAATAGTGTAGAATATTGTAGGAAAAGATAATATGAAATCATTAAGAGAATTATTAATACTTGGACCTGGTCCTTCTTCTTCCCATACTATTGGACCTCATCGAATAGCTGAAACGTTTTTGGCTTTGACTCCCAATAAGGAACAAGTAAAGAAATTTGAAATCACTCTTTATGGTTCTTTAGCTCTGACTGGCAAGGGACATGCCACTGACGCTATTATTGAAAAAGTTTTTGATGGCTATCCTGTTGAAGTCGTTTTTAACTTTACTGAAACAAAATTGAAGCATCCGAATACCATGCAATGTCGGGCTATTTATAATGATGGTCACAATTTTACTAAGCGCTATCTTTCCATAGGTGGTGGTGCCATTCAGGAAGAAGATGGCATCTATTCACCTAAAGATATCTACCCATTTAATACCTTTGACAAAATGGAAAAGTATCTTTCCAGTCATGAGCTGAGTGATATTTATGATCTTATAGAAAAATTTGAAGGCCCTGACATCCTTAATTATGCTAAGCAGCTCCTAAATAGTTCCTTTCTAACTATTCAGTCTTCCTTGACCAAAAGCGGAATCCTTCCTGGACCACTTAAATTAAAGGCGGTCAGTCAGGAAATCTATAAACGTGCATCTTCATCAAAAAGCCGAACTGAAAGACGAATCCTTCTTTTAACTGCGTTTAGTTATGCTACAGCAGAAGCAAATGCCCGTGGTGAGATGGTCGTTACTAATCCCACCTGTGGTTCAAGCGGAGTCGTTCCGGCTTTGCTTTTCTATGAGTACAAATATCATCACTTCAATATCAATGAAATTGCTAAAGCTTACTTAGTCGGTGCTTTAGTCTGCAACTTCATTAAGCAGAATGCTTCCTTGTCTGGCGCCTTATTAGGATGCCAAGCCGAGATTGGCTCAGCTTCTTCTTTTGGTGCTGCCTCTATCTCTTATCTTTATGGATTGACCGTTCATCAGATAGAATATGCTAGCGAAGTAGCTATGGAGCATTTCTTAGGTTTAACCTGTGATCCTGTTGATGGCTATGTTCAGATTCCCTGCATTGAAAGAAACGGTATGGCAGCTATTCATGCCTATACTGCTTACCTTTATGCAAAAAACATTTCTCCATATAGAAAGAATCGTGTGTCATTCGATAAAGTTATTGAAGCTATGAAACTGACCGGCAAGGAACTTCCTAACGATCTTAAAGAGACTTCATTAGGCGGACTTGCTAAAGTCATTTGCTAGAAATCAAAATTTTCGTTGAGCTGAATACCTGTTACTGCTTGAGTGCTGATTCCTAAAGAAATAAGCTTTTCAATTGTTTTTCCTTGATAGGTAGCCTTTACCATTAATCCTGCATTGTTGAGCAAAGAAGACTCATATCTACTGATAAAGTATTCATAGATATTTGTCTGGTTCTGATATTGATTTTGATTTGTATGGTAAGTGCAGGCCTGGTAAGTCAAAATATTTCTAAAAACTTCCGTATCGAAAGTTTTGCTTCCATCCAAAGTAGGCATGGAGAAAAAATAAGTTTTTAGTCTATCCTTAATGACACTTTGTAGGGAGCTTGGATCGTAGTAGTCTCTGTCTTCGTATTTGTAAGCTTGCGTATATAAACCATTAGTTACTACTTCTGAAAAAAGACTGTTAAACGTATAATCGCCATTTTCCGCAAAGGAGGAACTTATTGATGGAAGAGCATAGTTTGGTCTTTCACCTTTGGAACCAATTGAATATACTGCAGTTTCATAGGTGACAGTTAATGGCTTACCTCCTTCTAATACGGTAGAAGGCATATTTAAAGTTGTATCCTTAATAGTTTTTCTTAAATAATCAATCGTTATTGATGCTGAGATAGTAGTGTCGGATTGGCTGGTAAGTTTAAATATAGCCTGTCTTCCAAATGGCTTTAAGCAAGTAAAAGATAATTTTCTGTTTGCGGAATCATCAGTAAAAGTGATATAGTCGCTGATTATTTCCGTACTTAAGAAACTCTCTTCAAAATAAGAATTATTTGCTTCGCTCCAGGTCAGCTGTGCGTTTAGTACCTCAGTAGACTGAGCTGGGAAAATCTGATAATCCATATTCCTAGTGACCGTGCCATCTTCGTTTGTGACTAGCTTTTCATTGGCAAACTTAATTCCATTCACCGGATTGATGTCAAAATCTTCTCCTGCCACATTATCCCCGTTAGAGTTCCCGAAACTGAAATCAGTGAACATCTTGGTGGTTGAGGCTAAACAGCTGAATGCGGATAAAAAAATCAAACTGCTTCCTAATAGACACACCGTCTTTTTCTTTTTAGTCATTGATGGTTCTCCTTTTTACCTTCAAAGAGTATTTAGTCGGAGAAGCCAAAAATTCCAATAAAAAAGGGCGGAATATTTCCGCCCCGTTGTCTCTATTTTGAATTATGTCGCAAAATATCGAGGATTTTATCAGTTAAGTCTTTAGTAGTGAAGCGATATTTTGCAATTACTTCATCAGCCGGACCAGAACTGCCATAGTCATCTATGCCAAGAGCATACTTAGCATATTTGTAAAGACCATCGGTTTTGCCCATCTCGATGAAAACACGTTTGTCGTAAGGCAGTGAGAAGATTTCATCCTGAATAGTAGGATTAAGCTTATCGAAGCGGTCAAAACAGGGAAGAGAGACCACTCTAGTATCAATGCCTTCACTTAATAAGGCCTTTTGAATCTCAATGGCTTTATTGACTTCGCTTCCAGTAGCAATCAAAGTGAGAATTGCTTGATTCTTTTCTCTAGAGATGACATAACCGCCATTTTTGGCGCCTTCAAAAGAAGAGCCAGGATTATTGACTAAGCCCTGACGGGAGAGAATAATTGCAGTCGGTCTAGATGTCGAAGAAAAAGCCACACTGTAGCTAGCCGAAGTCTCAATTGCATCGGCAGGGCGGTAAACAGTAAGACCAGGGATTGATCTTAAAGTGGTTAATTGCTCAATCGGCTGATGAGTCGGCCCATCTTCTCCTACAGCAATGGAATCATGGCTGAAGAGATAAATAGCCGGCAGCTTTTCCATAGCAGCCATTCTGATAGCAGCTTTCATATAATCCGAGAAGACTAAGAACGATCCGACATAGGTTCTCAGTCCACCGTGAAGAAGGATACCATTCTGGATAGAAGCCATAGCAAATTCACGGATACCAAAATTGATGTTCTGGCCTTTGCGGTTAGCTGGAGTAAAGTCAGTAAAGGACTTGATGCTGGTTTTAACACTAGAGGCGACATCAGCGGCACCGCCGAAAAGATTAGGTATCTCAGTAGAGATCAATTCCAAGAAAGCATGGCTTTCATTTCTGGTTGATTCCTTGTAGTTAGGTTCATAAGTAGGGGCATTAGTGAAAAGATACTTCTTGACATCGTTATTCATCAGATCATTGAAGCGATGATAATCGTTTGGATGATCCTTTTCATAAGCTAGGCAGGCCTGATTGTAGTCCTGGTGAGCTTTATGTCCTCTATCGATGAAGGTTTCCTTAAAGGCATCATAGGCTTCCTGAGGGATTTCAAAGGGACCGTAGTTATAGCCTAAGTTTTCCTTAGTCTTAACGACTTCTTCCGGTGAGAAAGGCTTGCCGTGGCTAGCATTCTTGCCAGCTAAGGATGAACCATAACCGATAATAGTATGACAAATGATAATGGTAGGCTTTTCAATAGCTTGCTTAGCTAAGGTAATAGCTCTATCGATTTCATCGACATCATTCCCGTCTCTGACTAAAAGAACATTCCAGTTAGCGGCTTCGAATCTACCCTTGACATCTTCTATGGAAGAGTTGGTAAGAGGTCCGTCAAGAGTGCAGTCGTTGCGGTCATAAAGAAGAACGAGCTTATTCAGCTTCTGAAGACCGGCAATGGAGATAGCTTCCTGTGAAATACCTTCTTCTAGGCAGCCATCACCGCATAAGCAGTAAGTATAATGGTTTACTAAACGTTTTCCGTCGGGATAGATGCTAGCTAGATGGGCTTCAGCCATAGCCATACCGACAGCCTGAGCAATACCTTGGCCTAAAGGACCGGCAGTTGCATCAACGCCAGGGGTATGTCCGACTTCCGGATGGCCAGGTGTTAAAGAGTCAATCTGTCTGAACTGTTTCAGCTGATCAAGAGGAATGGAGTAGCCGCAAAGGTGCAAAAGGGAGTAAAGCAAAGCGGAGCCATGTCCAGCGGATAAGACAAAACGGTCACGGTTGAACCAGTTAGGATCATTAGGGTCAGCGATTAAGTGCCTTGAAAACAAAGTATAAACTAAAGGTGCACTAGAAAGACAAATACCAGGGTGTCCGGAATTTGCTTTAGTTATCATATCTAAGGATAAGCCTCTTAGAGCATTAACAGCTATTTTATCGAATTTCATAGTATCTCCTTTTTTGTCTTCTTTATTCTAGCATCCAAAGGTGACAAACTAAAGAAAAAGCGGATAGCCGAAACTATCCGTTTGCCTAGTGAATTCAACTGTTTTCCCTTTTTATTAAGAGAGGGGCATCTAGCGGGTGGATTAGGATCCCTGCTCGAAGCAGGCTTTCAACACACCACCGACTTCATCCCCGATAACATATGTGTCGGAAACGCGCCATCAGCTAGGTACCAATAAAATAGAATATTAGGGATTTTTTGTCAACTTGATTACTCAACCTATAATATGGTATAAATAAAGCGTATGCGCTCTTTAATTATTTAGAAAGCCGTTAAGGCTTTTTTTTATTTTGACGGATAATTCTTCAAGAAGTCCCTTCCCTTAATTGTCTCAGTAGTGGCTAGATTATAGAAGCCTTGCTGTCTAATTGCCTCTGAAATAACAATGGCAACAGAATTAGCTAGATTTAAACTCCTAGCATTAATAGCCATAGGGATTCTAATCGTATGATCGTAATGCTCTTTAAGGACTTCTTTTGGTATTCCAGTAGATTCTCTTCCAAACATGAACCAGTGATTATCGGAAACTGAAGAATAATCAAATGATGAATAGACATTTTCACTGTATCTAGTGACATAATAGCCATCTTCTTTACCATGTTTAGCTAAGAATTCATCGATAGTGTTGAATCTTTCAATCTCAAAGCCTATACAGTAATCCATTTCAGCTCTTTTAAAAGCTTTGTCCGTCAACTCAAAAGTCGGGTTGCCGATAATGGTAAGCTTGCAGTCCATTGCCATACAGGTACGAATTATGTTGCCGGTATTGGCAGGCTTTTCCGGCTCAAAAAGAACAATTCTATTCATTTCGGCTAAGAGGCTCAGTATTCTTCTTTAAGTAAGCTAATAATTCCGGATCATCCTTAGCTAAAGGAGAAAGCTTCTCAAAGACTAAAGCGGAATAATCATTGAACCAAGAAATTTCCTCTTCAGACAACATGGAAACATCAATGCCACGTCGATCATAAGGGCAGAGAGTCAAGACTTCGAACTTATAGAAAATGCCTTGGTCAGTGGTGTTGCAAGGAACTACTAAAAGATCATTCTCTAAACGGATACCATACTTGTAGTCCTTGTAGACTCCAGGTTCAATCGTGATGACATTTCCTAAGCTTAATTCCGCTCGGTCATCTCGATCAGGGGAGTCATAGAATCTAAAACCAACGGGGCCTTCATGGACACAGGAAATATATCCGACTCCATGTCCGGTTCCACATTTATAGTCTAAGCCTTCCTTCCACATGACTTCACGGGCAGTAATATCAATAGAATGTCCAGTTGCACCTTTCTCAAAAATAGAAGTTGTTAAAGCAATCTGAGACTTTAAGGTCAAGGTGTAGTCATGAATGACTTCCTTAGAGGGATTCTTAGAAAGAATAAAAGTTCTAGTAATATCGGTAGTTCCACCATAGTACTGACCGCCTGAATCAACCAAAAGGAGCTGATTGGTGCGATTGACAGGGGAGAACTTATCTTTAGTCGGAGCATAATGCATCATGGCAGCATTAGAATCGACAGCGGCAATAGTTCCAAATGATAGTTCAAAGCATTCAGGGTTAGCTAAACGAACCGAGTCGACATATTCGACTAAGCTTTCTTCATTTAAGAAACCCGAATCAATATGGTCATCGACATACTTCATCAGCTTTAAGACGGCTAAGCCATCGATAGTGTTGATTCTTCTTAAGTTCTCGATTTCAACCGGTCCCTTAATACTCTTTTCCACATAAGCCGGAGAGGAAGCATAGATCCTATTGTTCAGATGGGAACAAATCAAAGCATTGGTCTTAGAAGGATCAATTAAAGTCGGAATATCTTTTCTTTCATCAATGAAAGCCAGTAAGGAATCATAGGCATGGATAGTCAGATTAGGCAGATTAAAGTCTTTAGGTAGCTTGTTGCTATCAATGAACAAATCCAGATGTCCTTCCTCGGTGATATAAAGCCAAGAATAGAAGACCGGGGTGCAATAGATATCGTTTCCTCGATATCCTAAAACATAGGCGATATCATCAAGAGCAGTTAAAAGAAGAGCTTTGGCGCCATTGCCCTTAATTGCTTTAACCATCGAATCGACTCTTTCTTTATAGGTTAAAGAAAGGTATTTCTGATCAATGGCAAAAATAGGATCAGAAGGATAAGAGGGCATATTCTTGACTAGGAATGAATAGTCTAAAGAGACAATCTTATGGTCGCTATCGAGATAATATTTTCTTAATTCTTTAAGGGAGAATAAGGAAGCATCAAGTCCAAGAGGATAAAGATTATTCTCTTTGATGAAACTAGCCATTGAAGGAACGCCAGGTTTTCCAGATTTTACTAATTTGCAGGAAGTGCCTTTTAACTCCATCTCCGCCTCGACCCAATAACGGCCATCGGTATAGATGTAGCTATTGTCTTGAGTCACTAATAAAGTTCCATCTTCGCCACCAAAAGCGCAGAAATAGAATCTCATGGCTCCAAAGCGAGGAGCATAAGCTTCACTTAAATGCGGGTCAGTAGCAGGAACGATATAGGCCTTGATATTATCAGCACGCATTTGGGCCTGAAGGGCCTGGATTCTTTCATCAAAAATATTCATTGAAATAACCTCTTTTTATCAAAATCTTAAAACTAATAAGCACGGGCGTAATAGATGACCTTGTCGGCCTTCTTGCCGGTAAGGCAATCTTTATAATCGAAAGCAATCTGATCAAAAGGCATGACACGAGGAGTGGCGTTGAAGTCTTTCTTAATGGTGACCTCGTCTTCACTGTCACCAGACCACATCATCTTGGCAAAGCCCTTGTTGGTAGTAAGGACATCCTTAAGTTCATCATAGTTATGAACTTCGGTGATATGGGAGTTAAGGTATTTTAAGGCTTTCTGATACATGCCTTCCTGGATATTGTCTAACTCAGTAGGAATATCGGAAGCAATTTTATCAAGAGACATGAAGGACTTAGAAGAATCAAATCTTCTAGTTAAGACGCACTGGTTTTGAGCTAAGTCCTTAGGACCGATTTCAATTCTGAGCGGAACACCCTTCATCTCATACTGAGCAAATTTCCATCCCGGAGTCTTGTTTGATAAATCCAAAGTAACTCGGATATTGAGCTTTTTAAGGGAATCCTCAATCTTCTTAGCAGCTTCGACAACAGCCGGATCACTATCAGCTCTGATAGGAACGATAACTACCTGGGTTGGAGCAATCTTAGGAGGCAAAACTAATCCGTTATCATCGCCATGGATCATAATGATGGCACCTAATAAACGGGTGGAAACACCCCAAGAAGTATAATGCGGATAAGCAATCTTATTATCTTTGCCTAAGAACTTGATTCCAAAATGTTCAGGGAAGCCAGTTCCTAAGTAATGAGTAGTTCCACATTGCAAAGCTTGGCCATCCGGCATTAAGCCTTCAATTGTGTAAGTATCAACAGCACCGGCAAACTTTTCACTATCGGGTTTCTTTCCCATAACGAAAGGAATAGCTAGCATATCGCGGCCTAAGTCGTTATAGACTCTCAAAATTGATAAGGCGAACTCTCTAGCTTCAGCTTCGGTTTCATGAAGAGTGTGGCCTTCCTGCCAAAGGAATTCAGCGCCTCTTAAGAAAGGACGGGTAGTTTTCTCCCATCTGACAACGGAGCACCACTGATTGTCCTTGACGGGTAAATCATTATATGAATGGACAATATCTTTGAAATAATCGCAAAATAAAGTCTCACTAGTAGGTCTTACTACCATTGGTTCAGTTAAAGTCTTATCACCGCCTTGAGTGACAACAGCACATTCGGGAGCAAAGCCCTTAATGTGCTCTTTTTCCTTGTTCAGCAAGGACATCGGAATTAAGGTAGGCATATAGACATTCCTAACACCTAATTCATGGAAACGCTTATCTAAGTAATGCATAATTTCTTCCCAAAGGGCATAGCCGTCTGGACGGTAAACAATGAATCCCTTGGCTGAGGCATAATCCATTAAGCCGGCCTTAGTGCAGACATCGGTATACCACTGAGTCAGATTTTCGCTTTTTGAAGCAATGTTTTTAACTTTCTTGTCGTTCATCTTGGTATTTCCTTTCATTACCTAGACTATTTCTTCTTGATTGAGTTCCTGATAGTCGGAATCACAATGGTCTCTTTCTTGTTTCGAGGCTCAATGCTGATGGCTTTAGAAACTGTGTTGGAAGTGTGAGGGAAAAGGTTTTCCGTTTCCTTGATCACATAGTTGACCTTTTCAGGGTCAAGTTCTTCAGCTTTACTAGAGGGCAAAGCCAAAGCATCGCACTGAAAGATTCTACCACCAAAATGGGCTCCTAGCTCGATATCGTTGAAATCTTTAAGTCCGAAGTAGACAATCGGAGCAGGATAGTCCTGGTAACTGCTGCCGATGATTCTCAATTCATTGACGGTTCGGCTATCTTTTAAGTGGCTTGTGTATCTATCTCCTACTAGGAAGAAAGAGGCATAACGTAAGATCTGGCTAGGAAGTGAAGGGGAAGAATTAGCTAGCATGATAGCAATCTTGCATTGGTTCTCAATTACTCTCTGGAAGGTCTTTTTGATGGTGGCCTGATCATCAAGGTAGGCTAAAAGATCAGTTTCCGGCAGAGCTAAAGTCCAGCTGATTTTGCTGTAGGAAGTAGATTGAATGGCTTTTAAGAAATCAGCTATTTCTAGATAAGGGACATTGATGATGAGATTGATGTTATTATCCTTATAAGTAGCTAAGCTCTTTTGACACTTCTCATTGATTCCTCTAAAGATTCTTAAAGGCCCTTCTTTTATCTTGACGGAAACATCAATTACTTCTCTGAAGGTCTTTAAGCTGGTTCCAAAGGGTATTACTTTTGTGAAATAGAGGCTCTTCTCTCCGGTCTTGATATTAATCGTTGGAGTAAAGAAGACACGGAAAGTAGAATTCTTGACAATCATTTTAACTTCTTCTAATTGTCCCTTTTCCTTATTGAATTTATCAAAGAAACTAGGATCATAGAAGAGGACTTTCTCATTAGTTAGGTTATTGCTGATTGCTTTAGCCATCATACCTGATTGATCTTTAGCCTGGAAGTAATCCTGATTGTAGAAAGCGGTAGTGGAAATACCAATGGCGACAAACAAATCAACATCGGGAGTATTAAAGTTAAGGAACTGGGTTAAAGCTGTTTCAATAGTGCTGGCTATATTCATAGTCATAACACGGGAAATTGTAGATTTATCAATGATTATTTCTTCAGTGTCACTGATTTTGTGAAGCTTTTTTGTCTTGGTTAAGAACTTTGTAAGAATACTGACTATCTTTGTATTAATCTCAGCCAAGTACTTTTCATCATTTTCTTTCGTGCTGTTAGCTCGGTATAGTTTCAGATAATAGACTGAGCCAAGATAGTTTTCCTCATCATTGTTCTTAATGAAGTCTTGGCAGGCCTCATCGTCATTGAGGAAGAAACGTTTTCTTTTTCTTGGACTCATTAAGGAAGTGGTGGAGCAATAAGGCAACAGGAAACTTTCAAAATGAATGATATTCTTTTGGCGATTGACGCTGGTTAACTGAAGCATTGAGGAAATTGTGACATTAGGGTGATGAATCTTTAAATCAGCCTGAATATACTGTGAATAATTGTTATTTTGAACAATACCTCTAAGCCAATCCTGAACACGGTATTTATCGGAAGGCATGAACTGATTGATGAACTGCTGTTCATCATAGGTTTTAGTATGCTTCAAATCGAATTTATCGAAGAAGTAGAAAGTTTTCTTGGCATAGTCAAAAGTATAGACACGGACGTTGTAATCTAAGTTTTCTCTTTCTCTTCTTTGATTCTTTGATTCTCCTAAAGAGGCAAAGCAAATTGCGACAATAATAGCCGCCAATAAAAGAAACCCTAATACTGAAAGGGCAATAATGATAATCATATTTGGATAATTAGGAGCTAAGGAGTTCTCTAAAATAAGATTTACAGGTATTATTGCTTTCATAATCCGCGATTATTATAGCGTTTTAGCAATATGGATAGCAATTAAAGTATTTTTATATTATATTAGTAATTGTTAAATTCGTGTATCGAATAAACGAGGTTATAAATATGGATATCTATGCCAAATTAAAAGAATTGCTTGCTAAACAAGTAAGAAAGAAAAAGTTTGATGCTGATTCTATTACTCCTGATACTAAATTAGAAGATCTTGGTTTAGATTCATTAGACACTGCCGAATTAGTCATAAATATCGAGCAGGAGTTTAATTTACCAGAAATCACCCAAGATGAGATGATGACTTTAAAGACCGTTAAGGACGTAAAAGACCTAATCGATAAGAAAAGAGCGTAAACAAGTTAACTTTCTATTGCAAATTGAAACGTAATTTGCTATATTTATCAACGCTGCCTACTTAGCTCAGTTGGTAGAGCAACCGGCTGTTAACCGGTAGGTCGTAGGTCCGAGTCCTACAGTAGGCGCCATTTTTCTTTAAGTGGCACCATCTAGGCAGCTAATGGCCTGGTGGAGAAGTGGTTAACTCATATCCCTTTCAAGGATACATTCATGGGTCCGAACCCCATCCAGGTCACCAACTTAAAAAAATAAAGCCTTTCTTAAAACGGAAAGGCTTTTTTAGTGCTTCTTTATTAAATACTAACTAAATTTAGACCCTTAAAAAGCAGAAATATTGTCAAATTTTGCAAAAACAAAAGTAGAAATGCTTAATTTATTAAAAATACCCACTTTGGTTTGCAAGTTTAATCTAATTTTACTCTTGTTGAATCTAGGCTCTATATTTCTTATTCTACAAAAATCCTATTAAGGAACCTTTTTGATTCTATTTCAAAATCAGCAATTAGTTGTTTGAATGTCCTTTTAAATGGGCTAAATGCTTCAAGATAAATTTTCTTAAAGGGTTTAGTATCTTTTGATGCTCTTTACAAAATAAAGGCTAAAAGCCAAAACAGCTGTTTTTGACTTTTAGCCTACAGTAATAACTTAAATCAGGGAAAACCGCTTTCTTTGTTACTCGCCTTCCTTTTTAGGCTTTCTAGGTGTAATTCCATATTTAGTTAGTATTCTTTCTTTGTCTCTAGCTGATACTTCTAAAGCCTCAAAACCAGCTCCGTTAATTGCTCTTGCCGTAGTAAAGCTAACAAAAGCCTTTGGGTCTACACTAGCTATGAACCTTTTTAATTCCTGGGCATCTCTTTTATAGATGACTACTCTGATAAGTTTTCTTTCTTCTCCGGTATATCCTCCTAAAGCATCTAGGACAGTTGTTCCATGGCCTAGCTTTTCATGAATGAAATCCTGGATAACTTTAGAATTGTCAGAGATGATATCGGCAATCAAATAGGAATTGGCACGAATGTAGATTAAATTGATGGCAAAGGCACAGACTACAGCTGAAAGGATTCCCACTAAGGCTAGTTGCCAATCTCTAAAAACTATTAAGCCAATGATTATCGAAGAAGTGTCCATAATGAATCCGGAATAATCCTGTTTCATCAGTCCGTATTTAGCAATAATGAAACTCACAACGTCAAAGCCGCCAGTCGATCCATCACCTAGATAGGTTAATGCAACCCCAGCGCCAGAAAGGAAACCACCGAAAATTCCTGATAGTATCAAAAAAGCTAAACTTATTGAACCATCAGGATTCGTGTTTGCTTGGTAGACTTCAGTAAAGCCGATAGCATCCAGCAAGTTAGTTCTAAATAGCAATGCATAAAAAAGCGGGAAAGCTAGGGATCCTAAGAGGGTATGAAAAGAAAATTTTCTACCTAGGAAGAATAATCCAATAATCCAAAGGACCGTTTGACAGACGGCAATAAAGATATCGGAGACATCGTAGCCCAAGATGGGCTTTAGATAATAATTAATAATGATACCTATTGAATCCACTCCACCGTTAACGATATTGCAGGGAACAATGAAGATAGCATCTGCTACCGCTAAAACAAAACAGCCAAAAAGAACTAAAAAGATATTTTTAGCCTCTATGAATAGTTTTGATTTTGCTTCTTTTTTCATCGTAAATACCCCCTCAAAAAAGACACACATTTCTGTGTGCATCACAAAAAAAGTTAAAAAAATATTGGAATGTTCTAAAACTTCTTACTGAATAATTTTACCTTAAAAAGCAATATAAGGCAACACAAAGAGGTCATCATAAATTGATTTTATAGACGCATTAAAAGACTAAATACCTATTCATTCTTGACAGCTAACTTGTAGGCATTGATTATTCCGGTAAGGACTTCGGGATGGGAGAAATCCTTGGGGTAGATGATATTTACTTCTCTGATCATTGATAGACCAACGATAGGAAGCAAAACCAAGTCATGCTTCTTAACCTCTTCAATGCAGGTGGATTTTCCTAAGACGGAGACACCGATATTCTTTTCAACTAAGTCTTTGATAGTAAAGAGAGAATCACATTCGATATTAACTTCAAAATCCGAAATGCTTAAACCTTGAGATTTGATACTGGATTCAAATAGCTGTCTTGTACCAGAATTTGGTCTTCTTAAAATCATTTTTTCTTTTCTTAACTGATCAAGAGTCGCCATGCCTTGATTGGCCAAATGATTTTTAGGAGATACCGCTAATAAAAGAGAGTCAGTATCAAGAAGGAGAGAGTTGAATTGCGGGTTAGTATTGTTTCCTTCAACAATGGCAACATCTATAGAATAATCTGATAGCAACCCATAAAGAGTTTTTATAGACCCTGTAATAAACGTTATACGTATGTTGGGTGTTTCGTTTGCATATCGGCCAAGTGCTTCCATGACAACACTTGATTCAGCTGTATGAGTTACACCTATAACTAGAGTTAGGGTGTTGTTCTTTGAATCCGTAATCTTTGTCTGAAGTTCGGAATACATTGATTGAATTCTTTTAGCGTATGTTAAGACAATTATGCCTTCGTTAGTGAGTTTTAGCTGATTATTGCCTCGGGTAAATAGCTTAACATTAAGCTCTCTTTCTAAAAGCTTTATGTGAGTTGAAACTGCTGGTTGAGTTAAACATAGTTTTTTTGCAGCTTTAGAAAATGATCCTGTTTCTGCAACTGATATTAAGGTCAATAGTTTTTGATCTATCATTTTATTTTCCTCTATAGACATTATAACAATAATTTATCGATGGTCAAAATACATTAATATACAATTTTGTTAGAACCTGCTTAGAATACAAGCATCCAGGTACGAAAATTATGAAATTTCCATTTGATTTACAACAGTATTATTCTGTTTTTGGTTATCTTCCGACAGTCTTAATTGCATTAGCAATAATGCTTTTTGTAGCTTTCTTATTGACTAGAATTACTAAGATTTTAAAGCTTCCTAATGTCACTGCTTATATTCTTACCGGTTGCCTTATCGGTCCTTTCTGCTTAGGATTAATTCCCAATAATATTATTAGTGGGATGGGCTTCTTAAGCGATGTGGCTTTAGCTTTCATTGCTTTCGGTGTTGGCAGATATTTCCGTATTGATACAATTAAGAAGACTGCTAAAAAGACCATTGTTATTACAGTCTTTGAATCAGTGTTAGCCGGAATTGTGGTTACTGTCTTTGTTAAAGCTATTTTTTGGAACTCAGTCAGTTGGAACTTTGCTTTGCTTTTAGGAGCTATTGCCACTGCTACTGCTCCGGCTTCTACTATGATGACTATAAGGCAGTATCAGGCTAAAGGTGAGTTTGTAGATATTCTTCTTCAAGTAGTCTCCCTCGATGATGCAGTTTGTCTGATTTGCTACACTTTAGCTATTGCTTTAGTTAATGGCATGAGTGGCAACAATGTTGATATTGTTAAATCAGTAGTTCTTCCCCTTGTTTATAACATTGCCGCTATTGGCTTAGGTATTCTTTTAGGATTCATCCATAGCAAACTGATGTCAGCTAAAAGAAGTCAGGACAACCGTTTGATATTAACTGTAGCTACTTTATTATTGCTCTGCGGTATTTGTGATTTACCGATGATTTCTATTTCGCCCTTGATGTGTTGCATGGTCTTTGGTGCCAGCTATATAAATTTCAAAAAAGATGATGTCATCTTTACTCAATTAGACAATTTTACTCCTCCGATAATGTGTCTTTTCTTTGTGCTTAGCGGAATGAAGATGGACTTTTCTAATTTTGCGGTCATTGGTCTTCTAGGGGTTGCCTATTTCTTCTTAAGAATAATTGGCAAATATGCTGGGGCATTCATTGGCTGTTCCTTAGCTAAGGAACCTAAGAAAGTCACCGTAAACCTCGGCTTTGCCTTAATTCCGCAGGCCGGAGTTGCTATTGGCTTAGCCGATATGGGAGCTAGGTTATTAGGTGGAACTTTAGGATCTACCTTCCTTTCAATTATCCTTTGCTCTTCTATACTTTACGAAATGATTGGACCTGGTTTAGCTAAGTTAGCTTTAATTAAGAGCGGCTCAATCAGCAAAGAAGCCATTAATGCGAATAAAGGAATTCATCGGAATAGCTTATTAACCCATTCACTTCTAAGAGAAAAAGAAAAGGCCACCTTAGTCGGTGAAGAATCACCGACTCCCGATATGACCTTAAATAACAATACTGATAAAGATGAGGTTACTAAGAATAAGCCTCTGAGCCAAGTCTAATTGTTTTTAGGAGGCTCTTCAGTCTCTACAATGCCGGTGACATCACTGGCTTTTAGGGAGAAGGCAATGCCTTGGCCCTTAGTATTGATACCGCACTCCTTAGAAATAGAAGCTAAGACGTTATCCTTTATGTCTTTAGGGACAATAATCATAACGATTTCCTTTTCTGGAGTGATGACAATACCAAAGAACTTCTCCATATCCTTATTGCCGGTGCCTCTAGCAGAAAGAATCGTTCCGCCTCTTGCTCCAGCCTTCTTGGCAGCCGACATGACAATATCAGAATAGCCATCATTGACAATGGTAATAATGATTTCAAAGTCATCACTTGGTTTCATTACTTCAGTATCCATAGGTCTTTTTCCTTTCTTTGGCTCATCAATTCGATTATTTGTTACCATGCGGTAGACACTGACTGAAGACAAGGAATCTATATCCACCATACAAGCAACGCCTTTAGTGTAGTCAGAAATTTTGAATCTTCTGACAAGCTGATCCTTAAGATTAGGCCAGTTCTTCATTGGCATTAAAGAAAAAACAATCTGTTTGCGGTTTTCTTCAATTCCTAAGACATCATAGATTTCCTTAGAAGCCGTTCCTTTTCCGTGAGTGACGAAAGAAAAAGCCGCCTGTGCCTTATCCAGAAGATCTTTGATTGCTAAAGCTTGTCCATCGGGGACAATCGACATAAAGAACCCGACTCTTTCTAAGTCGTGAGTCTCATCATAAGGGAAATGGGATGAAGTGATTCTTTCCAGTAAATTTAATTTCATATCGTGTTAGACTCCGTGAAATGAATGATCTGATCATCGTCAGGCATCGTAATCTGCTTTCTGGCCTTGCTGTAGATGATGTTGGTTTTGATAGTGGCATAAAGACCAGTTGCTTCAACAACGATAATAGGAAGCAAGGAAATCATAGAAATGACGCCAAAGGCGTTTTCATAAATCAAATCCGAATAATTGGCTTTATCAGAGTATAAAGAAGAAGCCAGTCCAAGAATGAAAGGCATAGTGAAAGAAGCTGCCATAGGACCAGAAGCGACCGTACCAGCATCAAATGCCATTGACGAATAAATACGGGGTACAAAGAAACTTAATAAGAAGACTAGAAGATATCCAGGAACTATATAGTAAAGTAAAGAGAATCCATAAAAGACTCGGATAACTGAAAGCATAACGGCTAAGGCAATAGAGATTGCCATTGTGAAAAGGAAACTACCCTTTTTGATTGAGCCTTCACTGACTTGGACAATCCTATCAGTTAAGACCATAACTGCTGGTTCAGCTAAAACGGCAAAGCAGCCAAATAAAGCTCCGATTACAATAGCTAAGGGGAATTCATTCTGATTCCCTAAGGCTTTGCCGATAGATAAAGCAATCGGCTTGAAGCCGGTATTAACGGCACTCATAAAGAAAATCAGACCTAAGTAGCATAAGAAGAGACCAAAGAAGACATGGATGATATCCTTTTTGGAAAGCTTTAGAATGAACAAATCATAGACGATAAAGAAAAGAGCTAAAGGCCCGATAGCTAAACTGGTTTCTTTAAGGCTTGAAAGAAGAGAGGAGCCATAGCTAGAAAAAGAAAGGCCAATATCGACAGTCTCGTTCTGATAGGACAAGACAAAATCAGGGTTACTAATAGATATGCAGATTGCTAAAATTATGACCGCAATAATAGGACCCATAGTGGCGTGAGCCACTAGACCGAATTCATCACTTCCGGATTTTGAACCTTGTCTGGTGGCAGCAATACCAGAGCCAAAAGCTAAAATAAAAGGAATAGTAACTGGTCCGGTTGTTACTCCTCCAGAATCAAAGGCGATAGCCAAGAAAGCCTTAGGAGCAATATTGGCTAAGATAAAGATAGTAGCATAAGCTGCTAAGAAGGCTACTCTCATATCCCATTGGAAGATAATTCTTAGCGTCCCTAAGACAAGAAATAAACCGACACCTACCGAAATAACTGTAATGAGTACCCATTCATTCATACCGACTTCCTGAGCTAGGATTTTTAAGTCAGGCTCAGCAAAAGTAATCAAGAATCCAATGATGAAGGTAATTCCGACCATAAAGACGATGCTTTGCTTTTTGGTCAAGGAGGAACCAACTGTCTTACCGATTCTTTCTAATGATTGATCAACGCCGATTGAGAAGAGTCCTAATCCTAAGGCAACGACCAGGGAAAACAGAAGAAAGAATAAAAGTTCTTTGGGAAAGCCAAAAGAACTTTTATCACTAGCCCACGAAAAAGCATTATCTTTTCCGGTGAAATATAGTATCAAGACAACAACCGCAATAGGAATGACGCTCTTAAAAGATTCCCAGATTTTAACAAGGAAGCTAGGGAAGACACGTTTCTGAATCATTTTTATTTCTGTCATTTTTTAAATTCAGTTTCCTTCTATAGAATGTTTAATCTATTATACAATTAAATAAAGAAAAGTACTCTTTAGTTTGATAAATTAAAAATAAAAAAGAGGGTTTCAAATCCAAACCATAATAATTGAAGTGATGGATGAAAGAATTTTTAACTCATTGAGGAAAAAACCTAGCTGATTTGATACAATAGATAAGCGTTTCTGCCCTTGTAGCTCAGCTGGATTAGAGCATCTGACTTCGAATCAGGGGGCCAAGGGTCCGAGTCCCTTCAAGGGCACCAACTAAATAAGCCTCAATGTTTGCCATTGGGGCTTTTTTATTACTGAATTAGTTTAGCTACTCTGATTCCTTCAACAGCTGATAGACCAACGTTTCCTTTCTTCTCGATAATGAAGATGTTGTCTTTAGGATAGCCTAAGGTCAATAGCTGATTATAGACAGGAACCATATTGTCATAACCGGTTGCATAAAAGACTCGGTCATAAAGGACCATGAGACGTCGGTCTTTGATATTGAAAATCACAGAATGCCTAGTGATTGTGGGGTCTTGGTAGATTTTATAGAAAGATACCCCGCTTTGGAAAAGACGAGCAGTGAATTCAGGGTTAGGTAAGCCATCTAAGTCACTTAGAAGGTAATCGTTTTTAGTAAGTATGGTAACCTGCTTATATCTATCCGATAAGAAAGTAGCCGCTTCACAGGCTTGATAGCCAGAACCTAAAATAACATTGTTCTCACCTGCAGTAACTTTTCCTAAGAATAAATCTTCAACAGGATAGACGTCTTTGTTGTCGATGCCTTTAATAGTGGGCTTATAAGGCTTAGCACCATAGCCAATAATGATACGATCAAAATTCATAGCTAATATTTCTTTAGGAGTGGGACTAGAGTTGAGATGCAAAGTTACCTTATATTTCTTATATTGTCGAAGCATCCAATCCAAGAAAACAGGATATTCATTCTTGTTTTGACCATAGGTGCCATAAGGGTTGCCTATCTTATCTTCAGAATGATAGATTTCCACACTATGTCCAGCCTTTGCTAAATAAAGAGCCATAGAAGTAGCAGCTAAGCCTAAGCCAATGATGCCAATTCGAAGAGGATTTTTGGCTTTTTCGATTTTGATAAATTCTTCATTCCCTAAGAAAGGATTTACAACGCATTTAGAAGATCCAGTCAGTAAAAGACTTTCTGAGCAACCGGAAATACAATGAATACAAGGAGCGATATCTAGTAAATGGTTATTAATAACCTTATTTGGAAAATCGGAATCAGCTAAACCGGACTTGCCAAAAGCCACCAAATCACAGACTTTATCCTTTAGGCACTGTTCACCGATCCGGGGATCTGAGACATTAGCAGTTAACATAAGAGGAATCTTGAGTGATCGGCGGATTTCTTTGCAGTCTTCAAATGTGTTTTCTTTAGGCATAGATTCATAGTATGAACCGGATATTCTTTTATCAGGTGTGAAAGGAGGAATGATCATAACGAAATCAAATCCCAATTTCCCACATTCAATAGCAATCTTTTTGGTTTCCTCAAAAGTCCGTCCTGGAACAGCGGTATCACAAATAGATAATTTAATACCTATAGGGAAGTCAGCTCCTAAGTTTATTCGTATTTCATGATAGATTTCCTGTACAATCCTAAACCTGTTTTCAAAGTTTCCGCCATATTGATCATCACGATGATTGTAGAAAGGAGATAAAAAGGCACCAAGAAGGTAATCCTTAGAAGCATTGAGACAAAGACCATCAAATCCGGCTTCCTTTGAGAAGTGGGTAGCTTTAACAAAGTCTCTAATAACTTTTTTAATTTCAAAATCAGTTAAAACGTTTTGCCTGATTGAATGATAACGAAATTCTATGCTTGGAACAGGGAATTTCTTATCAGTGACTGTTTGGCAGGATTCCATACCAGGCTGGCAAAAAGAAGCAAAAATTTTGCTTTTATACTTATGAACACTCTTTGTTAGTACTTGAATATCTTGTAATTTATGCTGGGAAGAATAGTTTGGACCATAAGGATCAACCTTAAAGACATTATCTAGGGAGATTTCATCAGTGAAAATAAGGCCGAAACCTCCTTTAGCTCTGGCAATAAAGAAACCTAAGTCCCGTTGAGTAATATAGCCATCCTTAGTGCATAGGTTAAGCTTAAGAGTTGGCATCACAAAACGGTTATTAATCGTCACATTTCCGATTTTGATTTTGGACTTTAAATTTTCAAACATAAGTTCCCCTCTAGCTAAAACTTGAATCAATAAATAATTTTCATCTAATACAATTAGTTGAGTAAAGAATTCCTTTACTTGATTATTTTAAGACCAAGGAATGGTCAATATCAACAAGTCTTTTACTTTTCAAAGAAAAGAATTTTGTAAAGAAATTGTGGAAAATCAATTTACATTTGAAAAATAGGAAGTTTTGGCTTAACCATAAATATACGCCAATATTATTTTTTACAATTATAGAAAAAAATATTTTATTTATCTTATTATAACTTAAAAACAATTTATAAAGTAAACTATTAGTTTAGACAAAGCTTAAAATATGTTAATAATTACTAAAAAAAGGAAATAAATCATTGTGAATACTTTAAATATTGAAAAAATAAGCGTATATTCAATTAGACAAATAATTTGAAATCTAAATGACAATCCCTTGTCATTAGTATTGTTTTCATTATTTGGCCCTAAATTGATAATTAAATTCCACTTTTTAATGCACCCTCAGTCTTTTATAAACTGAGGGATTTTTTGTAAGCGTTTTGCAATTCTGAATTTATCGATTATTAACTGCTATTTCTTATTAAAATTTATATATATGAAAGCACTTTATCTTAACTTTTTTAAATTATTTTTAAAATTTGGAAACCCTACTAATGAAAATTTACCTATCTTTAGGATATTTTTTGCTATATATTAAAAAGATAATATTTATTAGAACCTAAAAAACAACGAGGTTAAAATGGGATTCACATCAATTCCCTTAGTGTTGGAAACCAGCTTTCAAGGCGTTAGTCTCAAGCAGTTTTTTGAACTCCTTTCTCAAAGTCCTCTGATTGTTATTACTGTTTTATTAGCTTTAGCAGTTGTCTTCATCAATGGCTGGACTGATGCTCCAAATTCGGTAGCCACTTGTATCTCAACTCGTGCCATATCTCCAAAGAAAGCCATTATTATGGCCGCCTTTTTTAATTTTATTGGTGTTATGGTCTTTTCCCTCTTTGCCGCAAGTGTGGCAGAATCCATTGCCGGTATTGTGGATTTTGGTTCGCTTACTGAAAGCTCAACTGTTTCTTCTGAGCAAGTCATCACTAATGCTAAGAATGCTTTGATTGGCCTATCAGCCGGTATGATTGGCGTAGTGGCCTGGGGCGTTCTAGCTTGGGTTTTTGGTATGCCTAGCTCTGAATCACATGCCCTAGTAGCCGGATTAACCGGTGCTTGCTTTGCTATGATGGCTTTAGGATATAATGTGTCTCCTGGTGCTTCTTCTTGGACTAATGTCGGTATTGGCTTTGCTATATCCTCAGTTGTGGGCTTAATCTTAGGCTTTTTGATTACTAAGCTTATTGAGCGAATCTGCAAGAATATAGTAAGAAGAAAGACCACTAAGTTCTTTAAGTGGTCGCAGATTATCTCCGCGGCCGGAATGGCTTTTGCCCATGGCGCTCAGGATGGCTTGAAATTTGTCGGTGTCATTTATCTGGTTTTGTTCCTTGGCACTAAAGCCTTCCCTAGCTCTAATATCGTTGCTTTAGCCGATCCGAATTCTTCCGGATTCATTATGGAATTCCTTCAGGCACCTGAATTCCTTTGGCTTCCTGTTCTAGTTTCTATCGTTATGGGCTTAGGCACCTCAATTGGCGGCTACCGTATTATTAAAAAGGTTGGCATGGGTATGGTTGATTTAGAGCCATATCAGGGATTTGCTACTGATATATCAGCTTTTATAGCTTTAATGGTTTCTTCTTTATGTGGATGGCCGGTCAGTACTAGCCAAGTTAAAACCTGCTCTATCATTGGCGTGGGTTTAACTAAAGGCACGAAGGCTGTCAACTGGCGTGTTGCTATCGATATGGTTTTGACTTGGGTCTTTACCTTCCCTGGCTGTATCCTTATCGGTTTCCTTATGACGCTTTTGTTATTTGCCATTCCAGGCATTAGATAAATAGGAGGACGTTATTATGTTCGGTAAACAGAAGCCTAATTACTTCTTCGAGCAGTTCGGTTTAGTCATCTCTTATTCTTTGAGGGCAATGGAAGAACTCAAGAAAGGTATTCTTAACTTTCCTGATACTTCCTCATTAGACCTAAAGAATTCCGTCCATGCCATTGAACATGAAGCTGATGACATCAAGCATGAGACTGAAGAAAGACTGGCTAAGGAGTTTATGACTCCAATCGATAGGGAAGATATTTTCCTGCTTTTGGATGCTATCGATGACTTGACTGACTCTATTGATGAAATCTCTTATAAGATCTATGTCAGAAACTACACTGATTTACCTGAAAAGACCGGTTTATTCGTTGATGTCGCCTATCAATGCGTCGTGGCAGTAAATGAAGTGGTTAAGAATCTGGGCAACTTAACTAATAAGAAGATTATGGATCCTCTTATTGAGAAAGTCAGAAACATTGAGGAGCAGACCGATCATCTTTATGAGCAGAATGTCCATGCTCTCTACTTGAGAAACGGTGATTCTAATAGCCATGCTACCGTTGTAGGCGAAGATGTCTATGGCATGTTTGAGTATGTTACTGATAAGTGCCGTGATATCACTAAGCAGATTGAAATAATCATGTATAAAAACTTGTAGTCTTCTACTACAAAAAAGGCGTTTAAGAGTCTATAATGTTCATGTCATTATTGGAGGACAAAATGAGCACAATCAAATTAGTTTTAGTCCGTCATGGTGAGAGTGAGTGGAACAAACTCAATTACTTCACTGGCTGGACTGATGTCGAGCTTTCCGAGAAGGGTCTTAACGAAGCTATCAATGCTGGTAAGCTTTTAGCTCAAGACAACTATAAGTTCGATGTGGTCTATACTTCTGTCTTAAAGAGAGCTATTCATACTGCCTGGCATATCCTTGATGGTATTGATCAGGATTATCTTCCTGTCATTAAGGATTATCATCTCAATGAGAGACATTACGGTGCTTTACAGGGCTTGAACAAAGCTGATACTGCTGCTAAGTATGGTGCTGAGCAGGTTCATCAGTGGAGAAGAAGCTTTGATATCGCTCCTCCGGCTCTTGATTCTGAAGATAAGCGTAATCCTGCTAATCAGGAAATGTATAAGGGCATTGATCCTAAGGAGCTTCCGCTTCATGAATCCTTAAAGGATACTATTGCCCGTGTTGTTCCTTACTACAATTCCGTTATCGTTCCCCAGATCAAGGCTGGCAAGAAGGTCTTAATCGCTGCCCATGGCAACTCTTTAAGAGCTTTAGTCAAGTATCTTGATAATATCTCCGATGCCGATATTGCCGGTTTAAACATTCCTACCGGCGTACCGCTAGTCTATGAGCTTGATGAAGATCTTAAGCCTATTAAGCACTACTATCTTGGCGATCAGAGTGCTATTGAAGCTAAGATCAATGCTGTTAAGAATCAAGACAGCATCAAGAAGAAGTAAAAAACTTAGCCAGGTCATAAAAAGCCTGGCTTTTTTCATGCCGTATTAAGGTATAATAGTAAAAGAAAAAAGAGGTAAAACCCATGGTTATCCTAACTATTAAGGGACTAGGAGATATTAAAATTGAGTTAGCTTATGATAAAGCCCCCAATACCTGTGCTAATTTTGTCGAATTAGCCAGGAATGGCTTCTATGACGGCTTAGTTTTCCACCGCATCATTAAGAACTTCATGATTCAAGGCGGTGATCCTACTGGTACGGGAGCTGGAGGACCAGGATATAGTATTGCCGGTGAATTCAATATCAATAACCATAAGAATACCCTTTCCCATAAACGCGGCGTCATCTCCATGGCTAGGACTAATGATCCCGATTCTGCCGGAAGTCAGTTCTTTATCTGTGATCATGATGATAGTTTCCTTGATGGGCAGTATGCTTCCTTTGGCAAAGTCGTTGAAGGCATGGATGTGGTTGATAAAATAGCTTCCGTCAAGAAAGATGGAGACGATAGACCGTTAACTCCTGTCATCATTGAAAAAGCCACTGTTGTTGATGAGCCAGTTAAAACCGTAGTAAAAATCTCTGAAAAATGATTTCAGTTTTCTTTGGGCCTGACGAAGGATTATCAGAAGCAAAGGCTAAAGAGAGGCTATTAAGCCGGAATGAAGGCCGGCTTCCTGATGATTTAATCAAATATGATGGCTATAAGGATTCTGTCAGCGATTTAATCGCTGACTGCCAGTCCTTATCTCTTTTTGGTGGCCGTAAAACCATTCTTTGTACTAACTGCTACTATCTTACTGAGACTCCTAAGACTCAAAAAGGCTCCATCAAGGAAGCTGATCAGGACTATGATGGCTTAGCCTCTTATATCAAAGACCCTTCTCCGGATACGGATTTGATTATGGTTGCTAATGGTCCCTTAGGTGCTAAAAACTCTTTAGTCCAGGCTTTAAAGGATATTGCCGCCGATTTTAATAATTGCTATCTTCTCAATGAAGAAGACTACGTTTCCTTTGCTTTTAGAGAAGCTAAGGATCAAAACAAGACTATTGATAGGAATGCGGCCTTAATGCTCTATGAGAGAAGCAATAATGACTATCTGACCTTTGTCAATAACCTCAAGAAAGTCCTTCTTTATTCTGACAAAGTCGATATTTCCGTGGTGGCAAAGCTTGTCATCAAACCCCTGGAGGACAACATCTTCGAAATCGTCTCTTCTCTAGTAAGAGGGGATACCAAGAAAGCTTTAAAGACTTATCAGGACTTAAGGGAAGCCGGGAACATCCCTCTGAGTATTCTTCCAGCCATGGTCAGTCAGTTTAGGTTCATGGCCCTAGTGAAGTATTTGATAGAAGAGGGCTATGGGGATGACTCAATAGCTAAAGAGCTATCAGGAAAAGGCGTTAGAATCAATCCTAAAAGGCTATATTACACAAGAAAAGACACTAGAAGCTTCTCCTACCATGCTTTTGTAAGAATCCTTAATGATTTAGGCCATATCGAGGAGGACGTCAAAGTCAGTCTTGATGATGCTGATAATCGGTTAGAACTCTTCATTGCCTTATTTAATAAGAATTATCTTAATAAGTAATTCAAAAACACGCCAAAAAAGGAGGAATTATCCTCCTTTTTGTTTTATAACAAAATAAAGATTTAAAACTACTTAGCTTCAGCAGCCTTAGCTTCAGGCTTGACTTCAGCAGCCTTCTTGTCTAAAGCATTGACCTTAGCCATTAAAGAAGAGGTCTGTCTAGCAGCAGTGTTAGACTTCTGGATTCCCATCTTAACGGACTTGTCAATTAAAGAAATAGCTTCAGGAAGTAAAGCTGTAGCAGCCTTCTTGTCGTTAGCGGCAATAGCAGCATTGACTTTCTTGACAGCAGTTCTCATCTGACTCTTGAAAGAAGCATGAGCCTGTCTGTTTCTCTCATCAATCTCAATTCTCTTTTTCTGTGACTTAATGTTAGCCATTTTATATCTCCTGTCTTTCTCTATATTAAGAAATCTTAACAGCGACTTAGGATTATAGCAAAGAAACCACTCTTTTTTCAATAGCTACCCTTAAAAAAGACAAACATTTTTGCTAGAATAGTGTCAAGGATGGTAATACCATGGAATATAATCGTTTTATTGACCACACTGACTTAAAGCCAGAAGCTACTAAAGCTGACATTGAGAAGCTTTGCCAAGAAGCAAAAGACAATCATTTTGCCTCTGTCTGCATCAACCCTTGCTATATACCTTTAGCTGCTAGACTTCTTAAAGGCAGTGATACTAAAGTCTGTACTGTCATTGGTTTCCCTTTAGGTGCTACTTTGATGGCTGCTAAGATCTCCGAAGCTAAGGAAGCTATCTTTGAGGGCGCACAGGAACTTGATATGGTCATCAATGTCGGAAGACTGAAAGACCACGATGACAAATATGTCGAGACCGAAATTGCTGAGTTAAAGAAGGTCTGCGGACATCTAACATTGAAAGTCATCATTGAATGCTGCTTACTTACCGATGAAGAAAAGGTTAGAGCCTGCAAGCTAGCTAAAGCTGCCGGAGCTGACTTTGTTAAGACTTCTACTGGCTTCTCTAAAGGCGGAGCCACTGTTAGTGATGTCGCTTTGATGAGAAAGACGGTTGGCCCGGATATGGGCGTTAAAGCCGCCGGTGGAATTAGAGACAAGGACACCATGATTGCTATGATTAAGGCTGGGGCCACCCGTATTGGTACTTCTCACGGTGTTGAGCTGATCAAGTAGACTATTTCTTAAACTAAAAAAGGTTATTGGATTATCTCCAGTAACCTTTTTTTGTTGCAAAGCTTTTTAGCGAGGGTCAATACTCTCAAGGGTATCAACGTCGAGAATCTCGCAGAGAATGGAAGGCTCCTTTGAAGTAGACTTGAAGATGAAACGTGAGACCTTTTCGGAGACTTTCTTTTCAATCTCCTGACAATTGATTCTTTTGCCGCTATCGAGGCAAAAATTGACTTGGGATAAGAGAATATTAGTAACCTGGTTGATAACCGGTTCACTGTCCTTGAGATAGAGGAATCCACGCATCTGGATATCAGGCGAAGAGACAATCTTTTTCTTCTTGGAAGAGATAGTCAAGCCGATTAAGACGATTCCGCCATCAGCCATCTGGGTTCTTTCAGTTATAGCAGCTTCCTTGACATCACCGACTGAGGTCCCATCGACCATAACATCACCGTTTTTGACATTGATAATCTTCCTGACGACATTGCCATTATAGTCGAAGGCTAAGGCCATGCCGTTATCGTAGACGAAAGTGTTGAAGTGATTTAAGCCAATACCTAAATCAATGGCTAATTTGGCGTTATCCATCAAAAGCCTGAATTCACCTTTTACCGGCATATAGTATTTAGGGCGGAATAATGAAATCATCATCTTTAAGTCTTCCTGCTGAGCATGCATAGAAGAAACTTTCTTTCTGGTGAGAGCTAAGACATGGCAGTCAGTTCTATAGATAGTATCGGAAGCATCAGTATAAGCAACCTCAGTACCTGGAACTGAAGGACAAGCAATAATCCAGGTATCATTAGTGTTGACTTTCAGGTTGGTAATATTGCCATAGCAGATTTCTTTGCTGTAATTGAATAAGGAATCACCATTGCCAGAGACTAAGACAATGACATCGTTAGGATTATTGAAAGGAATCTCATTAGGGGTGATTCTCATGGATTCGGGGATAACAATATCACCGATTTTAGCCATGGCATCAAAGAAAGGAATCTGCTCAGGATTAGCAATGCAGATTTTCTTATGGAATCTTCTAGCTAAGTTGATGACTTCCTGAATGTTATAGAAGTTCTGGCTGTAGATAGAAATAAAGGTTTTGCCAGAAGCATCTTCAATGATTTCCTTGATCTGATCAGTGATCTTATGGTTAGGGGAAGCAATTCCTGCTTTATCAGCAGCTTCTGATTCGGTCATCAAAAGGAAAGTCTTTTCGCCTTCAGAAAGACGGGCCACCTTAGGTAAATCGAACTGGAAGCCTTTCAAAGGCGAATAATCGGACATGAAATCAGAAGTATAGACAATATTTCCATAATCAGTCTTTAAGGCAAAGCCGAAAGATTCGGCGACACTATGGGTGGTTTGGAATAATTCAAAGATATGTCCGGAAATAGTTATGGTTGAACTGGGCATTATTTTGACAAAATTGGCATTATCGATTCTTCTAAATTTCTTTGCTAAGCTGGTTTTGATGATGGCAATAGTGGTTTCGGTAGCATAGATAGGAGCATTGCAGATGTTAAGTAAGTAGGGTAAAGCTCCATATTGATCATCGTGGCCATGGGTAATGATGATGGCTTTGACACGGTTAGCTATTCCTCTGATATAGTCAAAATCAGGAATAATAGTATCGACTCCAGGAATTTGAGCATTAGGGTATTTCAAGCCTGCTTCGATAATGAAGACATCATTGTTGACTTCGATGACATAGCAGTTCTTGCCCATCTCATCCAGTCCGCCTAAAGCGACGACTTTGATCGGATAATTTCCGATTTCGCTAACGTAATTGACTTTCGGTGCTTGGGCACCAGTGTTGTTGTTTTGATCCATTTATGGTTTTCCTTAATTTAAATAATTTTAGATAGGACGCTTAATCTTTCTCATTTTCCCTAAATAACTGATAGTTAAAGTGTTCAGTCCGGAGTTAAGACAGATAATAGGTGAACTAGAAAGAATCTTTACTTCTTTGACTTTAAGCTCAGAGGTTAAACGGGTTTTAAGCGCTAAAGCATCAGTAGTATTGATATCACAGGTAATGAAGATAGTTTGCTTTGTGGGTTCTATGATTGTCGCTTTAACATGGTTAAAAAGCAAATCTATGGCAACTTTGGCGGTTTTTGCAGAATTAGCTAAAGCCATGTTGCCACAGTTATCGATATGAAGAATAGGCCTCATTTTGAAGGATTTCATTAAAAAGTCATGGGGTAAGCTTAATAAAGCCCGGTGATTGATGTTTTTGTAATCTTTTATGGAAACCCAAGTATGAACGAAGGCTATTTTATCATAGACATCAAGATAGTTGTCCATGATACTTAGGCCTTTTGCTTTATTATCAGCCATATAGGTTAAGATAAGATCCATTCCGGAACCTATGTTTAAACAATCCAAGACTTTAATAGTTCTTTCAGGGTATTCATTGATTAAAGCGTTCACAGCTGAGAAAGCATGGGAGAAATTAGAACTTAAGGCACTTGATACTGTTACTAGGATGATGTCATTGCCATCTTCTAGATAAGGACGAAGGAAATTAATATAAGATGAGGTAGTAATATGAGAAGAGCCACCCCTTTCCCCTTTCCTTATTTTGTCATAAAAGACTGAAATAGGAAGCTGATCTTTATTAGGAGCAGTCAGAAAGACTTCTTTCCCTAAAGAAAACTCCATCGGAACAACTAAAATACCATTCTTTTCCAAGTCAGCTCGTGATAGATCACAGCAGGCATCAGTTAAAATGAGATATTTGTTTGTCATTCTCTCCTCCAAAAAAAGGCATCACTAATATAGAAAGATTCCTATTGATACATATAAGTTACTCTAATATTACTAAAAAAACAATGAAGTTAAGCTAAATTTTAATCTAAGAATCAAAGATCTATATCTAAAAGAATAGGACAGTGATCAGAACCTTCGACGTCATTAAGAATTTCTGATTTCTTCACTTTAGGGAATATTTCCTTGCTGACTAAGAAGTAATCGATTCTCCATCCGGCATTGGTAGCCCTGGCGTTACGTTTGTATGACCAATAGGAGTATTTCTTTTCATCTGGGTGAAGAGTTCTGAAAGTATCGACAAATCCAATAGAAAGAAGCTTCTTGAACTCTCTTCTTTCTTCATCGGTGAAGCCAGCTGAATGATGGTTGCTATCCGGGTTCTTTAAATCGATAGGCTCGTTAGCAACGTTCAAATCACCTGATACAATTACCGGTTTTTTCTTCATTAAAGCAGTTAAGTAGTTGCGGAGATCGCTTTCAAATCCCAATCTGAAATCTAGACGCTTTAATTCTTCACCGGAATTAGGGACATAAAGATTCACATAATAGAAGCTCGGGTATTCAAGAGTGATAGCTCTTCCTTCATCATCGTATTTGTGGTCAATTAGGCCATAGTTAACACTTATCGGCTTTTTCTTTGCTAGAATTGCTGTTCCAGCATAGCCTTTCTTGATCTTGGAGACACTCCAATAAGGCGTATAAGCTTCAGGCATATAAGGGAAATCCTTATGCTCAGTCTCAGTAAGCTTCAATTCTTCAATGCCTAAAAAGTCAGGCTTAAGCTTTTCAATCTGATCAACAAAGCCTTTCTTTAGATAGGCACGGATAGAATTTACATTGAATGATAAGAAAACCATTATTTGTTCTCCTTAGAAGTGGCATCATTTAAAAGAATGTCCTTATACATCTCAGGGCGGCGATCACGGAAGATACCCCAATCTCTTCTTTTTGCATCAATCTGATTCAAATCAAAAGAGTGGACTAGAATTTCTTCCTTGTCCCGGCTGGCTTTTGCAACAACGTTTCCACATTCATCGGTAATGAATGAACTGCCAAAGAAAGTCATTGAGGAATTCTTTTCTTTTTCAGTTCCGATTCTGTTAGAGGCCACAACAGGCATGATGTTTAAAGCTGACTGACCAACCATGGCATTCTGCCAATGGGGCTGAGAATCAATAGGCAAAATCGGCTCTGAACCAATAGCGGTCGGGAACAACAAGTATTGGGCACCTTTTAAAGCCAGGATTCTTCCAGTCTCTAAAAACCACTGATCCCAGCAGATAGCAATACCTAATCTACCATAATGGGTATTGAAGACCTTGAATCCGGTATCTCCGGGAGTGAAATAGAATTTTTCCTCATAGCATTCGCCTGTTGGAATATGGGTTTTCCTATATAGCCCTAATCTTTCTCCAGTGCTATCAATAACACATATTGAGTTGAAGTAGCAGTTTCCGGCTTTTTCAAAGAAGGAAATCGGAAGTACAACCTGGTTATCTTTGGCTACCTTTTCAAAATAATCTAGTGTCCTGCTGTGCTGATAATCTTCAGCAAAATCAAAGCGACTGTAATCTTCAATCTGGCAGAAGTAATTTCTTTCAAAAAGCTCTTGGAGCAGAACTACATCGGCGCCTTGCTTTTTGGCTTCTTTGATTATCTTAGTAGCCTTTTTGATGTTTTCATCATAGCTACTAGAACAGCTCATCTGAGTTGCCGATAAGGTTACTTTCATTTTTCGTTCTCCTTGGGTTCGACTTCATATAAGTCCGAATATGGAACCTGCTTAGTGACGCAATGGAGGTTGCCACCGCCAAGAAGGATTTCTCTTGAGTAAAGGGGGATTATTTTCTTCTTTCCCTGATAGAAACTATCAAGGATTGTAACAGCCTTTTCATCCATAGCATCATGGAACTGAGGAAGAATTATGAAATCCTGGCCCATATAGAAATTCACATAAGAGGCAGCTAGACGTCTACCGCCTTTTCTTTCAATGGCTTTGCCATCGATTTTAATGCCGCTAGCCTCTTTATCGCTTAGATACTGGACTGAGGGTAGAGGCATTCTAATAATCTCAAGTTTTCTACCTTTTGCATCAGTGACACTTTCCAAATATTCCAAATCTTTCAAAGAACGATCATACTGAGGGTCGTTTTTATCATCAGTCCAGGATAATAAGACGGTACCTGGCTTTAAAAAGCAAGCAATGTTATCGACATGCCCGCTGGTTTCATCTTCATAGATTCCAAAAGGCAAAAAGAGGACTTTCTGAATATTTAGAGTTTTCTCTAATTCATCTTCAATCTGACTTTGAGTAAGGTTTGGGTTCCTTCCTTTGGAAAGAAGGCATTCAGAGGTAGTTAGAAGAGTTCCTTCTCCATCGGTATGAATGCTTCCACCTTCTAGGATGAAATCCTTTTCTGCTAAGCGAGGAATCTTTAATTCTAAGAGGACTTTTCTTCCAATAGCATTATCTAAATCCCAAGGCTTATAAAGACCATTAAAATCTCCACCCCAGCTATTGAAACCGAAATCCACACCTAAAAGATCGTCTTTCTGGTCTTTCAGGAAGACCGGCAAGGTATCTCTAGCCCAGCTATCATCACTATATAACCTTAGGATAGTGACATTGGGAAGCTGAAAATTCTTGACCGTCTGATAGGAAATCCGAGGATCAATAATGATTACGACTCTTTCAAATTGGCTGATTGCCTTGACTAAGCTTAAGTATTCCTCTAAAGCTGGAAGAGCAGACTCTCTCCAAGTATCTTCCCGATAAGGGAGGATAATCAAGGTAGCAAGATGCTTTTCTCCTTCAAAAGGGAAGGAATAACCTAGGCTTGAATTCTTTTCTTTAACAATAGTGCGCATTTAATTTGTTTTACTTTATTTCAACTAACATATTATATAAAATAATAGGAACTTTGTTTAAAGAAATTTATAGATGGGGGTTAATTATGAAAGTTCTTGAAGTAATAACTGATGGCTTTGAAGAATTAGAGGCTATTGGAACGATTGCCCTTTTAAGAAGAGCTGGGATTGAAGTGACTTTAGCCGCAATTGATGATGACAAGGCAACCGGCCGTTATGATGTCACCTGCTCTGAGCTAGTTGATTTAAGCACAATCGATCCTACTAGCTATGATATGTTAGTCATTCCTGGTGGACCAGAATATATTGCTGAAGAACGCAATCCTGATTTTCTTAAATTAATCAATTATTTTGCTTCTTCTGGCAAATATCTTGCCGCTATCTGTGCCGGGCCGACTATTTTAGGTCATCTTGGGTTATTAAGTGGCAAGAAATATACCTGCTTTACTTCTATGAATGAAGACTTTGGCGGTACCTTCTTAGATCAGTATGTGGTTGTCGATGGTAAATTAATCACTGGAAGAAGCTGCTCAGCTACTATCGATTTTGGCTTAGCTATCATCAAAGAACTCAAGGGTGAAGAATTTGAAAAGAAAATCAAGGATAGCATCTATTATTAATGAAACTTGGAATTATTGATATTGTCATCATTGTTTTGCTGATTCTAGCTTTTCTTTGGGGCTTTGCCAAAGGATTCGGAAAGAACGGAGCAGGTAGGTTTGCTTTTTTGGTTGGGGCCTTAGTCGGCTATTTTGGTGGCGTACCGGTAGCTAGAGCCTTGATGAATACTTCCTTAGGTAATTCCTCTCTGACTTCTTTCTTTGCTTCTAAGCTTCCAACTACTTCTGACTTTACATTGGATATCTCCTCTCTTGATTCTTCGGCCAAGGAGAGTGCCATGTCGACTGCTTTAGGTGATTTAGGATTTCCGACTTTCTTTAAGCCGATGTTTATCACAAGAGCTACGGTTACTAATAAAACGGTCAGCTCGGCTTTAGGTTCTTCTTTTGCTTTTTGGACTTTGATTGCTATCTGTGTGCTAGTCTTCTTTATTGTCTCTTTCGCTATCGTTAAGGCTCTATGCAAACATAAAGTCTCTTCTAAGGATAGTAACGGCAATGAAAGCAGTGAAGAAAGAGATATCTTTGGTGAGAAAGGTAAAAGCTTCTTAGGAAGATTTGCCGGATCAATCAGCAAGATTGTTTTAACTTCAGTCTTCATTTTCGGTTTGATGATGGTTTTAGTTTTAATTGATCAGCTGACTTTGAATAATGGTGTCACTGGTTTAAACAATTGGCTTGTCTCTGATTTGAAGCTAGATGATTCTTCCACTTTCTCTATTGGCAGGCTTTTCTATAATTCCGCTGCTTCTTTACTTAATTGGATAACTTTAAAGGTGAACTAGATGAGCTTTGAATATCACCATATTGATAAGTTTGGATTTGCTAATCTCGACTTGATAGAAGAAATACAGGAGACTAAACCAAAAGCTGTGGTTCTGATTTCTGGCGCTTCTTCCTCAGGGAAATCCTATGCGGCTAGATATTTGAGAAATCTTTTAGGTGCCAGTAAACATCACTCAGTCATTATTTCTCTTGATCAATATAATTTTGGTCTCTCTGGTATCATCCCTAACAAAGTTAACCAGAATTACTTTCATGGCAAATTGAAGAACATTGAAGAGATTGAAAGGGTAATTAAAAAGATTATTTATAATGTTCCTTTCGATAAAAAGTACTCGCCTTCGATCTTAAAAGAAATTGAATCCAATACTAGAGAACTTTTGCATGCTAAGGATATGCCTCTTTTTATTAAAGGACTTGAGAATGAGTGGAAGAAACTGAACTTTGATGAGCCCTCAGTTTATAACTTAAAAGAAGCTGCTTTGGATGTTAAGAAACTTTTAGATGGCAAAAAAATACAGGAAAAGACCTACTCTAAGGTCGTTTCTGAAAGGGTGCCGTCAAAGCAGATAATTGATGGCTCCAAACTTGATGTCATTATTGTTGAAGGCATCTATGCGCTTGATCCACTTTTAGTCAATGAGCTTTCTGATGCTCCTTTAGTTACTAATTTTATCGATGGAAACCCTAAGTCTCTTTTCTTAAGACGTATCATCAGAGATGCTAAATTAACTTCAGCAGATAATGTCTTTACTATTTCTTTGTATTTTAAGTACATAGTTAATGCCTACTTATCTACTATTCTTCCTTCAAGAAGCCAAGCTGATATTGTTTTGAACAACGATATGACCTTCTCTGAGTTAAGAGCAGGTGACCTTTATATCACTAAAGAAATAATTCCGGTTCTTAATACTAAGGCTATTGCCTATTTAAAGAAATTTTCTAAGACTGAAAAAGTCACTTATCAGAAAGATATTTATTTTAATGCCCCTAACGAGAATCAGGAATTCAACAACATTCTTAGATTCCGGTTAGTGTCCAATAATCAAGGGAAAACATATTTTCCTTCATCTTTAGTTCATAAAGGCGCCCCCAAAGTCAGAAAAGACAATCGTGAGATTAGACCTATCAATGTACTTCTTAGAGAAAACGAAATAACCAAGGTCTGGAAGAGTGAAAAAGACTGCCTGAATGATTTCATGTATGCCGGCTTTTTAGTTGGAAAGATAGAATATAAGGTAAAAACAACCATCAATTACAATGGACAAAGCTTAACTATCAGAGAAATCCAAGGACAAGGCTCTTATGTTGAAATCAATAAGCCCATCATCCCTTCAGTCATCAAAGAGATTAAGAAAAGACTTTCTAAGGAAGATTAATTCTTAAAAGGCTAGTTTTCCTTACTTGCTTTCTATTTTAATATTTATTTAAACTTAACTTTTTCCATATTTTCCCTTATAAAAAGGCAATAA